>ERZ1034547.440-NODE-440-length-10098-cov-3.354974_pt1 | contig 10098 bp, 8 predicted proteins | sample MGYA00520642_ERZ1034547 | MGnify/ENA primary metagenome ERZ1034547 (study PRJEB33760, sample SAMEA4777713) | hypersaline lake metagenome | biome: hypersaline environment; feature: brines | place: Spain | collected 2012-08 | depth 0 m ... | reverse complement strand
TCGATACGCATAGCCGACCAACGACCGACGGGGAATTAAACCCTCGCGGTGGCGCCTCCGCCTACTCCGCCGACGGCGGCGTCCGCTCCCGGAGCGTCTCGATTTCGTTCGTGAGTCCCTCCGTCGACGGCGCGCCGACGAACCGGGAGTCGACGCGACCGTCGAGCGTAAACAGGGTCGTCGGCGCGCCGCTCACGTCGAACTCCCGATCCAGCAGCCGGGGACAGTCCGGGCCGTACACTGCGAGCAAGAGGAGGTCGCCCGGCGGCTCGTCGCCGAACAGTTCGTCGAAGTCGGCACGGAGCGTATCGCAGGGCGGGCAGTCCTCGCGCCACGCGTACACGAGACACCGCTCGTGGAGCGCGACGAGGCGACCGAGGTCCGCGCCGTCCACGGCGAGAAACGCCGCGGGCGCGCCGTCGGCGCGGGGCGCCCCCGTCTCGAACTGCCCGATCACGACCGTGAGCGTGAGCGCCTGCGCGGGCGAGAGGTCGGTCGTCCGGTTCCGGAGGGCGACGTAGCGCGCGAGGAAGTCCGGATCGGTGACGCCGGCCGCCGCGAAGGCGTCCGTCGTCTCCGGATCGTCGGTGAGTGCCCCGACGGCCGCGCCCCGCTCGTCCGGGTCGCGGTCCGAGAGCGTCCGTCGGTGCCGGTCGACCGCTTCCCGGAACGACTCGGTTGGGCGCAGGCCGTCGGCGTCGACGGCCTCGAACACGTCGCGCTCGATGAGTTGGTCGACGGCGTCGGATGAGGACATACCGTCACCAGCCCGTTCGAGCGTATAAATGGTGTGTTCGGTTCGGCCCCGGCGAACGGCTACGACGGTCCGTCTCGGATCGTCGATTCGACTGCCGCCGCGACCGAGAGGAGGCGGGCGTCGTCGAACGCCGGCCCCATCAACTGCAGGCCGACCGGAAGCCCCGCCACACGACCGTTCGGCACCGTCACCGCGGGGAGGCGGGTGACGTTCGCGGCGCGCGTGTTCCGGGCGTAGTCGTACGACCAGTCGCCGACCGAATCGATCCGCGGCGCCACGTCCGGCATCGTCGGCAGGAGGAGGGCGTCGACGCCGTCGAGGGCGTCCTCGAAGGCGCCACGGAGCCGTTCACGGGCGGCCTGGGCGCGGACGTACGGTCGGCCGTCGTGGGCGTCGACGACCTGCGCGCCCGCGAGGAGTTTGCTCGTATAGAAGTCGCTCAACTCGCCGCTGGCCGCGGCTCGCGCCCGCGCGAACCCGGTCTGGAGCGTCTCGTCGACGCCGCCACGGCGGTACGGCGCGGCGCCGTCCCGCCAGTGGGTCGCGAGTTCGACGAAGCTCAGCGCGTTCTTGATCGGCCGACCGTCGTGGAACGACGGGACCGAGACCGTGTGAACGTCGGCGCCGGCGTCCGCGAGCGCGTCGACGGCCGTGTCGGTCCGCTCCTCGACGCGGTCCGCGACCCCCTCGCCCGTCCCCTCCGCGAGGACGCCGATCCGGAGGTCGGCCGGGGCGGGCGGGTCGGCGACGGCGTCGCGGTAGCCGCCGACGCGGTACCCCGAGCGGCCGGCCGCTGCCAGGCTCGCGGGGTCCGACTCGTCGGCCCCTGCCATCGCCGCGACGAGGGCCGCCGCGTCGTCGAGGCCCTCGGTGAACGTCCCGACGTGGTCCTGCGTGTAGGTGTTCTCGACGACGCCGGTCAGCGGGACGAGCCCGTAGGTCGGTTTGTAGCCGACGACGCCACAGAACGACGCGGGGATGCGGACGGAGCCGCCGGTGTCGGTGCCGAGGGCGGCGTCGACCCGGCCGCTCGCCACCGCGGCGGCGCTCCCGCCGGAGGAGCCGCCGGCCGTCCGCTCGTCGTCGTGCGGGTTCGTTATCGGCGCGCCGTGACCGGTCGTCCCGCGGGCGCTCCCCGCGAACTCGTCGCAGGCCGTCTTGGCCGTGATGGCGGCGCCGGCCGCCCGCAACCGGTCGACGACCGTCGCGTCCGTCGCGGGGACGAACCCCCGCATCGTCGCCGACCCACAGCGCATGGGGACGCCGGCGACGGCGACGACGTCCTTGATTCCGACCGCGACGCCGTCCAGATGGCCGGCCGCCGACGGCGGCACCGAACAGTCGGCCGCGACGGCGCCGTGTGGGTCGTCGACCGGATCACTCCAGGTGCGTGCCCCGGGGTCGGCGCCCGTCGGCGACGGCGCGTCCGCGACGGGAGCGAGGTCGTCGAGGGCGTCGAGGTCGTCGAGCATCGCGTTGACCGTCCCCGTGAGGTCGGCGGCCCGGTCGGCGTCGACGTCGACGTCGAACCGCTCGCCGAGCGTCACCAGTTCGTCCGCGGTAAGATGTCGCATGGCTACGCCTCGGGCGGTCGTTGTAAGTCAGTACCGGTAGTCGACGCCCCGTCCCGACGAGTCGCCGATACACGGCGACGGCGAACCGTATCACGGGGCGATGTTCGGTCTCCCGACGCCGAAAAGGCGACGAACGCTCGACGGTGTGGCTACGGGTCGAGACCCAGTTCCTCGATGCAGGGGAAGTCCTCGGCCGACGGTACCTCGCCCTGGGGCCACAGCGGGTCGAGGTCCGCGTCCGGCGGGTAGTGGAGGTTGCCGTTGTTGTCCCAGGCCCAGCCCTCGTCTTCGAGCAGTTGGCGGGCGACGTCCGGGCTGCCCTGCGGCGACTCGGCCCAGCCCGAGAGCATGTCCTCGGGCGGATACATCGGGTGGTTCTTCGAGATGTACGTCGGGTACATCTCCGGCTCCACCTCGCCGGCCAGCGCCACGTCGATCATCTGCTGGCGGTTCACGGCCGCGTCGATGGCCTTGCGGAACTCGGGGAACTTACACGGCGCCGTGTGGCAGACGTACTGCAGGTTGTAGGAGGTGTGGGTCGCGGCGAACTCCGCCTGCGCGTTGCTGATCTCGTTGTTGACGCGCTCGGCGTTCGGCGGCGAAATCTCCGGGGTGATCATACATTCGCCGGCTTCGAGCGCGGTGATCATCGTCTCCTCGTTGCGGTAGGCCTCGAAGATGATCGGCTGACTGGCCTCGTAGGTCGGGTGGCCGGCGTGGGGTTCGGTGACGACGCGCTGGCCACGCTGCAGCTCCGTCACTTCGAGCGGGCCGGAGGAGACGATGGGCGTCTCGAACTGGGCGCCGCCGGGATTCTCGACCGCGCCCGCCTCCTCGAACGAGGCCTTGTGGAGGATACCCCACCGCATCAGCGTCGTGCGGGCGAAGGGGATGTACGGCTCCGTGAAGGTGAAGCGGACCGTCTTCTCGTCCGGCGTCTCGATGGCGTCGTACGGGACGGGCGCGGCGCCCGGGTACGCGCCGGCCTCGCCGCCGCGCTGGATCTGCTCGAACGTGAACTTCACGTCCTCGGAGGTGATCGGGTCGCCGTTGGTGAACTGCGCGTCGTCGAACAGTTCGACGACGATCTCCTGGGAGTCGACGACGTCGACGGAGCCGAGCAGTTCGGTCAGCTCGAAGTTCTCGTTGTACTTGTGGATCGGCGAGTGGATCATGTGCTGCCACATCGCCTCGGGCATCGAGGCGGAGTGGGTCAGCCAGTTCGACGTCTCGGTGGCGATGGGGTTGATCGCCACGATCATGTCCTCGCCCCCCGACGTACTGGATTTGAACGCCCACTCGGCGTTCGAGCGGGCGATCCCGCCGTTGCCGATGCCGTCCATTTCCACCATGTCGGTCCGCCAGGCGCCGATGTTGGCGACCGGCGCGAGGTTGCCGATGGCGCAGTCCTCGGACAGCCGGGCGATGGTCTCGTGCATACCCTGCTGGCGCTCCTCGGGCGTCTCCGCCGTCGTCTGTTCGAGGAGCAGCCGGGTGTACTCACAGTCCACGTAGTTGGAGTAGTTGCTCTGCCCGTTGGCCCCGGCCCAGTCCAGCCGCATGTTGTTCAGCAGTTCCTGGGGGTCGAGGCGGTCGGCCGCGGGCACCCACCAAGTGAAGGAGATGTTGTTCTGGCGGTTGGAGTCGTTCGCCATCTGTGAGAGCTGTGTCGTGATGCTCACCGGGACGATCTCCATCCCGACGCCGAGTTCTTCGGCGCCGCTGGAGATGATCGGCGCCATCTGCTCCTGGGTGGTCGTGAAGCCGCCGTAGTCCGACCAGTACTCCATCTGGAGCGTCGAGACGCGTTCGCCGAGTTCACCGCCGGAGCCGCCACCGCCATCGCCACCCCCGCCGCCGTCGCCACCGCCACCGCCACCGCCGGATTTCCCGCCACACCCGGCGAGCCCGGCCGCACCCGCAACGCCGATTGCTTTCAGCACAGAACGGCGGTTGAGACCGCCACCGTCCGAGTCGTTATCGCATGACATACACCTAAGAAGCAAACCGGACATGAATAAACTTACCGACCGAAAGAGTCGGAACTATTCAAATAATAATGCGCAATTAGCTGTCAAAGTCGCGGGAGGGCTCAGTCCTCGACGCGGATGCGGGGGTCGATCACCCCGTACAGCAGGTCGATCAGGAAGTTCGAGATGATGACGAAGGCCGCGACCACGAAGAACACGAACTGAACGACCGGATAGTCACGGCCGAGGACGGCTTCGACGAGCGTGAAGCCGATGCCCGGCCAGTTGAACACGGTTTCGACCAGCACGAGGCCGCCGAGCGCCCGCGCCAGCGAGACGGGGTAGATGGTGATCACCGGCAGGCTGGCGTGTTTGGCGACGTGGCGGAGGCGCTTGCCGGTCGGCAGCCCGGTCAGGCGGTGATACTCCGTGTAGTCCTGTCCCATCACTTCGACGACGCTCGTCCGCATGATCAGCGAGGGGATGAACAGATACCGACAGACCACCGCCACGAAGGGCAGCACGTAGTGAATCCCGAAGTCGGGCGTGACGTACGGTCCCCACCACGTTCCGGCATCGCTGCCGCCGGCCGACAGCATCCCGGACGTCGGGAACAGGTTGAGCCAGCTCGCAAACACCACGATCAGGACGATGGAGATGAAGAAGGCCGGGAAGGAACCCGCGCCGATGACGGGGATGAGGCCGAGCTTCTCGAGCCGGCTCCCTCGCTTGCTCCCCGCTATCGTGCCGATGAGGGCCCCGAGGATGTAGGTGAACGTCATCGCGGGAGCGACGAGGATGAACGTGTTGAAGATGCGCATCTTGACGAACTCCCAGACGGGGACGCGGTAGACCGGCGACTCGCCGAGGCTGCCCTGGGCGAGGTTGGAGATATACCGCCAGTACTGGACGTAGAGCGGCTGGTCGAGGCCCCACTTCGCGCGCAACGCTGCGAGCGCTTCCTGGTTGGCGCCCGCGACCGCCATCTGGGCGGTGAAGTCGCCGGGCATCGACCGGAACATCACGAAGAGGGCGGTGAGCACCAGCCACAGCGTGAACACCGTCTGGATGCTCCGGACGAGGACGTACCGCTTCATCGACGACACGGGTGGCTCACCTCCGGGTTCGAAAGGCGGGCGCCGTCGGCAGCGGCCCGTCCGTGCGGTGCGCTCCGTGGCCGTAGCCGGGAGCTGACGATCACTGCCGTTCGGGATCGGAAGTCAGTCTGTCGTGATTGCATGGTCCTCGGTGACCTGTCGGTCGTGGTCGTAGTACTGGTGGCAGGCGACGTGCCAGTCGGCCTCGGCTTCGATGGATCGCGGGGTGATCTCGCAGACGCTCTCGAAGCGCTCGCGGAGGGTCTCGATGGCCGTCTCGTGGTCCCCGCCCGCGATGGCCGCGAGCGCCGAGTCGAGCGTGGTGGCGTTCTCGCCCGACAGCTCCGTCGAGAAGTAGTCGTTGTGGATGGCGGCGGCGAACGCGTCCCGGTCTCCCGGGTCGTCGAGACTCTCCCGAATCCGGTCGAGCGGGAGTTCGTCGCGTTCGAGCGCCTCGCGGAAGGCCATCACCTCCCGATACGCCGCCTGATCGACCGCCAGGTCGTCCGGGGGGATCACCTTCGGACACCGGTCGCGGAACCGACAGCCCTCGCCCAGGTCGATCGGATCGCGCGGCGCCCCGGACATCTCCGTCCGCGGGCGGTCGTAGTGGGGGTCGGGAACCGGAATCGCCGAGACGAGCGCCTCCGTGTACGGGTGTTTGGGGTCGTCGAGGAGTCGCTCCGTCGCCGCCGACTCGACGATCCGACCCAGATACATCACGTTCACCACCTCCGAGATGTACGACACCGTCGAGAGGTCGTGTGAGATGTAGATCATCGAGGCGTCGTAGTCGTCGATGAGTCCCTTGAGCATCCGGAGGACCGACGCCTGCGTCGACACGTCGAGCATCGACACCGGCTCGTCGGCGAGGATGACGTCCGGTTCCAGCACCAGCGCCCGGCCGATGGCGACGCGCTGTTTCTCGCCGCCGCTCAGGTTCATCGGCTTGCGTTTCAGGTACTTCTCCGGCGGCCGGAGTTCGACGTCTTCGAGCACCTGTCGCACCCGCTCGTCGCGGTTGCCCACGCCGTGGATTTCGAGCGGCTCCTTCAGCGACTCCTCGACGGTCATCTTCGGGTCCAGCGAGTTGAACGGGTCCTGGAAGATCACCTGCACATTGCTCCGGTACTCCTTCCAGTCGGCGCTGTCGAACGACGACATCGGCGTCCCCTTGTACACCACGTCGCCGCCGGTGATGTCGTGGAGGCCGATGAGCGTCAGGAGTAGCGTCGTCTTCCCGCAGCCACTCTCGCCGATGACGGCGATGGAGTCGTTGCGTTCGAGCGTAAAGGAGACGCCGTCGACGGCCTGAATCTTCGACGGATCGCGGCGCATGAGCAGGTCGAAGACGTTCGAACTCTCCTCGAAATGTTTCTCCAGCCCGTCGATTTCGAGCAGGGGAGCGTCGCCCATCTCAGTCGTCCCCCTGTCCCGGCGCGGCCGGGTCGGTCGCCCCGTGCTTCTCGTACAGTTCGTACGCCTCGTCGGCGCGGACACACGACGCGGCGTGGGTGGCGTCGTCGTCGCCGACGGGGTCGAGCGGCGGCGCGCTCTCGCGACACTCCGCTTCGGCCCACGGACACCGGTCGGCGAAGCTACACGCCGACACCTCGCCGATCAGTTCGGGCGGGTAGCCGTCGATCACCTCCAGCTCCCGTTCCGGCTCGCGGATGTCCGGGAACGCCTCCTTGAACATGAACGCGTAGGGGTGGCGCGGGTTGTCGTGGACCGCCTCCGTCGAGCCACGCTCGGCGATCTGACTGGCGTGCATGATCGCCACGCTGTCACAGGACTCGAAGATCACGCTGATGTCGTGGGTGATGAGCAGGAGGCTCGTCTCGGCGTCGTCTTTCATCCGGTCGAGATACTTGAAGATCTGGTCCTGCATGATCACGTCGAGGGCCGTCGTCGGCTCGTCGGCGATGACGAGGCTGGGTTCGAGAAACAGCGCGAGCGCGATGATCGCCCGCTGTTGCATCCCGCCGGAGAACTGGTGTGGGTAGTCGTCGATCCGGCTCTCCTGAAGCCCGACCACGTCGAACATCTCTTTCAGCCTCTCGCGGATCTCCGCGTTCGAGAGGTCGGTGTGGACGCGCCCGATTTCGGCCGCCTGCTCGCTCACCCGCTGGAGCGGGTCGAGACTGTTCATCGAGCTCTGGGGGATCCAGGAGATCTCCTTCCACCGGAGCTGCTTGTTGAGCTGTTTCTCGGTGAAAGCCTGAATCTCCTCGCCGCGGTACCGGATCGTCCCGCCGTCGACGCGGCCGTTGTCGTCGAGGCCCCCGATGATCGCTTTGGCGGTGGTGCTCTTACCGGAGCCGGACTCGCCGGCGAGACCGAAGAACTCGCCGTCGTCGATGCTGAAGGAGGCGCCCGACACCGCGGTGAGGTCGCCGCCGTCCGTCTCGTACCGGATCGTGAGGTCGTCGACCTCGAGTAGCGGTTCGGTCATATCAGGCGGCCACCGTATCCGCTTCGACCGACTCGCCGTCGGCCGTGATGAGGTCCTCGTACCCGCGTCCGAACATGAACGTCGAGAGCACGGTGATGCCGATCAGGAGGCCGGGCGTGAGCGACCACCACCACGCCTCGGACATGTACCCGGAGTTGAAGGCGTTCCGAATCATGACGCCCCACGACGGGGTAAAGGGCGACGCGACCCCGAGGAAAGTCAGGCTCGCCTGGAGCATGATGGCGTAGCCGACGCCGAGCGCCAGGAAGAAGATGGCCATCGGGGCCACGTTCGGGAGGATATGCTTGATGATGATGCGCCGCCGGCTGGCGCCCGTCGCCCTGGCGACCTTGACGAACGGGTACTGCTTGATCTGCAGGGTCTGAGCGCGTATCACCCGGGCACCACCGCGCCACAGGATCAACCCGATGACCAGAATCGAGGAGATGAACCCGACCCCGAGGAACGTGATCATCACGATGCCGAAGGGGATGAGCGGGACGCCGTACGCGAAGTCGGTAAAGCGCATCAGGACCGTCTCCGTGCGGCCGCCGACGTACCCCGCGGTTATGCCGATGGTCGTCCCGATGGTGAGTATCAGTCCCCCGCCGAGGACGCCCGTGATCACGGTCGGGCGGGCACCGACCAACAGTCGGGAGAGCACGTCGTAGCCGGCGAAGGTCGTCCCGAGCGGGTGGTCGAGCGAGGGCGGCGCGGCGCTCAACACCTCGCCGGTCTCGTCGTCGTACTGCGTCTCCTCGATATCGTACGGGGCGATGGCGGGCCCGACGAGCCCCAGAACCGCGATGCCGACGAGTATCCAGAAGTAGACGGCGGTCGTCCGGTCGTTGAGCATCAACCGGAGGCCGCCGACGAAGTTGCGGACGATGTGGTTGCTGGTGAGTGCATCCACCGGCGTCGCGCTGGTGGAAGAGATCAGGTCACGTATTGACATACCCGACCTAATTCCAACGGGAGAGAAAAGTGTTGTCCTTGGTCACAGACCCCCACCAAAGACTGTGTTCGAACAGTTGTGTCGGTGTTGCCCGAACATGTCGAAACCGCGGGGCGGAGGGGGGTTCGTCCCCCGTCGTCGTCGCCGACTTCGACGCGTTCAGCGACACCGGCGCGGTCGGTGCGCCGGAGTTGACGACCGCAAAGAAGGGCGAGCGGTTCTTCGAGGTGTTCGTCGACGCGGTCGGCGCGGTGCTCGAACGGCTCCACGAGCGGGGAGGGGAGGGGAAGCCCACCTCGCGAAACCCATTTGCCGGCAGGCGCCGACCGGTGGGTATGGACGGGAGCGAGGAACCGCTCGCCGACCGCGAGTGGCGGCTGATCCGCGAGGAGGCGTGGTCGGGGGCGATGAACATGGCGCTCGACGAGGTGGCGGCCGAGACGGCCGCCGCGGGCGGTCCCCGAACCCTCCGGGTGTACCGCTGGGAGCCGAGCACCCTCTCGCTCGGCTATCGCCAGGACCCGGATACCGTCGACTGGGACTACTGCGAGCGCGAAGGGATCGGCGTCACGCGCCGCCCGACCGGCGGCGGCGGCATCTACCACGACAGCCGCGGCGACATCTCCTACACGGTCGTGGCGCCCGCCGACGAACTCCCCGGCGACCTCGTGGAGTCCTACCACCTCCTCTGTGTCCCGATCCTCGACGCCTTCGAGCGCATGGGCGTCCCCGCCCGTTTCGCGGAGACGGAACGCCCGGCCGCCCACCAGCCCGCGTGTTACCTGCGCGAACTCCACCCCGCACACGACGTGGTCGTGGCGACGGCGGGGACGGAGCGCAAGGTGAGCGGCAACGCCCAGCACCGCCGGACCGACGCCGTCGTGCAACACGGCTCGCTCACGTACGCGGTCCGGCCCGAACGACACCTCGCCGTCTTCGCCGACGCGGGCGTGACGCCGGCGGCGTTCCGGGAGCGCGTGACGGGCGTCGCGGACCACGCCGACGTGAGTCGGTCGGACGGGGTCGAGCGGTTGGAGGCGGCGCTTGCGGACTGGGCGGACGCCACGGAGGGCGCCTGGACCGACGACGAACTCGAACGGGCACGCGAACTGGCGGAGGAGAAGTACGCGAGCGACGGGTGGACGCGCCGGCGGCCGGGCCGGCGTTAGAAACCGAACGTCTCGGGGTCGGCCACGTCGAGTTCCTCGACGATGGCGTCGTGAATCTCGCTCACCGGCGGCGTATCACGGGTCGGATCGAGCCAGTGCTCCCCGAGCCATCGGTAGCGGA
>ERZ1034547.437-NODE-437-length-10125-cov-2.145680_pt1 | contig 10125 bp, 9 predicted proteins | sample MGYA00520642_ERZ1034547 | MGnify/ENA primary metagenome ERZ1034547 (study PRJEB33760, sample SAMEA4777713) | hypersaline lake metagenome | biome: hypersaline environment; feature: brines | place: Spain | collected 2012-08 | depth 0 m ... | reverse complement strand
CGGCTACCGACTTCAGGAGATTCGTCATGGAAATCGAAATACAATTGAACGTGTATTTTAATAAACAGAAAAACAAACCTCCACATTTACAAATAGTTTCAGCAATGTCGCGTTTGAGGCAGCTCAGAACTGGCCCGAAGCAGTCGCCATCTACCACCATTCACGCTAAAATTAAATGATGCATAACCAGGACGCCTCGCTCTCTTAGTGTCAGTCGTCACCTCCCGCGTCGTACGAAACGTTTTCGCTCAGGTAGGCGTCACGGATCTTGGGATTGTCGAGGATCGTATCGGCGGGACCGTGGAACCGCGTTTGCCCGTTGTCAAGGACATACGCGTAATCTGAGTACTCTAAACCTGTCTTAATATTCTGCTCGATCATAAATATCGTTACGCCGGTCTCGTTGATCTCCTGGACTCGCTCAAACACCTGATCGATAATCTTGGGTGCCAGTCCGGCCGTCGGCTCATCGATTAGTCCCCGGCCGAACTCGACCATCTGCCGCTGTCCGCCGGAGAGGGTTCCGGCCTTCGTTTCCGCTCGGTCCTCTAACAATGGGAAGAGGTCGTAGATTTCCTCAAGCTTCGCCTCAAGATCGTAGTCGCCGTCTGCAACGTACGCACCCATCTCGAGGTTTTCACGGATCGTCATATCCTCAAACAGGGCACTCCGCTGAAGCACGTACGCCATCCCACGGTTGAGCAGCTCTTCCTGCGTAGAGCCAGTGAGATCCTCGCCGCGGAACCAGATCGAGCCCCCAGAGGGGTCTAACAGTCCGAAGATCGATTTGAACAGCGTCGATTTCCCTGCACCGTTCGGCCCCATCACAAGCGTAATCTTTCCTTCCTCAGCCTCTGCGTCGACGCCTTTGAGCACCAGGTGTTCGCCGTATCCCGCTCGTAGGTTCTCAATTTCTAGAATAGCCATGGTATCACTCTCCAAAGTACGCCTCTAGCACTCGCGGATCACTGAGTGCCGTGCTCGGTTCGCCGTCTGTGAGATTCGTCGCCGTCGCAAACACGTACACGTGGTCGCTTATTTCACTTATGACGTCCATGTCGTGCTCGATAATCAGGAATGTTGTCTCCCGCTCGCGATTCAGGTCGATGATCGAGTCGGTGATATCGTCGACCAAGTTCGGGTTCACGCCGGCGGTCGGCTCGTCCAGTAGTACCACATCCGGCTCGGTCAGCAGCGTGCAGGCGAGGTTTAACAGTTTCTTTTGACCGCCCGAGAGATTACCAGCCTGTTCATCAATTAGATGCGTCAGGTCGACAAAGTCGATGAGCTCCTCCGCACGGCGGATCACCTCCTCGTTGGTGTCTTGGAACAGCGTCGATAGCATGTTTTCTTCGCGGTGGTCTTGGTTGAGCAGGACGTTCTCTCGCACCGTCAGCTCCGGGAAGACGCGAGCAAGTTGGAACATGCGCGAGATCCCCGTCTGCACGATCTGGGGTGTGTCCATGTCCGTGATCTCGGTCTCTCCGAGGTGGACCGAACCGGCGTCGACCTCGTGCTCGCCCATGATGCAGTTGAACATCGTCGTTTTTCCTGCGCCGTTCGGGCCAACCAGACCAACGATTTCCTCGTTTCGAACCTCAAGATCGACGCCGTCAAGCGCGGTCACGCCACCGAATGTCTTTTTGACTCCTTCGACTCGGAGAACGGTTTCGGCGTCAGATCTGACATAGTCCGCCTCGTCGCTCGCGGACGCCATTCAGTCCCACCTCCCGAAGTACTGATTCAGGATACCACCGGGACGGTAGATCGAGATCAGCACGATAACGACGCCAACCATCACCCATCCGAGTCCCGTGTATCCGCCGCTGAGACCGGTTCTCGTGTACTCCCGAACCGGAATAAAAATAAACGCGCCGACGATCGGCCCGAGAACGGTACCAACACCGCCGATTATCGGGATAATGAGAATATCTATGTTCCGCAACACGCGAAGCGTCGACATCGGATCGATGTACAGCACGTACTGAGCGTACAGCCCGCCGAAGACACCAGCGATGTAGGAGCTCACGCCCATCGCGTACATCTTGTACCTGAACACGTCCAGTCCGGTGTTCCTGGCCAGCCCCTGATCCATGTCGATGGCCCGCAGGTACATCCCGAGCTTAGACCTGTCCATCCGGTAGATCAGTAGGGTGGTCACTAGCGCCACGACGCCGATGATGTAGTAGTATGGAAGCTTGTCACGAAACATCATTGACCACGGTGCGCCAAGCTGTGCGAACGGGTATTCGATCCCGCTCGCGCCGTTGATGTACTCCCACCGGAACCCTACCGTCTTCCCGATCAATGCCGCGGCCAGCGTCGCCATCGCGAAGTAGTGATACCGGAGGCCGAACGTGGCCGCTCCCAAGACGAGACCGACGCCCATGGCCACGAAGCCGGCGAGGAAGATCCCCGCGTACGGTGTCACGCCGTGGCGGATGAACAGGATCGCAGTCGCGTACGCGCCGACAGCGAACATGATGGCGTGGCCGAGTGAGAACTGTCCCGCGTAGCCGCCAATGACGTTCCAACTCTGCCCAAGCCCGATGAAAATGAACGCATAAATGAACGTATTCATCAAGAATAAGTTGGTCGAAATTTGCGGGACTGTGAGCATTCCGATGAGCACCACACCAGCCAGCCCCCAACGCTGTCGCGCGGAGAGCATGGCAAGCCGTTTTTGTATTAGATTGATCATTCGTTATTCACCCCAGTTGAGAATTCCCTCTGGTTTGTAAACTAGCACAAGGATGAATACCAAGAAAATGTAAAGTTCCTTGTACGACGGACTGAACAACACGCCGCCTACGTGTTCAACCATGCTGATGACCATCCCGCCGGCGACAGCGCCAAGGACATTACCGAATCCGCCGAGCGCGACTGACGCAAAGGCGAACAGAGTCCACGTTGTCGGAGTTAACTCTGGCTGCATTGAAAAGAACGTTGCGACCATCGTACCAGCTACGCCGACGGTTGCGGAGCCGATCCCCCACGCGAGGCCGTTCATATAGTCGGGATCGATCCCCATCACACGGGCAGCTTCAGGGTCCTGCGCGGTCGCTCGGATACCCTTCCCGGTTTTCGTCAAATTCAAGAATAAAAAGAACACTGAGAGAGTGACTAGGCTCACTACTCCGGTAACGAGTTTGGGGAGGCTGAAATTCATCCCGGCGATGACTACCGCGCCATCAAACATGAATTTATCAACTGATTGGGTATCAGGCCCCATCACGAACAACATACCGAACCGAAGAATAAGGAGAATTCCGAAGGTGACAAATATCTGTGACAGCATCGGGGCGTCCATCACCCGTTTTATGATCAACTTATACGTCACATAACCGGCGATGAAGAGCAGGATCACGTTCAATGGGATCATAAACAATGGATCGATTCCGTAGTTGTTCGCGCCGATCAGCGTCACGTACATCGCGATTAACATATACTCTCCGTACGCAAAATTGACGATGTCTGCGACACCCCAGATGAGGGCAAGCCCGACAGCGACGAGTCCGTAGACAAGTCCCATCAGCAGCCCGCTGGCTACCGCCTGCGGAACAAGCGTCAGGTTCTCGATCCATCCTAACTGTAGCGCTGTCCCGGTCGCCGTGAGCATTTCAGACATGGCTTTGCCCACCCCCGTTCCGTCGCATTGTCGGGTAGTTGAACATTTACCGTTCGCCCCAACCCGGCGCGGGGTACGTGAGCGCGTCTTCGCCGGCCAAGTCGAAGGGCCAGATAAGGTTCGATTCCCCCTCCTCAAATTGCCCTATTACTCCGGACGCGAGGCTGTTCTGTCCGTTTTCATTGAATTCGACGCCGAACAGTAGCCCGGATTCAAGCCGGTCGATCTCGAGCTCGTTGATTGCTGTCTGGATGGCTTCGGGTTCAAGACTATCCGCTTGGTTCACCGCAGTCAACGCACAGAGCAGCCCGCCCCACGTTCGAACGAGGGCCGCAAAATCGTTCGGTGGAACATCCGTGTTCGACGTGACGAACTCCCTGTAGGTTCCCATCTCTGGAACCACCTCGGGCGTGTCCGTGGTGAAGTCGGTTCGGCTACAGAAGTGATTCGAGAGTTCGGTCTCGCTGATGAAGGAGCTAGACGTGTGCCCGGAGTTCTGCGCGAGCACCAACGGGGGCATGTAATCTTGCGTTTGCATGTCCTCCGCCATCAGCAATGCGTCCTGTACGTACGACGTCGGGAACATCACGTCGGGGTCCGCCTCCTGGATCCGCTGGATCTCGGAGGTGAGCGAACTCACACTCTCCGCCGTGTACGTTATTGGTCCGGAGACGACTTCGATATCGTTCTCTTCACAGAGCGCCTGCTGGACTTCGGCGCTGACGCTGCCGTACTCGGTGTCTTCGTGGATGATCGCCGCCGTCTCGATCGGATCATCAAGCTGGTCGTTCAGCTCGTTGATCATCTCGAACATGTTCTCCGTGTACGTCTGGTCGCTGGGGCCCGTCCGCCAGAACCAGTTGAGTCCCCTCTCGGTTAGGTCGGGGCTGGAAGACTCCCCGTTCACGTGGGGGATACCCTCTCGCTCGGCGACTTGGCTGACCGTTGAAGTCACCGAACTATTGTATGAGCCGTAGAGCATATCGACGTTCTCCTCTTGAATCAGTCGTTCGGCCTCCGCACGCCCCTGTCCGGGATCAGCGCGGTGATCGGCCACGAGAAGCTCTATCTCCATGTTCCCGTGGTTGGTGAGCCCCTCGCCTTCCGCCATCGTGAGGGGACCGAGATCACTGTAGGAGTTGTTTACGATCTCGACTGCGTTCTCACAGAGCAACTGCATTGATTGACCCAGTTCGGCGAGCCCGCCGGAGAGCGGATAAATCGCCCCAACGGTGAACGTCTCTTGATTCCCGCCGTCACCGCCGTCCTCGCTGTCGCTCCCATCACTGCCACCGCCCCCATCATTGCCATCGTCCCCATCACCGCCGCCGAGACACCCGGCGAACGCTGCCGTTGCTCCAATGCCGGTCACCCTAAGGAACGTGCGCCGGTTCGACGGCTTTTTTGACTCGTTCTCCACATCCAGCGATTCGCCACCTTCTGATTGCGTGCCAGTATCTGGCATGAAGTGTGATGTACTCTCAAATTATATAATAGTTTTGTCTATATCGATGATGGAACCCCAATATTGATTATGAAACCGTTGACCATGAGCTTCCGAAGTTATCAAAGAAAGACCCAGAACGCGATCCGACGTCGTCCCAACAATTCAGCAGCTCTGAAGTGGTTGTCGCCCAAGAGATTGCCGATCTCCCTATTCGACGCTCGTTAACACCTTCCTACGGTCGAAACTACCCATTTCGTTACGGCGCTATTCCGCTGGAAGCGGCCGCATCCTTCCTGGTCCAGACGGGACCTCAGTTAGCCGAACCGTTTCATCTAACCAAACAATTAAATGGAATGGAATGTAGCACCCTAGTATAATGCAAGGAGCCAAAAACCCAATCAAATCGAGCGGGAAAACGCTCAAAATACTCGAGACCGTCATTAATCTAGGTGGTGCAGGGGTGACAGAGGTCGCTGATCGGCTTGACCGGAGTAAGGCCACGGTCCACCACCATCTTAGCACACTCTCCGAACACGGATACCTAGTGAACGACGAGGGACACTACCGGCCCAGTATGCGCTTTTTCGAGGTCGGTCAGCAGGTTGTTCAAAGAAAGGACGTCTACGCCAACGGGATTGAGCCGTTGCGGTCACTAGCCGAGGAAACCGGTGAGGTTGCAAATCTGATGATCGAAGAGGAAGGAATTGGCATCTACATCGCGATAGAGGCCGGATCGAACGCGATCACACTGGACACGACGGTTGGGACGACTCAGTACCTCCATACCTGTGCGCTCGGGAAAGCCATCCTCGCATACATGACAGAAGACCGACGAAAAAGGATCTACCAGCGCCGGGGGCTGCCGGCTGAGACGCCGAACACCGTGACCGACACAGACGAACTCGAAGCGGAGCTCACGGCGATCCGGGAGCGGGGGATCGCGTTCGACGAGGAGGAGCGAGCGACGCATATCAAGTGTGTGGCCGCGCCGGTCACTACGGATCGGGGCGAGGTGCTTGGCGCTGTGAGCGTTTCTGGTCCGACGAGCCGAATGACCGAGGATCGGGTCCGTGAGGAACTGACCGAACGCGTCGAAAACACGGCGACGATAATCAGTATCAATTCGACGTATGCTTGATGTGGCTACCGCTCACATCTGTTTAATTCCGTACCCCACCGAAAGCTCTTTTTTGACTTTGTGGTCTCGGAGTGAGACCTCAAACCGTGAGCCAGGGGTAACCTCGCCGTCTATTGTTGCGACCGTTCCGGATAGGAGCACAGTTCCGTCCATCGGTCCGCCGTAGCGCTCTTCTGCAATAGCAAGTAGCTCCGCTGGCTCACGGATCGCTCCGAACGTTGCTCGCTGATACTGACACCGGTCACCATCGGTGGTGTTCCAAGCGGTCAGCTTGATATCGTCCCAGCGGCCCCGAAGGTCCGACAGCCGCCAGGCGTCCCGCGAGAGGACGTTCGGAGCGATCTGCTTTGCCTTCTGAATGTTATCCTGTTCTAGCTCGCGGTCCGTCTGGTCGCTTGCGGCGACGACGTACGTTTCATCACCCGTCACAACGAGTCCGAACTCCGCTTCACCCGAAGTGTTCGATCCGACTACCCGGACCGACTCTGGGTTAACCTGGAGAACACTTGGAGAGAGCTCGTACATCGCCGGGACCGTCTCCGGCGCCGGAATGCCGTCCGCAACGAGCTCATCGATGTGGGCCTGTACGGTGTCTTCGTCCCGGCCACTGTATCCCGCGTTGATGACCCTGTCGACCGCCACGTCAACGACTTCACCGTAAACGTTAAGCGATATCATTGATACATTCTCCACTGGCGAGAAATCATGTGCTGCATGGTCCAACCGTGGGTCATAAGAGAACTGAACATTAGCATACCGTCCGTTTGAGGAACCGCGTCATCACGTCGACCGCGACCTCGAGCTCAGCGGTCTCTAGGTACTCGCGGCCCGAGTGAGCTATCGGCCCCTCCTCGTCAGCGATACGGCCCGGGCCGAACACGGCGACCGGCATATATCGCTGGAAGAACGAGGATTCCGCAGCGACCGAGAACGGTTTCACTTCCGGCGCCGTCCCGGTCACGTCCTTGACGACTGACGCGAGGTCGTCGACGACCGTCTCGTCGTCGAGCTGGTAGCTTTCGAGGAACCGATTCGGCCGATACGGGTACCGGACGTCGACCTCACACTCGAGGTCGGCCAGCTCCGCCTCCATTTTGTCCCTGAAGCCCTCGGGTGTCTCCGGCGGAACGCTCCACCGGTTGACGAACAGCCGGACCGATTCGGGGACCTGGCTGGTGAGTTCGTCCACCGGTCCGCCCTCAATCCACGAGACTGTCTGGCTCGACTCGCCGAGGTAGGGGTGGTTCATCTGGTCCATTGACTCGAGGCGCTGCACGGCCTGCGCGGCACATGAGACGGCGGACCGTCCGCTCTCTCGAGTGCCCGCGTGCGCAGCGCTCCCGGAGAGTTCGACAATGTATTTGAGGCTCCCGCGAGCGGCGTCACAGACGTCGAGTCCCGTCGGTTCGCCGTTGATCGCGAAGTCACCGGTGTCGCCTTCGAGAGCGAGAAAGTCGTAGAGCCCCTCCGAGTACGTCTCCTCGTCCGGAGAGACGACGAGGGTTACGCGTCCCGACTCCGGATCGACGCGTTCGAAGGCGCGGATCATGGTTGTGAGACAGCCTTTCGCGTCACAGGCGCCACGACCGTGGATCACCCCGTCCTCCTCGCGGAACGAGAGGTGCGGGGGAACGACGTCCATGTGGGAGTTGAGGAAGACGTGCGGGCTGGCGTCGTCGGGACCTTTGCTCGCAACCACACACCCCGATTCATCGTGAATGCGTGCGTCTTCAACCGTGTCAACGAGGTACTCGCGAACGGTATCGACCGTCTGATGGCTCTCGATCCGGACGAGGTCCGCGAGTAGGGAAGGGGGATCGTCTGGCATCACCGGCAAATTGTTCGCTCTCCCACATCAATATTTGGGTTATGTTACCGTTCGCCACGCGTCTGCGGAGTGTGGTTCCGTCGCTCTCGACGCGTGCTCACTCCCGGTCGGTCCAGAAGTCAAACGACCGACCGGGTGCGAAGACGTCGAGGCCGACGGCCGTCTCGTCACCGGTGTTCTCGACAGCATGTGTCTCCCACGACTCGATGAACGCGGAGTCGTACGGCCCAAGCGTGACCGAGGAACCGTCCTCTCCGTGGAGCGTGAGTTCGCCCTCGAGGACCATACAGACCTGCTCGTTCTCGTGGTCGTGCATCGGCGAGCTGTGGCCCGGTGGCTTGGTGAACCACTCGAAGCTGAACTGGTCGCTCCCGGCGAGCGAGCGCCGCTCCCAGCCCTCGTCGGGTTCGTACGTCTCCGCGTCGCCGTGATTTACAACATCCATACACTCATTATCCACGTCACCTACATAAATATTAGGTAGGAATTGACACGCAGGATGGAGCACGGCGGACGCGGCGAAAGGACGATTACTCGCCGGCGCCTCCTACAGCTTGATGTGAACGTTCCCGGCCTCGGTGACCACCGCGCGGGTCTCTGGGGGCACGATCGCGGTCGCGCCACTCTCTTCGAGGATCGCCGGGCCGGATATCCGTCGGCCGAGTTCCAGTGCGGTCCGGTCGTAAACCTCGGCCTCAAGCCACCCGCGCTCCGCGAAATAGACGTCCCTCGTGGCCGTTCTCGCCGTCCCGCCGACCGAGTCGGGAGCGTCGCGGAGGTCCGCAGTCGGAACCCGTCCCGTGACGCGGAGCGTCACGATCTCGATGTCTTCCCCCTCCATCGCGTGGCCGTACAGCCGGGCGTGCGTCTCGTGGAATCGATCGGTAATGTCGTCGATGGTCGCCGGCGTCACCGACTCGTCCGCCACGGGTATCGTGATCTCGTAGGACTGCCCGGTGTAGCGCACGTCGACGGACCGATCGACGCGGATGTCCTCGTCCGCGAACCCCTGCGCTTCGAACCGATCGCGGGCCTCAGACGCCAGGGCTGCGAGCTGGTCGTCGATCGTGGACGGATCGATGGTCCGTTCGCGGTACGAGTGGGATTCGTCGACGCGCACGTCGGCGATGAGTATGCCACGCGCGGAGAAGACGCCCGGACTCTGTGGGATGATCACGTCGTCCATGTCCATCTGCCGTGCGATCGCCGGCGTCTGCAGCGGCCCCGCACCGCCGAAGCCGATTAGCGCGAAATCGCTCGGGTCGTCACCTCGTTCGACGGTGACGTTGTGAACGCGGCGAGCGATGCTGGCATTCGCGACCTCAACGACAGAGAGGGCGGCCTCTTCGACCGACTGTCCGAGTGGCTCGGCGATTATCTCCTCGAACCGACCCCGCGTCTCCTCAACGACGAGGTCCATCTCACCCTCGAGGAAGTTGCTCGGGTTGAGACGGCCCAAAAGCAGGTTTGCGTCGGTGATCGTCGGCGACTCGCCGCCCTGCCCGTAGCAGATGGGACCGGGGTCGGCGCCGGCCGATTTCGGGCCGACGTGAAGCACACCCCCCTCGTCGATCCATGCGATCGATCCCCCGCCCGCGCCGACGGTATTGATGTCGATCATCGGCGTCTTGATCGGGAGGTTGTTGATCTCCCCTTCAGTGGAGCGGACGATGTCGCCTTCGCGGACGAGGCTCACGTCCGCGCTCGTCCCGCCCATGTCCATGCCGATCGCGTGCTCGAACTCCTCCTGTCGGCTCACCTTCTGGGTCGCGACGGCGCCCGCGGCCGGACCGGACGTTATCGTTCGCACCGCTCGGTCGGTCGCCTGTTCGGCGGTGAATATCCCGCCGCCGGAGTGAATGATGTTCAGCGGCACGTCGATCCCGCGTTCATCGATCCCCTCCGTCAGTCGGGCGAAGTAGTCCTCGATTGTCGTCTTGATCGCCTCGTTGAGAACCGTGGTGATGGTCCGCTCATACTCGCGGATCTCCGGATGGACCGCTGAAGAGAGCGCATAACTGAGGTCCGCCTCGTGATCATCGATGATCTCGCCAATTCGCTCTTCGTGGACGGGGTTGAGGTAA
>ERZ1034547.434-NODE-434-length-10142-cov-2.176465_pt1 | contig 10142 bp, 8 predicted proteins | sample MGYA00520642_ERZ1034547 | MGnify/ENA primary metagenome ERZ1034547 (study PRJEB33760, sample SAMEA4777713) | hypersaline lake metagenome | biome: hypersaline environment; feature: brines | place: Spain | collected 2012-08 | depth 0 m ... | reverse complement strand
TGCCCTTGCGGTTCGTCTCGCCGATGGGGTGGACGGGCGGGAGGTAGACGATGTCAAAGCCCATCTCCTTGATGCGCGGCAGGACCTCGGCGGCGTCGTCGAGGGTGCCGTGCCGGCCCTCGGGCCCGGCGGAGCGGGGGAAGAACTCGTACCAGGCGCCGGACCGCGCCTCCTCCGGGTCGACGAGGACCTCGTAGGCGGGGCTTTCCTGCTCCATGTCGTGCGGGGCATGCTCCCGGACGCGGGCTGCCACGTCCTCTCCCAGCGCGGCGTCCACGTCGCCGTCCTCGAAGGCCTGCGCCCGCGCGGCAAGGCGCTCCGCCTCCTGCCCGGAGGCGCGCGCGACCGCTTCCCGCACCAGCGCGGCGCCGACGAGCAGCTCGCTTTCGAGCTCGTCCCGCCCGACGCCGCCGGACACCCGCCGCTCGAACGCATCCTGCCAGGTGCCAAACCGGTCCAACCAGGCGCGCACCCGGTACCGGTACGTGCCTAGCTTCTCCGTCGGAAAGGTGCCGGCGTATTCGTCGTTGCCGGTGGCCTCCATCGGCACCACGCTCTCCTGCTCGTCCTCTTCGTGGCGGTAAACCAACTCGACCGCGAGCGACTCGTGGCCGTCGGCAAGGACGCCGGCCGTAACCTGGACCGGCTCTCCGCGCGCCCGCTTGATGGGCCACTGCCCGCCGTCGACCGACGGCGACACGGACGGGATGAGAATGCGCGACCACGAGGTTGGCATCGTGGGAGCGATGGCCTCCGGCGTGGACGTGCCGGGGGCGGAGCCGTCGGAGGACGCGGGGGACGAAGACGAACCGTGAGTCATGAGCCGAAAGGCGATTGCAGGAGAGAGGGGGCGGCAGGTGCAGGGGGCAACCGGGGCGAACCGGGGGCTACTCGGCCGGAAATCCGCCCAGCAGAACCGCCTGGGCGGTGATTCGGATGTTCTCCGTTCGGCCGACGCCGTAAAGAGCAATGCGGGTATCGTCCAGAACCGTCTCCATCGGGTCGTCCTCGGTGCGGGCGTAGGCGTAGCCGTCGATCAAGTGGTTGGATATCTCCGTGGCCCGTTCCTCCAGAATGTGGTCGCCGCCGTCTCCGAAGGACGGAATTTGCAGATGCGTGAAGGCGTGAACCTGGTCGGACGGTGCGTGGCTGGGGGCGTTGTAGCCGAAGAGAATCGAGTCGCCCGTGATGCCCGACGACACGGTCAGGCGAAGCTGCAGGTACGACGTGGCAAAGTCGAGAATCTGCTCCGGCAGGTCCTCGTCCCAATCCGACGCCGGAACCGGCGCCCAGTCCGCCCCCCAGATGTCTTTTTCAACCTGAACCGAGCGGCCCAGCCGCCCGAAAAAGAAGCTGGGGCTGGACGGGGGCAGGGCCACCTCGCGAGCCAGGTCGCCCACGCCGGGCTTGTCCTTCAGGCTCTCCAGGTCGGTGGAAGACCAGTTCGTCTCGAAGAGAGGAACCGGAGAGATGCGACGAAACGAAGTACTCATAGGTCGTACGATCGATGATCCAGAGGGAATGAGAGGCGGGGGCAGGGGCAGCCTGCAACGGGGCGGCCGCCGGCCATCCCGCCACTCCCAATAAAGGCACTGAGACGGTCGGCATCATCCGAAATCGTAAACCGGCGCCGGAAGTCCTCTCGCCAGGTCGAAGACATCCCCCTGCGCTTCGGCTTCTTGCCGTTCGCTCCGGCGCCGACCGGTACCGGGCATCCCGCCCGACGGAGGAGGGCGCCCGGTCATCGGGGGGCACCGGAGGAAACCAGATGCCCGGCGGGTCGTGAAACCGAGCGGGCGACGCCCTGCCCCTTTCCGCCCCATTTCGCCTCCGATCATTGATCTGCCTAGCCCCCATGGACGTCTCCTCTTCCGAACCCTCCGCGAACGGGACCGACCGTGTGCGCTGGACGCTTCACGACCTGCACGCCGGTCCCGAGGACGCGAAAGAAAGCCTCGACGCGGCCGCCGACGCCGCCGACGCGCTGGCCGACGACGCCCGGGGGCAGATCGCCGACCTCTCCGCGCCCGAGCTGGCGCGCGTCCTCGAGCGCGTCGAGGCCGTTCAAGACCGCGTCGGTCGCGCCTACGCTTACGCCTATCTCCGGTGGTCGACCGACACCACCGATTCGTCTCGCGGAGCGCTGCTGCAGGAAGTGCGCGAGCGGGCCAACCGGATCCGCCAGACGCTCGTCTTCGTGGAGGTCGAATGGGCCGACGTCTCCGAAGAACGAGCGGAGGCGCTCCTCGCCGAGGAGGCGCTGGCGGACTACCGCCACTTCCTGGAGGTCGAGCACCTGCAGCGCGAGCACGTCCTCTCCGAGCCCGAAGAAAAGATCCTCTCGGAAAAGAACGTGACCGGGCGCTCGGCCTGGACGCGCTTTTTCGACGAGACGATGGGCGCCACGACGTTCGAACTGGACGGGGAGGAGCTGTCGCAACAGGAAATCCTCTCCAACCTCTACGAAGCGGACCGCGACCTGCGCCGCCGCTCGGCCCTCGCCTTTACGGAGGGACTGGAGGACAACCTACGCTCGCTCACCTTCGTCTTTAACACCGTCCTGGCCGACAAGGCATCCACCGATCGCCTGCGCGGCTACGACCACTGGCTGGCAAGCCGCAACCGGTCGAACGAGGTCGACGAGGAGACGGTCGGGGCCCTCATCGAGGCCGTCACCTCGCGCTACGACCTCGTCGCCCGCTTCTACCGCCTCAAGAAAGACCTGCTGGGGCTCGACGAGCTGAAGGACTACGACCGCTACGCCCCGGTCGGGGACGCGGACACGACGTACGAGTGGGGACGGGCTCGCGACCTCGTGCTGGATGCGTACGGAGACTTCCATCCGGAGATGGCCGACGCTGCCGGACGCTTCTTCGAGCAGAACTGGATCGATGCCGCCGTCGCACCCGGCAAGCGGAGCGGGGCGTTCAGTCACGGCACGGTGCCGAGCGCTCATCCGTACGTGATGCTCAACTACACCGAGAAGGCCCGCGACGTGCAGACCCTGGCCCACGAACTCGGCCACGGCGTGCATCAGTACCTCTCCCGGGAGCAGAGTATCTTTCATCACGGGACCCCCTTGACCACCGCCGAGACCGCCTCCGTCTTCGGCGAAATGCTTGTCTTCCAGCGCCTCTTGAAGCGTGAGGACGATCCCGAGAACCGGCTGGCGCTCCTCGTCGGCAAGATCGACGACACGCTGGCGACCGTCTTCCGCCAGGTCGCCATGAACCGGTTCGAAGACCGCATCCACACCGCCCGGCGCGAGGACGGGGAACTCGACGCCGACCGCTTCTCCGAGCTCTGGATGCAGACGCAGGAGGCGATGTTCGAGGGAAGCGTCACGCTGGGCGACCACTACCGGCTGTGGTGGAGCTACATCCCGCACTTCCTGCACTCCCCGGGCTACGTCTATGCCTACGCGTTCGGCGAACTGCTCGTCCTCGCGCTCTATGCGCGCTATCAGAACACCGGCGCCGACGATGCCTTTGCCGACACGTACATGGACCTGCTGCGGGCCGGCGGCTCGGACTGGCCGCACCGCCTCGTGGGTACGCTGGGCGTGGATCTGACCGACACGGACTTCTGGCAGCAGGGGCTCGGCGAAATCGAAACCCTCATTGAAGATGCGGAGGCGCTTGCCCGCAAGACGGACGGAGCGCTCGCCTGATGTCCGCCCCTCCCCCTTCCCTCTGCCCCTTGGATCGACCCGTCCGTTCGCCATCGCACACCGAGAGAGTGGAACGCCGGACTTCTGGGACGTCCGGTATGCCGAAACCGATTATCTCTTCGGCACCGGGCCGAACGCGTTCGTCGCCGACGCGGCCGAACGGCTTCCCGTGCCGAGCCGGGTCGTCGAGCTCGGCGCTGGGGAGGCGCGTACGCTCGTGTGGCTCGCCGCCCAGCACGGCCACCGGCCGACGGCGGTCGACTTCTCTGCCGCCGCGCTCGACGGCGCCCGGCGTCTGGCCCGGGCTCACGGGGTGGACCTGGAGACCGTCGCCGCCGACGTCCGGGCCTGGACGCCGACCGGCCGCTCATGGGACGCGGCCATCGTGACGTTCGTGCAGCTTCTTCCGGCGGAGCGTCAGCGGCTCTACCGGCTCCTTCGAGCCGTCGTGCGCCCGGGTGGATGGATTCTGGGGCAATGGTTTCGCCCCGATCACCTGCGAGGGAATTACGACCGGGTCGGGCCGAGCACCGAAGACCGGATGGTACCGGTCGAAGAACTCCGCTCGGCCTTCGACGCCGACCGCCTGGACGTTTGCGAGAGCCGCGACGTGCAGCTGCACGAGGGCCCGTTTCTGCAGGGGCGCGCAGCCTGCGCTCAGCTTGCTGCCCGGCGGGGCGAGGCCGGCGTCCCCGCTCCGTAGCCGGCCCCTCTCTGCGGCTCGCCCAGCGTCGGGTTCCCAGCGTCGGGTTCCCAGGGCGGGCTCCCACCGGCGGTCTCCCAAGGGGGCTCCGGGGAGCTTCCAAGGGCAGGTTCTCGCCGGCGGGGACCTTCCGCCGGGGGCCAGCGGCACCGACGGTTTATCACCGGCGAAGATCTTGCTATCTTGCCCGTGCGCTGGCTTCTCACACTCCGATCGCACAGCTGATGGACCCATCCTTGAAAGATCGCGTCGTGCTCGTTACCGGAGGCGGATCCGGAATCGGCCGCAGCATTGCCCTGGCGTTTGCGGAGGCCGGCGCCCATGTGGCGGTGGCCGACCGCGACGAAGATAAAGCCCAGGACGTGGCCGATGACGTCCAGGCCCAGGGCCAAGACGCCCTGCCGGTCTGCGTCGACGTCTCGGATTCGGGGGCGGTGGAGAAGATGCTGGACCTCGTCTCCGACGCCCTCGGCCCCATCGGCTGCGCGTGCAACAATGCCGGCATCGAGGGCCCGCGCGGCCCCACCGCCTCGGTGACGGAATCGGACTGGGACCAGGTCATGAGCGTGAATCTCCGCGGCGTGTGGATCTGCATGAAGCACGAAATCCGCCAGATGCGCGAACGCGGCGGAAGCATCGTGAACATCGCGTCTGTCTTCGGATCCGTGGGCGTGGCCAAGGCTCCCCTGCGCGTCGCCGCCGACCATGGCGTCGTCGGCCTTACCAAGGCGGCCGCGCTCGAGTATGCCGACGACGACCTGCGCGTGAACGCCGTCTGCCCGTCCTTCGTCGACACCTCCATGCAGGTCCGCACCGGCACGCTCATCCACCCGGAAGAGCGCCAGGCGGCCGTCGAGTCCCATCCGATTCGCCGGTTCGCATCGGCCGACGAGGTGGCGCAGGCCGTCCTCTGGCTCGCCTCCGATCGCGCCTCCTTCGTCACGGGACAGACGCTGCACGTCGACGGAGGCTACACGGCCAGGTAGCAGCGACCGCGGCGGCCGCTGCCCGCCTCGGTGCCGGCACGAGGGGCAGCTTCCCGCGGGCAGGGGGGGGACTCCCCGGCACGGATCGATGACAATTCCCCACGTGCAGGTCGGTCTCCAGACCCCGTTCTCCGTACATACAGACGGACGGATGCGGCCGGGTATCGACCCGGTCTCTGCCGGCCCGTACGCGCGAACAGCCCTGCACGCGAGACCGCCGGGGTGCCCGGGTCGACCAAGAAACCATCAACCAAGAAACCATCGACCGAGAAACCATCGACTGAGAATCCGTTTGCGGGCGTTGACATCAACCGCGGCCGGACGGCGAGACCGGGGCCCTTCCGTTTTCGGGCCCTGCCGTTCAAGGTTCTGCTGTTCAAGGTTCCGCCGTTCAAGACCTTTCTGTTCGGGACCCTTCTGTTCAAGACCAGTGCCCTCGCCTCCCGGCTCTGCGGCCGTCCCGTTTGCCGATTTCTGCTCACCGTCACCTACCCATCATGCTCCACCTCGACAACATCCTGCTGGCCCGCGATTTCTCCCCGATCTCGAACCAGGCGCTCCGGCACGCCGGACCGGCGCCACGCTTCACGTCTTGTTCGCGGAGGTGCTTCACGAAAGTCCGCTCGGCGCAGACGAGCAGCCGGCCCCTGCGAGCGATCTGGAGGAGATCCGCGAGCAGCTGCGGCAGGACGGCAACGGAGCACCGCTGGCAACCGACCCCACCACCGTTCAGATCGAAGAAGCCGTCGTGCGCGACGTGGCGGCAGCGCCGGCGATTCTTAACTACGCCGACGATCACGACATCGATCTGATCACGCTCGGCACCCACGGGCGGCGCGGGGTGAAGCGGCTTCTGCTCGGAAGCGTGGCCGAAGAGGTCGTGCGCCACGCCGACCGCCCGGTCCTCACCGTGCGCGGACGCGAGAACACGCACGACCAGGGGGCGCCGTCGATCGATCAAATCCTGGTTCCCGTCGACTTCTCCAAGCATTCGCGGAAAGCACTGCGCACGACGCAGGAGATGGCGCGCGTCTACGGCGCCCGCATCGACGCCCTCCACGTGGTGGAGGAGACGCTCCATCCCGCCTTCTACGTGGGCGGTGTGAAGTCCATTCACGACCTCGACCCCAAGATCGAGGCGAAAGCGCAGGAGCGCCTTACGGAGTTCGTTGAGGCCACGCTCGAAGCGGAAACCGATCGCGCCACGCACGTGCGCCTCGGCACGGCTGCACCCGCCATCGCGGAGTTTGTTGACGAGAACGGGATCGACATGATCACCATCGCCACGCACGGGCAGTCCAGCCTCGACCGATTTCTCCTGGGGAGTGTGACCGAGAAGGTCGTGCGCCACGTGGGCTGCCCAGTTCTCACGGTGAAAGCCTTCGGCCGGTCGCTCGTTGCCCCCGCGCCGGCCGCCGAAGCCGCCCGCTCGTGAAACGGGGCGCCGCCGCCGTGCCGGATCGCATCCGCCGTGCCGACCCCACCCGCCGCCCTTCGTCACCCGCCTGCGCTCGTGCCCCATCTTCCCCCATGCTTCGCATTGACCGCGTTCTGTTTCCGACCGATCGCTCCGACAGCGCCGAGCAGGCCCGGCGCCACGCCTCCTTTCTCGCCGACCGCCACGGCGCCCAGCTTCACGCCATCCGTGTCGAGGAACGCGAGGCCGACTGGAACGACGTAATCGACATCCAGGAGGCCGATGTCCTGTCGGACCTTCGGCTCGACGCCGACCCCGGCGCGCTCTCCCCAACCCAGGTCGTGGAGCGGTCGTTCGTGCACCCGTCGGTCGCCGACGGAATCCTCTCCTATGCCGCCGAGCACGACATCGACCTGATCGTGATGGGCACGCACGGACGGCGCGGCGTCCAGCGATGGATGATGGGAAGCATTGCCGAGGAGGTCGTGCGCCGCTCGGAGTGCCCGGTCCTTACCGTGGTGGCCCGAACGCAGGACCCGGACGATGAGGCGCCGGCGTCGGTGGGGCGACTCCTGGTTCCGGTCGACTTCTCCGACCCGACCGACTCGCTGATCGGCCACGCGCGCGAGATCGCCCTGGCCTACGATGCCGACATCGCGCTGCTGCACGTCATCGAGCCCGTGTCGCTTCCGAACGCCTACGGGACCGCGCCCCTCACGCTCGATCCGGACAGCGTGCGCGAGGACGCCCGTGCGGCGCTGGAAGACCGAGCGGATCGGCTCCGGGAGGCCGGGCTCGACGTCGACACCCACCTGCGCACCGGTCACCCGGCCGAGAACATCCTTGCGGCCGTCGATGACGAGGCAGCCGACGTCGTCACCATCGCCACCCACGGGCGTACCGGCATGCGGCGTATCCTGCTGGGAAGCATCGCGGAGAAGGTCGTCCGCCGCGCACCCGTGCCCGTCTTCACCGTTACGTCCTTCGGCCGATCCCTTATCGACGCGCCGGCTGCATCGGCGCGCTCGTAATCCCCCGCGCCTGCGATCCCCCCTACGCCCGCTGCCGAGTTCACCTTCTCGCCCGTACACCTCGCCCGTCCCGATCACCGTGCCCGCGTCCTATGTTTGCCCCCGAACGCATTCTGCACCCGACCGACTTTTCCGACAGCGCCCGGAGCGCCTTTCGGTATGCCGTGCACATCGCCGAGCAGCACGACGCCGACCTTCACGTCCTCCACGTCGTGACCGACTTCGGGGTCGACCCGGTTCGCGGTGCCTTCGAGAGCGGAGTCGATGAAGAGGCCTACTACGAGCGCCTTGAGTCGGAGGCCGAGCGGCAGCTGCAGCAGCTCCGCGAGGACGCATCGAGGGCCGGGGTTCAGTTGAAAACGACGACGCGCCGCCATCCCGACCCGGAAACCGCCATCTGTGCGGTGGCGGAGGAGAAGAAGATGGACGTCATCGCCATGGGCACGCACGGCCGGCGAGCGTTGTCGCGGATGATCCTGGGCAGCGTGGCGGAGTCGGTCATGCGGCAGGCGCCCTGCGCGGTGCTGACGGTCCGGGAAGGAGACGTTCCGGAAGACATCGCCGTGCAGAAGATCCTGACGCCGGTGGACCTTTCGGAATACTCCGTACCGCTTCTTCGAGAGGCAGCGGACGTGGCGAACACCTTCGGCGCTACGCTCGACGTCCTCCACGTCGTGGAGCCGCTGCCCTTTCCCGTGCCGCTCGTCGGCGGGTTTACGCTCAACGACCTCGCGGTGGAGCCGACGCAGCGCGCCGAGGAACAGGTAAACGACTGTTTGAAGAGAGCCGGTGTGTCGTCGCCCCCGGCCCGGATGCACCTTGAGGAAGGGCATGCTGCCATGACCATCCTGGATGCAGCCGGCGACCTGGAGGCAGACCTGATCTGCATCGCCTCTCACGGACTGTCGGGCATGACGCGGATGCTGGTCGGGAGCGTCACCGCGCGCGTCGTGCGTCGCGCCTCGTGCCCGGTCCTCACCCTCCGCGTGGAGGCGGAAGAACGGGGAGACGACGCGGATCAGCCTCCGGAGGACGAAGCGACCTCTTCGGACGAAGCGGCCCCTCCGAGCGAGAGCGCATCGAGCTAGCGGACGGGGGACGACCGGGCCTGCGCGCAGCCCACACCGGTTGCTTCCGGGCCCGTACGGCCTACCGCCACCGGAGGCCCCGTGAGCGAAATCGTCCCCGATGTTATCTGATGTCGTCCACCGAGCCGTCGCCATCGCCGTCCACGCCGATCCCTACGATCCATCTCTGGAGTGGCGGCAAAGATGCCCTGCTGGCCCTCGACGTGCTCGCGCGGTCGGACGCCTACCGTCCGGCGGCCCTGACCACCGTCGTCGTTGACGACGCAGAGACGGTACGCATGCACGGGACGCCCGTGGCGCTGGTCCGTCGGCAGGCAGACGCGCTGGGCCTTCCGCTCACGGTGGTTCGCGTGCCGCGCCGTGCAACGAACGCGCAGTACGAGCAGGCACTCGCAGCGTCGCTGGGCCCGCTTCGGTCGGATGGCCTTCGCACGGTCGTCGTGGCAGACATCCACCTCGAGGACATCCGGGCCTACCGCGAAGACGTGCTCCGTCGGATCGGTGTCGATGCGGTCTTCCCGATCTGGAAGCGCGCGCCCGGTCGCCTGGCCAGGCGGTTTCTGGACCGGGGCTATCGGGCCGTCGTCGCGAGCGTCGACGTCACGCAGCTGGATGCGTCGGCGGCCGGGCGGAGGTACGACCGCAGATTCCTCGCCGACCTTCCGGCCGGCGTCGACCCCTGTGGGGAGAACGGAGAGTTCCACACGTTCGTCACGGACGGCCCCATCTTTTCGCAGAGCGTCCCGGTGACCGTCGACGGTGTCGAGACGGGCGAGCGGATGTGCTCTGCCCGCCTGTCGGCGGCGTAAACAACACCGGTGGAGGAAAAGGTGAAAGGACAAAAAAGCCCTGCGGCAAGAGGTATCCCTGCCGCAGGGCTCATTCGTTGCGGAAGCAAGGGGGAGAGGACCCTCACTCTTCACTTTCGGCGGCTGCGGAAGCGCCCGGGCTTCCATCCGCGCTGCCGCCGGTCGGGGCGGCTCCGTCCGTCAGTTCCGCCTCGGCCGTGGTTTCGGTGTCGGCACCGTCTTCGGCGGTCAGTTCGTCGGGGGCTTCTCCCTTCTTGACGTCGAAGTCGAGCTCTTCACCGCTTTCGGATTGCGTGATGACCACGCGGTCTCCTTCGGAGATCTCTCCGTGGAGCATGTCCTCGGCCATCGGATCTTCGACGTACTTTTGCAGGGCGCGCTGAAGCGGCCGGGCGCCGTACTTCTGGTCGAAGCCCTTGTCGGTCAAGAACTCCTTCG
>ERZ1034547.428-NODE-428-length-10239-cov-2.772290_pt1 | contig 10239 bp, 12 predicted proteins | sample MGYA00520642_ERZ1034547 | MGnify/ENA primary metagenome ERZ1034547 (study PRJEB33760, sample SAMEA4777713) | hypersaline lake metagenome | biome: hypersaline environment; feature: brines | place: Spain | collected 2012-08 | depth 0 m ... | reverse complement strand
GGAGCGGTCGAAGCCAGCGGTGGCGGCCGCGAGCCTCTACGCCGGTGCGCTCATCGCCGGCGAGGAGCGAGCGCAGGGTGCCGTCGCGGACGCGATGGACGTGACGCGGTTGAGCGTGCAGAACCGCTGGAAGGCGTTGTTAGAGGAGTCGGGGTTCCGGGCACCGAAGTGGTAGTCGTCGCTACTCCGTCTCGGGCGTCCGCTCCCTGAGGTTGCCGTGGGGATCGATTTCGCCGCGGACGATCCGGGTCGAGGAGATGGGGTCGCCGTCCTCCGCGGGCACGTGGTCGACGAGCTCGATCTGCAGGGCGTCGAGCCCACGGTCCTCGCGGAGTTCGTTGATGCGTTCGGCGCCGGTGAGGGTGTCCGGCGAGACGACGATGACCTCGAACCCCGGTTCGGTCGCGATGCCGGTGGGAGTCTCCAGTTTTCGCACCTCGAACGCGCGGCCCGCGGCGTCCGCGAGGGGGCGGAGTTCGGCTTCGAGGGCGGTCCGCCGCTCCTCGAAGGGACGGACGCGCCGCGGTTCGTGGCGCGTCTCGGGAGCCAGGTCGTCGCTCGTGAGACCGACGGTCACGTCGCCGAGTTCGAACGCACGCTCGAACAGCGCCCGGTGTCCGTCGTGAATCGGATCGAACGTTCCACCGAGCGCGACTGTCATGTCCGGGGTCACGAATCCGCGTGACTTAAACGGGTCGACTCGACCGAATCCGCCGCCGTCACTCCTCGTCGTCGTCGACGGTGATCCGAACCGGTTCGGTCGCCACGTCGTCCGTGTCCGCGTCGGTCAACTCCCGGTCGAGGTTGAACACCGCGTTCAGCTGTTCCTGCACCTGCCCGACGACGCCTCGAACGAGTGCGCTGGGGGCGATGGCTTCGTACTCGTACGGATTGTTGCCGGCGCCGGCGCTCTCGCGTTTGTGCCGGTCGACGGTTCCCTCCTCGTGGAGTTGGGCCAGCGCCTCGCGGACCGTACTGGGATAGAGACCGGTCCCCCCGGCCACCTCGTCGCTCGTCGAGTTCGGCTGCTGGCGGAGATAGACGTAGATCCGGGCGCGAGTCTCCGTATCGAGCACCCACGCGAGCAAGTCGACGACGCCCTCGTCGAACTCCGTGATTGCCCGGTCGGCTTCGGCCTCCAGCCGGTCACGCGCCGATACGTCCTCCTCGATCGGGTCGTCGACGTCGAACTCCTCCGACGCGCTCTCGTCAGACATGTGTTCTCTTCGATGGGTCAGATCCCGGCGGACAAAAGGCTTTCCCGGTCAGGGAGTCAGCAGAAGCGACTCGCGGAGGGCGGCGTGGCCATCCTCGTCGTGAATCCGGCGCTGTGTCGTGGCGCCGCTCGGGTCGGCGTACAGGTCGCGGATGCCGTCGACGCCGAGGCGGTCGCACTCCCGGTCGACGACCGTCCCGAGCGACGCGGTGTCCTCGCCCGAGCGCGTGACGAACTCGGCGTCGTGACCGTAGCGTATGGCGCGCCACTTGTTCTCGTCCAAGAGCTCCCGGCGAAGTTCGGGCGGCGACTCCCCGTCGGCGTAGCGGTCCGCCAGGTCGAGGACGAGGGCGTGGACGTACTCCACGATAGCGAGGACGCGGTCGGGATCGGACTGCCCGTCGGGGGTTCGAACCTCGACGGTACCGTGGCCCGTGTGTGGGCGGACGTCGTACCAGAGTTCGCCCCGGTCGTTGATCGATCCCGTCTCGACCATCCGGCGCTCGAAGCGCCGGTAGGCGTCGAAGTCCTCGAACGCGGTGGGAATCCCCGTGTTGGGCAGGTTCTCGAAGATCTTCGCCCGGGCGGAGGCGAGGCCGGTATCGAAGCCGTTCCAGAACGGGGAGTTGGCCGAGAGCGCGAGAATGGGGGGCAGATACCACCGCAGACGGTTGGCGATCCACGTCGCCTTGTCGGCGTCGTCGACGCCGACGTGGACGTGTAGCCCGGCGGTCGTGTTCCGATGTTGTGGGTACTGGATACGGTCGAGCTGGGCGCGATAACGGGGCTTCGTCGCGTGGTCGAGTTCCCGCCACTTGGCCGAGGGATGGAGACCGGCGGCCGCGACTCGGTAGCCGTGGTCCGTCGCGTGATCCACCAGCGCCTGCCGAATCCGGGCCAGTTCCGCGCGCGCGTCCTCCGGTCGCTCGATCAACGGCGTTTGCGTCTCGATGGTGAACTGGAACAGTTCGTGGTCGAGGCGGTCGGCCAGCGGTTCGGGCGGTTCGCTCCCGTAGATCAGGTCGTCGATGCCGGCCGTCGGGCGTCCCGCCTCGTCGACGACGTAGAACTCCTCTTCGATACCGAGCGTACCCATCCGCGCGAACGCGTCCCGGGAGCCGAGTTCCATCGAAGCACCGTTCGACGCCGCTAAGTAAATAAGCCTTGGACCTCGCTTCAGGGTCGGGGAACGGCGGTCGCACGCTCGGGCTGGTGCGACGGACTGGAGATCATCACGTCGGGGCGCCGTCCGACGCGCCGCCGGTCACGGCGGGCCACCGTCGTACGTGTCGCCGACGGGACGAGGACGCCGATGCCCCGGCAGAGATCAGTATCAACGCACGGTGACGTTCCGTCGTCGACACGTCCTGTGGCGGTCAGTCGGCGCGTGTCGATGACGGTGATTCCAGCATCGTAGCGCCACGCCTGCCCGAAATTCGGTCGGCGGCGGGTAATCGTGTCCCTCCGCGACAGACATATAAGCATCGAGATATAATAGGTGATGACGATGCACGATCTGACCGGCTTCCAGCGAGATCTCCTGTACGTGATCGCCGGCCTCGACGAACCACACGGACTGGCGATCAAGGAGGAACTCGAAGACTACTACGAGAGCGAGATCCACCACGGGCGCCTGTACCCCAACCTCGACACGCTGGTCGAGAAAGGCCTCATCGACAAGGGGCAACGCGACCGGCGCACCAACTACTACACGCTGACGCGTCGCGGCCGGCGCGAACTCGAAGCGCGGCGGGAATGGGAGGACCAGTACGTCTCGGACCTGATCGAAGGGGCGACTCCGGCCTGAGCGCGACGGGACTGCCCGTCCGTGGGAGTATCGACCCGTCGAAAAACGTGCCGCGTCAGCCGGGAGAGGGGGATTCCCGGCCGGCTGAGTGCCTCCGACGCAGCACGTGGGGTACGCGCTTCATCGATATCAACGTCTAGGCTCGGTGCGCATCCGCCGCTCAACCGTTCCCCGTCAGTCCGTCGTCTCGCTCGACGATTCGCTCCGCGATCCGTTCGGCGGCACCGACGTGGTCGTCGGCCTCGGGGTTTCCCGTCGTCTCCACCTCGGCGAGGAGCGCCGCGACCCGACCGATCCGGTCGACGACGACGGCGGGTGGGGCGTCGCCGTCGGCGACGTCGGCCGCGACGGCTGCCGCTTCGCCGAGCCGGACGCTCGCATCCGGTCGCACCGGCAGTTCCTCGGTGGCTTTCAGGTGCTCGTGGAGTGCCCGCAGGTCGTCGTTCATCCGACCGTCCACCTCTCCTCGTTCCACGCGGCGTCCCAGAAGCGGTACTCGTACCGCGCGGACGTGACGAACCGGTCGCGGTATCGGTCCCGCTCCGACGCCGTCGCGTCGGCGGCCACCTCGTCCATCAGGTCCTTACACCACCGCGTGAGTTCGGAGAACTCCTCGCCCGCGTAGGTCCGAACCCACTCCGCGTAGCGCTCGTCGTCGGGCATCCCGTCGGTCGCCAGTCGGATCGCCGTCTCGTTGAACCCCCACATGCAAGGTAACAGAGCGGCGACGAGGTCACCGAACGACCCCGTCGCCGCCGTTCGCACGAGGAAGTCGGTGTACGCCCGCGTCGTCGGGGATGGCTCTGTCGCCTCCAACTCGGCCTCGGTGATTCCGAACTCCGCGGCGTAGGCGCGATGGAGGTCCATCTCCGTATCGATGGTCTCGTGGAGCAGTTCCGCGAACGTTCCCATGTGATCGAGCGTCGGCGCCGACGCCGCACCGTGAGCGAACACCCGCGCGTAGTCGATCAGGTAGACGTAGTCCTGTCGGACCCAGTACTCGAACGGCGCCGTGTCGAGTGTCCCGTCGCCCAAGCGCGACACCATCGGATGCGCGACGATGTCCTCCCACAACTCGTCGGCGGTCGGGCGAATGTCGTCCGTGAAAGCCATACCCACACTCCGACGGCGTACCTCAAGAGTCTTTTCGGGGTTGTACCATGCCGTTATCAGTCCGCGACGGACACCGGACCGGTCAGTCGGTCGTGCGGGGTCGGGCGACGACGGCTAGGTGGTCGTCGTGGAAGCGGTCCAGCCGCGCCGTCTCGACGATCCGGTACGCCCCGCGCAACTCATCGAGGACATCCTCGAAGACGGCGGCGGGCTCTCGGGTGACGTCTTCGCTCCGGGCTTTGATCGCCGCGAGGAGGTGGCCGCCCTCCCGGAGGAACTGACGATTTCGCACGGCGACGCGGGCCTGGCCGCGCGTCGCTACGTCCTGCACGACGACGTCTATGTCCGACTCGACGACGTGAGCGTACGTCTCCGGGGTTCGGGCGTCCTTCAGCAGCGGGACGAGGTTCGGCCGGCCCGCGGCCACGTCCACGAGGTCACGGGCCGGCCGGGGCGCGAACTCGACGGCGTAGGTCGGCCCGCAGAAGTCGGCGACGTGGCTCACCGTCGTCCCGCTGGCCGCGCCGAGATAGAGGACCGACTCGCCACCCACGAGCCCGGTGTCGAGACCGAGTTCGAGGGTCGCCCCCAGCTTCGACCGACCGGCGTCCCAGAGGCGCCACGGTCCGTCGTGACCGTCGAACGGGCGGCGCTCGACGCCGTCCGGCAGGCTCACGGGTCGGCCCTCGCGCGGATGGTCGCCATCCGCTCGTCGAGTTCCTCGTGAATCCCCTCCCGGAGGTCACCGGCGTAGTGGTCGATCCGCGCCGCGATGACGAGTTTGCCGGCCAGCGCGCGGGCGGCCGATCCCCGATCCTCGGGCCGGGTGTTGCGCACGTAGTCGTGGGTGTAGATGACGCCGTGTTTCGGCGACGGCGCGCGCCCGGCGAGGTGGGCGAAGAGCGCGTCCTCCGCGCCGAGGACCTGCACCGTCCCGGAGGGTTTCTTCGCCAACTCGCCGAGGCCGCCGGCGAGGGCGATCAGACGCGCGGCGAGGGTCGGCCCCGCCATCCGGCTGAGGTTGGGGGCGACGGCCGGTGCCGTCCGCTCGACGAACGCCCGACAGTCGGCCGCCTCGTCCGCGAGGTCGGCGACCCGCGTCGCCAGCGAGACGACGCGCTCCTCGGCGGCCGTCGCGGGCTCGCGTGCGGCCACCTCGCGCGCGCCGCCGACGCCCGTCCCCGCGTCGTCGAACAGCGCGCCCGCCCACTCGGCGACGCGTTCGGCCAACTCGTTGGCCGTCCGGTCGGCGTCGTCCATAGCCCGAACACTATACTTTAGCTGTTGGTCGTCTGCCCTTTCTCGCTCGCGGACCGCTTCCCGAGTCGCGTTCACCGTGGCGTCGTGGAGCGCGTCGTAGTAGTCGTCCTCGTCGTCGGCGAAGCCGGCGGCGACGGCGAGTGCGGGCCAGTCGGCCGGTGCGTCCGCGCTGCCGTGCTCGATGGCGTTCCGTACCGCGTCCTCGTCCCCGGGGTCCAGTCCCCGAAACCAGCCGGCGTCCGCAGAGGCGTCGGTCATACCCGGACGTAGACGCCGGGCCTGTAAATGCGCTTCCGATGCGGTGGGCGACTCGCCTTACCCGAGGTCGATCACGGACGCGTCCACGTGGTCCCGAACGAGCGCCGCCGCCGCGTCGTAGGGCGTCCGTCGGTCGCCGTCCCGTTCGGGTCGCGTCCGACCGGCCGCGTCGTAGACGGCGTCGACGAACGCCTCGCGCACCGGTCGGTTCTCGAAGAGGCCGTGGAGGTACGTGCCGAGGGAGTGTCCGACCGCGGCGCTCTCGGGGCCGACCGGCCGACCGACGGGGGCCAGCGCGCGGGTGTCGCCCATGTGAATCTCGTAACCCGAAACGGTCCCGCTCGCGCCGGCGAGCGGCCCCTCGCCCGACACCTCCCGGGTCACCGCTTCCACGCGCTTGTCGGTCGAGAACGTCGTCGTCACGGGCAGCCGTCCGACGCCGTCGACGACCCGCCGATCCCCGGTTCCCTCGACGTGGGCGTTTTCGATGCGGTCGCCGAGCAGCTGGTAGCCGCCACAGATTCCGACGACCGGGCCGTCGAACGCGGCGAGTGCCGCGTCGAAGCCGGCGTCGCGGAGCGCGAGCAGGTCGTCGACCGTATTCTTTGTACCCGGGACGACGACTGCGTCGACGCCGTCGAGCGACGCCGAGAGGGCCAGATACGCGACGCGGACGCCCGGAACCCGGGCCAGCGGTTCGAGGTCGGTGGCGTTGGAGATTCGCGGGAGGCGCGGGACGCCGACGGTGACGGTTCGCTCGTCGGCCACGCCGTCGTCGTCGCCGCGGACGCCGTCGCCGTCGGGGAGCGAGACGCTGTCCTCCGCCGGGAGGCCGGGATCGGCGTACGGGAGAACGCCGACGACGGGGACGCCCGTCCGATCCTCGACCGTCTCGATGGCCGGAGTGAGCAGCGACCGGTCGCCGCGGAACTTCGTGATGACGACGCCGATCACCCGCTCTCCGACGTCGTCGGGGGCGAGTTCTAGGGTGCCGACGACGCTGGCGAACGCACCGCCGCGTTCGATGTCGGCGACGAGGAGGACGTCCGCGTCGGCGAACCGCGCCGTCTCGACGTTCGCTATGTCGCGGTGTCGGAGGTTCGGTTCCGCCACGCTCCCCGCGCCCTCGGCGACGATCACGTCGTGTGTCTCGGCGAGACGGCGGTAGGCGTCCGCGGCGGCGTCGCGGGCGCGTTCCCAGTGGCTCTCGTAGTAGTCGCCCGCCTCGACGTTACCGACCGCTTCACCGTGGACGACGAGTTGGCTCTCGCCGTTCCCACGGGGTTTGAGCAGCACGGGATTCATCTCCGTCGTCGGCGTCACGCGCGCCGCCCGTGCCTGCACGTACTGCGAGACGCCGATTTCACCCCACTCGGCGTCACCGTCGACGGCGAGGACGGCACGGGCGTTGTTGCTCATGTTCTGCCCTTTGAACGGGGCGACGTCGACGCCCCGGTCGGCGAGGTGGCGGCAGAGCCCGGCCACGACCGTACTCTTCCCGACGTGGCTGGCGGTGCCGGCGACGAGGACAGTCCGGGTCATTCTACCGAGTAGTGGAACTCGTGGCCGCGCAGTCGGTCGTCCGCCGCCGCCGTCGGCACCTCCCGCCGCGCCCGCAGTTCGACGTGGTCGAGCGCCCGATATCGGTCGTGCATACGGACGTCCGCGGGCAGAACACCCGCCATCCCGTGCGTCTCCCCGTCCGTCGTCGTCAGCGACTCGGCGAGGGCCATCAACCCGCCACACTCGCCGACGACGGGAGTCCCTTCGGCGGCGCGGGCGGCGATAGCGTCCAGCGCCGGGGCGTCTTCGAGCGTCGCCGCGTGCAGTTCGGGGTAGCCACCCGGGAGGTAGACGGCGTCGCACGGCGGGAGGTCGTCGCCGGCGAGCGGCGAGAACGTGGCCACCGTCGCGCGCTCGCGGAGTCGGTCCATCGTCGCCGGGTAGACGAACGCGAAGGCGGCGTCGCGGGCGACGGCGATGCGCGCGCCGGTCGGGTCGCCGACCGTCTCGGCCGCGGGACGCGGCGGCGCCCGCGCGATATCGAGCAGGCGGCCCGCACGGATCGACTCGGTCGCCTCGTCCAGCGCCGCCGGGTCGAGCGGTGCCTCGTCCCCCATGTGGAGCCCGAGATGTCGATCCGGAATCTCCAGTTCCGAGCGCGGCGGCACCCGGCCAACGTAGCCGAATCCGTCGGGCAAGGCGTCGCGAATCCCTCGCTCGTGGCGACCGCCGTGTGCCCGCTGAGCGAGGACGCCGGCGACGTCGATGTCCCGTCCGGCGTGGGTGGCGTACTCGCGGAAGCCGTGGGCCGTCGCGGCGACGCTCTCCATACCGGCCTTCGCGTCGACGACGAGCACCACCGGCAGATCGAGTGCGTCGGCGACCATCGCGGTGCTGGAGCAGTCGCCGTCGTACAGCCCCATCACCCCCTCGACGACGCAGACGTCGCCGTCGCCGCGGTAGTAGTTGCGCCGTAGACCGTTCCGGCCCTCGAGCCACAGGTCGAGGGTCCGCGACGGCGTCCCCGCGACGGCCGCGTGGTGGCTCGGATCGATGAAGTCGGGGCCGGCCTTCGCGGGCTGAACGTCGTGGCCCCGACTCTGCAGGGCGCGGGCGACGGCCAGCGTCGCCACCGTCTTTCCGACGCCCGACCGAGTGCCGGCGACGACGACCCCCTTCATGCGCCCCCCGCGCGCTCCACGAGGACCGAGAGGTCGGAGTACGGCGTCGACCCGCGGTCCGAGCCGCCGGCCGATTCGCGCAGGTCGCCGAGTCGCGTCCGCGTCACGTGTTCGTGCGGATGCATCAACCGTTCGAGGACGAGGGCGTCGAGGGCCGGATCGGCGCCGGAATCGACGAGCAGTTCGGCGACGTCGCCGGGCATCCAGTCGAACGGGCGCGGAAGGACGAGCAGGTGCCGGTCGCCGGCGGCGTCGGCGAGGTCGCCGCTCCGGTGGAGCGTGACGACTGCCGCGTCCTCCATCGGCGTCCGCGCTCGACTCGCGGCCATCTGGAGCGACGAGATACCGGGGACGACCGTCACCGGGGCTTCCACCGCCCGCTCGACCTTGCCGAGGAACTGGTGGCCCGAGTGGTTCGGATCGCCCATCAGGACGACGAGCGTCGCCCCGCTCGCTATCTCGTCGGCGATGGCGGCCCAGTCGAGCGAGTTCCCGTCCTTCTCCGGCGTCTCGTGGCCCGTGATGACGGTGAAACGCGAGGAGATACCCCGGTGTGTGAGCGGGATGCCCGCCAAGCCGGGGGCCGCGATGACGCTGGAGACGCCGGGGACGACTTCGAAGGCGACGCCGTGTTCCGCGAGATGCTTCGCTTCCTCGCCGCCGCGCCCGAAGACGAACCGGTCGTCACCCTTCAACCGGACGACTGCGTCGCCGTCCGAGGCACGTTCGACCAGCAAGGCGTCGATCTCCGACTGAGAGGTTCGACGTTCGGCGCGTTTCCCCACGTCGACGACGTCGACCGACCGAGGGATACGGTCGACGAGCGTCTCGCGCGTCAGTGCGTCGTGGAACACCACGTCGGCCGTCTCCAGCAACCGGTGCGCCCGCACCGTCAACAGGTCGGGATCACCCGGCCCCGCGCCGACTAGATACACCGTTCCGCTCGCCGCCCGCGCCCGTTCGAGCACGGCCGTCCAGTCGTCGAACGTCGGGCGCGTGACGCCACGGGCTACCGCGGAACGGTCCCTCGCCGACCCGCGGGCGCTGTCGTCGTCCATCGTTAGCTAACGTCTATTTGTAATAACTTCAATATGCTTGTGTTGTCGGGGGCGCCACGCCCGCGAAATTTTTACAATCATAATGTAATCCGACTTGCAAACGTCCGCCACGACTACCTCCGTTCACGGTCGAATCGACCGCGTTAGATCGGCACCCACGCCGGCACAGCTAGCCACCGGGCTACTCTTCGCCGTCGCACTGGCCGCCACCCTCCTGTTCGTGCAGGACCCGCTCGTCCACGACTCGCTGCACACCGTCCGCCACACCGCCGGCATCACCTGTCACTGAGATGTTCGCGGCGTATCTGGTGCGAGGGGTGAACGCCGGCCTCGTGTTCGGCCTGCTCGTGGCGCTGGTCGCCACCCCGCTCGTCGCGTACGCCGACGAGCGAGCATACGACGGGCACGGCCACGACGCCGCCGTCCCCACGGCCGTCGACCGGGGAGTGAGCGTCGCCGCCGGCGTCGCGTGGGGGTTCTTCTCGGCGGCGCCGTCTTCGGCGTCGCGTTCTACCTCCTCGAACCCGTCGTACCGGGAAGCGGCGCCACGAAGAGCTACGTCCTCGGAGCGGCCGGCTTCGTCACCGCCTCCGGCGTACCGTGGCTCGTCCTCCCGCCCGCTCCGCCGGGCGTCGGGGGATCGCTTCCGACCGCGACTCGCCTCGCCCTGTACGGCGCTTCGATGGCTGCTGGGGGGCTCACCCGCCTGTTGTCCGGCGGGATCTACGATCGCGTCCGCGCGTCGAACGGCCGCGTGATCGCCACCGTGGCCGCCCTCGTTCCCCATCGCTCGCGGCGCTCGTGGCGCTCGCGGCACCGACGAACGCCGCTCGGAGGACGCTC
>ERZ1034547.423-NODE-423-length-10307-cov-2.721615_pt1 | contig 10307 bp, 12 predicted proteins | sample MGYA00520642_ERZ1034547 | MGnify/ENA primary metagenome ERZ1034547 (study PRJEB33760, sample SAMEA4777713) | hypersaline lake metagenome | biome: hypersaline environment; feature: brines | place: Spain | collected 2012-08 | depth 0 m ... | reverse complement strand
AGAGAGACGGACGAGCACGGGGGTAACCCTCCCGCCGGATCGCCCGCCTGCGGCCGAGCGAGTCGAGGGTTTATGCGCGTCCCGCACCCATTGATCGGTATGCCACTAAAGGGCGGTCGCGCGAACCTGCGCGAGATCGACCGCTGGGACGGCGGCGTCGGCTGGATCGCCTATCCGGACGAACGGATGGAACGGGCGAGTCACGCCCTCGACACCGACGAGGGCGTCTGGGTCGTCGACCCGGTGGACGCGCCGGGCGTCGACGACTTGCTCGACGGGATGGGCGAGGTGGTCGGCGTCGCGCTCTGTCTCGACCGTCACAAGCGTGACGCCGCGGCCGTCGCCCGCCGCCACGACGTTGCCGTCTCCATCCCCGAGTGGATGGACGGCGTGGCGTCGAAACTCGACGCGCCGGTCGAGCGTTTCGGCCGCGAACTCGGCGACACGGACTACCACGTTCGGCGGGTGCGCGACGCTTCGCTCCCGCCGTGGCAGGAGGCCGCGCTCTACGACGGCGAGACCCTGCTCGTGGCCGAGGCGGTCGGGACGGCCTCTTTCTTCCGTGCCGGCGACGAACGCCTCGGCGTCCACCCCATGCTCCGCCCCGTCCCGCCGCGGGGCGCGCTGGGCGATCTGACGCCCGAACGGGTGCTCGTCGGCCACGGTGAGGGCGTCTTCGACGGCGCGACGGCGGCGCTCCGGAACGCCCTCGACGGCGCCCGGCGGCGCCTTCCCGCCGCGTACGCGAAGATGGTCCGCGAGATGGTCGTCGGGTGAGCCGGGAGGAGCGCTCGATGGCACGGGAATCGGAGACGGACGACGGCGTGGCCGCGGTCGAGCGGCCCATCCACGCCACCCGGGGCCTCGTCGAGATGCTTCTCGAACGCGCGTCGGAGGCCGAACCGTCGTCGGTGAACATCGTCCTCGACACGACGCCGGCCGCCGACTTCGAGGCGAACCTCGACGTCGATCCATCGACGCCCGTGCTGAGCCACGTCTACTTCCCGATGGCCGGACGCGCCGTCAGCGACGTGTTTGGCATCGACCTCGGGACGCCCGCGGGCCGGGGGCGCGCCCGCTTTCTCAGCCATCCGCAGGGGCCGGCCGAACTCACCCGCCGCGACGACTTGGCGGGGGTCGTCCTCCTCGCAGTACCGCCGTGGGAGGACTGCCTCGCGTTCGACCGCCGCGGCCGGCGTCTCCCGCTGACCGTCGTCGACGCGGAACCCCCGGTCGAGTCGCTCCCCGAGTGATCGGGTCCGACCCGTTTTGCGCCCGCCGCCCCTGCAGGGACCCGTGTCCGAGCCCCGACGATTGGGCGGCGCCGACCCTGCGGCCGCCGTCCGCGACGACGCCCGCGCCCGCCTCGACGGCTGCCGCGAGGCCGGCGTCGACCCCCGCCTCGCGACGCTCCTGGTAGGCGACGACGCCGGCGCGCGGGCGTTCATGGATCGCAAGCACGACCTGTGTGCGGAGGTGGGAATCGACACCCGCCGGATCGACCTGCCGGCGGACGCGCCCGCCGAACGGGTGTATCGAGCGGTCGAAGGGTTCGGCGCGGACCCGACGGTCACCGCGGTGTTCGTGCAGGTGCCGCTCCCGAGCCACGTCGACGAGGCGGCCGTCCGGGCGCGGGTGCCGCCGGAGAGGGACGTGGACTGCTTCGCCCACGCGAACGTCGGGCGACTCGTGGCGGGCGACCCGCGGGTGCGCCCGGTTCCCGCCCTCGCGGTCGACCGACTGCTCTCGGCACACGGCGTCGCGGTGGCGGGGCGGGACGCCGTCGTCGTCGGGCGAACGACCGCAATCGGGGCGCCCATCGCACGTCTCCTGTGCCGGCGCGACGCGACGGTGACGGTCTGTCACTCGCGGACCCGTGACTTGGGGGCGAAGACGCGGGCTGCGAACCTGTTGGTCACCGCGGCGGGGACGCCGGAGCTGATCGACGGGTCGATCGTCTCGGAGGGAGTGGTCGTCGTCGACGTGAGCGCGAACCGGGTGGAGGGCGAGACGGCCGTCGTCGGCAACGTGGACGCCGCGAGCGTCGGCGTGAAAGCGGCGGCGATGACGCCCGTCCCCGGCGGCGTCGGCCCGTCGACGACGGCGTGCCTGCTCCACAACGTCGCGACGGTGAGCGTCGACGCCGCTCAGTCGAGATAGCCGAGGTCGGCCAGTTGGTCGGTGATCTCCTCGAACTCCGCCTCGGTCAACTCGCCGCGGCGCTGGTACTGGATGACGATACTCCGCAGAAGGAAGCGAACGAGGTCGCTCGTGCTGGAGAAACTGGTCCCTTCGATGGTCTCCTCGACGCGGTCGCCGAGTTCCTTTGGAATGGAAACCGTCGTATACTCAGTCATGGTGGGTCGGACGGGGGCCGACGGGAAATACCCGTCGCGACCGAATGGCGGTCGTTTTTAGTGGCTCGGTGACAACGCCCGGTAATGGCAGCCAGGCCGCCACAACAGGACACGTCGTCACCGGATGCGGTCGAATTCGGCATCGCCGCACTGGTCGGCCATCTCGATCACGCCGACCTCGAGTATCCGGCGACCAGCGACGAAATCGTCCGGGCGCTCGGCGATCCCGACATCCCTTACGACGGGTCGGGAGGGAGCGTCGCGCTGTCGGAGGCCATGGACGCGCTCTCGAAGCGGACCTTCGAGTCCGAATCGGAGCTTCTCGACCTGCTTCACCCGGTGTTCGAGGAGTACCGCGTCTCTTCGGGCGGAAGTATTCTCGGCCGTCTCCGGTCGATGTTGCCCTTCTAACCCACTATTGACTGTTCGTCGAGCGTCACGTCGAGGCGCTCGGCCACGAACTCCGTGACGACCGTCTCCTCCGCGCGGTGGAGCGTGACACTCGCCGTCGACTTCGCCCTCCTCGGCCAGTTCGGTCAGGGTACACTCCCGCGGCGTGTCGTAGTAGCCGAGTCCGACGGCCGTCACGAGCAGCCGCCGCTGCTGATCGGTGAGTAGCGTCGGCGCATCGACCGCGTCGTACGCCCGGTCGAGCGTGTACGACATGTCGAACGCCTCCAGTTGCCGGCCGAACTCAGCGAGACGATCACGCGACGCCGTGAGTTCGATCACCGCCGCCCCGTCCCGGATGGTCGGTGGGAGTTCGACGGGTGTGCCCGACTCCTGAACCGACGGCAACAGCAGCGGCTCGCTCGTCTCGAACTGGACGACTGCGGTGTCCTCGGTGCGCTGCATCAGTTCGACGGCGGAGACGCCCGCGCGACCCTCGATGGCGTCGAGAACGGTCGGCATCACCTCGCTCTCGATTTCGAGCGGGCCGAACCCCGCGTCGTCGGACGGAACCGCCGAGAGCACGCGAAACCTCGTCGACGGACACTCGCGCGACAGCGACCCGGTCCAACTGCTGTTCTGGGCTCGCCTGCCCGGCGACACGCCGCTCATCGCCGGAGCGGCCCCGTTCGCCTACGACACGGTGTGACAGCGGTTCGCGCGCCCCGGATAGCCCCGGCTCGAGCGTCGTCTCGAGTCGCGTCTTGCCGGGGGACGACTGACCGGCAGCCGACGCCTTCGGCTACGACGAGGCGCCCCCGTCGAACGACTCGTCGAGCGTCGACTGCCCATCCGACGGGCGGTCGCCCGAGCGGCGACGATACGCATCTCGAAGGCCGAGGGCGAGCGCTCCGAGTCCCAACAGGAGCGCCCCGAGTTCCAGCAGGCCGCCGAGAATCGGCACCGCGCCGAGGAGGGCAAAGCCCACGAGGCCGACGACGAGCGCCAGCAAGCGACCCTCCCTGTCGACGGCGGCGAGGGCGCGAACGCCGACGGCGTACTGTCCGTAGACGAGGCCGGCCCAGACGGCGCCCGCGAAGACCACGGCACCGACGACGGCGAGCGGAATCCCCACGAGCGTTATCACGAGAAGCACGAGGACCACCGGCACGCCGACGAGCGCCAGTAGCCCGACGCCGCCGGTCCGCACGGGTGCCGACCCGACCCGCGACGCCACGCCCGCGGAGAAGTTCGGGAACGCGAACAGCAGGACGGCTCCGAACAGCAGATTGGCCAACAGCCCGTAGACGGCGCCGAGGGCGTTTCCGACGACGGCCACGCCGCCGGGTTGCTCCCCAGTCTCCCTGACGACCCGTCCCTCGACGGTCGCCCCCGGATCGCGGGTCAGCGTCTCGGCCTCGTACCGGAAGTCGCCACCGACCTGCGCGTTCGGCCCGAGAACGACCGTCTCCGCGCCCACAGTCACGTCGCCGCCGACCCGTCCGTCGAAGGAGGCGTAGCCGGCACCCGCCTCGACGTTCCCCCCGATCCGCGCCGTCTCGGTCACGTCGAGCGTTCCGGCGCCGGCACTCACGTCGCCGTCGACTTGGCCGTCGATTCTGACGGCCCCCGCCGCGACTTCGACGTCACCGCCGACGCGTCCCGTCTGCGTGACGTGGACGGTCCCGGCCGCGGCGGATACGTCGCCCCGCACGGTCCCGTGGATCAGGACGGAGCCCGCAACCGCCTCCACGCTCTCGACCGTCTCGTCGGCGCCGACGACGACCGTCCCGTCGGCGGCGCGCACCGACTCTGCCGCGGCGACGCCCGTCGCCAGCGAACACAGCAGGACGCCAACGAGAACGAGCGTGAGGCGGCGACGCCGGACGGCTGCATCGGAAGCCATACCGACACTACTGTCACCTATCTAATAAATTTGTGCGGTGGTCACGACCGACTCGGAAACGAACCGTTCAGGTAGGGGCACCCCCGACCACGGGACGTGTTCGGATCGACAGTCGACGCCGTCCAGGGGTTTCGCCGGCCCGTCTACGCCGTCGCCGGCGGCCGCCTCATCAACGTCTTCGGCTCCGGGTTGGTCTACCCCTTCGCGACCATTCACTTTCACCTCCAGGTCGGCATTCCGCTCGCCGTCGTCGGCCTCGGCCTGTTGGCCAACAACGTCGCCACGGCCACGGGGACGGCGGTCGGCGGCTACCTCGCCGACCGCTACGGTCGGCGCCCGGTGATGGTGGGGTCGATGGCGCTGTCCGCCCTGACCCTCGCCGCCTACGCCCTCGTCACCACCGGCGCGGGCTTTATTACCGTCGCGACCGCCGCGGGGCTGACGACGGGACTGTACGCGCCGGCGAGTCAGGCCATGATCGCCGACCTGACCGACCCCGGCGAGCGCGAACGCGGCTACGGCCTGCTGAAAGTCGCCAGCAACGTCGGCTTCGGCTCCGGCTTCGTCGTCGGTGGCGTCCTCTACGAGTTCGCCAACACCGCCGTCTTCGTCGCCGACGGCCTCACCTCCGCCGTCGTCGCGGCCGTCCTCCTCGTCGCCCTGCCGCGCGTCCACGACGGCCGCGCCGCCGCCACGCTCTCCGAGAGCGTCGGCGACTGGGGTCGGGCCATCACCCAGCGCCGACTCGTCGCTCTCGCCTGCCTCAACGTCGGCTTCGCGGTCATGTACGCCCAGATGCAGGCGACGGTGCCCGTCGTCGCCAGCGAGACGCTCGGCCTCGACTCCGCCGAGATCGGTACGCTCTACGTCCTCAACCCCCTCGTCCTCGTCGTCTTCCAGATGCCCGTGTTGAGCGCCGTCGGCGACTGGCGTCGCACCCGCGGCCTCGTCGCCTCGACGGCGTTCTGGGGCGTGAGTTTCCTCGCCGTCCTGCTGGTCGATTTCGTGCCGGCCGTCGTCGGCGTGGGTTTCGTCGGCGCTTTCCTGGTCCTCCGTACGGTCGGCGAGGTGCTCCACTCGCCGCTGGTCACGTCGCTGGCGAGCGACCTCGGCCACGCCGACGAACGCGGCTCACGGCTCTCCCTGATCGAAATCGCGAAGCGCCTCGGGATGGGCCTCGGCGCCGCCCTCGGCGGCGCCTTCTTCGACTACGGGTTCGCGGCCCTGCTCTGGCCGGCGCTGATACTCGGCTGTATCGGCCTCGCGGTCGGCTTACTAGCACTCGAACGCCGGGTGTCGCCCGCGGAGAACGGCGTGAACGGCTAGGAAAGGCGGTCACGCACCGCCGCCCGATCGACCGTCCCCGACGCGGTCCGTGGAAGTTCGTCCCCGAAGCCGATCGTCCGCGGCACCTTGTACCCCGCCAGCCGCGCCCGACAGTGGTCGTCGAGCGCCGACGCCGTGGGGTCCGTGCCCGCCCGGGGGACGACCAACGCGGCCACGCGTTCGCCCCACTCCGCGTCCGGGACGCCGACGACCGCCGCGTCCGCCACGTCGGGATGGTCGCGGAGGGCGTCGGCGACCTCCGCCGGCGCGACGTTCTCCCCGCCGGTGACGATCAGGTCGTCCGTGCGGCCGACCACCCAGAACAGGCCGTCCTCGCGGTAGCCCACGTCGCCGGTGCGGAGGCCGTCGTCGTCGAATGCCGCGGCCGTCGCTTCGGCGTCGAGATAGCCCGGCGACACCGTCGGCCCCGAGACGACGAGTTCGCCCGTCTCACCCGGCGGGCGCTCGGTCCCCCCGTCGTCGCGGACGGAGAGGTCGGTCCAGAACAGCGACCGACCGACGGTGCCCGGATGCGACGCCGCCTCACCCGGCGTCGCCGTCGCGATCTGGGAGGCCGTCTCGGTCATGCCGTAGGTGGGGAAGACGGGCACCGAACGCTCGATACACCGGTCGAGGAGGGTGCCGGTGGCGGGCGCGCCGCCGAGGAGAACTGCCCGGAGGGCAGGGGAAACGTCGCCGTCCGTCGCGTCGAGGAGGCGGGAGAGCGTCGTCGGCACCAGCGACGTCGCCGTCACGTCGTAGCGCTCGAGGTCGGCCGCGACCGCTCCGGCGTCGAACGAGTCCCGCAGGACGACCGTCATGCCGTAGAGGGGCATCCGGAGCACGGGCGTGAGGCCGCCGACGTGGTGAAGCGGGAGCGCGACGTGCCACGTCTCGTCCCGCCGCAGGCCGAGGCGGAAGACGGAGGCGACGGCGCTGGCGAGGACGTTCCGGAGCGTCAGCCGCACGCCCTTCGGCCGCCCGGTCGTCCCCGAAGTGAACGGAACGAGAAGCGTCGAATCGAGCGCCCAGTCGTGGGGGACGACCGATTCGGGCGAGTGAGCGTCGAGCGCGGTCACCCGCCCGGCGTCGGCGTCGTCGACCGAGACGACCGGGACGGGTACGTCGTTCGCACCCCCGTCGCCGGACGCCGCGTCCACGGCCGCCACCGCCTCCGCCTCGGTCGTCGCGTCGCAGACGAGCGTCGTCACGTCCGCCCGCGCGATCCGGACCGCGAGTTCGTCGGGCGTCAGCCTTGGGCCGAGCGGAACCAGCGTGGCGCCCAGGCGGACGGCGGCGTGGATCACCCGGACGGCTGCCGGGCACGTCGGGAGGAGGCTGCCGAGACGATCCCCGGGGCGGACGCCGAGGGTCGCGAGTCGGCCCGCGGTCCGTCCGACGGCCGAGTCGAGGTCGGCGACCGACCACCGCTCGTCCCGGTTGGCGTCGATCAGCGCCGTCGCGTCGGGCGTCACGGCCGCGCGGTCGGCGAGCGGCCCCCTCATCGCTCGACGAACTCGACGAGGACGCCGCCGGTCGATCCGGGATGCAGGAAGGCCACGTCGTGGCCCCACGCGCCCGGACGCGGGGTCTCGTCGACGAGTTCGACGCCGTGGTCCCGCGCCCGCTCCAGCGCCGCCGCCACGTCCGGCGTCGCCAGCGCGACGTGGTGGATACCCGGCCCCTCACGGTCGAGATACCGCCGGATCGGCCCCTCGGCATCGAGCGGTTCGAGCAGTTCGACGTAGCCGTTGCCCAGATCGAGGAAGGTTACGTCCAGGCCGTCGAGCGTCTCTCGGTGCGCTACCGGGGCGTCAAGGAGGGTACCGAACAGGTCGGCCGAGGTGGCGGCGTCGCGCGTGGCGACGCCGACGTGATCGAAGCGCATACCCTGAGTCCGGGGTGCGGGGACAAATAGCCTGTTCGTCGTCGCGAACGGCGGCTCCTCGACGGGGACGAAGTCCGGAGCCTCGAACCGCCCGACCGCGAAGCCGGGACGCTCGGTATCTCCACTCGTGGTTCGATCCCGAGGGCCTCCCCCGGGCCGTACCCGTTCGGCTGCCCCGCCGGCGTCCCGTCGATGACGGTGTCCCGATATAGCTCGTCGCCGGCAGGGGCGATCCGACCCGTCGTCCGGGGAGACCGGCGGCTACGCCGGATCGAAGACAGTCTCGCCGTCGACCGCGTGTTCCGCGACGGCGTCGAGGTCGAGCGTCAGACCGAGCCCCGGCGTCTCGGGGACCGCCATGCGACCCGCCTCGATCAGGTCGTCCTCCTCGACGAGGTCCGCCCACCAGTCGAGTTGGTAGCTGTGGAACTCGACCGCGAGACTGTTGGGTATCGCGGCCGCGACCTGCGCGCTCGCCATCGTGCCGATGGGGGAGGAGACGTTGTGCATCGCGAGAGGGATGTAGTAGAGATCCGCGTGGGCGGCGATCTTCCGCGTCTCGCGCATCCCGCCGACCTTCGGGAGGTCGGGCGCGAGGATGTCGACTGCCTGCTCCTCGATCAGGCGGCGCTGGCCGTGCGTTCGATAGACGTTCTCGCCGACGGTGACGGGCGTCGTCGACGACTGGGTGACTTCCCGTTGCACGTCGTGGTTCTCCGGCGGGACGGGGTCCTCGATCCACCACACGTCGTAGTCCTCGACCGCGTCGAGCAGCTGCTTCGCGCTGCCGGCGGTGTACGACCAGTGACAGTCGAAGGCCACGTCGGCACGATCGCCGACGGTCTCGCACACCTCGCGGACGATGTCGACCTTGTGTTCGATCTCGGGGCCGCGCATGTGACGGTTGGCGCGGTCCACCTCGTGGCCCGAGGGCACGTCGAGGTCGAACTTCAGCGCGTCGTAGCCCAGTTCCGAGACGACGCGTTCGGCCTCGCGAGCGTTCGATTCGGGCTCGGACTCGTCGCCAGCGTGGCAGTCACAGTAGATCCGTACCGCGTCGCGGTACTTCCCGCCGAGCAGTTGGTACGCGGGGAGGTCGAGGATCTTGCCGGCCACGTCGTGTAGAGCGATTTCGACGCCGGAGATGGCCGAGACCACCTTGCCCGAAATCGATCCCTCGCCGGACAGCTTCTGTAGCAGGTGTTCGTACAGGCGGTCGATATCGAGCGGGTTCTCACCGATCAGGAAGGGCGCCATCCGGTCGACGATTTCGGCGTCGCCGCCGCCCCAGTAGGCCTCGCCGGTGCCAGCGAGGCCGGCGTCGGTGTAGACGCGGACGAGGAGCCACGGGTAGTTGCCGTCGACCATCGTCGTCTGCACGTCGGTGATCTCGACGTTCCGAGGGCCGCGGTCGGCCGAGAGACCCATGGTCTCCCCCGAGAGGTCCCGCATCGTGTATTCGGCGTTCGGATCGTGGAGGGTTCGGTAGTTCGGCATGGGGGGAGGATGCAGGCCACCCACATGAGCGTTCGCCCGGCGTATGTTCAAGAGGGGCGCCCCCGTGGACACGAACCATGTACGACACCATCCTCGTGCCGACCGACGGGAGCGACGGTGGCGCGGCCGCCGTCGCCCACGCCGTCGACCTCGCGGCGGTACACGGCGCGACCGTCCACGCACTCTACGTGGTCGACGTTCGGATGAGCCCGATCAGCGCGAACATGGACCACGACGACGTGGTCGAACTGGTCGACGAGTCGGGCGACCGGCCGACTGCCGCAGTGCTCGACCGGGCCGAGCAGGCGGGCGTCGAGGCGGTCGAGGTGATCCGTCTCGGCGTTCCACACCGGGTCATCCGGGAGTACGCCGACGACGAAGGCGTCGACCTCGTCGTGATGGGCACCCACGGCCGCACGGGGGTCGAGCACGCCCTCGTCGGAAGCGTCACCGAGCGGGTCGTCCGGACGCTCGACGTGCCGGTTCTCACGGTTCATCCCGGCTCGGCGTGAGACGGGGGTGCGGAAGCCAGTGCCGACGGTTCGTCGGACCGCCGTGGCCGACCACCGGCACGCGGGGACGACGCTCCGTGGGGGGCGGGCGGGAACCGCTCACGACACGAGGTTATTTGCCCCGTGCCGACGTGTGTGGGGACGACGGAGCCCCCCCACGATGTCCCACACGCTCGAAATCAGCGACGAACTCAAGGAACGACTGGACAAGCACCTCGAGGAGGACGAGACCCACGAGGAGTTCATCGAGGAACTCGTCTCGATGTACGAGACGGAGGGCGCGTTCCTGCAGGAAGGCTACTCGGAGTGATACGGGTTACCGTAGGTCATCATCGGTGGGTCGCTGGACCGTCTCGGCGACCACGAATGAACGGCACGTTGACATCCTCCTCCGCGTAAACGCGGAGGAATCCTGAGCGTTGGAGATTTCA
>ERZ1034547.422-NODE-422-length-10330-cov-6.993285_pt1 | contig 10330 bp, 6 predicted proteins | sample MGYA00520642_ERZ1034547 | MGnify/ENA primary metagenome ERZ1034547 (study PRJEB33760, sample SAMEA4777713) | hypersaline lake metagenome | biome: hypersaline environment; feature: brines | place: Spain | collected 2012-08 | depth 0 m ... | reverse complement strand
GAGACGCGGCCTTTGGCTTTTTGCAGGGCCTCTTCGTGGGCGTCGCCGGCCTGGAGGTTGCGCAGGACGGGGAGGAGCAGCCCGCTGGAGGCGCCGTGGAGAGCATCGAGGTTGGATAAGCGCGGCGCCTCGAACAGGGCAAAGTCCTCGCCATCGAAGAACAGGTCGAGGGCGTAGTCGGGAGGGGTATTGTCTGTTTCGTAGAAGTGGGTGGGCAGCTTGCCGCAGCGGAGGAGCACCTGGGCGGCGCCTTGCTGCGCCACGCGCTGGGCAGCTACCTGGGCGTCGTCCAGACTGGGGATCTCCATGCCCGCTACGAGGGCGGCGTCTTGGCGGCGGAGGGTGACCAAGTCGGGAACCTCAAGATGCGACGTTGCCGCCTCGAGGCCGCGTTGCCCCAGTACATCTTCGCCGCTGGGGCCACTCACCGTCAGGTCGTAGACCACGGGGCCATCCAGCGTCGACAGGTGCTCGAAGACGTGGTTTGCCGCTGCGGCGTCCCCGATAATTCCAACCTTGGCCGCCGTGGGGTGTTGCGTCTCAAATACGTGTTCCAGTTGAGCCGCCACGGTATCGGAAGGCACATTGAGCACATCGGTCACGATGCCGTGCCCAGCGACGACGTGAGCCGTGCAAGTGGGGTGCGCCGTGCCAGACAGCGCCTGTGCTGAGAGAAGGTCGGCCTTCAATCCGCGAGCGATGCCAGGGTAGAGCGCACCGACCACCAGTGGATGGAACCGCATGAAGTTGCACTTACGACCAAAGAAGGAGCAATAGGGTGAATTGAAAGATCATAACCGATGCGCCTACCACATCGTTTGGGCAACATTCGCTCGTTCGGCGATTCAGTCGGGACCTCTTCGAAGATTCCGTTATTATTCATAAAACGCTCTGATTCTCTTTTATGTCTGTTATTGAAAATAAAATTTTACACTTCAAAGGAGGACCATCGGCCCGCAGGGCCAAACGGATTTGACGAAACAGAGCTCTCTAAAGAGGCATAGCTTCCGCAACAACCTGAGCCGAATTTCTTCGCGATAGTCGGTCGGGCTAAACCTCTCTCTGCAGATGGCAGAATGGGCTGCTCTGGGACGCCTCGTTCTGGGTGCCCCAACCGTAGCGTTGCTGCAACAGCTCTCTTTCAAAGAAACAACAGTTGTCCGCTGGTCATTCCGACTTTTCGCACAGTTGACGCTTTTCGGCCCTGGTCGTGAGTGTCTCACTGCTCAGTCTGCTTTTGCTCGTTCGTTTCTGCTTTCAGTTGCCGCCTCGGCATGGACATTCCTTCAGTCCGTCGGCTTACCAGCGCACGGATTCCTACCGTCGATGGTGAATTTGCGCTCTCCCTGTACGAAAACAGCCGCGACGACAAAGAGCATTTGGCGCTGGTCTGTGGGGAAGTGCATGAGGAAGAAGACGTACTGGTACGTGTGCACTCAGAATGTTTTACGGGGGATGTCTTGGGATCGCTCCGGTGCGACTGCGGGGAGCAGCTCAATACGTCGATGCGCAGGGTCGCACAGCAAGGACGTGGTATTATCTTGTATCTGCGACAGGAGGGACGCGGCATCGGGTTGCTTAGTAAGCTAAAGGCGTACAACCTGCAGGATGAGGGCTACGACACGGTGGAGGCCAACCGAATGTTGGGGCACGGCGCGGACGAGCGCGATTATGCAGTCGCCGCGACTATCTTGGAGGACCTTGGGGTGTCTTCGGTGCGTCTGCTGACCAACAATCCGCAGAAGATTGAAAGCCTGGAGGAGCATGGGATCCAGATTGCGGAGCGTGAGCCTTTGGAACCGCACGTCAATCGCCACAATGCGGACTATTTGCGGACCAAGGTGGACCGCATGCGCCACATCTTGGACCTCGGCCGCCAAAACGGCCATCATTCCAATGCGCACGATAGCTCGCTGCAGGCGCTCCGGCAGCGCATGAATCGCCACTACGATCGCCACGAGACTCCCTTCGTCACGCTCACGTACGCCCAGAGCCTCGATGGCTCGATTGCGGGGCCCAGCGGCCGCCCGTTGTCGATTAGTGGCGAGGCCTCGCTCCGCTTTACTCATACTCTGCGATCTGTGCACGATGGAATTCTGGTGGGCATTGGGACGGTGCTTTCTGACGACCCACGACTGAATGTGCGGCGGGGGGAGAGTGACTCTCACCCAATGCCTATTGTCCTGGATTCCTCGCTCCGCTTTCCTTTGGACGCGCGCCTTCTTACGTGCGACGGCCCGGATCCTCTCATTCTGACAGGTCCTGAGGCGGACGGGCAGCGGTGTTCGGCTCTGGAGGCGCAGGGGGCAGATGTGATGGAATTGCCGTGCGTCCCCGGCCGCGGCATTTGCCTCGATGCTCTCCTTCATTCTCTGGGCGAGCGCGGGCTGGAAGGGGTAATGGTGGAGGGCGGGCAGCAAGTTCTCACCGCGTTCCTGCGTGAGCAGCAGGCGCACCGGGTGATCGTCACGGTGTCTCCCATGTTTGTGGGCGGCACGTCGGCCGTTGAGACGCTCTCTTCGGGCGACGCGCTCGATTTCCCGCGCCTCACCAACCTCCAGCAGCGCTGGTACGGGGAGGATTTGGTGCTGGAGGGAGATCCCGTCTGGCCGACGGACTAACAAGGCCTGTCTGTACGTCTCTCTGTCCCGCATCTATCGTCTTTTTTCTGCTGTGTCGACTCGCTACCGCGTACAGTTCACGGCGCCCGGGCAGGCGGAGGTGCGTACGGAGCCGCGGCCTGTTCCTGCAGATGACGAGGTGCGGGTGCGCACCCAATACTCGGCGGTGAGCCCGGGCACTGAGCGGCTGGTCTACGAGGGCAATGTGCCTCGTGGGTTAGCCGCCGATGCCTCTATCGATGCGCTGGAAGGGGATTTCTCGTACCCCCTCTCGTACGGCTACGCGTGCGTAGGAACGGTGGATGCGGTCGGGGTGGAGGTGCCGCCCAATTGGAAAGGAGCGTCTGTCTTTGCCTTCCATCCGCATGCCTCTCACTTCGTTGCCGCGCCGGATGCCCTACTGCGCCTCCCAGAAGCGACGCCCCTCCGGGACGCGGTGCTCATTCCATCGATGGAAACCGCCGTTACGCTTGTAATGGATGGCCACCCGTTACCGGGGGCGTCGGTCGTGGTGTTTGGGCAGGGCGTGGTGGGGTTGCTGACGACGGCGCTGCTCACGCGTCGGCCGTTGCTTTCGGTGACGGCCGTGGAACCGGTCGCGGCGCGTCGGGCGCTGGCGGCGTCGATGGGGGCCCGGGCCCTGGCTTCGTCCAACGCGCTGAACCGCGACGCGGAGGACGCGGATGCAGCTCCGGGGCGTGCAGATCTCGTCTACGAGCTTACAGGATCGCCGTCTGTTCTGGACGAGGCGGTGGCGCAGACGGGGTACGGCGGTCGGCTGGTGGTGGGGTCGTGGTACGGCACCAAACGGGCATCGCTGGGCCTTGGGGGGCATTTTCATCGCTCTCGCATGCAGATTGTCTCCAGTCAGGTCAGCACGATTGCGCCGCAGCACCGCGGGCGCTGGACCAAAGAGCGCCGCCTGGGCGTGGTGGTCGATGCTCTCTCGGAGGTTCAGCCGAGCCGTCTGATCTCTGACGAATGGGACATTCAGGACGCCGCAGCTCTCTACGAAGAGTTGGCCGGGGGGACGTCGATGCTCCAACCTATTTTTGTCTACGACTGACTGTTTTCGCGCTTCACTGGCGCTACGTCTCTGCTCTTTTCTTCATCAGATGTCTCGTCCTCCGTATGTACGAGTTGATGGTCCGCCGCGATTTTGTCGCACAGCACTTTCTGACGGTTCCCAATTGCGGTCCGGAGAATGAGTGGCACTCCCACCACTTCGAGATGGAGGTCTTGCTGGAGGGGCCGGAGCTGACCGAGCATGGATACTTAGTCGATATCACGGAGGTGGAAGCAGCGCTGGACGGCATTGTGAACCGATATCGAGACGCCACGCTGAACGATCTGCCGGAGTTTGAGGGCTTGAACCCCAGCATTGAGCATTTTTCTCGCATCGTATGCATGTCGCTCCGCGACCGCCTTTCGGCCGCGGCACTGGAGTCGATCACGGTAAAAATCTGGGAGGACGAAGACGCTTGGGCGTCTTACTCACGATAGTCTCGAATGTCCTGTTTTCATCAGTCGCACGTGCTGCCTGCTCCTGTGCTTACTCCTGATACGTATAGCTATCCGCGCTACCTCCTGGCAAAGAAGACTGTCGATGCACGGGCCCTCAATACGTGCGTTTGGCGTCACTTTCTGGAGCGATTGTCCGCACGGGGGACGTCGCTCCGTGTGCTGGAGGTAGGAGGGGGCGTAGGCGCTACGGCCGAGCGACTGATTGCTGCGCTGGAGGCCCGGGCGGTGGCGCAGGTCACGTACACGCTCGTCGATGTCACCGAAGAAAACCTCCATACTGCCGCGTCTACGCTGTGCGACTGGGCCGACGGGCGCGGGTATGCGGTCACGGGCCGCGGAGCGCAGCAGGAATGGCGCAGCGAGGCGCTTTCGGTATCCTTGCGTCTGGTGCACGCCGATCTGCACGACGTGACAACCGATACGCCCTGCGACGCCCTCATTGGCCAAGCCGTGTTCGACTTGCTGGACGTACCCGTGGCGCTGGAGGCGCTCCGCCCTTCGGTCCGTGCCGATGGGCTCTGGTACCTGCCGATTCACTTTGACGGTATCACGGCATTCGAGCCGCGGCTCGATGGGGGACTGGATGCGACGATTGAGCGCCTCTACCACGAGAGCATGGGCGACGGTGTGCACAGTGGGCGCCGCCTGCTCACGCAACTCCCCGCGGCCGGTGCCGACATTGTAGCAGCAGGCGGCTCGGACTGGGTGGTGCACCCCACGGCGGACGGATATCCCGGTGCGGAGGGCTATTTTCTGCATCACGTCCTTCACTTCGTAGAGACAGAGCTACAAGGGCACCCCGCTCTTTCGGCCAAGGCACTTGCTGAATGGTCGGAGACGCGCCACCGTCAGGTGGAGCGCGGCACCCTCGTGTACATTGCTCATCAGCTGGACGTGCTCGCTGCGTAACCCGGGCTGGTATATCGCTGCGTTTATAGTATTGAGTGGCGGAGGGGCATGTAGGACCTGAAGTGAAAGAACTTCAAGCAGGCCCCGCGAAGCAGGAAGTCGTTTCCGTGAGGAAGAATCCCCTCGATTCATCCAGGGGAGAAGTCAACCGTTAAAGCCAGGTGCTTCATCCACGTAGTACGATGAGGATTTTCCGGGCTGGGCGTGGAGGTAGGTCTTCGTGGTCTCTATGTTTTCGTGCCCAAGGGTTTCTCGCACCAGTTCTAGATCGGCGCCCTTCTGCAGTGCGTGGGACGCGTGAGCGTGACGAAACCAGTGGGGGGAGACCTTGGACGTCATGATGGGAGCGCCCTCTTCGTCGCGCTTTACGGTGCCGCTTGCATCCGTCTGCTGCGTCTGTTTTACGTTCGCTCGGGTCGCCGCTTGTTTGACCACCCGCCAGATTTGGGTGCGGGAGAGTGGGCCTCCTTTTTGAGACCGAAAGACCGGATCCTCCGGGTCCCCGCGGTCTGCCGCCATTTCCTCAGCCTTTAGCCGACGTATCAGGGTCCAGACCTTGCTATAGAGCGTCACGGCGCGTGTCTTGCCGCCCTTTCCGAAAAAGGTGACCTGTCCGCCCGAGCGGCCGTCGGGCCCTTCCAGGTCTGGGCGATTCTTGAGGTCGGCCCAGCGGAGTCCGACAAGATCGGAAACCCGACCGCCGGAGGCGTAAAACATTCGAAGCAGTACATGATTGCGAAGATTTTTTTCGTCTCGTAGGATGGCCCAAAGCTCCGCCTCCGACAAAATTCGCTGGGCGCGATTGTTGCGGACTGACGGAGTGCCGAGGGCGGCGCCGACGTTATGGGCAAAATAGCGCAGTGTGGTGCCAAAGGTAAAGAGGCTCTTCACTGCCGATAATTTGCGCTGTCGAGACGAGGGCGCGTAGTCTTGGTCGGCAAGGTGAGCACGATATTCCTGCAGGTGCCCAAGGGTGATGTACCGCAGCGGAAGGTCCACAACGTTGACGAATTGCTCGATGTCGCGCGCATACGCGCTCTGAGTGTTTGCGCTTTTTTCCGCGAGCCAGCGCTGGATGAGGATGCGGTCGGACGCAATGGGACAGTCCGTATCGCTCGGGGCATTGTACGGCAGGTTTCGTTGGTCGCGCCCGGTTGCCAAGTACTCAGGAGATGCTTCGTCCGCAGTCGGGTCGGACACGGAGTCGGATGTGGGCGTCGACAGGTGCGGGACGTTGGAAGGATCGGAAGAAGAATCGCTCATCAGAGCTGGCAGGAGGACAAAAAATCAGTGCGAGAGACAAAGAAATAAGCGCGACACCAAAAAAGCAACATAAGGGCAGTTATGTTGCGTTTTTTTGACAGGGGCTGACCTCCTGTAGCGCCGTGTCAATCGGGCGGTAGGTCCAACTGGATGTACGCCGCGGCGCCATCACCGAGCGTCCCAGCAGTCTCTGCGTTCCGGTGCAGACGAGCCGCCCCCGGCGCGCTCGAAAAGCGACCGTGCGCTTGTACCTGTGCGAGGTCCGCACCACCGTCCAGGGGGTACTTTCGGGATACGTGCAAAATGTCAACGTAGTGGAGACGCTTCGTCGACCAAGTCCAGCGATTTCGGCTCCAGCGGAGGAGGTTGGCTGTCCATGTCCAGGACGTACTGCCCGAAGCGTTTCAGATGCGTGGTCATGTAGGGGCTGAGTCGAGCGACCTGCTCGCGCGCAAAGTCATGACCGTCAGCCTTGAGGTCGGCCAGCACGTCGGTCAGGTCGGCCACGTTGCGCAACATCACCGCGTTCGCGACGAGGTCGCGATACTTGACTCGCTTCTCCTGCTCGATGGGGTCGCCGGAGCGGATGACGTCGCCACCGAAGCTGAGCCAATCGGAGAAGGCGTTGTAGGATTCGATCTTGGTGGTGGCCGCGTGGATGCTGCGCCGGAGTTCGGCGGTGGAGATATACTCCAGGAGGAAGATCGTGCGCACGACCCGGCCGAGTTCGCGGAAGGCCCGGTAGAGCTGGTTCTGCCGGCTCTGCGTGCCGAGCTTCCGGAGGAGCATTGAGGGAAGGACGGTTCCCGCCTGCACTGAGAGCGCCACCTGCATCAGATCCTTCCAGCGGGCCTCGATGAGGTCCCAGTCGGCCACACGGCTGAAGAGGGCATCGATGTGCTCGTAGCTCGCCTCGGAGCTCGGCCTATAGAACGTCACCTCGTTCCAGTTTCGCATCCGGGGCATGAGCTGGATCCCGAGAAGTTGAGCCAACCCGAAGACCGGCTCGGACTGGCCGTGCGTGTCAGCGTGGACGGTGTCCGGCTGCAAGGCCGACTCGTTTTCCAGCAGCCCGTCGAGGATGTAAACGGCCTCCCAGACCCCGCAGGCAATAAAGCGCGAGAAGAGCGCAATGTAGGTGTCGGAGATGTGGTGATAGGCGATGCCCCCGTATCCTCCGTATCGAATGTGGCGCTCGCCGAGGAGATTGTTTTCGACAAGTTCGACGTGCGTGCCGTCGGCGACGGCGACCTCCTCGCTGCCCCAAAGGAAGGGCAATTCGAAGCGGGCGTACTCTTCGATTACGTCTTCGAGGGCCGATTCCAGCCCAGCTGTCGTGACGTGCTGGTCGTTGATGCGCTTGAGGTTGCGCAGCGTCACGCCGGGGCCGCGAGAGTGCTGGGCTGTCTGCGCGGGGCCGAGGTTGCAGCCGTAGCCGAAGACGGTAAAGAGATGGTGCGCCTCTGCGTGAGGGCCTTTCGGGACAGTCCCGGACGGCGGGCCGAAGCGGCTGGTGTAGCCGGTCCAGTGACGGGTGTCCTTCAACACGTCGAGCAGGTGCCGTTCCGGCATGTTCTCTCGGACCGCTTCTCGGAGCGCTCCGGTCCCGTCCGGTGCGCGCTCGGCCTCCATGCGCTCCAGGTGCGGCTTCCCATCTTCGTCGATGGAAAGCTCACTGTTAACGGGAAACGCGGCGTCTGCACGCTCGGCTGCCGCTTCCAGATGCTCTCGTAGCTGGCGCGTGAACGCTTCTGCACCATCCGGCAGATCCATTGACTCGCAGTAGGCCGGCAGGCGCCCGGTGCACTCCTCCCACGAAAGCAGTTGTTCGCGATAGTCGGCGTACTTCTCGGACCCGGGCACGTAGAGATCGCCCGAGCGCAACCCATCGGCAACGTGGCTCATCACGCACACCTCCAGCTCCCGACGTTTCAGAAGCACCTCGCCGCCCCCTGGGCGCTCCTCAACATAGGCGCGCCACCGGCGGCTCAGGAAGCCCAAGTCGATCTCGTAGTCGACGTAGTCTCGGCGCGCCTTCCGGCGGTTTTGGATAAAGAGAAGCGCGTCGGCAAGTCGGTGGTCGCGAGTCGCCGGTCTCATGCCGAGCTGCTCCAAGAGGCGAAAGAGCGCGGCCCGGTGCCAGCGGTGGATGTCCCAGAGGAGCGGCCGGTAATTGCCCTCGTGGTAGGTGGATACCGATTGGTACTTCTCCCAAAGGGCATCGGCACCGCCACGGGCGGCCAGCACGCGGCGCACCCGCCGACCGAACCGGGCGTCGGTCTCTTCTTGGTCTTCGGCAGTGTCGGAAGAGCGCCCGACCTCGGAGGCTTCTGGCGCAGCCGCCTCTTTGAGAACCTCCGCGAAGGCGGCCAGCATTTCCTCCTCGATCTCGCGCTGGCGCTCCTGACGCTCCCGCAGCTTCTTCTGTGCCCAGTTATGGGTGCGCCGCATCCGCTTGAGAAACATCTCCGTGAGATCGTCCCGCGCCCGAACGGTCCGTTCATGGATCAGGCAGATCAAAAGCGTATGCCGCTTGCCCGGGCGGCGAATGTCTTTCATGTCACCGGCTTCGAGGGCACCCGCCTCGGAGGCGAACTGACGTACCTTCGTGTGGGGGAGGCCTTTGAGAAGAGAGGTCCGTAAGGGCAGGCCGGTAAGCCAGCGCAGGCGCTCGGTCCACTCGCGCATCCGCGTAAGCGTCGGAGAGCCAGGCGTGCGCTTCATCCGCGTAAAGTCGGTAATCGTCTCCTCGGGCCGAACCTCCAAAAGTGCATCGAGACGTCCGCGCTCCTCCTCGGTGAGGGCACCCGTGACGCGGGCGTAGATCTCTTCGTGCACTTCCCTTCGAACACGGCCGGCGAGCCGATCGAGCGTCGAGAAGGCCGGCAGCTCGAACCGCTCCTTGACGAGATTCTCGATGGCGACATTGATGAGGTCAGCCGGGTCGCTTCGCGTAAACGCGGCCTCGCGCATCGCTTCGGCGGCGACGCTGTGCCCACCCTCCGAGAAGCTCTCTACGCCGAGGAAGTCTCGAATGCTTTTCTGGTAGCGATGGCGCTCCTGCCGCCGCCGGGCGCCGAGCTCCGGCGCTGCTGCCGAGTCCAAGTAATCGGCAAGGTAACGGGTCACCTGTTCGGGCACCTCCTCCGCCTGTGGCAGGTAGCCCAGATGCTGGTAGCACTTCAAGAATACCAAGAGCGTGAGCCGCCCTTGAGGCGAGCGCGTGTTCTCTTCGGCGAATTCGCGCTCGCGAGGCGTCGGTTCGTAGAGCGTTTCGAGCTCGCGTTCGGAGAGGGACGACCGGAAACGAGGATACGCGGTTCTTTCGATAGATGCCATGCAGGGGGACCTCAGACAGGAAGACCTCGGAGGGGAACAGAAAAGCCCAACGGTGCCCGAAATGGAGGGTGTCCAAAAAGGGTGGGGCAAATTGGCCCTGGAAGATCGGCCTTCTACCGGCGGAAAGCAAGGTGGCAAAAGTGTCCGAGAAGGAGTACCTTTTTGGACACTGTTTGTCGGCTCGCCTACCGTTCTTGCCTGTCGGCGACTCGCTCAGCCTCCGATCACAGATGGGGTTCTGTTCCCCTCACGCTCATGAAGACTGCTGCCTACCTGCGCGTCTCCACCGCCGAGCAAGACGAGGCCCTTCAGCGTCAGGGAATTATCCGCTTTGCGGAGCACGCCGACCTGAACGTCACCGACTGGTATTGTGACAAAGGCGTCAGCGGGCGCGAGGAGGAGCGGCCCGCACTGGACGACCTCATGGAGGCCGCTCGCCAGCGAGCCATCGATTGCGTGGTGGTCTGGAAGTTCGATCGCTTTGCCCGCAGCGCGTCCCATCTGATCCGGGCCCTCGATGAGTTCAATCATCTGGGCATTCGCTTCGTCAGCGTGCAGGACAACATCGACACCGACAGCCCGATGGGGAAGGCCATGTTCACGATCATCGGCGCGATGGCCGAACTCGAATCCTCGCTCATCTCTGAGCGGGTACAGGCGGGCATGCAGGCAGC
>ERZ1034547.420-NODE-420-length-10339-cov-2.631466_pt1 | contig 10339 bp, 9 predicted proteins | sample MGYA00520642_ERZ1034547 | MGnify/ENA primary metagenome ERZ1034547 (study PRJEB33760, sample SAMEA4777713) | hypersaline lake metagenome | biome: hypersaline environment; feature: brines | place: Spain | collected 2012-08 | depth 0 m ... | reverse complement strand
CGGCTACGACCGTCTCCTCGTGTACGTCGTCGTCGACGGATCGTCGTTCAACGCCGCCCTCCTCGAACGCGGCCACGCCCGCCTCTACGACTCACCGTTCCGGGAGCGCGACCGCTACGCGTCGCTGGAGCGGGAAGCGCGCGACGCGAAACGTGGCCTCTGGGACTGCGCCGCCCGACCGAAGGGAATGGGGGTAATGGAGCGTGTGACCCCCGGAGGGAGTACGGCGTCGATACACCTGAATTCCGCGGTGAGTTGATTACTACTGTGCATTCACAAAGACTTTAGTATAACCAAAGAATATTCTCCGCCGAGGATGATGCCCACAGAGCTCCGCGCGGACGTGGCGACGGACGGAGGGACGCAGTGGGGGAAGGCGGTGGCGCGATGACGGCGACGAAGGCCGGACTCGCCGGCCAGTTGGCCGTCGTCGCCGGCTTCGAGAACCCGCTGGCTGCCCTCGAACAGTATCCGACGCCGCCGGAGTTGGCGGCCCACGTCGTCCACGTCGCCGACCTGAACGGCGACGTAGAGGGACGAACCGTCGTCGACTTGGGTGCGGGGACGGGGATGTTCACGCTCGGCGCGGCGCTCCGTGGACCGAAACGGGCGGTCGGCGTCGAAATCGACCGCGACGCCCTCGGAATCGCCCGCGAGAATCAGCGACGGGTGGGGACTCGAACGGAGATCCACTGGGTGCAGGGCGACGCGACGCGTGTCCCCCTGCGTCCCGACGGCCCCACGACGGTCGTGATGAATCCGCCGTTCGGCGCCCAGGACGGCAACGAGCACGCCGATCGCGCCTTTCTCGCCACCGCCGCCGACGTGGCGGACGTCTCCTACTCGGTCCACAACGCCGGGAGTCGGGAGTTCGTCGAGGCCTTCGCCGCCGACAACGGCGGCGAAGTGACACACGCCTTCGCCGCACAGTTCGACCTCGACCGGCAGTTCGACCACCACGCCGCCGACCGACGGGAGATCGACACCGAAATCTTTCGGATCGTGTGGTCGTAGGGTTACTCTCCGCCGGTGGGTGACGTCGATCGGAGCCCGCCCGTGACCGACGACGCTCCGAGACCGGGTCACGAGGACGCGGTGCGACCCCTCGTCGCAACCGTCTCGTGGACGTCCGCGCTCCCGGCGTCGCTGGCGGCTCCCTCCGCCCGGGTCACTCGTAGGTCTCCTGTCGAGCGACCCGAACCCGCGTCGCGCCGCTGGCTGCGTACAGCTGTCCCCCGTCGTTGATGAAGTCCAAGCCGCCGGCGGACGCCGTCCCGTTGACCGCGGGGATGGGTGTCGTATCGGATCGGTTCCCCACCGAGACGTTGATCAGGAACCCCTCGGGCGCGGCCTCGACGGAGACGTTTCGGCCGGAGATCACGAGGTCGGCCTGGACGGACGGCGAGGTGTACGCGGTCACGTTTCGGTCGCCGTAGGCGAGGGACACTTTATAAACGGTGCCGCCGCCGATGGCGTTCCAGCCGCGGCGCTGGACGTGCACCGTCTCGCGCCAGCCGGGGCCGCCGACGAGCACGCTCGTCTCCCCGTCGAAGTCGAGTCGACCCTTCGAGACGGCGGTCATCCAGATGTTCCGCTCGCGGTTGCGGACGATCACCCCGGAGGTGTTGACCTGCGTCGTCTCGCCGAACGCCTCCACGTCGATCACCGACACCATCCCGTTTGGCACGTCCTCGGCGTACGTCACTTCGTAGCCCCGTACCTCGATCGGATCGCTCCCGCCGGGGAGGTCGCCGCTCGCCGTCGTCGTCAGGTTGACGGGGACGGCGGGACCGGCGAGCGCGGCCGTACAGAGCAGGAGGATCGTCGCGCCGACCTGCCAACGGGGGACGGCTCTGACCGACGCCGGCTCGTCCGGCGTCGACAGGAGCGGGCGGTCGGACGTCGCCACCGTCGCCGCCACGAGCGTCGCCAGCGAGACGACGAGCGCCACCCCGGCAGCGCGATAGAGGACGTACGTCTCGCCGCCACGATACCAGTAGACCGCCCACAGCGACTGGGCGACCCCGAACAGCGCGACCCCCACGGCGACCCGCGTTGCGGACGGACGGTCGTCGCCCCGAGCACGGGCCAGCCACACGCCCAGGAGGAACCCCCCGAGGAGGCCGATGGCGTGGCCCTGGATGGCGATGTCGGCCCACCACGGCGAGGAGTAGGAGGGGCCGGCGCTCGCAGACAGCGTCGGCTGTCGGAGTGCGCCGTAGAGCGTCCGGAGGGCGTTGCCGGCGGTGACCGCGACCACCGTCGCGATCGGATAGCGCACCAGCGCGAAGCCCGCGAACGCGAAGACGACGCCGGAGAAGCCGATGACGGGACCGATCGCGAACAGCGCGGTAAAGAGGCCGGCGCCGACGACGGCCGCCGGAAAGACGACGACCGCTCGGACGTACGGGTTCCTCAGCGGCGCGGTAAACGTCTGAACGCCACGTGTCCGCGGATAGTGTCCCCACGCGTACTCGGCGACGGGGGCGAGCACGAGCGTCCCGACGAGGTTGCCGATCAGGTGACCGGCGCCGGAGTGGGAGAACGCCGCCGCCGCCATCCCCAGCGGGTAGACGTACGACCACGCACGGAAGGGGATGGTGACGGGGCGGTACCAGTTCGCCCAGCCACCCTGGACGAACAGGTAGACCGCGAGCACCAGCGCGACGGAGACGAGCGTCCCCCACGGCACGCCGAGGACGAACCGCGAACGGAGGGTTCGCCCCCAACGGCCACGCGGACGGTCGAGGGCGACGACGACCACGAGGGCGACGAGGATCGACAGGAGAAGCGCCAGGCGAAAGAGCGTCGCCGCATCCGGGAGGCCGAGCATGCCTTCCGTTCACGCGTCGCCGGTAATGAATCCGACGGGCACCGGAGCGAAGCGGGATCGCCGACGCGTATGCGGCGTCGGTCGACGGAGTCCGGGCCGCCTCGTGCGGTTTCCCCCGCGTCGCCGCCGACGGACCGCCCCGACGAGCTACCGGTGAACGGGCACGGGACGCCGTTTCAGAGTTTGTTCTCGGCGTCCTCGGCGAGTTCGGCCATTCGCTTGCCGACCCGGCCGGCGTCGGAAAACTCGTCTTCGCTCATCGCCGTCGCGAGCGCGTTCCCGAGGACGAACACGGCGTGTTTGTGCTCGCTTTTCGACTTGTGGACGTGCGAAGGGTCGACGCTCAGGGATTCGTACGGATCGAAGATGCTCTCGTCGACCGACTCCTGGCTTCGGAAGTAGCTCATGATCGCCACCATCTGCTCGTGTAGTTCGAGGAGTTCCTCCTTGTGCATACGTCCGTGTACGGAGGTAGCCCGGTTAAGCATTGTTGCGTCCGTCTCGCACGACGACGGCCGAGCGATGCGTCGGGCGGGCCCACGCGCGTCGCGGTTAGAAGACGTACTCGTCTTCGTGTCCCATCATCCCCTCGTCCTCGAAGCCCGGTTCCTCCTCCTCGATCGGTCCGCTCGTCTTGTAGGCGCGCAGTCCCGTCGAGAGTAGTTCCTGGATCGCCTCCTCCCGGTTGACGAACTCACCCTGTTCGATCAGTTGGGCGATCTGCATCTCCAGGTGTTCCGGGACGGTTATTTCCACGTTCGGCATTTGAACGTTCGACGCTTTGGAAGGGGCGTATTTAAATTCTGTGGGCCGGATTCGTATTTTGATAACTGTCCCTTCGATCGATCGAGTAAATTCCCGGTGAGGACAAACTGGAGTTCGGGAATCGTATATTCGACCGACAGCCATAGGTCGGTCGAACGTTCACGACGGGTATGGACAGGGACGTCACGGACGTCTATCGTGAGTTCGGCGACGAGCGTCTACCGCCGGGACAGCACCGCACGGAGTCGTTTCCGGTCCTCTCGAAGGGATCGGTCCCGCGGGTCGAGCGCGACGAGTGGGCGCTCTCCGTGAGCGGCGCGGTGGAGACGCCGGTCACGCTCGACTGGGACGAGTTCCAGGCACTGGGCGTCGAGACGCAGCGCCAGGACTTCCACTGCGTGACCGGCTGGAGCAAGTTCGACTGCGCGTTCACCGGCGTGCCCTTCGCGACGCTCGCCGACCACGTCGGCGTCGACCCGGACGCGGAACAGGTCATGTTCGCCGCCGCGGACGACTACACGACGAACGTCCCCCTCGAGGACTGTCTGCGGCCCGGCACCCTCTTGGCCTACGAGTTCGACGGCGAGCCACTGGCGCGCGACCACGGCGGCCCCGTCCGGGTCGTCACGCCACACAAGTACGCCTACAAGGGGGCGAAGTGGGTGACCGGAGTGGAGTTCCTGACCGAGCCGGAACGCGGGTTCTGGGAGCGCCGTGGCTACTCCGTGAGCGCGAACCCGTGGCGCGAGGAGCGGTACGACGGCTGATCCGAGCCCCGTCGGGTCGTCCCGGTCGGCACGAGCCCAATAGTTAGGTAAAAGAGTGCGGCGCTCTCATGGCGTACAATGGGTATCCCGCGAAGTGACGAGGCAGGCCCGCGTCTCGTCAGTCGGTCGGTCCGAACGTCGGTTCCGTCCCTCCGCGCTGCGCTCGACGCCATGCCCGCTCCCCGAACGTTCTGGACCGCGCCCGACGAGGCGACGGTGGTCGCGGGCGGTGCCGCCGCGACCCTCACCGCCGAGGGCCGGAACCGGTTCGCCGCGATCAAAGAGCGGATCGACCGGGTCCTCCGATCGGGCGACGTACACGCCGGCACCGAGGCTGCCTGTCCCCGCCTGTTCGGCGGCTTCGCCTTCCACGACGAGGGGACCGACGACGACACCTGGGACGGCTTCCCAGGGGCACAGTTCGTCCTCCCGCGCGTCCAGGTGACCGACACCGACCGTGGAACGTGGCTGACCGTCAGCGCCGCCGGCCCGGGCGCGAGCGCAGAGGCGGTCGAGGAGCGCCTCGACGTGGCGCGCGACCGGTTCGAGGCGCTCGACGAACCCGCCCCGACACCGCCACCGGAGATCGTCTCACGGACGCGGACGACCCGGCGCGAGGCGTGGCGCGACTCCGTCGAGGCTGCCGTCTCACGCATCCAGGCCGGCGACCTTCGGAAGGTCGTCCTCGCGCAGGCGCTCGACGTAACGCTCGACCGCCCGCTCTCGGTGCCCGACGTGCTCGCGCGGCTCGGCGAGACGTACCCGGACTGCTATCGATTTCTCGTGGAGCCGGCGGCCGACGCGTCCGCCGGCCGGCCGGCCTTCTTCGGCGCGACGCCCGAACGGCTGGTCAGCCGCCACGGTCGCACGGTCACCACCGACGCGCTCGCGGGCACGACCGGTCGTGGCGACACGCCCGCCGAGGACGATTGGCTCGCCGAGGAACTGCTCGCGGACGGGAAGAACCTGCACGAACACGAACTCGTCGCGGACACCATTCGCGAACAGCTCGCCCCGTTTACGTCGTCGATTTCCGCCGGCCAATGTCGGGTCAGACGACTGGCGACCGTCCAACACCTCTTCACCCCTATCACCGCCACGCTCGGGGGCGACACGCACGTCCTCGACTTGGTGGAGGCGCTGCATCCGACGCCCGCCGTCGGCGGTCTTCCCCCCGAACGCGCGCTCGCGACCATCCGCGAGACGGAGCCGTTCGACCGGGGCTGGTACGCCGCGCCCGTCGGCTGGATCGACGCCGCCGGCAACGGCACCTTCGCCGTCGCCATCCGCTCGGCGCTCGCCCGCGACGCCGAGACGACGCTCTTTGCCGGCGTCGGCGTCGTCGCCGACTCCGATCCCGACCGCGAGTGGGACGAGGTGCAGTTGAAGTATCGACCGATCCTCGACGAACTGGAACGCGCATGAGCGCGCCGAACCGCAACGTCCTCTGGGGGCGGGCGATAGTCAGCGAACTCGTTCGGAGCGGCGTCGAGAGCGTCGTGGTCTCCCCCGGCAGTCGCTCGACGCCGCTCGTCACTGCCGTCGCGGAACACGACGACCTGCACGTCCACTCCGTCCTCGACGAGCGCTCGGCCGCCTACTTCGCGCTCGGCCGTGCCCGCCGAACCGGCGAGGTAACGCCCCTGATCTGTACCTCCGGCACCGCGACCGCGAACTACCATCCCGCGGTGATCGAGGCGGACCGCGGACGCGTTCCCCTCCTCCTGCTCACCGCCGACCGCCCGCCCGAACTCCGCGACAGCGGCGCCAACCAGACCGTCGACCAAGAGAAACTGTATGGGGACGCCGCCCGCTGGTACAAGGACCTCCCCGAACCCGAAGCGGACGGGCGGAAACTCCGCTCGCTCCGGACGGACGTGGCCCGTGCCCTCGCCGAAGCGACGGGCACCCCGTCCGGGCCGGTCCACCTCAACTGCCCGTTTCGCAAGCCGCTGGAGCCGACGCCCGTGCCGGACGACGTGCCGGCGGATCTCGAGCCCCTCGCCGCCGCCGGACGTGGCGGCGACCGCCCGTTCGTGCGGACGACGGCCGGCGTCCCACAGCTCGACCGGGCCGACCTCCAACGGCTGGCCGAGGCGCTCACCGTCGACCGCGGCCTGATCGTCGCCGGTCCCGCCGACCCGCCGGGCGTCGATCCACAGGCCGTCACCGCCCTCGCCCACGCCACCGGGTTCCCAATCGTCGCCGACCCGCTCTCCGGCCTGCGCTTCGGCGGCCACACCCGCGTGACGACCACCGTCGGCGGCTACGACGGCTATCTCGACCCACGTGTGACCGACGACTGGCCCGCGCCGGAAGCGGTCCTGCGGATCGGCGCCTCGCCCACCTCCAAGCGCCTCCGGAAGTATCTCGCACGGGTCGACGCCCGGACGTTCGTCGTCGACCCCGCCGGCGAGTGGCGCGAGGCGGAGTTCACCGCCTCGGACCTCGTCGTCGCCGATCCGTCCCGCCTCGCCGCTCGCCTCGCCGAAGTCGTGCGCGGGGGCGGCGACGCGGGGTGGCGCGACCGCTGGGCGGCCGCGGACCGAACCCACCGCGAGGTGGTCGCCGACGCCACCGGTGACGGGGCGGGCGGCTACTTCGAGGGGGCGATCCTCGCGGACGTGGCCGACCTCGCGCCCGAACCGTCGACGGTCGTCGTCTCGAACTCGAACCCCGTCCGCGACGCCGACCGCTACATGCCGCCGACCGACGCCGGCTACACCGTCCTCGGCAACCGCGGCGCGTCGGGCATCGACGGCGTCGTCTCCACCGCCCTCGGCGCCGGGAGCGCGACGACCGACCACCTGACGCTCGTGATCGGCGATCTCGCGTACTACCACGACGGCAACGGCCTGCTCTCCGCGTTGCGGTGTGGCGTCGCGGCGACGATCGTCCTGATCGACAACGACGGCGGCGGCATCTTCCATCGCCTCCCCATCGAGTCGTTCGACCCGCCCTTCACCGAGTCGTTCCGGACGCCCCACGGCATCGATTTCGAGCCGACGGGTGCGCTCTACGGTCTCGACTACACCGCCGTCGACGACCGCGCGTCGTTCCGCGACGCCTACGCCGACTCCGTGGCGAGCGACGGGACGGACGTGATCGAGGTGCGGACGGACGGGGAAGCGAGCCAGCGCACGCGGGAGCGACTGGTCGAGGCGACGGTCGCCGAACTCGTCGAGTAGTCGACCCGTCACAAGACCTATTGACACACGTGTGAAAGATTCGGTAGGCGGTGACGGGGATCCGAGAGAGCATGCGCGTCGAACACCTAGGCGAACGAGGCGGGGAGCCAATCGCCATCGTCACTTGTCTCCACGGAAGAGAGCAGTGTGGGAAAGCGGCGATGGAGGCGTTGCTCGATCGTGGCCTCTCGATCACCGGCGACGTGCGGTTCGTCGTGGCGAACGAGCGTGCGATGACGGCGCCGGACGGCCCGCAGCAGTATCTCGACGACGACCTGAACCGATCGTTCCCGGGTGATCCGGACGGCAGATCCCACGAGCGACGTCTCGCCGCCGAACTGTTGGCGGACGTGCGGGACTGCCGGGTCCTCGACGTCCACTCGACGCTCTCGGACGGCCGTCCGTTCGCGCTCTTTCTCCCGGAGAACGACCGACGGCTGGTGGCGGCGACGGGCGTCGACATCGCCGTCGACGTTCGAAACCGGGCCGGACGGGGGGCGCTCATCGAGTTCGTCGACGGCGTCTCCGTCGAGTGTGGGCTCCGCGGAACGCAGTCGGCAGTGGACAACGCTCGGACGGTCATCCGAAACTTCCTCGCGGCGCTGGGTGCGATCGAGGCCGAGTTTCGATGGGCCGATCCGGAGGTGTACGAGATCACCGACACCATCGACTGCGTCGACTGCACGTTCGAGGGGGAGAACTTCACGCGCGTCGACGCCGGCGAGCAGTTCGCCAGCCGGGACGATCACCCGATCCGTGCGAGCGAGCCGTTCTATCCCGTCTTGACTTCGAGGGACGGCTACGAGGAGATGCTCGGCTATCGGGCGGAGAAACGCGGCCGCCTCTCCACGCTCGAATGAGCTACGCCCGTGGCGTCCGGGTGTTCAACCAGTTCACCTTCTTTAGCGTCCTGATTCCCGGGCTGTTCGCCGTGGCGTTCGTCCTGCCGGTCGCGCCACCGAGCGTCTTCGGGCTCGACGCCGGCTGGGTGCTCGTCCTCGTGGTCGGCCTCTCGTTCGGCGTCGGCATGACGCTGCATATCGCCTCCGAGAGCTTCGAGCGGTGGATGCCCGGTGCCTATCGACCGACCGAGCGCATGCGGGACCGGCTCAACGCGCTGGCCGCCGACGCGGGGTCCGCGGAGGCGGTCACGCTGATGACGGAGTTCGTCACGCTGTACGACGAGCGGTTCAACACGGACGTGTCGGGCACCGTCGCGACGACCGAGAGCGTCACGACCGTTGTGGACCCCGATCCGGCCGACCTTACGACGGATACGGGCCTCGATACGGGTGACCTGCCGTTCTCCCGGGCGGACGGCAAGCGCGTGTTCCAAGCGACGCTCGCCGAACTCTGGTCGAAAAACGTCGGTCCGATCCGGATCCTGGTGACGACGTACTTTCTCTGTCGTAGCATGGCGCTGCTCATTCCGGCCCTTGCGGTCGGCTACGGCGGCTTCGCCCTGTTGCTCGCTGCCGGATCGATCCGGTTCGACCCGCTGTACGCGGCGTTTCTCGGCCACGTCGGGTTCGTTTCGTTGCTCGTGACCGTCCTCGTCTTCGGCGCCGCCGTGTTCTTCCACGGCTACAATCGGTACGCGGGATACACCGTCAGCTACCTGATCGCCGGCTTCGTCCAGCACGAGGAACCGGCGACGAGCGTCTCGGCGGCGTCCGACTGACGGCGCCCACCGACTGGAACGCCCGTCGTCGCCGGCGGCGGCTCACGCGACCCGTCCGACCGCCGCGGACGGCTCCGGCCAGTCGGCGAACGACCCGTCGACGAGCGTGTCGGTCTGTAACCCGATGTAGGCGCGCTGCATCGCGTGAATCGCCGCGTCCAGCCCGTCGCCGGCGGCCAGTCGCGTGCGGACCGCAGCACGCTTCCACCCAGCCGGCGTCACGCCGGACACGAACCGCGACCGGAGCGGGGCAACGCGAGCCGCTGCGTCCCGAGCCGTACAGCCGGCGCTGCGGAGGCCGTCGACGGCGTAGCCGAGGAGTTCGTCGTACAGGACCGCGGGGTCGGTCGTCGTCGTGCCGTCGCTGGTGATCCACCGCTGGCGGCCGTCGAGCCCCTCGCGGACGGCGACGTCGAAGTTGCGCTGGGCGACCGCCCAGTCTTGCCCGATCACGGGATGGTCGTGTCGCGGGAGACTCTCCATCAGCCCGGCGAACGCCGCCACGAACGCCAGCGAGTCCCGGATCGTCGGCTGGGCGGGGAGCGGGCGGAATTCGACCCGAACGTTGGCTTCGGCGCGGTCGGCCCCGCCGAAGACGGGGCGGATCCAGCGCCAGAAGGAGCCGTGTTTCGCCGCGAACGTGGCGAACTGGTCGTCGAACTGGAGGCCGCGCTCGACCGGAGTCGGGATGATCGTCGGGTCGTTCGCGATACGGTCGACGGCCTCCTCGCCGGACCGGAGGTCACGCGGGAAGCGGACTTTCTCCGCACTCCCGGCGTTCGCCACCGACTCGAACACCGGAATCCGGTTCTCCGCGTGGGCATCGGCGACGACGGCGGCCGACACGCTCCCGTCGTCGTAGAGGTCGGGGGGAAAGAACGGGGAGTTGACGGCGAGCGCGAGCAACGGGCCGGCGACGCGGAGAGCGTAGTTGTGGTAGCTCGGCAGGTCGTTCGCGTACGCGACCTGGTAGTGTGGCTGGATCGACGCCGTGAGGCTCCCGGGCATCACCGTGTCGGCTTCGAGGCTGACGTGTGGCGCGTCGATGGTGAACGGCCGCGGCGCGTTCGGCCCGTTCGCCATCGCGTGATACCGCTCGTCGTCG
>ERZ1034547.419-NODE-419-length-10339-cov-3.369603_pt1 | contig 10339 bp, 11 predicted proteins | sample MGYA00520642_ERZ1034547 | MGnify/ENA primary metagenome ERZ1034547 (study PRJEB33760, sample SAMEA4777713) | hypersaline lake metagenome | biome: hypersaline environment; feature: brines | place: Spain | collected 2012-08 | depth 0 m ... | reverse complement strand
CGCCCGCTCCGCAAGATGGGACACGTGACGGCGACGGACGAGGACGGCGGGACCGACCCGACCGCCCTCCTCGAATCGACCCGCGAACTGCGAGACGCACTCACGTTCCGATGACCGACGACATCGACGACCTGATCGACGAGCTGCGCGCACAGGCCGACACGGACCGACCGACCGAGGGGACGCCCGAGGTGGGCATCGTCATGGGGTCGGACTCCGATCTCGACACCATGGCGGGGGCGTACGACGCTCTCCGCCGGCTCGGCTTCGCCGAACAGACCGACTACGACGACCCGCCCGAGGCCCGCTTCACCTTCGAGAGCTACGTCGTCTCTGCCCACCGGACGCCGGACCTGATGTACGCGTACGGCGAGACGGCGGCCAACCGCGGACTGGACGTGATAATTGCGGGCGCGGGCGGGAAGTCCGCGGACCTGCCGAACATGACCGCCTCCATCGCGTACCCGCTCCCGGTGATCGGTGTCCCGGTCCAGGAGAAGTCGGTCGATTCGGTGATCGGCATGCCGACCGGCGCCCCCATCGTCGCCGTCGACGCGGGGAAGTCGTACAACGCGGCGCTGTCGGCGGTCCAGATCCTGGCGCGGGAACACGGGGAACTGGTCGAGCGACTGGCGGCCGAACACGACGACCTGCGGACGACCGTCGCGGACGTGTCGCGGGCGCTACACGACCTGGGCATCGACGGCTTCCGCGAGCGGGAGGAGTGAGGCGCCACGGTCGGGGGCGACGCCCGGCCGTCGTCCCCGTACTACGGGTGGACACACCGCCGAGTAGACGCGACGACGGCCCGGAAAATGGCCGCATACGGGCGCGAAATCGGCTTATATCCCCGACTGGCATAAATCAACGCTTATGGGGGAGCACTCCTAAGCGCCAAGACGACAGGAATCAAGGTATGAATCAGTGGATAGCAATCGGTGCGCTCGGCCTGGTCGGCGTCGGCATCCCCATCGGCATGATGGTAGTGTCCGCGCTCCTCCGGCCGACCATCACCGAACAGGGAAAGACCGTCATCTACGAGAGTGGTGAGGTCCCGACGGGGACGGCGCACGTCCAGTTCAACATCCAGTACTACATGGTCGCGCTGCTGTTCGTCGTCTTCGACGTCGAAACCGTCCTGATCTTCCCGTGGACGTTGATCTATCGGCCGGCACTGGAGGGCGGGGCGACCCTCGCCCAGGTGCTCGTGCCGATGCTGGTGTTCATCGGGGTCCTTGCCATCGCCCTCGTCTGGGCTTGGCGGAACGGAGCGGTCGAGTGGGTCAAGAGTCCGCGTGCGAGCCGCCGTAAAACGGAGCGTCAATCATGAGTAGCGAACAGGAACGATTCGTCACCGACACGACACAGGTAGGAAGCGAGACACGCGACGCCCGCATCGGGGCGTCGGGAACCGACAACCGGTTCAACTCCAAACTTCGCGAGGCCTTCGGCTCGTCGCCGTTCATCCTCACGAAGTTCGACCGGTTCATGGAGTGGGTGCGTGGCTCCTCGATGTTCATGCTACAGTTCGGCATCGCCTGCTGTAGCATCGAGATGATGCACACGTACGCGGTCAAACACGACCTCGACCGGTTCGGCGCCGGCGTGCCGCGCGCGTCGCCGAGACAGGCCGACGTGATCATCGTCCCGGGGACCATCGTCTCCAAGTTCGCCCCGCGGATGAAGCGCGTCTACGACCAGATGCCCGAACCCAAGTTCGTCGTCGGCATGGGGTCGTGTACCATCTCCGGCGGCCCGTTCCAGGAGGGGTACAACGTCGTCAAGGGCGCAGAGGAGGTCATCCCGGTGGACATCCACGTCCCCGGCTGTCCGCCCCGCCCCGAGGCGCTGGTCTACGGCGTCGCCAAGCTTCAAGAGCGCATCGCCAACGGCGAGAGTTCGCCGGTGACGGTCAAACCGTACGAACTCGAACAGTTCAGCGACCTCGACCGCGACGAGGTGGTCGACAAGCTCGCCGAACAGATCGACGAGGACGACCTCGTCATGCGGTACAACTGGGCCGACTCGCCATGAGCCTCGAAAAATCGCCCCCCGAGACGGTCGAGACGGAACCGACCACGGCCGAGGAGATCGACGCCCTGTTGGGCGATCTGGTCCTCGACCGCGACGACCACCTGAACGCGCCGGGCTTCGTGGTCCGACCGGACGAGGTGCAGGACACCCTCTTCCGCCTGCGCGACGAGGCCGGCTACGATCACCTCTCCTGTGTCACGGCACAGGAGTACGAGGACCGCTACGAATCCATCTACCACCTCAAGAAGTACGACGACCCCACCGACGAGGTGAGCGTCGTCGTGCCGACGCCGACCGACGACCCCGTGAGCGAGTCGGCGGAACCCGTCTACCGCACCGCCGACTGGCACGAACGTGAGGCCTACGACCTCGTCGGCATCCAGTACGAGGACCACCCGGACCTGCGTCGCATCCTCCTCCCCGAGACGTGGCAGGGGCATCCCCTAGGCCGGGACTACGATCAGGACCGTCCGCAGATCGTCCCCCTGCGCGAACACGCTAACCCGCTGAAAGAGGACCACAAAGGCGACGAGGGCGATACGATGTTCCTCAACATCGGCCCGCACCACCCGGCGACACACGGCGTGCTCCACCTCAAGACGGTGCTGGACGGCGAGCAGGTGGTCGACGTGGAGTCGGACATCGGCTACCTCCACCGCTGCGAGGAACAGATCTGTCAGCAGGGCACCTACCGCTACCAGATCATGCCCTACCCGGACCGCTGGGACTACATCTCGGCCGGCCTGCTCAACGAGTGGGCCTACGCCCGCGTGGCGGAGGACCTCGCGGACATCGAGGTGCCGGAGTACGCACAGGTCATCCGGACGATGGGCGCCGAACTCTGTCGGATCGCGGCCCACATGCTCGCGGTCGGCACCTTCGCGCTCGACGTCTACGGCGACTTCACGGCCATCTTCATGTACGCCGTCCGGGACCGCGAGAAGGTCCAGAACATCCTCGAAGAGCTGACGGGCCAGCGCCTGATGTTCAACTACTTCCGCCTCGGCGGGGTGGTCTGGGACCTGCCCGAACCCCGTGCGGAGTTCTTCGAGCTGATTCGGGACTTCCTCGACGACCTGCCGGAGGCGCTGGAGGAGTACCACGACCTCATCTCCGCCAACGAGATCCTGCAGGTTCGAACCGTCGACACGGGCGTTCTGCCTCCGGAGGTCGCCAAGAGCTACGGGGCAACGGGACCGGTCGCCCGCGGCTCGGGGGTCGACTACGACCTGCGCCGCGACGACCCGTACGGCTACTACGACGAACTCGACTGGGACGTGCCGGTCGAGGACGGCTGTGACAACTACAGCCGCCTGCTCGTCCGTCTGCGCGAGGTGGAGGAGTCGGCGAAGATCATCGAACAGTGCGTCGACCTGCTGGAAGGCTGGCCGGAAGACGAGCGGACGATCCAGAGCAACGTTCCGCGGACGATCCGCCCGGACGACGACACCGAAATCTACCGCGCCGTCGAGGGCGCGAAGGGTGAACTCGGTATCTACATGCGCGCGGACGGTACCGAGAAGCCCGCCCGATTCAAGATCCGGAGTCCGTGCTTCTCGAACCTCCAGACGCTCCCGGAGATGTCCAACGGGGAGTACATTCCCGATCTGATCGCGTCGCTCGGCAGCCTCGACATCGTCCTCGGCGAGGTGGATCGCTGATGGGTTCGGTGCTCCTGCAGTCGGGCACGCCGACACCGACGGGCACCGCGAACGCCTCGGCGGCGAACGCCTCCGCGAGCGGCCCGGTGACGACGCTTCCCGAGACGATTTCGGGCGCGCTCGGTCTCTCGGGCACCCTCGGCGACGTGGTCGGCGGGCTGATCGGTGCCTTCCTCATCGCCAACATCATGCTCGGCATGACGGCGCTGGCCGGACCGTGGGCCAAGCGGAAGATCACGGCCGCGTTCACGGACCGCATCGCCGTCAACCGGATCGGGCCCTTCGGCCTGCTGATCATCGTCGCCGACGCGGTGCGTCTGCTGTCGAAGGAACTGATCGTTCCGGACGGCGTCGACCGGCCGGCGTGGGACCTCGCACCCATCATCCTGCCGTTCTCGGCGCTGCTCGGCTTCGCGGTCATCCCGCTCGGAAGCGGCCTCCAGTTGGCCGACCCCGAGACGGGGATCGTCTTCGCGTTCGCGGCGGCCTCCGTCGCGTCGCTCGGCCTCGTGATGGCCGGCTACGCCTCGAACAACAAGTACTCGCTGCTGGGATCGTTGCGCTCCATCGCGCAGAACCTCGCCTACGAGATTCCGCTCGTCCTCACGGCGGCGTCGGTGATCCTCTTCGCCGGCACCTTCCGGACGAGCGAAATCGTCGCGGCCCAGTCGGAGACGCTCGTCACGATCGCCGGGATCGCGATTCCGGGCTGGTACGCGTTCGTCAACCCGTTCGCGTTCGTCCTCTTCCTGGCGGCAAACATGGCGGAGATCGGACGGAATCCGTTCGACATCCCGGAGGCGCCGACGGAGATCGTCGCCGGCTACCAGACCGAGTACTCGAGCGTCTACTTCGTCCTCTTCTATCTCGGGGAGTTCATCCACATCTTCCTGGGCGGCGCGCTGATTGCCGTCCTCTTCCTCGGCGGCCCGGCCGGCCCGGTCCTACCCGGGTTCGTCTGGATGGTGATCAAGATGTGGGCGTTCTTCCTGTTCACGCAGTGGTGCCGCTCCGCGGTGCCGCGCGTGCGCATCGATCAGTTGATCGAAATCGGCTGGAAAGGCATGCTCGTGCTATCTCTGGCTAACCTGGTTCTCACGGCAGTCCTCGTGGGAGTGATCGCGTAATGATTGGAATCCTCAAAGGCATGGCAGTGACGATGAAACACGCGCTGGACGGCAAAACGTTCACCGTCGAGTATCCCGACGTGGCGCCGGAAGTGAGCCCGCGGTTCCGCGGCGTCCACAAGTTCAGCCAGGAGCGTTGCATCTGGTGTCGGCAGTGCGAGAACGTCTGTCCGAACGACACGATCCAGATCGTACAGGACGACCAGCGCAACGGCGAACAGTACAACCTCCACATCGGCCAGTGCATCTACTGCCGGCTCTGTGAGGAGGTGTGTCCGGTGGACGCCATCCTGCTGACCCAGAACTTCGAGTTCACGGCGGACACCAAAGACGACTTCGTCTACAACAAAGAACAGTTGAAGAACGTCCCCTGGTACAAGGGGATCGACCCGCTCGAATCGCGAAATCCGGATCGGAGCGCGTGGATCGGCGAGGGCGACGGCGAAATCGACTATCAGTAACGGCCGAGTCGGCGCTACGCCGTCTCGAAACGTTCAAAGGACTACCTCAAGCAAACTCAAGCAATGGTGTATGAAACGATCGCGTTCGCGCTGTTCGCCCTGATCACACTGGGCTGCAGCCTGGGCGTCGTCTTGGTCGAGGACGTGTGGCACTCCGCACTCCTCCTGGGTGGTGCCCTGCTGAGCGTCGCAGTCCATTACGTGATGATGCAGGCGGAGTTTCTCGCCGCCATGCAGATCCTCGTCTACGTGGGCGGGGTGCTCATCCTCATCACGTTCGCCGTGATGCTCACGAAATCGACCTCGGCAGCGGAATCGACATCGACGACGGAGGTGCGTGAGACGTGACGACGAAGCCGTCGCTCAAGACAGGGTCGCACCTGCTCCCCGGCCTCGCGGCCGTCGCGCTGTTCGTCGTGATGGCAACGGCCGTCCTCCGGGCCTCGTTCGGCGATCCGCGGATGTTCGGCCCGGACGCGGAGATCACCGCGAGCATCGGCTACGCGATGTTCAACCTCGATATGGGGACGGTTCCCGGCGAGGGGATGCTCGTCGCCTTCATCATTATCGCGGTAGCGCTCGACGCCGCCCTCGACGGAGCGATCCTGCTGGCGAAACGCGAGGAGGACGGCAGCGCCGTCGCACTGCTCGCCGACGGCGGGCGGCGAGTCCGTGATCGGTTCCGCGGCGAGGCGGACGCCGACACCGACGACGGGGGTGACCGCTGATGGTACCGGTACAGTGGTACCTCCTACTCGCGACCGCCGTGTTCTGTATCGGGCTGTTCGGCATTCTGACCCGGCAGAACGCGCTGTTGTTCCTGATGTCGGTCGAACTCATGCTGAACGCGGCCAACATCAACCTCGTGGCCTTCTCGGCGTACTGGGGCAACGTCACGGGACAGACGTTCAGCCTGTTCACGATGGCGCTGGCTGCCGCGGAGGTCGCGGTCGGCATCGGCATCATCCTCGTGCTGTATCGCAACTTCAACGACGTGGACGTGACGCTGGCCAAGGAGATGAGGTGGTAAGATGGCGGCGTTCGACTACGCACCCGCGATCGTACTGCTCCCGTTCCTCTCGTTTCTCGTGTCGCTGGGAGGCGGCAAGTATCTACCCAAGGGGGGCGCGTTCGCCGGCATCGCAGCTACCGCCGGCTCCCTGCTGTTGTCGGCGTGGGTCTTCCTGACCGTCGCGGGCGGCGACGTCTACAACGAGACGCTCTACACGTGGGCGGCGGGCGTCGGCGAGGGGACGACCACCCTCACCTTCGGCCTGCTGCTCGACCCGCTGGCGGCTTTGATGTTGCTCATCGTCTCGCTGGTCGCTCTGTTGGTCCACGTCTTCAGCCTCGGATACATGAACGACGAAGGCGAGACCGGGCTGCCGCGCTACTACGCCGGCCTCGGCCTCTTTACCGCCTCCATGCTCGGGTTCGTCGTCGCCGACAACCTGCTGATGGCGTTCATGTTTTTCGAACTCGTCGGCCTCTGTTCGTATCTCCTGATCGGCTTCTGGTTCCGCCAGGAGGGGCCGCCGAGCGCGGCGAAGAAGGCGTTTCTGGTCACCCGGTTCGGTGACTACTTCTTCCTCGTCGGCGTCGTCGCCGTCTTCGCCACCTTCGGCACCGCGAAGTTCGCGGGCGAGGGGGCGTTCCCCGTCCTCGCCGAGGAGGCGCTGAACGGGGCGGCCGACGTGACTACCTTCGGCTTCGCGCCGGAGACGTGGTTCACCATCGTCGGTCTCCTGATCCTCGGCGGCGTCATCGGGAAATCCGCGCAGTTCCCCCTGCACACGTGGCTCCCGGACGCCATGGAGGGTCCGACCCCCGTCTCCGCGCTCATCCACGCCGCGACGATGGTCGCGGCCGGCGTCTACCTGGTCGCGCGGATGTACGGCTTCTACGCCCTGTCGCCCACCGCCCTCGGGATCATCGCGCTGGTCGGCGGCTTCACCGCCCTCGCCGCCGCGACGATGGGCGTCGTCAAACGGGAGATCAAACAGGTGCTCGCCTACTCCACCATCTCGCAGTACGGCTACATGATGCTGGGGCTGGGCGCCGGCGGCTACGTCGCCGCCACGTTCCACCTGATGACCCACGCCTTCTTCAAGGCGCTCCTGTTTCTCGGCGCGGGGTCGGTCATCATCGCCATGCACCACGACGAGGACATGTGGAACATGGGCGGCCTCAAAGAGCGGATGCCCGTCACCTACTACACGTTCCTCGCCGGGTCGCTCGCGCTCGCGGGCATCTTCCCCTTCGCCGGCTTCTGGTCGAAAGACGAGGTACTCTACGAGACGCTCATCCACGGACTCGGGGGGTCGCCCCTGCTGCTCGCGGGCTACGCGATGGGCCTCGTCGCCGTCTTCTTCACCGGCTTCTACACCTTCCGGATGGTGTTTCTGACCTTCCACGGGGAACCCCGGACCGACGTCGCTCGGGACCCACACGGCGTTCGCTGGAACGTCAAGGCCCCGCTGGTCGTGTTGGGGACGCTCGCCGCCACCGTCGGCGTCGTCAACATGGTCCCCGTCGAGAAACTGCTCGGAATCGGGGGCATCGACTTCCTGCACCAGTGGCTGGACGGTGGCTTCGAGGCGCTGACCGCCCACCACTACGGCGACGTGCTGCCCTACTCGTCGGCGTACATCGGCGGGGAGACGACGACGGTGGCCGTCGGCGCGGCCGTCTCGCTCGGTCTCGCCATCGCCGGCGCGGGGCTCGCACACGTCCTCTACAACGTCGACGATCCGACCGAGCACACCGAGAAACTCGGCGCGATCAAGACGCTCTGGTACAACAACTACTATCAGGACGAGTACCAGGTCTGGATCGCGAAGTCGGTCGTCCTGCCGCTGGCTCGCTTGGCTGATACGCTCGATCAGGGTGTCGTCGACGGCGTCGTCAACGGCGTCTCGTCGGTGAGCCTGTTCACCGGGAGCCGGATTCGCCGCGTGCAGACTGGCGTCGTGACCAACTACGCCGCGCTCCTCACCCTCGGGCTGGTGGCGTTGCTCGTCGTCTTCGGCGTGATGGGAGGGTGGTTCGTATGATCATCGAGGCACTGATCGCCGTCACGTTCATCGCCGCCATGGTGGTGATGCTGGCTCCCGACGAGGTGGCCGGCCGTCTCGCCGCGGTGCTGAGTCTACTCCCCGTGGTCGGGAGCCTGTACATGTGGAGTGGGTTCGATGCGACCGGCAACGCCCTGATGGGCGGGTCGGTCGCGTTCGAGACGAAGCTGTCGTGGCTGGAACTCGGCGGTTACACGCTCAACTGGCACGTCGGCGTCGACGGCATCGCCCTGCCGCTGGTCGTGCTGACGACGCTCCTCTCGACGCTCGCCATCGTGAGTGCGTGGACGCCGATCGACGACCGCCAGTCGCAGTTCTACGGCCTGATGTTGTTCATGGAGGCGAACCTGCTCGGCGTCTTCACCGCGCTCGATTTCTTCGTCTGGTTCGTCTTCTGGGAGGCCGTCCTCCTGCCGATGTACTTCCTGATCGGCGTCTGGGGCGGCCCGCGACGGAAGTACGCCGCCATCAAGTTCTTCGTTTACACCAACATCGCGTCGCTCGCGATGTTCATCGGGTTCATCGCGCTGGTGTTCGGCCTCGGCGACTCGGTGTCGTCGCTCGATATGCCGGCCATCGCGGCCGCGCTCCGGGCGGGCGAACTCGGGTCGCTGTACGGCATCCCCGCCGCGACGTTGCAGTCCGTGGCCTTTATCGCCATGTTCCTCGGCTTCGCGGTGAAGGTGCCAATCGTCCCCTTCCACACGTGGCTGCCGGACGCCCACGTCGAGGCCCCGTCACCGGTGTCGGTGATGCTGGCGGGCGTCCTCCTGAAGATGGGGACCTACGCCCTGCTCCGGTTCAACTTCACCATGATGCCCGAGACGGCGACGGCCTTCGCCGTCCCCATCGCGTTGATCGCCGTGATCAGCGTCATCTACGGCGCGATGCTCGCGCTGGCCCAGCAGGACCTCAAGCGCATCGTCGCCTACTCCTCCGTCTCCTCGATGGGCTACGTCATCCTCGGGCTCATCGCCTACACCACCTACGGGGTCGGTGGGGCGACCTTCCAGATGATCGCCCACGGCCTCATCTCGGGGCTGATGTTCATGGCGGTCGGCGTCATCTACAACGCCACCCACACGCGGATGGTGGGCGACATGTCCGGCATGGCCGACCGGATGCCGGTGACGACCGGCATCCTGATCGCCGGCGCGTTCGGCTACATGGGGCTTCCCCTGATGGCCGGCTTCGCGGGCGAGTTCTTCATCTTCAAGGGCGCCTTCGCGTCGACGGTCACCGCCGGGATGCCCCTCTACACCGCCGCGGCGATGTTCGGCATCGTCATCGTCGCCGGCTACCTGCTCTTCGCGATGCAGCGGACGCTCTTCGGGGCGTTCCGCCTGGAGACCGACTACGAGGTCGGTCCCGCCGCGCTCCACGAGACGGTCCCGCTTGCCGTCCTCCTCGTGACGATCATCGTCCTCGGGGTCGCCCCCGACCTCTTTTTCGGGATGATCCAGGACGCGGTGAATCCGCTGCTGGACTTCGGAGGTGAGCTCTCGTGATCCCGATTCAGACCCAACTGCCGACGTGGGCCGCCGTCACGCCGACGCTGCTGCTCGCCCTGACGGCGCTCGTCCTGTTCCTCGTCGACAGCATCGACCCGGATTCGACCCGACCGACGGCGCTCGCCGGTATCGCGGCGCTCGGGAGCGTCTCGGCGCTCGCCGTCGCCGGCTGGTTCCTGCTCGCGGGCACCGGCCAGACCGGCAGCGGTGGCGCCATCGAGCTCTACAGTGGCGCCATCGTCGTCGACGGGCTGAGCCTCTTTTTCACGGTTATCTTCGCCAGCGTCGCCGCCATGGTGTCGGTGGCGAGCTACGACTACCTGCGAGACCGGACCTACCAGGCGGAGTTCTACTCCTTGGTGATGCTGGCGGCGACGGGAATGAGCCTCATGGGCTCGTCGGGGTCGCTGGCGACGGTGTTCGTCAGCCTCGAACTCGCGTCGCTCCCCTCGTACGCGCTCGTGGCCTTCC
>ERZ1034547.416-NODE-416-length-10357-cov-6.831683_pt1 | contig 10357 bp, 7 predicted proteins | sample MGYA00520642_ERZ1034547 | MGnify/ENA primary metagenome ERZ1034547 (study PRJEB33760, sample SAMEA4777713) | hypersaline lake metagenome | biome: hypersaline environment; feature: brines | place: Spain | collected 2012-08 | depth 0 m ... | reverse complement strand
ACAGCTGCGCCCGGGCATGCAGGTGAACGATGAGGGGATTGTTGGCGGGGCGCTCTTTCGCCTCAAAGATGCGCCGCACCGCCGCCGGCTGGAAAGCATCGGCCCCCAGCCCGTACACCGTTTCGGTGGGAAAAGCCACCAGCCCGCCGTCTCGCAACACCGACGCTGCCTCTTCAGGGGCGGTTGTCAAGTGGGTGTATGCCACAGCAGAACGGAAGGGTGCATGATGGAGGCGGCGCCGGGCCGGAACCTGCCCGCCCGTCGACGACTTTCCTTTTCGCCCCCCGTCTTTCCCACCTGCCCTTTCATCCCATGGCCGCGCAGGGCCCTCCCTCCGATCGCCCCGCCCTCTCCGTGCCGTCTCTTCCCCCCACCCCCAGCGGCCCGGAGGTCTTCAACCTGCTTACAACAGCGGCGCGGCAGGTCCTGCGCCGACGCTTCCGCGTAGTGCTCTTGATCCGCGACGCATACGACCATCTCACCGCCAACGACGGCGCCCTCGCGGCCGTACGCGACGATGTACGCGCCGCCCTGCGACTGCTCGTTGCGTGGGCACAACGCTCCTACCGCCAGGTCTCAGGCAGCACACTCGTGGTGCTCGTGGCTGCGCTTCTGTACTTCATCGCCCCCATCGATCTCCTTCCCGATGCCCTCGGCGCCCTTGGCTTTGTAGACGATGTGGCGGTGATTCAATCGGCGGTGCAAACGATTCACGCCGAACTGGAACGGTTTCGGGAGTGGGAGGACGCCGGTGTCCCCACAACGTAACAGCGCGCACCCCGCGTCTACCCCGCCGCCCTCACCTTGCCCCGCCTCCAACGCCCCCGCCTCATGCTCACACCTGTGCTCTTCGGGCTCCTTGCGGGCCTGCTCACCGGGCTCCTAATTGCCTGGTACCGGAGTCGTACGAACTGATGCGCCTACGGCACAATCTGATCGCCGTTTGCGTCCTCCAGGATTAGAGCATCAACCGGGCAGACCGACGCCGCCTCCTCCAGTCGGCCGGCATCGATGTCGGGGGTCTCGTCCTGGAAATCAACAATGTTGTCTTGGCGAATCACGAGAACGTCGGAGGCAAGATTGGTACAGTTGCCGGAGCCGATGCAGAGCGTCCGGTCAATGCGCAGGGTGTGATCGCTGATGTCGCGCTCGACGGTATCGTCCATAGAAACGGGGGAAAATCGGTGATAAAAAGACGCCGCAGCGAGCCTGCGGGCGCGCCGGAGAGCCTGCACGAGCCGACGGCCGTGGCGTTCCGGAAAGAGCGGCGGGCACCGCACAGGCTCATTCGTCCGTCTCTTTGGACGAATCAGCATCCAGGCCAAGGGTATCGTCGAGGAGGCTGCCCGCAATCTCGATGAAGTCTTGCTCGGTGATGATGCCGACAAGGCGATCTTCGCGCACCACCGGCAGAGCCCCGATTTCGTGTTCGCGCATCAGCTCAACCGCGTCCGGCGTAGGACACTCGGGGGACACCGAGATCGGCTCAGCCACCATAATTTCGGAGACCGGCACGCCTCCCTCGGGCTGCTCGGTGCGCTCGGCCATATGGCGCAGCAAGGTGCGGTGGCTTACCAGACCCACCAGGCGGTGCTGCTCATCCTCCACCAGGACGTGGCGAATCTTTTGCCAGTCCATGAGGCGCGCCACAAACTCGATGGACTCTTCTTCGTGGACCGTAAAGAGGTCCGTCGTCATGTAATCCTCCACGTTGGTGTCTTTCATGCCAGTGGGCGTGTAGCCCTCTTCGAGCGTAGCGAGGGACCATTCGTGCACCGGCGCGCCCTCCTTTTGCCGCTCCACCATGCCGCGGGTGAGGGCCGCGAGGCGCTCGGCGCGCGAGCCCACGTCCTCCATGCGCGAGAGGCTATCGAGCTGCCACTGCGAGCCTGTTTTTTGCGTCTCTACGCGCCGCTGGATGATGCGGAGGTAGCGGTCGATGTCAGCCGCGTCCACGTCGGAGGCGGCAAGGCCCTCCTCGGCCAGTGGGAGGAGGGTATCCAAGATGAGTTCGTGGGCCGGGCGGTTGGAGCCATCGAGCCAGCGGAACTGCGAGGCGAGGCCGTTGCGGGCAGCCGCATTAAAGTTGTAGCGCGCCTCGTAGAACTCGATATGATCGGAGACGTCGCGGTACTTTCGCGCCAGCCCTGCCACAAGGCCGTACCAAAACGCCGCGTTGGCGATCTCGTCGATCACCGTGGGGCCGGAGGGCAGGACGCGGTTTTCGATGCGCAGGTGGGGCTTGCCGTTCGTAATGCCGTAACAGGCCCGGTTCCAGCGGTAGACGGTGCCGTTGTGCAGCTGCAGTGCCATGAGGCGGGGCACCTCGCCCGCCTCCAGCGCCCGCAGGGGATCTTCTCCCAGCTCGGTCGTCAGAAGCACGCGAAAGCGTGAGATGTCTTCCTTGAAGATTTCCATCACCGACTCGTCCACCCAGCTGGTGCCAAAGTGAACGCGCGGGCTCATCTCGCGGAGGTACAGATTGCTCGAGCGCGTATCGACGGCCTGCTGGAAGAGCGCGATGCGAGTTTCACGCCACAAGCGCTTGCCGAAGAGGAGGGGCGAATTTGTAGCCGCCGCCAGGCAGGGCGCCGCTACCACCTGGGCAATGTTGTAATAGCGCGGAAACTCTTCCGGCGACACCTGGAAGTGAGTCTGGAAACTCGTATTGCACCCCTCCAGCATGATGGAGTCGTGCTTCACGAACAGCTCGTCGATGCCCCGGATCTGATACTGCCCAGCGCCCCCCCGCAGCCGCGAGATGGCATCGTTCAGGGCATAGTAGCGGGGGCGAGGCGTCATGTAGTCCATCGCAAAGTCCGACAGGTGCGCCGTCGGAAGAATGCCGGTCATGGCCACCTCACTGTCCACCTGACGAGTCAACCCTCGCACTGTGTCGATCAGCCCGGTGGTGGCCGCCTCCATCTGGGAAAAGCAGTCCGCCCCGTACTGGAGGGGATCCATGTTAAACTCGACATTGAACTTGGTCAACTCCGTGACAATGCGCTCATCGGTGTTTCGCTCCAATACCTCTTCAATCACGGGCGCGGGCTGGCCCCGCTCGTCCACCATAAATAGTTCTTGCTCCGCCCCGATGCGGCGAACACCACTCTCAAACATACCCTCGTGGAGCATCATCTCCAGGGCGCGCACGTCGCGCATGAGGTGATTGGTAAACGCACGAAGCGCGGAGGGCTTCGCGCCCCGGTGTACATTATGCTCTCCCATGTGAATACAGGTGTTATTCGTCAATCAACGCACGTGGCTTCTCCCAACGAAAGAAGTCCCGCCTGGTCCGTTCCTACGATTGGAGCACCCGGAGATTTTTTCTGCGTCCGACCTTCGGAAGGCGCGCTCAGGTATGTGCACGACCGAAGGACATTTGGAAGCGGACGGGCTGGCCGATGACCGGCTTGATGCCCCGCAAGACGGCTGCTTGGCAATGGCTGGATCCCTGACCCCAACTCGCGTCCTGCGACGATGTTTTACGTTTGAAATGGGACGGCGGTGGGGGACACGAGGGGGGAACAAAGAGTTTGTATCTCACCCACTTGGATGTTTCGCCCAAGAAACTGAGTCTCTCTTCGTCTCTCATAGGAGGTGTCGGCGGTGTGGGGACAAGAGCGCGGGCTCATTATGCACCCTTCTGACGTGCCGGATGGCTCACCTCCTGTGTTGAAAGGGCTATTCACATGACCTCCTCATCCCACCCGGGGTCTTCTGCCGTGAGTTCTTCGCGGAGCGCGTCGTTCCCCGTGCCCCACCCCCTTAGGATCAGGAGTCTGCGTCTCGCCGGCGCGTGTTGCCGGCTCTGCATTTAAGAGCTCTGCATCGGGCCTACGGCGTAGAAAATGGAGTTGGTGAGGTTGTGCCCTTACCACTCTATCGGTTGACCCACTCCCCCGACTGCTCGAAGAGTCCCCCTCCGGGGCAACGGCTCCTTCGCGCATCCTCAATACTCTAAAGGGGCGAGCTTTACTACTCTTCTCACGTTCCACTCAATGCTGTAAGGACCCTATCACAGGTAGTTTCGGGACACTGGAGCTGCCCGCATTATGGAGAATGCGTTGTGCGAGTTGAAATTTGTGTGATTTGCCGTATCGACAAACCGCTCCCTCCGGAAACTGCGATCAGGACGGGGGCGGACGGGATCTGCCCCCACCGGCGTGAGCGCACCACGCAACACCCACAAACTCAAAACTCAGGTTCGGGCTGTGTCTTCCCCTTGGTGGGAACGCCTTCAGCGCTTCTTGTCTTCAGCCGCTACTGTGCGCCAAGACTTGCAGTACATGCTCATGTCCGACGGAGTCACCTCCTTGTTTTGCGGTGGATTTTTGCAATAACGGATTTATGCGGACCACCCCTTTTACTCATTCGTGGAACGGATGCGAGATATTTTCATCTCTCTTGGTCTTCTCTCTTGCCCTCCGTGCGTGCTGTCGTCGTTCGTCTGCCGGTCTTCGTCATTGTGGGGGCCCTCTGCGGGAGCCTCGTCGGGGCGTTGCCGTCTGCGGCGCAGCCCAATGTGGCGGCGTCTCGCGCCGCGCCGTCAACACACGTGGCATCGGCACTTGTGAAAGGAACGACGGAGGCGCTCCTGGACGACCCCACGTCGGCCCTCGCGCATTACGAAGCGGCCCTGTCTCAGGCTCCCACCGCCCCGGCCCTCTTGCAAGCCGTCGCCGACGCTTATGCGGCGCAGGGCGCCCCCACAACCGCACTCTTCTATGCCCGGCAAGCCCGTCGGCACGGGTCGGCGCGCCCCTACTATCACCGCCGCCTGGCCGAACTCCAGATGCGTGTGGAAGACCGCACAGCGGCGCTGAACACGTATCGAACGCTCTGCGATCGATTTCCGTCGTACCGCCCCGGCTGTCGCGGCCTGGCACAGCTCCAGGAAACGCTGAACCGACCCGCCGCGGCGATCAAGACCTACAACGCCCTTCTGGACGCCACATCCAGGCCCCGAATCGATGTGTACCGCTCTCTCCTGCGGTTGTACCGGACGGTGAACGACTCGGTCGGCACGGAGCGGATCCTGCGGACGCTGGTGGAACGACGCCCCTTACAAACAACGCACCAACGTGCGCTGGCTGCGCTGTATGCCCGCAGCGGACGCCCGGACTCTGCGCTGACCTTGCTTGCGCCTCTGGCCCGCCGCTCCCCCTCAGATTCGACCCTACAGGCTGCTGTTGCGCGGTTGGCCCGGCGTGCGGGGCGTTCCCAATCTCCCTCCCGGCTCCGCTCGGCGACCGCTTCGGTGCCCCCCCGTGCAGCAGCCGCGGAGCCGCTGGTGCAGCGGGCTCGTTCCCTGCTTGCATCGCCCCGCCCCGACTCGGCACGCCTGCACCGCCTGGCGGCCCGCCTGCACACGGCCCTCAACCGGACGCCTCCCAACAATGCGGCCGGCAATGCGGCCGACGATGCGGCGTGGGCGGCGCTCGCCCGCTTGGAACGACGCCGGGGACGCTTCGAGGCGGCGGGAGACGCCCTCCACCGGTCCCTCGCCCACAATCCGCGGAACGTCGAGCGGTGGGTGCGCGCCGCGTCGGCATTTCTGCAGGCCCCACGCTACGACCGTGCCGTGGCGCTCGCTGAGGAAGGCCTGCTGCTGTTTCCCGGGCACCTCCCCCTCGCCCACATTGCGGCCCGAGCGCACCTGCAGGCCGGCCGCCCCACCTCTGCCTCCGCCTACTTTCAAGACGCCCTGCAGCACGTAGACTCGACGGCGGCCCGCATTGTCGCCCGCCTCTATGCCGGAAACGGCCTCGCCCTGGCCCAACTGGGACGTACCACAGCGGCAGACTCTGCCGTTGCCGCGGCCCTTGCAGTAGCGCCCACCGACCCGGTCGTGCAGCGCCGCGTCGCCTACGGCCTGGCCCTTCAGAACAAAGAGCTGGACCGCGCCCTCCGGATCGCCCGCCGCGCTCTCCACTCCGGCCCGGCGTCAGCCCTTCTGCTGGACACGCTGGGCTGGATTCATCTGCAGCGGGGCGCGCTGGCGGCGGCGCGGCGGCGCCTCAACGCAGCCCTCGCGGCGGGGCCGCCTTCTGCACGGCTGTTGGAGCACCTCGGGGCGCTGTACGACGCGCTGGGCAACGACGACGCTGCACGCTCGTACTGGACCCGTGTGTCGGACGTTGCCCCGGACCGCTCCGTGCCCCGCCGCCACTAAAGACGACCGCCTGCGCCTCAAGCGCTTCGTGCGCCTGCCACCAGCTTGTTCTCTCTCGTGTCTCTCCGCCCCCTTTTTCTTTCATGCCTGCTCGCTGCCGTCGGCACCGCCCTCCTGCTTTCAAGCTGCAGCGGACCGGCCCGTACCCCCGCCCCCCCCGACATGCCGGCCGGGTTTCCCGACCATTCCGCTAACGACATTCGCACGTTGCTCTTGCAGGGCGTCGACAGTGTCAGGGCGTACCGCGCACGGGCGCGCATCTCTGTACGGACGCGCGATCGCACCCGCACATTCAACGCACAGGTCCGTCATCGCCGCGCCGACTCCTTGTTCATGCGAGTCAGCCTGTTCGGGGTGGAGGGCGGGCGCTTGCTCCTCACCCGCGATAGTGTGTTTTTCTACGACACCCGCCGCGCGGTGCTACGGGTAGGCCCCCTGCAGGACGTCCAAGCGCTCTTTCCCGCTCCGGTCTCCTCGCCCCGCTTTTTCCAGAACATGCTCGGCCTCATCGCGCCGGGCACCGCCCGGGCGTGGTCGGTCACGGCCGATAGTTCGTTGTACTACATGGCCGGGCCGAGGCGCCGCGCCCGTTATACCGTCGACCCCGCGCGGTGGCGCGTGGTGCGCTTCGAGCAGCGCGCCCGCACCGGGAACGTCCGGCAGAAGCGCCTTTTTTCAAACTTTCGCACGGTTCAGGGCCTCGTGCTCCCCGGGCGGGTTCTCTTTGAGCGCCCCGCGGCCGACCTCCGCGCCCTGGTGCAGTATCAGGACCTGAGGCTCAACCCGCCGAATCTTTCGTTCGGCCTCAACGTGCCCCCGAACGTCCCGCGCCGTCCTTTTTCGCAGCAGCAGTAGTTCCCTCCCGCGTGCATTCTTGTGCTCTTTCCTCCCTCGACCGCGTGCAGCGCCCGTGGCGCGCCGGGCCGTCTCCCATCGCGCTCCTGGTCGCCCTTGTGGTGGCGGGCCTCGGGGCCGGCCTCTGGCCCCACTCCGCCGCCGCCCAGGAGGTGCAGGTGCAACGCCAGGCCACGCAGCGCCGCCTTCAGCAGCTAGAGCAGCAGATTGCACGGGAGCGAGACCGTCTGCAGGATACGCAACAGGCACAAGAGGCGACGCAGAAGAAGCTCACTTCCCTCCGGCGTGAGATTGCCCTGCGCGAGGAGCTCGTGTCCACCTACCAGACCCGGCTGGCGCAACTGGAGCAGGAGCGCACCCGTCTCCGCGACACCCTTGCCACCCTCCAGGACCGACTGGCGGGCCTTCGCACGGAGTACCGGGCGCGTCTCGTGCGGGCGTACAAGTACGGACGGCTCCACGACCTGGCCCTGCTGCTGGCCTCCCGCTCCATCAACCAGATGCTCGTGCGCGCCCGCTACCTGCGCCACTTTGCCGCCGACCGCCGCCGGCAGCGCCAAAAGGTGCAACGGGCCGCCGCGCACGTGCGCACTTCGCGGACAGCGCTGGCCCGTAAGCGCGCCGAGACCAAACAGCTACTGGCCGATGCCCGCACCGAGCGCCAAAACCTGCGGGCCCTGGAGCGGAACCGGCGGCGCGTCATCGACGAGCTGCGGGCACGGCGCTCCGAGTTGCAGCAGCAAATCGACCGCAAGCAGCAGCAGGCGCGGGAACTGCGGCGCCGCATCCAGGCGCTGGTCCGCCGCGCCGACCGGGCGGCCGACGCCCGTACAGATGCTCCCCCGCCCGGGTTTGGGGCCAACCTGGCCGCCTCTTTCCAAAAAAACCGAGGTACGCTGCCCTGGCCCGTTGACGGCGCCGTTACCACAGAGTTCGGCCCGCAGGTGGACCCCGTCCACGGCACCTCCACGGACCACCCCGGCATCCTCATCGCCACCTCGCCTCGCAGCCTGGTGCGCGCCGTCTTCGACGGCATCGTGACGAGCATCGACTTTGTGCCCGGGTTTGGCACCTACGTGGTGGTTCGGCACGGCGACTACCTGTCCGTCTACGCCAACCTGTCCAATCTCTCCATCGCCACCGACCAGCAGGTGCAGGCGGGCGAGGTCATTGGGCAGGCGGGCACCGCGGACGAGCCGCGGGGCGCTAGCCTCTTCTTCGGACTTGTGAACCGCGCCAACCAGGAATTCGTTGATCCTGCACGGTGGCTCTCCTCGCGGTAGCCACCCTCACGGTAGCCACCGTACGGTCCTGGATTCACGAAAATCTTTCTCCCGGGCTCGATTCCCGTTTGGGGTTGCACCTCCCTGGAACGTACTTTGTTGCCCTTACAACTCAGTTGCAACTGGATGATGCGCGGGGAAACTCCTTCTCGCACAAGGCCTCGGGGCTCGTACAACAGACGTGCTTCGCCCTATCCTCGAAACGGCCGGTGCGCCGACGAAGCAATCGTCCCCAAGCGGCTCCCCCCTGCAACAGACCCTCATTCGCATCCCTCTTCAGACCTTTCCCTTGCCCCTATGGCTACGCATTACGACTGCGTGATCGTCGGGAGCGGGCCCGGCGGCTACGAAACCGCAATCCGCGCCTCGCAACTCGACATGGAGACCGCCATCGTCGAAAAAAACAAACTGGGTGGGGTGTGCCTCAATGTGGGCTGCATTCCCACTAAGGCCCTCCTCAAAAGCGCAGAGGTGATGTCGGAAACCAGTCACCTCGATCAGTTTGGGCTGCAGCTCGACGGCCACGTGTCCGCCAATTTTCCCAGCGTCATTGAACGCAGCCGGGGCGCGGCGAACCAGATGAATCGGGGCGTCAAGTTCCTAATGCAAAAGAACAACATTGATGTGCTGCGCGGCCACGGACGGCTTACGGCTGCGGATACGCTCCAGATTGAGCCCTCCGAAACCATGGACGGCGAGCAGGTGGGCGAGGCGCGCACCGTGACGGCCGACCATATCATCCTGGCCACCGGCGCGCGCCCCAACGAACTGCCCTTCCTCCCCGTCGACGGCGAGCACGTGGTCAGCTACTACAACGCCATGCTCCAGCGCGAGCAGCCGGACTCGCTGGTGATCGTGGGGGCCGGCGCCATCGGCGTCGAGTTTGGCTACTTCTACCACCACATGGGCACCGATGTCACGATCATCGAGGTGGAAGACCGCATCGTGCCGAACGAAGACAAGGACGTCTCTCGCGAGCTGGCCAAGTCGTACAAGAAGGCTGGCATCACCCTCATGACCGGCGCAAACGTGCAGGGCGTGGACACGGACGCTGAGCCGCTGCGGGTGGAGGTGGAGACCGACGGTGGCACCGAGCACCTCGAGTGCGACCAGGTGCTCTCCGCGGTGGGCGTCGTGGGCAACGTGGAGAACATCGGTCTGGAAACGGTCGGCGTGGACACGGACGGCAACGACATTGTGGTGGACGACTACTACCGCACCAACGTCGACGGCGTGTACGCAATCGGCGACGTGACGGGCGCTCCCTGGCTGGCGCACAAGGCCAGTCACGAAGGCATCCTGTGCATCGAGAAGATCGCCGGGCACGACGTGCGCCCCATCGACCAACGCGACATCCCCGCCTGCACCTACTGCCAGCCGCAAATTGCCTCGGTCGGGCACACCGAAGAAGAAGCCAAGGCGGAAGGCTACGACGTGAAGGTGGGCAAATTCCCGTTCAAGGCCAACGGGAAGGCGGCCGCGCTGGGCCACCAGGAGGGCTTCGTGAAGACGATCTACGATGACAAGTACGGCGAATTCCTGGGCTGCCACATGATCGGGCACAACGCCACCGAGCTCATCGCGGAGGTCGTCGCCTCGCGCAAGCTGGAAACAACGGGCTTCGAGATCATGGAGTCGATGCATCCGCACCCCACCCTCTCGGAGGCAGTGATGGAGGCCACGCGCGACGCGTACGGCCAGCCGATCAACATATAGCGGGCGCCTCGCTCCCCCGTTCGGGGAATCGCATGTTTTGGGGTCACAGGGACGGCCGGTAGGTCGTCCCTCTTTTTTGCGCCCCCACCGCTTTTTTGCGCTGCCTCCGGACACATGGGCGTACGTGCGCCCGGCTTCTCTGCGCCCGGCTTCTCAAGGCCCTGTGCGCCCGGACTCAACGACGCATCCGTGCATTCACAAAGAGTGAGGCAGATCCCTGAGGCGACATTTTCGCCCCGGCACCGCTCGCATCTCGTTTTCCAAAACGCTGTGCCTCATACCAAATGCGACGATTCACTATACATGTTCTCGTCATTCCGAGGGAGCC
>ERZ1034547.415-NODE-415-length-10378-cov-45.410249_pt1 | contig 10378 bp, 9 predicted proteins | sample MGYA00520642_ERZ1034547 | MGnify/ENA primary metagenome ERZ1034547 (study PRJEB33760, sample SAMEA4777713) | hypersaline lake metagenome | biome: hypersaline environment; feature: brines | place: Spain | collected 2012-08 | depth 0 m ... | reverse complement strand
GACGCGTGCTTACGATGGATTTATATAGAATCACAATCAATCAAGCGCTGTATGAGCCAGCGAATGCAGCAGGGCCAGCCGATGATCATCATGGGCGAGGACGCCCAGCGCGTCAAGGATCGTGACGCACAGGAGTACAACATCTCTGCGGCGCGCGGCGTCGCCGAGGCGGTACGCTCGACGCTCGGGCCGAAGGGGATGGACAAGATGCTCGTCGACTCGACGGGCGACGTCACCATCACGAACGACGGTGTCACCATCCTCCAGACGATGGACATCGACAACCCGACCGCCGAGATGATCGTCGAGGTCGCCGAGACGCAAGAAGACGAGGCCGGCGACGGCACGACGAGCGCGGTCGCCGTCGCGGGCGAGCTGTTGAAGAACGCCGAGGACCTCCTCGAACAGGACATCCACCCCACCGCGGTGATCAAAGGCTTCAACCTCGCGAGCGAGTTCGCCCGCGAGGAGGTCGACGACGTCGCCACGACCGTCGACCCCGAGGACACGGAGACGCTGAAAAACGTCGCCGAGACGTCGATGACGGGCAAGGGCGCGGAACTCGAAAAGGAGGTGCTCGCCGACCTCGTCGTCCGCTCCGTCCAGGGCGTCACCGTCGAGGCCGACGACGGCTCACACGTCGTCGACCTCCAGAACCTGAACATCGAGACGCGCACCGGCCGCTCGGCCGGTGAGTCGCGACTCCTCTCCGGTGCCGTCGTCGACAAGGACCCCGTCCACGACGACATGCCGACCGACTTCGAGGAGGCGAACGTCGTGTTGCTCAACGACCCGATCGAGGTCGAAGAGGCCGACGTCGACACCTCGGTCAACGTCGACTCCCCCGAGCAGCTCCAGCAGTTCCTCGACCAGGAGGAGGCCCAGCTCCGCGAGAAGGTCGACCAGATCGTCGACGCGGGCGCCGACGTCGTCTTCTGTCAGAAGGGCATCGACGACCTCGCACAGCACTACCTCGCGAAGGAGGGCGTCCTCGCCGTGCGCCGGACCAAGAAGTCCGACATGAAGTTCCTGAAGAACGTCCTCGACACGACGATCGTCACCGACCTGGACTCGCTGTCCGCCGCCGACGTCGCGATCGGCTCCGTAGAGCGCGACGCGGACGAGGAGCTGTTCTACGTCGAAGGCGAGAACCCCCACGGCGCGACGCTGCTCGTTTACGGCTCGACCGACCACGTCGTCGACGAGCTGGAGCGCGGGATCAACGACGCCATCGACGTCGTCGCGACCACCGTCTCCGACGGCCGGATCCTCCCCGGCGGCGGCGCGATCGAAGTCGAGCTCGCGAGTCGTCTCCGCGACTACGCCGACTCCGTCTCCGGCCGCGAGCAGCTCGCCGTCGAGGCGTTCGCCGACGCGCTCGAACTCATCCCCCGCGTCCTCGCCGAGAACGCCGGACTCGACTCCATCGACCTGCTCGTCGACCTCCGGGCGGCCCACGAGAGCGGCGACGCGAACGCCGGGCTGAACGTCTTCACCGGCGACGTAGAGGACACCTTCGAGGCGGGCGTCGTCGAGACGGCCCACGCCAAAGAACAGGCGGTCGCTTCTGCGGCCGAGGCGGCAAACCTGGTGCTCAAGATCGACGACATCATCTCGGCGGGCGACCTCTCGACCGCGAGCGACGACGACGAGGGCGCCGGTGCCCCCGGCGGTGGCATGGGCGGCATGGGTGGCATGGGCGGCGCGATGTAATCGCGTCGGGCACGCCTCGTACACGCACGCCGACGGTCCACTCGCCCGAATCGACGCCGAGACGCACCGGTTTCTCACGAATATTGGCCGTGAAACGGCCGCTCCAGCAGTCCTAAGTACCGACCACCGCGAGAAGCGAGTATGCAGACGTTGCTTCTCACCGACGACGACGTCGACGAGAACGCCAGGATGGACCGCGTGATCGAGGCGGTCGAAGGCGCGTTCACGGCCTACCAGCGCGGCGACGCCCAGATGCCGCCGAAGTCGTACATCGACTTGCCCCAACACAACGGCGACTTCCGGTCGATGCCCGCCTACCTCGACACCGGCTCGTTCGAGGCGGCCGGTATCAAGTGGGTGAACGTCCACACCGACAATCCGACCGACCACGACCTGCCGACGGTGATGGGAACGATGATCTACTCCGATCCGACGACCGCGTTCCCGCTCGCGATCATGGACGGAACGACGCTCACGATGAAACGCACCGGAGCGGCCGCCGCGGTCGCCACGGACCACCTGGCGGTCGACGACGCGCGCTCGCTCGGGATCGTCGGCGCCGGCGTCCAGTCGTACACGCAACTCGAGGCGATCGCGACGGTTCGTGACATCGAGGAGGTCGTCGTCAGCGACCTCGACGAGGAGCGCACCGCGGCGTTCGTGGACGCCTTCGACGACCGGTTCGACGTCCGAGCGGGCTCCATCTCGGCGGCCGGCCACTGCGACGTGCTCTCGACGGTGACCCCGAGCACGGAGCCGATCGTCGGCCCGAACGACGTCGGTGACCACACCCACGTCAACGCCATGGGTGCCGACGCCGCGGGCAAACACGAACTCGCCGACGACCTCCTCCTCGACGCGGCCGTGGTCATCGACGACCACGAGCAGTGCACCCACTCCGGTGAGATCAACGTCCCGTACGCCGAGGGCACGCTCGGCGACGACGACGTCTACGGCGAGATCGGCGAGATCGTCGTCGGTGCGCGGGCGGGTCGGTCGGATTCAGACGGCGTGACGGGCGTCAGCGTCTTCGACTCCACGGGGCTCGCGATCCAGGACGTCGCCACGGCGCACGTCGTGTACGAGCAGGCGGCCGCGGCCGACAACGGCTCGTCGTTCGACCTCCTCGGGCTCGACGGCTAGTCACGCAGTCGGCCGAGTCGCTTTAGCGCGTGCGGATCCTTCCTGTTGCATGCGACTGGTCAGCGTCGCCGCGGTGGCAGCAAACGGCGTGATCGGCGACGACGGCGCGGTCCCGTGGCCCCCGCTTCCCGCCGACGTCGAGCAGTACCGGGCCCGCGTCGCCGACGCCCCCGTCGTCCTTGGACGCCGGACGTTTGACTCGATGCGCGAGGACCTCCCGGGAACACACCAGATCGTCGTGAGCCGACGCCTCGAGACGCTCACGGAGCCGACTGCGGTCGTCGCCGCCGACGCCGAGGAGGCGCTCGCGCTCGCGAGCGAGCGAGTGAGCGACGACGTCGCGTACGTGCTCGGCGGGGCGACCATCTACGAGCTGTTCCAGCCGTTCGTCGACGAGATGGCGCTAAGCCACGTCGACGGGCAGTACGACGGCGACGCCCGGTACCCGTCGTGGGATCCGGACGAGTGGACGGTCGCGGCCGAGACCGCGTACGAGGGGTTCACGGTCCGTGAGTGGCACCGAACCACGCGGCCGGACCGACCAGGATGACGGGGCGGACGCTCCCGCCGGACCGACGCTGCATCCACCGGCGGTAATAAGTAGTTTGCCACATACTTTCGATACGTACCGTATCATGTCGGTATCGTGGCCACTCGTCGGCGTCTTCCTCGCGTCTGCGGCGGCGTGTTTCGCCGTCGCCGCCCGTGAGCCCCGGCTCGGCAACCCCGACTCGCGACGGGGACTACGGTGGCTGCTACTCGTCGTGGGCGTCTGGGGGGCACTCCAGACCGGTGGGCTGCTCGTCACGGACGAGTCGACCGCCGCGGCGATCTACGCGCTCGCACTCGCCGTCGGCTTCGCCACCATCGGGCCGTGGCTGTACTTTTGTTCGGCGTACACGGGCCACGACTACCACCGACGGCGGCCGTACCGACTGGCGGCCGTCGGCGTCTACGTCGTCGTGGTCGCTGCCAAGCTCACCAACCCGATCCACGGCCAGTACTTCGCCGCGACGATCCGGCGAGAGCCGACGAGACTCCTCCTGATAGACCAAGGGCCGCTCTACTGGGGCTCGTTCGCTCTCGCGTACCTGCTGACCGGCATCGGCTTCGTGTTCCTCTACCGGCTCTACCGACAGTCAGCACGCCCCCCGTGGACGCTCGCCGGGCTCTTCGCCGCCACCGGCGTCGCGTCCGTGCCGAAGCTCGTCGACCTACTCGCCCCGGACCTCATCCCGGCGCTCACGTACGAGCCCGTCGGCGTCGCCGTCTTCGCGGTCGGCACGACGCTGTTCGCCGAAGAGCGGTTCGTCGCCGAAGAGCGCGCGACCCGTCGGTCGATCGTCGAGCGCGCGGCGGGCGGTATCCTCGTCGTCGACGCCGACGGGTTCGTAACCGAGTGGAACGAAGCAGCGACGGCGGTCTTTCCGGCGCTCGACACCGACGACCCACCGGTCGCCATCGAGACGCTCTCGTCGTCGCTCGCGGCCGACTACGACGCCGGTCGACCGACGCTCGTCGAGACGCCGGTGGACGAGGAGACCCGCACGTATCTGGCCACGAGCCACCCGCTCGAGGTCGGGATCGAGACGTTCGGCTACACGCTGCTCCTCCAGGACGTCACGACCTTCGAGCGCCAGCGTGAGCGGCGCAAACGGCACGAACAACAGCTGGCAGACATGTCTGGTGCGATCGCCCACGAGCTTCGGAACTCGGTGACGGTGGCGAACGGCTACCTCGACGTCGCTGTCGAGCAACTCGACGCCGACGACCCGGCCGCCGCCCGCGACTCCGTCGCGACCGCGCAAGCACGCGTCAGGCGCATCGAACGGAGCGTCGAAGACCTACACACGTTGGTCCGGTACACGCACGACGCCGGCGAGGAGACGTTCGTCGACCTCGAGCGAACGCTGCGCGCCGCCGCCAAGGCGGTTCCCGAGGCGCCGTTGATCGTCGTGCGCGGGGAGGGCGCGGTGTTGGCCGCCCCGACGCGACTCAAACACCTGCTGCGAAACGCCGTTCGGTTCGCCGCCTACAACGGGGCGTCGACGCTGACGCTCACGGTCCGGCCCGACGGCTTCGACGTGGCGGACGACGGCCGTCACGACACCGAGGGGCGTGACGACCACCTCTTCGCGTACGAGAGCGCCGAGCCGACCGCCGACGCGGGAATGGCGCTGCCGAACGTGCGTGCCCTCGCGGAGACCGAGGGGTGGACCGTCTCGCCCGACCCGAGCTACACCGATGGGGTCAAGTACGCCATCCGCGGGGTCCGCGTCCAGCCCGCGGAAGACGACCAGGACGCCGGCACCGACGTCACGGACGTGGACGCGACGCGCTCGACGCGCTCGTCGGTCGTCGACCGGCACACGGACCCCTCGCCGTGAGACCGTCGACGGGTGCTGTTTCTCGCCCGCAGACGCGTGCCGAGTGGACTACTCGCCCGTCGACTCTGCGCGACTCGCGAAGCCGAACCGCGGCTTCACGTCTTCGACAACGACCGAGACGGTCTCACCGGGCGTCGCTCCGGGCACGAAGAGGGTGTAGCCGTCGACGTACGCGATCCCGTCGCCCTCGTCGCCCCGCTCGTCGACGGTCACCGTGAGCCGGTCCCCGACGGCGACGGTGGCGGTCAGCCGGCCCTTCGCGACGAGGTACACCTCCGAAGAGGCGTCCCGCGAGGCCGGTGGTGAGACCGTCTGCACGTACTCGAAGCCGTCCGCGACCGACTCGCGAAGCCCCTCGAGGTCGCGGCCCTGAAACACCTTCACGACGAAGTCGCCGCCGGGTGCGAGCAGCTCCTCGGCCACTGCGAGCGCCTGGCGTGCCAGGTGCACCGAGCGCGCGTGGTCGAGGTCGTACTCGCCGGTCATGTTCGGTGCCATGTCGCTCACCACGACGTCTGCGCCAGCCTCGCCGACCGCCTCGCGGAGGTAGTGCCGGGTGCGCTCGTCGGTCATGTCGCCGCGGATCGTCTCGACGTCGTGTGCGTCGAAGTCGTCGATCCGCTGCAGATCGACACCGACGACGGTCCCCGTCTCACCAACCGCCTCGGCGGCCACCTGCAGCCATCCCCCAGGGGCGGCCCCGAGATCGACGACCGTATCGCCGGTCTCGAACAGGGTCGCCTCCGAATCGAGCTGTTTGAGCTTGTAGGAGGCGCGGCTGCGGTACCCCTGTTGTTTCGAGCGGTTGTAGTAGTCGTCTTTGCCCGACACGACTACGACACCCCGCGTGAGACGTCTCGAACCGAACCGACCGTCGAATTCGCGTCCATGCACGACGGAACGTCGCCGGAGCGGAAAGGTACGTCGGAGTGTGGGTGCGGCCGCGCGCCACGGCCGGTAGAGTCAAATCGTCGCCGGGCGCAACTCGGGGCATGAGCGTCGACGCCGACGAGCGCCCCGTTCGGTGTCTGGTCGCGAAGGTCGGCCTCGACGGCCACGACCGGGGTGCACACGTGATCGCACGGGCGTTCCGTGACGCGGGCTTCGAGGTCGTGTACTCGGGGCTCCACCGGGCGCCGGAGGAGGTCGTACAGGCGGCCGTACAAGAGGACGTCGACGTCCTCGGCATCTCGATCCTCTCTGGGGCACACAACACCCTCGTCCCGAAGGTGATGGACGGACTCGAGGCGTACGGCGCGCTCGAAGACACCCTCGTGATCGTCGGCGGGATCGTGCCCGACGACGACGAGGAGCGCCTGAAAGCCGCCGGAGTCGCGGAGGTGTTCGGCCCCGGCACCCCGATGGCCGAGACCGTCGACTTCGTCAGGGCGAACCTCCCGGAGCGCGCGTAGATGGTCGGACGCGACGCAGACGCCGACGCGACCGACGCGGCCGGCACGGCGCTGTCCGACCGCGACGCGACGCTCGTCGAATCGCTCCTCGCTGGGAGCCACCGGGCGCTGGCGCGGGTCATCTCGCGGATCGAAGACCGCGCGCCGGGGTACCGGGCGATCGTCTCGGCGCTTCACGACCACACCGGCTCCGCCGACGTGATCGGCGTCACCGGGTCGCCGGGTGCGGGCAAGTCGACGCTCGTCGACAAGCTGGCGCTCGCGCTCCGCGACCGCGGCGACACGGTCGGGGTCGTCGCCGTCGACCCCGCCTCGCCGTACACCGGCGGGGCGGTCCTCGGCGACCGGATCCGGATGGCCTCGACCGTCGGCGACATGGACGTCTTCGTCCGCTCGATGAGCGCCCGCGGGCAGCTCGGCGGGCTCTCGATGGCGACGGCCGACGCGGTGACCGCGCTTGACGCCTTCGGCAAGGACGTGATCCTGATCGAGACGGTCGGGGCGGGCCAGAGCGAGATCGACGTGGTGCGCACGGCCGACACCGTCGCCGTGTTGGTCCAACCCGGCGCAGGCGACGACGTGCAGACGCTGAAGGCGGGAATCCTCGAGATCGGCGACGTCTTCGTGGTGAACAAGTTCGACCGGGAGGGAGCCGAACGCACCCGCGCCGAACTCGAAGCGATGGTCCACCGCCGGGACGAGCGCACGGAGTCGAGCCATCCCACTGGTCATCACGGCCCCGGAGCCGGCCGTGCTGCGGGAGCGGCCGACGACGGTTACGGTGCGACCGATCCGACCGACGACGGTCACCGGGCGGACGACGGCGACGAGGCGGGGTCGTCGACGTGGACGCCGCCGGTCGTCGGGACCGTCGCGGAAACTGGTGAGGGTGTCGACGCGCTCCTCGAAGCGTTCGACGCACACGCGACGGCCCTCCGCGACTCGGGCGAGCTGGCGTCGACGCGTCGCCGCCGGCACGCGGCGGCGATCCGAACCCTGATACGGGCCGACGTCGGTGCACTCGCGAACGACGCGATCGCCGGGCATGGTGGGGTTGACGCGCTCGCAGCGCGGGTTCGTCGCGGCGAGACCGACCCCTACACCGTCGCGGCCGAGGTCGTCGATCCGATCGAGCGGTGCGTCGAGCGAGCCATCGACGGCGAACCGAGCGGGTCGCCGGGACCCGACGCCGACCCGGGAGCGGACCGGCCGAGCGAGAAGGATTAACCGTCACACCCACGACGGATCGCCATGGCGATCACACCGGATTTGACCGGCCGAACCGTACTCGTCACCGGGAGTGCCCGACGCGTCGGACGCGAACTGCTCCTCTCGCTCGCCGACTGCGGCGCGGACGTCGTCGTGCACTATCGCGACAGCGAGGCCGCGGCGACGGCGACCGCAGCGGAGGCCCGCGAGCGCGGCGTCGAGGCGACGACCGTGCAGGGAGACGTCACCGACCCGGCCGCCGTCGACGACCTGTTCACTGCCGCAGCGGAGACGCTCGACACGGTCGACGTCCTCGTGAACAACGTCGGCGACTTCGACTCGCGTCACTGGAGCGAGATCGAGTGGGAGTCGTGGCGCAACGTGGTCGAGTCGACGTTCTACGGCACCGTCCTCTGTTCGCGGCGCGCGCTGCCGGCGATGCGCGAGCGGGGGTGGGGACGCATCGTCAACATCGGCTTTGCCGACAGCGACCGCCGGCACGCACACCCGGTGAACTTCCCGTACTTCGTCGCGAAGACCGGCGTGCTCATGTTCACCCGGATGCTCGCGGCCGACACCCGCGACGACGGGATCACGGTGAACGCCGTCTCGCCGTTCGCCGTCGAGAACACCGAAGCCGGCGTCGAGTCGTTCCCGCGCGGCCGCCCCGCAAGCTTCGCCGACGTCGCCGCGCCGCTCCGATTCTTCCTCAGTGACGCGGCCGCGTACGTGAGCGGCCAGAACGTGGCCGTCGACGGCGGCCGACTCCCGGAGCTCGACGGCTGACCCCCGCCGAGACCGCACCACGTTGGCGCGGCCGGCGACGGACGCGGGACGACGATGCCGTCGCCCCACGAGTATAAATCGCGGGAGACACACGTTCTGGTATGCGACTCAGGAACTTCGTCGGGGCGGCCCTCCTCGGCGCTGGCGCGGTCGCGACGGCGAACGTTGGGCTCCGCCACCGGGAGCCGCTCGAGTCGCCGCTCGACGGCGACGAGGGAACCTACCACTGGCGCGGGATGGACGTCGCGTACACCGAAGCCGGCGACCCGGACGACCCAGACCTGGTGTTGCTCCACGGGATCAACGCGGCGGGCTCGTCGGGCGAGTGGCGGGCGGTGTTCGACGACCTCGCGACCGACCACCACGTCGTCGCGCCGGACCTCCCGGGGTACGGCCGGTCCGATCGCCCCCCGCTGCGGTACTCCGCGGCGCTGTACGAGGACTTCGTCGCCGACTTTCTCACCACGTTCGAGACGCCCGCGGTCGTAGCCTCCTCGCTGTCGGCGGCGTACACGGCGGCGGCCGCCGAGACGACTGACACGGACGGCGAGGGCGTCGCACTCGACGGGTTCGTGGGCGTGTGTCCGACCACGGTCGCGGGGCCGAGTCCCCCGAAGTCGTGGGTGCGTGAGCTGCTCAGGGCCCCGTTCGTCGGCGAGGCCGCGTTCAACCTCCTCACGTCGAAGCCGTCGATCCGCTACTTCAACGCCGACCACGGCTACTACGGCGACGACGCGCCCGATCCGGCGTGGATCGACTACGAGTGGCGGACGACGCACGTCGAGAACGCACGCTTCGCGCCCGCGTCGTTCGTCGCCGGCTTCCTCAACAGCGACCTCGACCTCGCCGGTGCGCTCGGCGCCCTCTCCGTCCCGCCGGTGATCGTGTGGGGACGCGAGGCCGACGTGAGCCCGCTCGCCGAGGGGCGTGAGTTGGCCGACGCGGCCGACGCGCGGCTCGTCGTCTTCGACCGCGCGCGCCTGCTCCCCCACGTCGAACACCCGGACCGATTCGTCGAGACGGTTCGTGAGAGTCTCGCCGCGGGGCGCGTGAGTACCGCGTGAGACGCCCCGAAATGGGTATGCCCGCTGGCTCGTAACCGACGCTGCATGGAGTGTGACAGGTGCGGGGCCGACGCGATACACCACGCCGCCTACTCGGGCGCACACCTCTGTGGTGTGCACCTTCGTCGGTCGGTGGAGACGCGGGTGAAACGCCGGGTGCGCGAGGACGGACTGCTCGACCCGGAGGCGACGCCCGACGACCCCGACCGGTGGGTCGTCGGCCTCTCCGGCGGCAAAGACAGCGTCGTCCTCACGCACATCCTCGACGAGGTCTTCGGCCGAGACCCACGCGTCGAACTGCTCGCGGTGACGGTTCACGAGGGCATCGAGGGCTACCGTGACGAGAGCCTCGACGCCTGTCTCGCACTCACCGCCGACCGGTCGATCCGCCACGAGGTGGTCTCGTACGAGAACGAGTTCGGCGTCCGCATGGACGACGTCGCCGAGACGGACCCGGCGAACATGACGCCGTGTGCGTACTGCGGCGTCTTCCGTCGGGACGTCCTCGAGCGGTACGCCGAGTCGTTCGACGCCGACAAGCTCCTCACCGGCCACAACCTCGACGACGAGGCACAGACCGCCCTGATGAACGTCCTCGAAGGCGACGTCGCCCAGGTCGCGAAACACTTCGACGCCTCGCTTGGCCCGTTCGACGAGCGCAAGC
>ERZ1034547.401-NODE-401-length-10553-cov-2.972376_pt1 | contig 10553 bp, 9 predicted proteins | sample MGYA00520642_ERZ1034547 | MGnify/ENA primary metagenome ERZ1034547 (study PRJEB33760, sample SAMEA4777713) | hypersaline lake metagenome | biome: hypersaline environment; feature: brines | place: Spain | collected 2012-08 | depth 0 m ... | reverse complement strand
ACGAGTGCCCCCGGCTTCGGGGCCGTCGTGGCACTGCTCGCCCTCCTCGTGGCCGGACTGCTGGCCCGGCGACGCGACTAGAGTTCTCGCTTCGTCTTCTCGAGTACGCGCACGTCCCGGATCGCAGTGTCCGGATACTCGCCGTCGTCGTCTTTCTCGGCCGCTTTCACCATATCCCAGACGACGTTCAACCCCGTGGTCACGCCCTCCAGCGCCTCCATCTCACAGCCCGTCTTGCCCGTCGTCTCGACGGCGACGGTGAGCGTGACCCGATCGTCGCCCACGTCGAACGCCGTCTCGACGTTCGTGATCGGAATCTGGTGGCACATGGGGATGGTCTCCCACGTGTGTTTCACCGCCTGCACGGCCCCGACACGCGCCGTCGCCAGCACGTCACCTTTCCCGATCTCGTCGTCCCGGATGGCCGCGATAGTGGAGGACTGGAGGCGAATCTCGCCGCGTGCGACCGCCCGACGCGCCGTGTCCGGCTTGTCACCCACGTCGACCATCTGGACGTTCCCGGACTCGTCGGTGTGGGTCAGGTCGTCGGCTTCGTCACTCATCGCGACCACCCCACAGGGCCCGCGGCAGTTCGGGCAACAGATCGCTCGCCAACAAGCCATACCCCTGTCCGTCGACGATGCGATCCCCCGCGAGGCCGTTGGCGTAGGCGGCGAGCGTCGCCGCGTCGGCCGGTTCCTGCGTCGAGAGGAGCGCTCCCGCCATCCCCGCGAGCACGTCGCCGGTGCCGCCGACGGTCATCCCCGGGTTTCCGGTCCGGTTCGCCCGCGACGCGGTGCCGTCGGAGATCACGTCGTAGGCGCCCTTGACGAGGAGCGTGTGACCGATGTCGGCCGCGAAGTCGGTCACCGCGTCGAGTCGGTCGCGCCAGTCGTCGGCGCTCGGGCCACCCATCCCTCGCAGCTCGCCCTGGTGAGGCGTACACAGCAGCGTCGCGTCGGTGTCCACCTCGGGGACGACCTGCAGGGCGTCGGCGTCGATCACCGCCCGCCCGTCGTAGTCGGCGAGGAACTCGCGGACGGCGGCGAGGGTCGCCTCGTGGGTTCCGAGCCCCGGCCCGAAGACGACGGCGTCGTGGGCGGCCGCGAGCGCGCGGACGTGGTCGAGGTCCTCGGGTGTGAGGCGGTCCCCGTCGAACGGGCGGCAGATCAGCCCCGCCTCGAACCCCTGTACTTCGCGGGCGACGGCGCGGGGGCAAGCGACGCGAACCAGGTCGGCGCCGGCGCGCATCGCCGCCTGTGCGGCGAGGGCGGGCGCGCCCGTGTACGGCCCGCCGCCGACCACCAGCACCTCGCCGAAGTCGCCTTTGTGGGCGTCACCGGGGCGGGTGAGGACGCGCCGGTCGCCCGGGCCGGCGAACAGTTCCGCCGCCTCGGGGATGCCGATGTCGGCGACGGTCACGTCCCAATCGTCGAGTCCCGGTTTGGCGTCGTGGAAGGTGACGACGTGATCGGCGTCGACGGCGACGCCCGCGGCCTCGCCCGTGTCGGCGTCGACGCCCGAGGGAACGTCGACGGCGACGACCGTCGCATCCGACTCGTTGATCGCGGCCGCGGCCGACCGCTCCGGTTCGCGGAGCGCGCCCGTCACGCCCGTCCCGAGCATCGCGTCGACGGCCACGTCGGGGTCGCCGAGGTCGAGGTTCCGGGAGTCGCGAACGACGCGGGTGTCGTACTCCCCCTGCTCCAGCGCGGCCCAGTTCTCGCGGGCGATGTCCGTCGTGATGGTCTCGGGGCGCCCCAGCAGGTGGACCGTCGCGTCGTAGTCGTCGAGGAAGCGCGCGGCGACGAAGGCGTCGCCACCGTTGTTGCCGCGGCCGCAGACGAGGGCAACCGAGTCGTCGGGGGCCGCCACGTCGCGGACCGTCCGGGCGGCGGCGTTGCCGCCCGACTCCATCAACTGCTTGCGCGGGACGCCGAGGGCGGTCGCGTTCTCGTCCACCGCGGCCATGCGTTCGGCCGTGATCATACCCGAACGTTGCCCCGACGGCCGTTATACTATTCGCCGCGGCGCGAACGCAACCCTTCTGTCACCGGCCGCCGAACCCCGATCACGTGACCCGCCGGCTCTTCACCTCCCTCTGTGGCCTCGTGTTCTGTGCCAACTTCGGCCGCGTGGCCTTCGCCCCCCTGTTGGAGACGTTCCGCACCACCTTCGAGGTAGGGACGGCCGGGCTGGGACTGGTGACGACGCTCGTCTGGATCGGAACCGCCGTCCCACGCATCCCGGTGGGCTATCTCGTCACGCGCGTTCCACGGGGGCGGATCGTGATGGCTGCGGGGGCGTTGCTGACCGCGGGCGCGACGCTGACCGCCGTCGCCACGTCGCTTCCGCTGTTGCAGGTGGGCGCTTTCGCCCTCGGCGTCGCTTCGGGTGCGTACTACGCCGCCGCCGTCCCGCTCATCGGCGACCTCTACCCCGACGCGGTGGGACGGGCGGTCGGGGTTCACGGAACGGCGGCGCAGGCGGCAGCCGTCGTCGCGCCGACGCTGACCGTCGCCCTCGTCGCCGTCGCGTCGTGGCGCGCCGTCTTCTGGCTACTCGCGGGGCTCGGCGGGGTCCTGACGCTCGCGCTCGTCGGCGTCGCCCGGCGGCGGACGGGCGGCGTGCCCCGCGGCGCGGACCGCGATTTCCGGGCGGCGCTCGCCCACTGGCGGATCATCCTCGCCGCCGTCGTGATGATCGGCGGCGCCGGCTTCGTCTGGCAGGGCGTCTTCAACTTCTACGTCACCTACCTCGTGGCGAGCAAGGGGCTGGCGGCGGGGCGGGCGGGGACGCTCCTGACCGTCGCCTTCGCCGCCGGCCTCCCGGCCTTCTGGGTGGGCGGCCGCCTCGCCGACCGCCTGCCACACGTCCCGTACATCCTCGGCCTCGGCGCGGGTGTGGCCGCCGGCGTCGCGGCGCTAACCGCCGCGGAGTCGCTGCCCGCGCTCGTAGCCGTGAGCGTCGCGCTCGGACTCGCGGCGCACAGCCTCTTTCCCGCCCTCGACGCGTACGTCCTCGGCGCGGTCCCCGACAACCGCGGGAGTGCCTACGCGGTGTACGGTGGGCTCGCGCTTCTGGTCCAAGCCACCGGCAGCGGCGCCGTCGGCGTCCTCGGCGAGCGGTTCGCCTTCGACGCCGTCTTTCTCGGGTTCGCCACGGGGCTTCTCGCGCTCGTCGGGATGCTCGCCGGCCTGTATCTGGGTGGTCGCTTCCCGACGACCGACGCCGCCTGAACGTATCACATCCGTTACTGAACGAGATTGGGGCGAAGGATTTTTTATCTGGGTTCGTAACCCACGTGCTGATGTCAGGGCTCTTACCCTCCCATCTAGAGCAGGACGTGACGCCCGAGGGTGACGGCGAACTCCGCGTCCTGTCCCTGACCGACGACGATGCGGAACGCCTCATCGGGTCGGTCTCCTCCGAGACGGCCCGGTCCATCTTGGCCGCGCTGGAAGAACGCCCCGCGACCGCGTCGGAACTCGCCGACTCGGTGTCGACCTCCCTCCAGAACGTGCGCCACCACCTCGGGAACTTACAGGAGGCCGGCCTCGTCGAAGTCGCCGGGACGCGCTACTCCGTGAAGGGTCGCGAGATGAAAGTGTACGCGCCGAGTCAGGACTCGCTGGTCGTCGTCGGCTCCGAGGCGGAGAAGGAGCGGTTCCTAGACTCGCTGGACCGGCTGGTTGGCGTCCTCGCCGTCCTCGCGGTCGGCGCGGTCGCCGTCCAGCGGGCGTTCGGCAGCGGCGTCGTCGACCTCGGCGGCCCGGGAACGGCGCCCCGCGTCGGCGACGGCGTCGGGAGCGCGACCGGTCCCCTCCTCGGTCTCGTCTCCCCCGGCGTCGCCTTCCTCGCCGGCGGCCTCCTCGTCGTCACCCTCCTCGTTGCCTGGAACCAGTACACCGCCTAGCCCGTTATGCCACCCCGATTCCGCGTCGCCCTCCTCACCGTCGTCGTCGTTCTCGCGGCCGTCCACCCCGCGCTGGCGGGGGCTGCGCCGACCGACCGACCCCGGGCCGTCGGCGACGTGGGACCAACCGTCGGCGCCGCGGTCGAGCGCTACCCGTCGGGCGCCGGCGCCACCGCCGACTCGCTCCGGGCGGTCCGGACCGGCACCGTCCACGAACGCGGCCATACGGGCGCCGGCGTCGCCGTCGGCGTCATCGGACGGGGGTTCGAGACGGACGGGGTGCTCGCCCCCCACACCGCGGGCTGGCGACGGGCCAGTGACGCCCCGCGTTCGGCCGCCCACGACACCGCCGTCGCCGAAGTGGTGTCCGAGATGGCGCCGGACGCGAACCTGTATCTCGCCGGCGTCGGTCGGACGCCTACGCCCGCGGAGTACGCGGCGGCCGTCGAGTGGCTGACTGACCGTGGCGTCGACGTCATCGTCGACTCCGGGAGCTACTTCCCGAGCGTCGCGGCCGACGAGCGACGGATCACCGCCGCCGCCGAGCGGGCGAGCGACCGCGGCGTCGTCTTCGTCACCTCCGCCGGCAACTACGCGAACCGCCACTGGGCCGGCCCGGGAGCCGACGACGGCTGGGTCGCCTTCGCCGACGGTGACGCGGCGAACGCCCTCGCGGACGGTCAGCGGCTTCGGGGGCGAGTGACCGTCCGCCTGCGCTGGCGCTCCGCCGCCGACTACGACCTGTATCTCTACCGCCGTCTCCCGAACGGCGACGACCCGGTCGTCGCGAAGTCCGTCGCCGACGGGACGGGGCCCGGACCCACCATCGAAGGGATCGACGTGGGGGTGCCAGCCGGACGGTACTACGTCGCCGTCCACGCCGACGACGGCGTCGCCGATGCCGACCGCGTGCAGGTGTTCGCCGCCCGCCACGAACTCGAACACACGGCCGCCCGGGGGAGCATGCTCGCCCCCGCGACGAGCGACCGCGTGGTCGCCGTCGGCGCCGCGGCGGACGGCGAGCGCCGCGACTACAGTTCGCTCCCGGCGACGGGGGCGGTGGATCTGACCGCCCCCGGCGACGCCCGGACGCGCGCCGACCCGGACCTCGAGGGCACGTCCGCCGCCGCGCCGTACGTCGCCGGTACTGCGGCGCTGGTGACGGCCGCCGGCGGCGACCCCTCGCCCGCACGCGTCGAGTCCATCCTCGAGCGCACCGCTGCGGGCGAGGGCGAGACGGTCGACGCGCTGGCCGCCGTCGAGGCCGCGACGGCCGGAGGCACCGCGCCGACGGCCGTCGGCAGCGGCTCCGACGGGGGGTCGGCCGGCCCGACCATCTCGACGGACGGCACGGCGACGTTGACCGATGTGACCGCTCGTCCCGAGGGTAGTGACCGGCGGGCGACCGACGCGACGGGGGACGCGGCGACCGACGGCACGGATTCGGTCGATCGCTCCGCGCGCAACGTCACCCGACCGGCGGGTGAGGGGGAGCGCGCCGACGGCGACCGAAACGCGGACGAACGAAACGGCGATGAGGATGCGGACCGAACCGCCGAGCGTGACGGACAGGAACGCGGCTCGGAGTCCGCCGACCGGACGGGCGGGCGGAGCGACCGACGTGGTCGGGAGCGGTAGCCAGTGACGACGCGAATCGCGGAGTCGCGCATCGAGGAGTATTGGGACTGGATCGCCGTCGCGCTCTTTCTCCTCCTCGCCGTCGACCTGTTGACGACGCTCGCGGCCGCCCGTCTCGTCGGGACCGGCGCCGAGAGCAACCCGCTGATGCGATGGCTGTTGGGTCGGAGCGTCCTGGTCGTGATCGGCGCTCATCTCGCCGTCGTGGTGCTCGTCACCGGCTGTTTCCGACTGCTCGTCGAGCGCTTGCGGCGGATGCCGTCGCCCGCGAACCAGTATTTCGCGCTCGCCATCGAGGTGTGGCTGGGCGTCCTCGTCGCCGTCGGCCTCGGCGTCTTCGCCAACAATCTCAGCGTGATCGTTCTCGGCGGCAGCCTGCTGTGAGACGGTGTAGCGTGAGTGGGTACCCGTGACGCGGATCCGTGTGAGCCGAGCTTTTTATCCGAGGACGCCGCCAGCCTCCGGGTGATGGGTGAGACGTGGCGGACGGTGTTCGGCCACGACGAACCGTACCCCGAACAGGCCGACGGTATCGAGACGGCGGTCGAGACGGCCGAGCGGGGCGGGTTCGCGGTGATCGAGGGCGCCTGCGGCACCGGCAAGACGATGCTCGCGCTGACCGCGGGCATCGACCGCGTGCGCGACCCCGACTCCGACTTCGAGCGGGTGGTCGTGCTCACGAGCGTCAAACAACAGCTCCGACAGTTCGAAGCGGACGTGCGCACGATCAACGACGACCTGCCCGAGGGGTGGCGACCCGTCTCGGCGCTGACGCTCGTCGGCAAGGCCGACGTATGTCCGTACAGCCGGGAACGGGTGGGGCGGGTCGACGAGTCGACCGTCTACGACCGCTGTGAGGGACTCCGCGAGCGGACGCGCAACCTGACCGGGAGCGAAGGGCCGGCGTCGGCGGCGACGCTGGCGTCGGAGGCACGGCGGGCACAGACCGGCCTCCTAGACTCGGGAGACACCGCGTCGGCGACGCCGGACTATCTCGAAACGGCGGGGGAGCCGACGCCCTATCCCCCCGACACGGCCGAATACGGCGACACCGAATACTGCCCCTTCTACGCGCAGTATCTCGACGACCTGCCCGAGGAGGGCGACCCCGTCGAGGCCGTCCCCTTCGACTTCGAAGACGCCGGCCTCCTCGACACCGCGGACCTCGTGGGCCTCGCGGCGGGCCACGGCACCTGTCCGCACTCGATGCTCGGGGCGCTGCTCCCGCACGTCGAAGTCGTGATCGGCAACTACTACCACGCGTTCGACCCGCGGACGGTCGACTCCTTTACCGGCGCCCTCCTCGACGAGTCGACGTTCGTGGTCTGCGACGAGGCGCACATGCTCGAACCGCGGGTACGCGACCTGGTGAGCGACGGGGTGGCCGACGCTACCCTGCGAGACGCGGAGTCGGAGCTGACGCGAGCGATCCAGCCGGTCGAGTTCGACAGCGAGGCGTCGGAGACGCCTCGGGCAGCCGGCGAAGCCGGCGGCGACACGGAGCGACGTGCCACCGGAACGGGGGCTGGGGACGGCGCCCTCGTGCGCGGCGAACTACAGGAGTCCGACGTGACGCTCGCGGAACTGAAGCAGACCCGGGCGTTCGTTCGGGACTTGCGCGAGGAACTCGACCGGGAGGTGCGCGCCCACCTCGACCGGGAGCGGCCGGCGTGGCGGACGGCGATGGACGACCTGCCGGACGAGGAGATCCCCCTCCGCGACCCGGAGACGCCGGAGCCGGACCGGCTGACGGAGTGGGCCGAGGGGGAGTACGGCGACGACGTGTGGGTGCGCGCCGAGACGGTGGGCGCCGTCGTCGAGCGGGTGTTGAACGAACTGGAAGAGGAGGACCGCGAGCGGGCCGCCCCCACGGTCGGCCGGGTGCTGGGCGCGTGGTACCGCGCGGACCACGGCCGCTACTTCCGGTCGGTCGATCTCTCGCGGACGTGGAACGAGGCCGAACCCGCCGACTCGTGGCGCCGTGCCTACAACGCGCGGCTGTCGCTGCACAACTGCGTCCCCGGCGACGCCATCGCGGACCGTCTGGCCGACTTCGGCGGCGGCGTGTTGATGTCGGCGACGCTCGAACCGCTCTCGGTGTTCCGAACCGTCACGGGGCTGGACGATCTGGCGGCCGACGGCCGGCCAGTCGTCGAACGAACCTACGGTCTCGGGTTCCCCGCCGAGAACCGCGCGAGTTTCGCCGTCGACGCCCCGGCCTTCACCCACGAGAACCGGGGGGCGCCGGGAGCCGAGAGCGACACGCGGCGGGTGTACGTCGACGCCGTCGCCGAGGTGGCGGGTCGGGACGGCAACGTCCTCGTCGGGATGCCGAACTACGCGGAGGCGGAGTGGATGGCCGGCGAGTTGGAGACCCGCCTCGACTCGCCGGTTCTGCTCGACGAGTCGAGCGACGACGGGGCGACCGAGGCGCTGAAGACCGAGTTCTTCGCCGGCGGGTCGAAGACGCTCGTCACCAGCCTCCGGGGGACGCTCACGGAGGGCGTCGACTACCGCGGTGACCGCCTGCACGCGGCGGTCGTCTGCGGGGTCCCCCTCGTCGACACGACGCGGCCGCGGACGCGGGCGGTCGTAACGGCGTACGACCGCGCCTTCGGCACCGACGGGCGTGGCGGCCGGAGCGGGTTCGAGACGGCGCTGACGGTGCCGGCGGTCAGGAAGGCCCGACAGGCGGTCGGGCGGGTGATCCGCGGCCCCGACGAGCGTGGAGTCCGGGTGTTCGTCGACGCCCGTTACGCTCGCGACCGGTGGAACGGCGTACGGGACTACTTCCCGGAGTGGGAACGCGAGGAGTTCCAGCCCGTCAGTCCGGATATGCTGTCGCTGGGCCTGGAGCGCTTCGGCGAGTGATTATCGCGGCCGCCGCCCGCTCCAGTCCGCGTGACAGTCGTCGTCACAGAAATGCAGATGTTCGACGTTCCCCTCGTCGACCCACGAGACGACCCGATGGTTCGGCTCCTGCATGATCTTCTTCCCACACGTATGACACGTCGGTGCGGTGCTCTCGTCGACGTCCTCCCCAATATCGGATGTGGGGTCGATCATCTTTCCTGTCAGTAGCGTGGACCCCGTCTTAAATCCCGCTAACTCGGCCGGCGCGACGGTCATCCACCGGGATGGGGACACCGTATCGTCGTCCGGGTGGCGGGGTCCGTCACCGTTCGCTCGCGTCCGTCGGGCCAGCGGACCGTGACCTCGTGCGGCGTCGCCGTCCCGAGACCGAAGTGAGCGACCGGTTCCATCTGACAGAGGTAGCCGCTGCCGGGGTCGACGAGTCGGGTCTGTCGGCCGTCGTCGGTCGTCAGGTCGACCCGGGCGCCGCGGGCGGGCGCGCCGTCGGGCGTGAGCGGGCGGACGCGGAGCCAGTCGCCGTCGTTGGGGGCGGCGAACAGGGAGAGCGGCTGGGCCTCGGCCTCGCCGTGGACGACGAGGAGTTCGAGCGTCCCGTCGCCGTCGAAGTCGGCGACGGCGGCGCCGGTGCCCATGCCCTCGGGTTCGAGGGCGTCGCCCACGCCCGTCTGTGTCCACTCGCCGTCGTATTCGAGCAGACGGTTGGGAGCGCCGAGGCAGTTGACGAACAGTTCCTGGCGGCCGTCGTTGTCGAAGTCGGCGGCGACGACGGTCCGGACGCGCGCCGGCCGGGCGAGCGCGGGCGGGGCGGCGTCCACGAACGCGTCGCCCTCGCGGGCGAACAGCCGGGTCTCGCCGTTCCAGTTGCCACAGACGATGTCGGGCGTCGCCGCGCCGTCCGGGGCGACGAGCGCCGCCCCACGGGCGTTCTCCTCGGCGTCGGCGACGCCGTACTCCCGGGCCACGTCGACGAACGTCCCGCCGACGTTCCGAAGTAGGAGGTTCGGTCCCCGTTCGGCGCCGACGAACACGTCCGTCCGGTCCGAGAGGATAGGCCCGGCGGCGACCGACCGCCCACCGGTCACCACGTCCAGTCCGACCGCGTCCGCGAGGTCGGTGATGCCGCCGTCGTCGCCCACCTCGTAGAAGCGAGCGGGGGCGCCGTAGCCGGTGACGAACATCCCGTACCGGCCGGTGCCGAGGCGGTCGACGGCGGCGACCGAACGGCCGACGTGGTAGTTCTCGCGGCCGCGGTTCAGCGGATCGGCGAACAGGTCGCGCCACGTTCCGTCACCGGTCGGGTCGAGGAGGAGGTCCGCCTCCGCGGAGGTGCCGCCGAAGGCAGCGACGTTGTGGACGTACACCTCCTCGTGGCCGTCGGCGTCCAGGTCGGCGGCGGCGACGCCGATGGCGTGGCGCCCCTCGTCCGCGAGGACGCCACAGGCCGCATCGACGACGGACCCACCCGCCCAGCCGAGGACGCGGTTGGCGTCGCCGAAGCCGGCGACGAACACCCGTGGCCCGTCGGGACCGGCCGTGACCGCCGCGCCGTACCCTCGAAACGGGGGGTTGTCGGCGAGGAGTCCCGATCGGGCCTCGAACATACACCCCACAGACGACGCGGAGTTAAGAGTCGCACGCTCCGAAGCCGGGGCGGGTGCTCCCGCTCAGCCCTCGTACGCGTCCGAGAGCGTGCGCTGGACCGCCTCCTCGCCGACGGCGGCGGCGAGGTGTTCGAACCCCTGTCGGACCTGCCGGTCGCCCGCGTTGGCGACCAGACGGGAGACGATGAACTCCGGCGTCGACTTGCCGACGGTGCCGAAGCGGGGCTGGTAGTCCACCCGGAGCGCCAGCTCCGGCGTCAGCCCCTCCGCGAAGATGCCGTCGATGCGTGCGGTCGGGGGGAGCGGACTCAGGTCGTCCGCGAGGTGGGTGACGTACACTCCGAGGGCGCCGCGCTCGACCGTCAGACCCACCAGCCCGTTCAACAGGTCCGCGGCGCGGCCGGGTTCGGTGATCGCCTCGAACTCGTCGACGAGCATCAGCGTCCGGCCATCGCCGGTCAGCGGCGGAACGATCGACTTCAGCGTCGACTCCAGCACGCCGGCGTTGAAACTCGCGTGCCGGC
>ERZ1034547.400-NODE-400-length-10580-cov-2.769501_pt1 | contig 10580 bp, 11 predicted proteins | sample MGYA00520642_ERZ1034547 | MGnify/ENA primary metagenome ERZ1034547 (study PRJEB33760, sample SAMEA4777713) | hypersaline lake metagenome | biome: hypersaline environment; feature: brines | place: Spain | collected 2012-08 | depth 0 m ... | reverse complement strand
TCTTTGCCATCTCCACCTCCATCTCGTGGAGCTACTACGGCGACCGGTGCGCCTACTACCTGTTCGGCGAGCGGGCCATCTTCCCGTACAAGGTCGTCTTCGTGCTCATGAACTTTACCGGTGCGGTGACCGCCCTTACGACCATCTGGACCATCGGGGACATCGCCCTCGGGATCGTGATTGTGCCGAACCTGATTGGCGTGATCCTGCTGACGGACAAGGTGAAGGAGATCACCGACGACTACGGGGCCCGAAAACCGTGGCTGGAGGAGTCGGAGACGTGATGGGCCCGGGGGCGGGGCGTCGCCTCGCCTCCTGTTGTCCCACGTCGGTCGTGCTGTGCCCACCATTCTCAATTTCCCATGGAGAACGTGACCGTTGTCGACCACCCGCTCTTGAAGCGTGACCTGACCCTCCTGCGCCGGGAGGAGACGCCGCACGGCCAGTTCCGGAAGACGGTGTCCGACGCGGCGGCGATTCTGGCCTACGAGGCGATGCGGGACATCGAGCTGGAGGAGACCTCCATCGAGACGCCCCTCGAACAGACGACCGGCTACGAGATCGCCGAGGAGGTGATGGTCGTGCCCATCATGCGGGCCGGGCTCGGGATGGTGGATGGCTTCGTGCGGTACGTGCCGGAGGCCCGCGTGGGCCACCTCGGGATGCAGCGCGACGAGGAGACCTACCGGCCCGTCGACTACTACAGCAACATCCCCTCGACCATCGGGCACGCCCACGTGTTCGTGGTGGACCCGATGCTGGCCACAGGGGGCAGTGCGTCCTTTGCCATCGATCACTTGAAGGAGGAAGGGGGACAGGACTTTACGTTTGCGTGCCTGGTGGCGGCGCCCGAGGGGGTCCAGAAGCTCCGCGAGGAGCACCCCGACGTGCCCGTGGTGACGGCGGTATTGGACCGGGAGCTGGACGACAATGCCTTCATTCGCCCCGGCTTGGGCGACGCGGGGGACCGAATCTTTGGAACTCGTGAGTCATGAGTCATGAATTGTGAGTCACGAGTGAGTTGTGAATCACGAGGGATGAGTCAGGAGCTCCTGTTTTTGCCGATGGAGCGGACATAGCCATTTGGCATCTTTCGGATCTCGGTCAATTCGTCGGACAGTTCCTCGTAGCGCTCATCCGTGATGAGACCGCGCATTTTTGCTTTCTGCAACCACGTGATGGTTTCTTGCAGTGAGCCGCGAGCATCGTAGCAGAACTGACGATTTTCGCCGAAGTGGTACCGCCCGTGGCCTTCGCTGATGTTCGCCGCAATTGAGTCCGCCGCCTGGACGAGTTGCTCACCGATGGAGTACTTGGCAAAAGACGGCCACTCCTCCACCTCTGCCCAGATCTCCTCCGCAAGTTTCAATGAGCGCCTGTACACGGCTAGGTCGTCTACATCCATCGACTTGGCTCCCTTCTATGGGAGGCCCGTTCATCTAAAAACACACATCCACCTCGATGGTGTAACGCCCCGTTTCGTTTTCCATGCCCATCGGCGCCCAACCCTTCAACTCATGGCTCTTCACTCATGACGCGTCCACTCGTGAAACCGCTTGGGATGCGCGCTCTCTTCATCGGGCTAGGACTGTTTGCCCTAACGATGTCGCCATCTCTTGGGCAGGAGCAGGGCCCCATCGAGGTCCCGGACCCGGTCCTGAGCGGCATCGAGTTTTCGGTCTCGGTGCCTGGGGACTCCTCGCTGGCCGCGCGAGGGGCCCCGACGCTGCGGGTGGCGGGCGCCTCGTTCTCGCTTTCGTACGACGCGACGGAGGGGGCGTGGACCGCGGACGATGTCTCGGTCGCGTCGAGCGGAAGTGCCCCCGTCGAGGTCGTAGCCAACGACGCAGTGTTGCGCTCGACCACCACGCGAACCATTCCGGGTTGGCTCTCCATCCTGCCGCCCCTCTTGGCCATCGGGATGGCGCTGCTGTACCGGCGTGTGGTGCCGGCGTTGTTCTTTGGAATATGGGTGGGCGCGGTGATTGCCATCGGCATCACGCCGTGGGGCGCGTTCAAGGGCCTGCTGGACAGCTTTCAGGTCTATGTGCTGAACGCAATGTCCAGCTCCAGCCACGTGGCCATCATTCTGTTCTCCCTCATGATCGGGGGCATGGTGGGCATCATCTCCAAGAATGGGGGGACCCTCGGCATCGTGGAGCGCCTGACGGGGTGGGCGAGCGACTCGAAGCGGGGACAGATGGTGACCGGGGTGCTGGGCGTGAGCATTTTCTTCGACGATTACGCCAATACCCTCATCGTGGGCAACACCATGCGCCCGGTCACGGACCGGCTTCGCATTTCCCGTGAGAAGTTGGCCTACGTCGTGGACTCGACCGCGGCCCCCATCGCGACCCTCGCGTTCGTCACCACGTGGATTGGGTACCAGGTGGGCCTCCTGGGCACCGCCATCCAGAACATCGACGGATTTGCGCAGGGGGCCTACTCGGTCTTCCTCAGCTCACTGCCCTACAACTTCTATCCGCTCCTCACGCTGTTTTTCGTCTTCCTCGTGGCCTATTCGGGACTCGACTTCGGGCCGATGTACCAGGCGGAGCGGCGGGCCCGCGAGACGGGGGAAGTGCTGGGCAAGGAAGCGAAGGTCGACGAGGCGGCCTCGGAGGGGGAGGAGCTGCAGCCCCCGGACGGAACGCCGTTCCGGGCCGTCAACGCCGTCATTCCGATTCTGGTGCTGGTGGGAGGGGTGCTCGGCGGGCTGTACGCGACGGGCGTTCAGGCCGCTGGGGTTGACGCCCCCTTGCGAGACATTATCGGGGAGGCGAACTCGTACACCGCCCTGATGTGGGGATCGATCCTCGGGGTGTTGGTGGCGGCGGCGCTGTCCATCGGGCAGGGCATCCTCGACCTGGAGCAGACCGTGGAGGCCTGGTACGAGGGCCTGAAGTCCATGCTGTTTGCGATGATCATCCTCGTGCTCGCGTGGGCCCTGTCCAACATCACAGAGGTTCTGCACACGGCCGACTTTCTCGTGTCGGTCCTCGGGGAGTGGCTTCCGCCTGGGGTCGTGCCGGCACTCATCTTTGTCCTTGCGGCCGCGACGGCCTTTGCGACCGGGTCGAGCTGGGGCACCATGGGCATCCTGATGCCGCTGGTGGTTCCACTGGTGTGGGCGGTTCTCGTCCAGAACGGGATGGACGACCCGTCGCACTATCACATTCTGTACTCGTCGGTGTCGTGCGTGCTGGCCGGATCGGTGTGGGGGGACCATTGTTCGCCCATTTCGGATACGACGATTCTCTCGTCAATGGCCAGCGGCTGCGACCACGTGGAGCACGTGCGCACGCAGTTGCCGTACGCGCTCAGCGTGGGGACCGTGGCCATCGTGTTTGGCACACTGCCCGCCGGCTTCGGCATGCCGTGGTGGGTCGGGCTCTTGGTCGGGGCGGCGCTCCTGTACGGCCTGCTGAAGGTGGTCGGCACGCCCGTCGATACGGCCGAGGCCCCTGCGGAGGCCCCGGCGTAGGCCAATGGCAGCCGCCGCGCAGGCGTGGCGCTCGTCTCTCTCCTTTTCTTTTTGTTCACCAATCGACATCCCTCTCTATGTTTCTCGACGCCGACGACCGTCCCTGGGGCCGCTGGGAAGAATACCTGAACGAGCCGGGGTATCGCGTGAAGCGCATCATCGTGCACCCCGGCCAGCGGCTCTCCCTGCAGAAGCACGAGCAGCGACAAGAGCACTGGGTCGTCGTCCGGGGAACGGGCGTCTTCACGCGCAACGAGGAGGAGATCGCGGTGTCTGAGGGGGACACCTGCTTTATCGACGAGGGCGACGTACACCGCATCGAGAATACCGGCGACGGGCCGCTCGTCTTTATCGAGACGCAGATGGGCCGCTGCGTGGAGGACGACATCATCCGGCTGGAGGACGACTACGGGCGGGAGTAGGGCGGAACGAGCGGGGGAGGGCGGGCCGAGGAGTTTGTAGGATTTCTGCTTTGAAGAAGGGCATCGCCGGCACTTCCGGGTGTGTCGTTCCGTTGTACGCCACTGCACACAGTTTCTTGGCAATCCCCTTCGCCTATGATACTGCCGATATACGTCTACGGCCACGAGGCGCTCCGGAACGAGACCGATCCCGTGCAGGAGAATACGGAGGCGCTCCAGGAGCTCATCGACAACATGATCGAGACGATGCACAACGCCGCCGGCATTGGGCTGGCGGCGCCCCAGGTTGGGCGCACTGAGCGTCTTTTCGTGGTGGACCTGACCCCGATGGCCGACGAGATTGCGGAGGCGGGGGAGCCGCTCCCGCCCCAGCCGATGGTCTTCATCAATCCCGAGATCGTGGAGGAGAGCGAGGACACCGCGGAGATGGAGGAGGGCTGCCTGTCGATTCCGGAGGTGCGAGAAGCCGTGGCGCGCCCCGAACGGATTCGGATGCGCTACCGGGATCGCGAGTTTGAGGAGCAGGAACTGGAGGCCGGGGGCATGTTGTCTCGGGTTCTGCAACACGAGCGCGACCATCTCGACGGCGTCCTCTTTACCGACTACCTCAGCAGCTTCCGCAAGCGGCTGCTCCGTCGCCCCCTGCGTGAAATGGTAAATGGGGAGGTGGAGGCCGACTATCCGCTCGTGACGAAGGACGACGAAACCGTTCCGTCCCGGTAGGACAAATTTCTACCCAGGAAGCACGGGCCTCCGTTTGAGCCAGCCGCCGTGGACATCCCCCATGACCGCCCGCCGGACGCTCTCCCGCTCGGACATCGAGGCCGTCTACGACCGGGTTGGGGCGTGGCAGGACACCCAGGCCTTCTACGAGGCGCCGGCCTTCGACGTGCTCGTGGCCCGTGGGGGGTTTGGGGACGCCCGGTCGGTGGTCGAGGTCGGATGTGGAACCGGAACGCTCGCCGAGCGCCTCCTGCAAAGCCATTGTCCGCCGCCGGCGCGCTACGTGGGATACGACCTCAGCGGAACGATGGTGCGGCTCGCCCGGGCCCGACTCGGGGCGTTTGGGGCCCGCGCGACCGTCCACGAGACCGACGGCGGCCTGACGTTCGACGCCCCGGATGGGACGCACGATCGCGTGGTGGCGACCTACCTGCTGGACCTTCTGTCGCGAGAGGACGCCCGGACCTTCCTCGGAGAAGCGCATCGCCTCCTGCGAGAGAACGGCCGGCTCTGCCTCGCGGGGCTTACCTGGGGGCGAGCGCTGGTGCCTCGGTGCGTGAGTGGGCTCTGGAACGCCCTGCACCGAATCCGCCCGGCGTGGGTCGGCGGGTGCCGGCCCCTTCGGCAACGGGCCCTTCTGGACGAGACGCGTTGGTCCGTCCGGGCTCACGCCTCGGTAACGGCGTGGGGCGTTCCGTCGGAGGTGCTGGTGGCGACGCCCACCTAGATGCGCACGCGGTCTCTTTGCACTGACGTCCGGCAACGGCGTGGCCCTGCTTTCGGTCGACCGGCTTTCCGTTACGCTCGACGGACACACGATTCTACGCGACGTGGGCTTCGAGGTCGCGGCCGGGCAGTGGGTCGGCATCCTCGGGCCCAACGGCGCGGGCAAAACAACCCTTCTGCGGGCAATTGGGGGGCACATCCCGTTCGAGGGCGAGGTCCGGCTCCTGGGGACGCCCATCGAAGCGATGAGTGCTCAGGAGCAAGCACGGGCGCAGGCCTTCGTCCGTCAGGCGCGGTCCCTCACCTTCGACTTTGCGGTGGAGGAATTTGTGCTGCTCGGCCGGGCCCCGCAGCGAGGTTGGTTGCAGCCGTACCGGGAGTCGGACCGGGAGCGCGTTCGAGAGGCCCTTGCCCGAGTGGAACTGGAGGGCTTCGCGACCCGGTCGGTCCTGTCCCTGAGCGGAGGAGAGATGCAGCGCGTCTTTCTGGCGCAGGCCCTGGTGCAGGGGGCGGACCTGCTGCTGCTGGACGAGCCGACCGCCCACCTGGACGTCCACTATCAGTTCTCCTTTATGGAGCAGATCCGGGCGCAGGCGGAGGCCGGCCGGACGGTGCTCGCCGTGGGGCACGACCTGGAGCTGGCGGCCCGCTACGCGGATCGGCTGCTCCTGATCGCAGACGGCGAGCTGCGGGCCCAGGGGCCCCCGGCGTCGGTCCTGACGCCGGAGCGCATCGCCTCGGTATTCGGCGTGCGGGTCGCCCTGGATCAGCACCCGGACGGCACGCTCCGGATCGACTACCTGGGGCCCGTCTCGTCCTCCGACGAGAACCGCGTCCCCGGGTAGGGCCGGAACGGACTGCGCCCTCCGGAAACGCACCCGGAGGTCAGCCGTGCCACGCTGTGGTCAATTGTAGTCCCCTGTTTCCCGACGCATTTTCTTTGATGAGCAAACGCATCTACACCCGGACCGGCGACGACGGAACCACGTCTCTCTTCGGGGGAGAACGTGTGGGCAAGGGAAACCCCCGCATCGACGCGTACGGCACGGTCGACGAGACCAACTCGATTGTCGGGCTCGCCCGGTCGCACCTAGAGGGCGAGCCGGGCCAGGAGACCCTCGACCCGGTTCTGGGAGACGTGCAGGAGGAGCTGTTCGTGTTGGGGGCGGACCTGGCCACGCCGATGGACGCCAAGCCGGTCGTGGAACGCATCGAGGACGCCCACATCGAGGCGCTTGAGGAGCGGATCGACCGGTTCGAGGCGGACCTGCCCAGCCTGGAGCGCTTCATCCTGCCGGGGGGCGCGCCGGCCGGGGCGTCGCTCCACTCCGCCCGGACCGTGTGCCGCCGCGCGGAGCGCCGCAGCGTAGAGGCCAAAACCTCGACGCCCATCAACGAGCAGGTCATTGTCTACCTCAACCGGTTGTCCGACCTCCTCTTTGTGCTGGCCCGCTGGGCCAACCGGCAGGCGGGCGTCCGGGAAGACACGTGGAGCCCCGGCAGCAGTGGGGCGGACGACAGGTCTCCCGATCAGTAGTTGTCCCGTACCATTCATTCCCCGGTGGACACCATGTCTTTCTCATTCGGGCCCGTGCGACTGCTTGCCGTGCTGCTGATCGGTGCTGGCGGGGTGCTTGCCTGCCAAACGGGGGCGACTGCGCCGACCCCACCGACCGAATCGACGGCAACGTTTGAGGCCTCGACGGACCGGTACGGCCTTCCGACGGGGCGCTATGAGGTTGAGGATGGACGCGTGGGGCGGGCGGAGACCTTCTCGGACGTGCTGGGCGAGCATGGGGTGGACTACCAGACAATCTTGCGCCTTGCGGACGCGGCCCGGCCCGAGTTCGAGGTCACGGATCTGCGGGCCGGGCGTCCGTATCGGGTCTACGTGAACCCCTGGCTCCAGCAGCCGCAGTACCTGGCGTACCAGATCGATGCGCGCCGGTACGTCGTCTTTGATCTGCAGCATCCGGACCGCACCCACGTGGCCACCCGGCCGGTCACCCGTCAGTGGGCCACGGTCGCGGGCACGGTGGAGGGGTCGTTGTACGAGACCGTCGTGGACAATGGCGGGCACCCGCTCCTCGCCCTGCGGCTGTCGGAGGTGTTTGCCTGGCAGATTGACTTTTTTCGGCTGCGGGCCGGCGACTCGTTCCGCCTCGTGTACGAGGCCCGTGCGGTGGGGGGCGATGCGGTGCAGCCCGGAGACATCGTGGCGGCGCACGTCCGGCACCGCGGCGCGGACTACTACGCGTTTCGGTTTGAGGCGGGAGCGGGCGACGCCGAGTATTTCAACCGGGCGGGACAGAGCCTTCGGCGCCAGCTCCTGAAGGCGCCGCTGCAGTACTCCCGCATCAGCTCGGGCTACACCAACCGCCGGTACCATCCCGTCCTGAAGGAGTACCGCCCCCACCGCGGGGTGGACTACGCCGCGCCGCGTGGCACCCCGGTGCGGTCGGTCGGGGAGGGGGTTGTGCAGCGGGCCGGGTACGAGGGGCCGAACGGAAACTACGTCAAGATCCGCCACAACGGCACCTACACCTCCGGCTACCTCCACCTCTCGCAAATCTCCGTGGCGTCCGGCGACCGCGTGCAGCAGGGCGAGACCATCGGCTACGTGGGCAGCACCGGTCGATCCACGGGGCCCCACCTCGACTACCGCCTCTGGAAGCACGGCTCGCCCGTCAACCTGGTCACGCTGGAGCTCCCGCCCTCTCAGCCCGTTCCGCTGCAGCACCGCGACGCATTTCGGGAAACCGTCCGTGCCCTCCTGCCGCGCCTCGACGGGGAGTCGGTGTTTGCCCGCGTGTCGTCGCCCCCTGGACCGCGCTGGAATGATCGCACGGCCCCGGCGGGGCCCCATCTCGCGAACCGGTAGCTTCTCCAAACTGGGCGCTCGTGGAATGTCCCTCTCCCTCCACAGTCGGCAGGTTGAGACGCGCGGGCCGCTCCTCCTCGTGCACGGCGGGGCCTGGGACATTCCGGACGCCGCCCTCGAGTCGCACCGCGAGGGGCTTCAATCTGTGCTCGAGGCCGGAACCGCCGCAGTTCAGGAGGAGGCGGAGGCCCTGGCGGGCGTCACGACGGCGACGCGGGCCTTGGAGGCCCACGGCGCCTTTAATGCGGGCTACGGGGCGATGCTGAATCAAGACGGGGCGGCGGAGCTGGACGCCGGGGTCATGACGGGGGCCACCCTGGACTACGGGGCCGTCATGGCCACGCAGCGCCTGGAGCACCCGGTCGGGGTGGCCCGCCGGTTGTTAGAGACGGGGGAGGGGCGCGTGCGAATGCTGGTGGGGGAGGGGGCGGAGCGGTTTGCGGACGCCACGGGGACGGAGCTCGTCCCGAACGAGACGCTGGTCCACCCTCGCGAGCGACGACGCCACGAGCGGATTCGGGCGCAGGCCGAAGCGAATCACCCGAGCCGGTCGTTTCGTCCAGGAGGCGTCGATCCGCAGGGGCGCGATACAGTGGGGGCGGTGATGCGGGACGCCACGGGTACGCTCGCGGCGGCGACCTCCACGTCACCGTGATCGGCGGCGACGTCGACGGGTGGCACGCCCTTCAAGCCGCCGGGCCGGGTGGGCGACTCGCCCCTGCCGGGGGCCGGCTTCTACGCGGACGCCCACGTGGCGGTCAGCACGACGGGCTGGGGCGAGGCCATCGCGGCCGTGGGACTGGCCCGGAGCGTGCGGGAGCGCGTCCGGGCGGGCGACTCCGCCGAAGCAGCCGCGCGGGCCTCCCTCTCCCGCATGCACGAGCAGGTGCGGGCGCCGGACGGTGGGGGGGCGACGGGCGGATGCATCGTGGTCACCCCCGAAGAGGCCGCAGTGGCCTTCACGACGCCCCGAATGGCCCGGGCGTGGACGGACGGGACCGACGCGCGTCAGCGTCTGTAACCGGACTACCACTCCACATTGAGGCCCGCAGAGAACGACCGCTCGGGGGCGGGTTCGTAGTAGCGCCCGCCAAACGCGTTCACGACGACCGAGCCGGCGTAGCGCTCGTTGAGCACGTTGTTGACGGTGACGAAGGGCTTCAGGGTAAGCCCAGCCATGTCGATGCCCCTGTGCCCGAGGTTGAGATTCACCAGGACGTATCGGGGCGCCTCGGCGGTGTTTGCGTTGTTGGTGTAGTAGCTCGGCACCCCCTGGCCCGAGATCCGCCCCCACCACCCGCCGTGAGAGAATTCGGTGTGGAGGTAGAGGCGGCGGCTGGGAATGCCGGGCACCCGATTTCCGACTAGGGAGTCGTCGTTTGATTCGTCGATGACGAACCGGCTTCCCGTATAGCGCGTCGCCACTTCGAGGGCGTCCGTGGCCTGCCACGTGAGGCTGGCTTCAATGCCGTCGTGGGTGTTGGCCGCAAGGTTGTCGTACACGTCGCGCCCGTCGGCGTCCTCGTAGGCAGAGATGAGGTCGTCGACCTCGAGGCGGTACAGGGCCACGTCGAACTGCAGGCGAGCCTCCGGAAAGGCGCCCCGGGCGCCGATCTCGAAGCCCCGAGTAAACTGTGGCTCCACCTGCTGATTGAAGCCGCCGCCCCCGCCCGGGCGGTTGGAGAGTTCAGAGGCTGTGGGCGTCTCGAACGCCGTGCTGTACTGAGCGAACACCTGGGCGGGACCGGCATCGAACGAGAGCCCAAAGCTCGGGCTGACCGACGAGAACGTGCGGGTGCCGGACTGATCTCCGTCCTTGGTCAACCCATCGTCGGCTTCGAAGCGCATTTGGTCGAGTCGGAGCCCCCCCGTGAGGGCGAGCCGATCCGTCGCGTTGAGGCGGGCGTAGCCGAACGCGGAGCCGTTCAGTACGGTCTCCAACTGGTCGAGGCCGACCTCGGGGCCGGGATTCCCGTCGGGCGTCGTAGACGTAAATTCGATGCGGTCGTCGGACTGAATCCCGGCGTCCACGCCCAGGCCGCCCTGCAGACGCCCCTCAGTGCGACGCAGAGTGAACCGGGTGCCCCCGCTCCACCGTGTGTACCGCACGAAGGCAAAGTTGAGGGGGTTGTCGAGGGCCCGTCGTAGGCCGTAGGCGGTCCCGGAGAGGGTAGCACCGCCCAGATCGTGGTCGATGGAAGCCCCAAGCTGGACCTGCGAGCTTTGCTTGCCCGCGTTCACGTCTACGAATGCGGCGCGGGCCTGGGAAGGGTCATCGTTGAACTGCTCGCGTGTGAGGCTGCTTGGGTTTTCGGTGTCCTGCTGGTCGGCCGCCGCCACAATT
>ERZ1034547.399-NODE-399-length-10582-cov-2.549064_pt1 | contig 10582 bp, 14 predicted proteins | sample MGYA00520642_ERZ1034547 | MGnify/ENA primary metagenome ERZ1034547 (study PRJEB33760, sample SAMEA4777713) | hypersaline lake metagenome | biome: hypersaline environment; feature: brines | place: Spain | collected 2012-08 | depth 0 m ... | reverse complement strand
GCGTAGCCCCCGAACAGTTCGTCCGCGCCCTGTCCGAATGCTAGCGAGTCGTGACCATCCGCGGCGGCGGCCGCACCGACAGCGGCGAGCGTCGCGCCCACCGCAGCATCCATCGCGCCTGTCCGTCCGGTCGCCGCGACCACCTGCCGGACAGCCCAGCGAAGGTCGTCATGATCGAGCTCGACCGGCGTGAGTGGGCGGCCGAGCGCCGCTGCAGCCTCGCAGGCCGCCGCGAGGTCGTGGGCTCCAGGAAACCCGACGACATAGCAGGGCCGGTCGAGCGCCGCGGCGACGAGCGTAGAGTCGACACCGCCCGAGAGTGCCACTGCGTCGGGGTCAGCGGCCGAGAGGGCGGCCCGGAGCGCCATCTTCACCGCGTCAAGCGCCGCATCTGCACGCCGGGGGTCGGGGTCCGGGAGCGACCAGCGCCGCTCGACCGACCCATCCAACCGGCGGACCGTGCCCGCGCTAAGTGTCGTCGGGTCGTCCAATGCGGTCGGGTCGCCACTCCACGCCGTCCCATCTGGAGTCGTCCGCGCCCCGGGTCCTCCCTGCTCGCCATAGAATAGCGGTTCGCGTCCGAGTACGTCCCGGACAAGACCCACACCTGCGACACTGCCGGCAAAGCCGCGCCCACCGGGGAGCGGGTCGCCGGCGCGCCAGGCGGCGCGCACGAGATGGTCGTCGGCGCCGTGGAGGGGCATCAGAACAAGTCCGTGATCCGGCGGACAACTCGTCGGCGGGCGTTCCCGGTGACTTGCTTGGCGCTGACACGCCATGGGGTTCGACTACCGACGACGCTCGTTCGGCCGGCCCGGACGGCGTCGAGGATGCCTCGGACGGAACGTTCGTCGGCGTCCACCTCGGTGACGGCGCGCCCGACCATTGAGGCGATGTGGGCGTCGCTCCCGGCTGTCGAGGGAAGGTCCCGCGACTCAGTGAACCGGCGGGCGCGGTGGTTCGCGATGCCAGTCAGGAGCCGAGAGTTGTACGTCTCGACTGCGTCGGCGGCAGCGAGGGCGTCCTTGTCCACCTTCCCGACGACGCCGTGCCGGGACTTCTGAAACGGGTGCGGGACGACGACGATACCGCCGAGGTCGTGGATCCGGTCGATTGTCTCGTGGTAAGGTAGGCCTGCGGGCACCACTTCCTCCACGCCGAGGGCGAGTATATGGCCGGCGGCGCTCGACACCTCTATGCCAGGGATACCGACGAGATTGTACTCGGTGGCGAGGTCAGCAGCGCGGAGGCTGCCCTCTATCAAGTCGTGATCGGTGACAGCGAGGGCGTCAAGGCCGACAGCCGCGGCCCGAGAGAGCAGAGCCTCGACGGGGTCGCGCCCGTCGTGGGAGTGCTCGGAGTGGGTGTGAAGTTCGACCGACAGCACAGCTGTCTGTAGTCACGGCGGGGAATAAAGCCCGCCGGTCGCTGGCGGCCCCAGAGGCCGTGACGAGCGGAGCAATGGTAAGGGCTAACACCGTCGCTCGCGCTCACGAGAGCGTGAGCCTTTCGCTGGCGGACCGCGAGCGAGTCGTCGCCGAACTCGGGCGAGATCCAACTCGCACGGAGGCTGCCCTGTTCGAGAACCTGTGGAGCGAACACTGCGCCTACCGCTCCTCACGGCCTCTCCTTGCCGCGTTCGACAGCGAGGGGGACCGTGTTGTCGTCGGTCCCGGCGACGACGCCGCCGTCATCGCCGTGGGTGGGACGGCAAACGAATCAGACACCTACCTGACGTTCGGGGTGGAGAGTCACAATCACCCCTCCTACGTCGACCCGTACGACGGCGCTGCTACGGGCGTCGGCGGCATTGTTCGCGACACGATGTCGATGGGCGCCTACCCGGTGGCCCTCGCGGACGTCCTCTACTTTGGGCCGTTCGCCGATGACCACCCGCGCTACCTGCTTGACGGAGTGGTTGACGGCATCTCCGACTATGGTAACGCTATCGGCGTCCCGACGGTGGCCGGTTCCGTCGCCTTCCACCCTGACTACGAGGGCAACCCCTTGGTCAACGTCGCCTGTGTCGGCCTGACGAGCGAGGACCGTTACGTCACCGCCGAGGCGCAGACAGCTGGAAACGCTCTCGTCCTCGTCGGGAACGCGACGGGACGGGACGGCCTCGGTGGCGCCGCTTTCGCGAGCGAGGACCTGGACGAGGACGCCAAGACCGAAGACCGCCCGGCGGTTCAGGTCGGCGACCCATACGCCGAGAAGCGCCTGATTGAGGCGAACGAGGCGCTCCTTGACGAGGATCTTGTCGTTTCGGCCCGCGACCTCGGTGCCGCTGGCCTGGGCGGGGCGTCCTGTGAACTTGTCGCAAAGGGTGGTCTCGGAGCACGGATCGATCTTGACGAGGTCCACCTCCGCGAGGAGGGTATGAATGCGACCGAGATCTTACTCTCCGAGTCACAGGAGCGGATGTGTTACGAGGCCCGTCCCGAGGATATCGAGCGCGTGATGGCGGTCGCCGACCGGTTCGACCTTGGCGTCTCCGTCATCGGTGAGGTGACCGAAGGCGACTATATCTGCCGGCTTGACGGCGAGACCGTGGTGACGGCGCGCCGCCCCACGATCTTGACCGGGCCGAGCCGACCCGGCCGACACCCGACCTACCGGCGGAGACAGACGTCGCGGATGCCGTCGAGACAGTCCTCACCGACCCTTCGACGGCGAGCAAGGCGTGGGTCTACCGGCAGTACGACCACGAGGTCGGCCTGCGAACGGTCGTCCGACCGGGCGCGGACGCGGCGTTTCTCTCTGTCGACGAGGCGGACGCGGACGTGGCGCTGTCGGCCGGGTCGGTGCCGACGTGGACCGCCCACGCGCCGTACGAGGGCGCCCGCGCGGTGGCACTTGAGGTGGCGATGGACATCGCAACCCTTGGTGCGACACCGCTCGCAGCAGTGGACTGCCTGAACGGCGGTAACCCGGAGAACCCGGAGACGTACGGCGGTTTCGCGGCGACTGTCGACGGACTTGCCGACGCCTGCCGTGACCTCGAGACGCCTGTCGTCGGCGGTAACGTCTCGCTGTACAACGACTCTGTCAGTGGCCCCGTCCCACCGACGCCAACGCTCGCGATGCTCGGCGAGCGCGTGGGCGAGAACCGGGGCGAGGCGCCTGATATTACCGTGACGGGCGAAGGGGGACTGCTTCTCGTTGGCGATTCGGACGGCCGTCTCGGCGGATCGACCTACCTCGCGAACCGCGGCGGGACGGACCGGTTCCCAGCGCTCCCGGAGGACCCCCTCGGGGTCGTCGAGACGCTGGCGGCCGTGGCCCGTGCAGAGACGACCCGAGCCGTCCATGACGTCTCTCGAGGCGGCCTCGCGGCGACACTTGCGGAGATGGTCGATGAGGCAGGCGTCGAGGCGACCGTGCCGGACTACGAGACGTTGTTCTGCGAGGCGCCCGGGCGGGCTGTCGTTGAGACGACCGAACTCGATGCGGTGCGGGCGGCGTTCGACGGAGTCGCGCCGGTCACGGACCTCGGCCGCGCGACGGAGACGCCGGCGCTCACGCTCTCGGTCGGCGAGGAGATGGTGTCACTTGACGCGGCTGCGGTGGCCGAGTGTCGCGATACGATCGCGCGGTCGATAGATTAAGCCAAGACGAACGCGAGGCCAAAGGTAACTGCGAGGCCAACTGCAAGGACGGCGAAGCCGATGCCGACCTGTCCGGTCGAGAACTCCTGCATCGGTGACGTGACGCGCCCCTCCGCCGTCTCGCCGTGGGGATGGTGATCGTGGTCGTCATGGTCCATATCTGGAGACCTGTGGCTAACGGCTAAAGTCCGACGGTGCGACGCTGCCGGACTCCTTTTCACCACCGGGGCGGTACCAATGGCCACTAGATGGGTCTGACCAAGCGAATCATCCCATGTATCGACGTTGACCTTGACGAGAACGGCGAGGCGGCGGTCTATACGGGCGTCAACTTCGAGAATCTCGAACATACGGGCGACCCAGTCGAGATGGCGCGGCAGTACAACGAGGCCGGCGCCGACGAGTTCGTCTTTCTCGACATCACCGCCTCAGCGGAGGGTAGAGAGACGATGCTCGACACTGTCTCTCGGGTGGCCGATCAAGTGTTCATCCCTCTGACCGTCGGCGGGGGAATTCGTACTGCGGCGGACGTACGTGAGACGCTCCGCGCCGGCGCGGACAAAGTGTCGATAAACACGGGTGCGCTCATGAACCCGGACCTCGTCAACGAGGGCGCGGCCTCGTTCGGGTCGCAATGTATCGTCATCAGCCTCGACGCGCGCCGACGGTTCGATGAGCAGGGCGAACACTACGCGCGGGTGGACGGCGAGTCGTGCTGGTTTGAGTGTACTGTGAAGGGTGGCCGCGAGGGCACGGGTGTCGACGCTGTCGCGTGGGCACAGGAGGCCGAGGAACGTGGCGCCGGCGAACTGTTCGTCAACTCCATCGACGCTGACGGGACGAAAGAGGGATACGACGTTCCGCTTACCCGAGCCGTCTGTGAGTCGACGGGCACGCCCGTCATCGCCTCGTCGGGGTGTGGCGGCCCAGAGGACGTCCACGAGGTGTTCACCGATGCGGGGGCCGACGCGGCGCTGGCAGCGTCTATCTTTCACTTCGGCGAGTACACTGTTGACGATGTGAAGACGTACCTCGACGAGCGGTCGGTGTCAGTCCGCCGGTAGGGCACGAACGAGACACGACCGCGGCGGTTTCGAGGGGCTTCCTGCTGTACAGTTGGTCGTGAACGACCCTGATGACTGGCGAGCGGCCCTTGAGAAGCAACGCGACCAGAAGGATAGCTACCTGCGCGGGCATCCGCACTCACCGCTCCGGGCTGACGAGCGCGAGACGTTCGATGGCCTGAACTACTACGACATAGATCTGGACTACCGATACGTTCTCGAGATGGACGCAGGTGACGACCCCGAGCGCATCAAGATAGAGACGACAACCGACGGGTCTCAAGAGTATTTCACTGTCGGCCAGTTCTCGTTCGAACTCGGCGGCGCGGAGCGCAGCCTCGTCGCCTACCGCCCACCGGACGACGAACGTCGGCTCTGGCTTCCCTTCCGCGATGCGACGAGCGGCGAGTCGACCTACGGCGCGGGCCGGTATCTCGATCTGAACACAGAGGAAGACCGCGAAGACGGTCGGTGGGTTGTCGACTTCAACGAGGCGTATAGCCCGTTCTGCGCGTACTCGGACGCCTACGAGTGCCCGCTGGTGCCCCCGACGAACTGGCTCGAGGTTCCAGTCGAGGCCGGCGAAAAGTACCCCTATTAAGCGTCCGCCGCGGCGCGGAACGCATCGGCGAACTCGTCGGTCAGCTGCTCGACACGCTCGGCGGCGCTCTCTACGGCGTCGAGAGGGTCGACCTCATCTTCGGTCCGGACCGAGAGTACCGGGTCTGTCTGGCCGCCGGACTGCTCGGGGTTCACGTCGTAGGTGGCCGCGGCGACACCGTCTGTCTTCAGCAGGGCGCCCTTGAGGACGTTCATGAACGTATGGTCTTCTCCGGCGACCTCCATCCGTAGTTCCTCGTCGGTCTTGTCTATGACCAGCAGTTCCATGGCGTGAGAAACGGGGAGTCGGTGTTTCAGGGTTTGGGTTCGCGGCTGCCTCAACGCACGAAGTAGGGGTCATTGCCGGCGAGGAAGCGCCCGAGGTCAGACTCCTGGCGGTAGTCGGTGTTCTGGATGGCGACCAGTGCGTCGACGAGGCGCCGGCCGTCGTCGCCGGCCCAGTCGCCCGGGTTGAGTACCGGAACGACGAGCCACCCGGCGCCGCGGATCTCGCTCGCGTGGACTGCGTCAAGATCGTCAGCTTGCGCCGGGTCCTGTGCGGTGTACTCCCGGAGGACGTGTCGTACCGCCGTCTCACCGACCGGGACGATGACGTGAGCAGCGATAGCCCGGAGTTCGGCGTCGAAGAAGCGTTCCATGTCGGCGTACTCCGCTGGCGTCGGGTCGCGGTTAGCCTCAACAACGCCCATATGTAGGTACGAGAGGTAAGTCCGGTCGACGACAGGCGAGGTCCCCATCGTTTCGAGGAGGCCGGCTTCCTGAAGCGCACGCTGGAGTTGTTCGGTGGTGGGCGTGCCGGTGAAGGGGACGCCCGCCTCAACTCCGCCGTGACGGCCAGGGTGGTCGCCGACAACGTGGAAGTGGGCGTTTGCGTCGCCATAGCCTGGGACCGACCGGTCGCAGGGCGGGTTGAGAGCAAAGGGGTTTCTGGTCCGATCGGTGACGTTCCGCACGTACGGATGTTTGCGGGAGGGTGAATTAAACCTACAGTTATAGCTCGACTCCGGAAGGTATCAGACTCTCCGAGCGCAGGAGGTTCCCCTCGGCGTCGTAGACGAGGAAAGTGCGCTTGTCGTAGGTGATGAGCGACTCGCTCTCTATGGTGATGTGGACACGGTATCGGCCGTCGCTGTCGTCAGCGTCAGCATCACGGCCGTACTCGCGGGCGGCCCGGATAAACTGGAGAACGTCGTCGGCCTCCTCGTTGAGTTCGAGAACGAACTCGCCAGTGACACGGTTCGTCACCGCGACGACGCCTGACGCGGACTCCTCGCCCGGCGACTCATCCCGGAAGCGATAGGAGACGTCAGTCTCGGCGGCCGACAGCAGGTCATCTCCGGGGCCGGTTAAGCGGGTTTCCAGAAGTCCCTCCGGGCCGTGAAAGTCGATACGGACCGTCGGTTGGTTGGGGTCACCGCCCGCCTCAACCCACTCGACGTGTTCAACTGTCAGTTCGAAGTAATCTCTCCGCATTCGGCTATCGATAATACGGTTCGGCGATGTATGAACGTAACGCCCCGTCCGACGCCATGTAGTTGAGTCCGCGCGCCGGCGATACACAGACGTGTGAGTGCGGTCGGAGTGCGCGGGAGAGCTGGCCGTGCTGTCCGCGTGGGTCGCCGCGCTGCTACCCTGGAACGTGAGCTTCCTCTGGGCGCTCAGTGGCGGCCTTCTCGTGGTTTGGTTCCCCTTTGTCGAGATGTGATACAGTATCGGCCTCCCGCTGGCGCGCTGTTGAGGTGGTGGGTCCGCTCTCTGCCATCCGCCTCCAGCAGGGGGACGACCTTGGCCGCGGGCTACCGGCTCTGGGTCCCCGGCGCAGCCGTGTTCGTAATAGCCCTCGCGCTCTCCGTTGCCGACTATCTGCGCGAGAATCGACTGGAGGCGGGACCGGTTGACCTGGTGCGAGCGATGGGTGTCGTTTTCATCGTGGGGTTGCTCGTCCTTGACGGGGCAAGTCTCCTCTTGTTTGATGACTTCCCGGGCGCTACTGTCCCTGTCGGCGTTCTGCTGACGCCTATCCTCGCCTTCACGCTCCTCGTCGCAGACAGACCAATTAGCTGAGGTTTTAATACTCGTGGGTTGATTTTTCGATGATACGCCCGCATGGTAGGTGACAACGAGGAGGGGATCCGTGGGCAGTTCTCTCAAACTGTTGACGTTCTCAGAGGAGCCAACGTCAACGCCGGCGAGTACCGGCCGACCGATCACAACCCTCTTGCCCGCTTCGACGACGCGACCGGTCGTGAGGTGAAGCGCTACCGCCTAGACGCGCCGTACGCCTTCGCGGTGATCACTGACGACGAGATGAAGAACGAACACCGCTGCCACCTCGCCGAGCCGGCTCTCGACGGCTTCCGGGGCGAACTATTGTAGGGTGGTGGAGAATATCCGCGACCCCTTGCTCTACCGTTCGACTGAGCTTACCGAGGAGGCGGCGTTGCACGAGGAACTGACGGCACTTTTTGCGCAGTGCGGCGCCGACGTGACGCCCGAGACGTTCCATACACTCGCCTACCGGACCATCGTCTTCCACCTCGCCGTGATACAGGCGCTCTCCTCAGGGACCGTCGCCGGACAACTGGGCGAGGGGAGCGTTCCCGACGGGGTAAAATACGCTGCAGCTCTCCTCGGGGCCACTTACGTCGCCTTCTTCTTCGTCTAATGGAACGGATTTACGAGGTCTACGACCGCATTGCAGACCACTTCGCTGCGACCCGTGCGACTCCATGGCCGGAGGTGACGTCGTTTCTCGCCAACCGCGGCCCCGTCGCCTGCGCCGTCGACGTCGGGTGTGGCAACGGCCGCCACTCGGAACTGCTCGCCGAGCGCGCAGGTCAGGTGGTCGGTGTCGACGCCAGCGGCGAACTGCTTGTCGTGGCGCGCGCGGACGCCGTTGAGGCAGGCTATGGTGGCATCTTCGCGCCCATCCGTGGTGACGCCGGGACGCTACCGTTGGCAGATGCTGTCGCTGACCTCGGCCTCTACGTCGCAACACTCCACCACCTCCGCCCGCGGGCGCGACGGCGGGGGAGCCTCGACGAATTCGCGCGTGTCCTCGGTCCAGACGGTCTCGGCCTCGTCTCTGTCTGGTCTGTGACCCACGACCGCTTCGACGCAGCCGAGGGGTTCGACACAATCGTCCCGTGGACGCTCCCCGACGGCGAACAGGTACCACGATTCTACCATATCTACGACCCGGCGGAGTTCCGCGCGGACATTTCCGCGAGCGCCTGCCGGGCCATCGACCGATTCGAGTCGTCGGGTAACTGCTATGCGGTCGTCCGGGGCGCATGAGGTGGCATCCTCCCGCTCTTAAAGATGCGGGCCTCCCACCCGGTGTTGGCCGAGCAGGCCACTCCTGAATGGTGGGAGTCTAACCTTTACTGGACAGTCAGCCAGTGGCTTTGCCACGAAGCCGTTACTCGTACCCCGGATGAGGCTTCGAGGTACCTGATTGGGTATCGACTGTCGGCGTGGTCGGCTTACGTTTTGAGTTCGGCTCTGAACCGTGGCGAACACCGAGTCACCCGCCAGTTCTCCACGCACGGTGCGTGGGACGGTAGTTTGCGAATTAACTTGTCGGGTTCATCTGGTTGCTAAAGCCACCAGTATTCTCCTCGATTCTCTATAATAACGCCCGTCGCGTTGTCGCGCGGGCGCACACCCGATGGGGATTTATAAGCCTCGCGATACTACAAGTACTTGATGACTGACACCGATATGTCTGGAGCGAGCGAGTATGAGGTGGTTGTCGTCGGCGGCGGCCCTGCGGGGCTGACGGCGGCGCTCTACACGACACGGCTGGGCCATCGCACCGCTGTTGTCGACCGCGGCGGCGGCCGCGCTGCAATGATGCTCGACACTCACAACGTCATCGGGGTGACCGAGGACGTCTCAGGCAATGAGTTCCTGGCGACGGCGCGCGAACAGGTTGAGGCGTACGGCGCTGACCTTCATCGTGACTTGGTGAATGACGCTGAGCGGACCGACGACGGACGGATCTTCCTCTCCGGGAACAGCGGCAGCTTCGTCACCGACCGTGTGGTGTTCGCCACAGGCTTCTCTGACGGCCACGCGGACCCACCGCTTCCGCGGACGGGCAAGGGCCTCCACTACTGTCTTCACTGCGATGCGTACATGTTCGTCGACGAATCGGTGTATGTGATGGGTCACGGCGACTCCGCGGCCTACGTCGCGATGATCATGCTGAACTTCACCGACGAGGTTGACCTCCTGCTCCGTGGCGACGACCCAACGTGGAGCGAAGAGACTGGCCGGATGCTTGACGCCCACCCAATTGACGTGATAGATGCGGACGTGACTGGTATAGAGAAGGGCGACGACGGCTGGCTGGAAGCACTCGAGTTCGAGGACGAGACGCGCCGCGAGTACCGCGGCGGGTTCGCGATGTACGGCTCAGAGTACAACACGGCGCTCGCAGAATCGCTCGGCGCCGAACTGAATGACGGCGGTACTGTCATCGCCGACGACCACGGTCGAACGAGCGTTGAGGACGTCTTCGCCGTCGGCGACTTGGTCTCTGGCCACAACCAGATTCCGGTGGCGATGGGACAGGGCGCGAAAGCAGGCATCCAAGTCCACATGGACCTGCGTTCGTTCCCACGGTCGCTTGACGAGATAGATGCGTCCGGCCCGGTGGCCGCCGAGAACGTGCCGGGGATGGCCGCTGACCTCCGCGACCGCGCCCGGACGTTCCGTGACGACGACCACTTGGCCGAGGCACCGGCCGACGACTGACGATAGTAACTGCCTTACCTTCCGGACAGAGATGAACCGGTGAGCGCCGGTGGTCTAGTGGTAGGACCTGAGCCTTCCAAGCTCATGGCCCGGGTTCAAATCCCGGCCGGCGCACTGAGCCTTCTACTTCCCGTTTCCACCTTCTAATACCCACAGAGAACTCGAAAACAATCGGCGAGAGACTCAGGACGTAAAACACAACGGCCACCCCTCCGCAATCATGCGATTAGAGAACCCGGCAAGCTAACTTCACGAAACTCAGACCACAAACCGGCAATAGTGAGCCTCACACGCCTGAACTACCATTACCCCCGTATCCAAACTCACGCGTGAACGCGTCAAACCATACGGTGACGTAATTCCGAGCGACTACGAAGACTACAAGCGCGACTTCCTCCAGTGTCTCTGTTCGCGCGGAAAGAACACCTACAGACACAAAGGCTACGCTGAAACCACAGTCAAACACACCAGCTACAAAGTTGACGAAGCGTACCGCTGGAAATGGGACCGCGACGAGGAATACACAAC
>ERZ1034547.398-NODE-398-length-10607-cov-2.829321_pt1 | contig 10607 bp, 12 predicted proteins | sample MGYA00520642_ERZ1034547 | MGnify/ENA primary metagenome ERZ1034547 (study PRJEB33760, sample SAMEA4777713) | hypersaline lake metagenome | biome: hypersaline environment; feature: brines | place: Spain | collected 2012-08 | depth 0 m ... | reverse complement strand
GTCGTGACCCGACAACGCCGCGCCGAGTTTCGCGGGCGTCGGATGGTTCGATACGTCCACGTCGTCCGGAAACGAGCAGTCGTGGACGAAGACGGCGGAGCCGTCGGCGAAGGACGCGAGTCCCTCGAACGCCTCGGTGTCGCTGCTGATCGTCAGGTCGCCTTCGTCGCCATCGCCCTCGAATCGGTAGGCGAGGCCGTCGACGGAGTGGCGCGTCTCGTGGGCCGATGCGTCGAAGCCGGCGACCGAGAAGTCGTGGGCGCCCACCTCGCGGACGCGCACGTCGACCCGACCGTCGAGGTAGTCGAAGGCGTCGAACAGGTCGTCGACGAGCGCCTTCGTGCCGCTCGGGCCGACGACTTCGATCCCCCCGTTGCCGGCCAGCCACCGCGCCTTCACGAGCGCGAGGAGGTCCGAGACGTGGTCGAGGTGGCGGTGGGTGAGGAGGACGGTCGAGACCCCCTCGTACCCGGGGTCGGTGGCGGCCAGACGGCCGAGGACGCCCGCGCCACAGTCGACGAGCACCCGCCGGTCGTCGCGTTCGAGCAACAGGCCGGTCTGTGCCCGGTCCGGGAGCGGCATCGCGCTCCCCGTGCCGAGGAAGGTGAGGCGCATGATGAGGCGTGGGTCGGCGCGGGGGAAATGGATTCGGGTGGGGCCCGTCACCCGGCGTCGCGGCCGGGCGCGGCGCGCGGCCACTGGGGACCGACGATCCGTCTCAGTCGTAGCCGAACTCGGCGCCGACCACCTCGCCGCGCGCGAAGTTCGACCCCACGCTCGTGATCTCTACCCGCACCGTCTCGCCGAGGGCGGCGTCGTCGACCAGCACCGCGAAGTCGTCGACGTACCCGACGCCGTCGCCCTCCGAGCCGAGTTCCTCGATGGCGACGACGTGTGTCTCGCCGGCCGTGACGGGGCGCTCGACCATGAGTGTCGATACCACGCGTGGATAGAAAGCCGTTGTGGGAGCGACGGACGCCACGGTGCCCGGTTGCCGGACGATGGCGTATCAGGGCGCCAGCCGGTTTTTCCGCCCCTTCATGCGCTCCTCGTAATGTTCGAACGTGATGGGGCACCACTCGGCGGCCAGATCGAGGATCGACTCGGTCATCTCGCGGATCTCCCACTGGCTGTCGGCGGCGGCGCGCATGTCCGCGACGTGCATCAGCATCCGGGCGTTCAGCGACATGACGATGTTGACCTCGGTGCCGATGGGGAGGACGAAGCGAGCGTCTTCGGGTGGCATCCCCAGATCGAGGAGCTCCTGGTACGACTCGACGGACTCGCGCACCGACTCGCGGAACACCCGTTCGCGTTCGGCGACCGTCTCCTCGTCGACGGCGCCGCTCGACTGGTTGCGGCCGATCCAGTCGGGGTCCGTCGCCGACGGCGGCGTCACCACCATCGCACCCTCCTCGACGTTGGCGGGGTCCACGTCGTCGAAGGAGACGTAGCGCATGCTCTGGATGTCGAAGCTGACGTGTCGGTGTCGCGTGACCTGGGCCATACACGACCGACTGACGCCCTTGATCGCGAACGTGGCCTGCGGATGTTCGAACGGTCCGAAGTGACCGTGATCGAGCAGGTGGCCGATGAGCGTCCGCTGCTTGTCCTCCAGCGTCTCCCCCTCGATACCGTCCATCGCCTCCTCGAAGGAGATGTCGCCGACGAACTCCGAGAGATAGTCGTTTCGCGCCGCCGTACAGACCGCGCGCTCCGGATCGGGCGTCGCTTCGAGCAGTGTGACCTCCATGCGTTCGACGGGGGCGCGGGCCCACCTAAACGTATTGGACAAGATCAAGCCCCCGGCACCGGTAAGGGGAACCATGCCCACCATCGAGAACCTCGCGGCCGACGTCGACGCCTTCACCAGCAACGTCTTTCTCGTGACCGGCGACCGTACCGCCCTCGTCGACACCGGCGCCAACTTCGACGTCGTGTCGGCGATCGACGACCGGGTGGACGGCCTCGACGCCGTCGTCCTCACCCACACGCACCGTGACCACGTGGGCAACGTCGACGCCGTCCGGTCGGCGTTCGGCGTCGGCACCGTCGGCTACGACCCCACCCATCCCGCCGTCGACGCCGAACTCGGGGAGACGGTTCGGCTCGGCGATCACGACTACGCCGTCCTCCACACGCCCGGTCACAAGGACGATCACGTCTGCCTCTACGCGCCGGACGCGGGGGTGTGCTTTGCGGGTGACCTGGTCTTCGCCGGCGGGTCGTTCGGGCGGACCGATCTAGAGGAGGGGGACCGTGAGGCGCTACTCCGAAGCATCGACCGACTGCTCGATTCGGTCGCTCCGGACCTGGCCGAACTCCACACGGGCCACGGACCGAGCGTGACGACCGACGCGTACGAGACTATCGAGCGGGCCGGACAGGCGGCGCGGCGCTACTGATCCGTCTTCAGGCCGTAGTAGCCCGGATCGTCCTCGGTCGGCGGCTCGCCGATCACGAGGTCGTCGGCGTTTCGCATCACCCACGGCACCGCCCAGTCGACGAGGACGGCCTCCGTTCCCTCGTCGAGGTCCGCGTCGGGGTCGAGTCCCTGCAACAGCCGGCCGATTTCGCGGATCGTGTACATCTGGTCCGGATCGAGCAGCTCCGCGGGGGTGTAGAAGTCACAGGGGTAGATCCCCTCGAACGCGTCCTTTGGTCGAGGCATGACGGATGGTAGATGGGCGCCCCCGTAAACGGTGTCGACCGGCGGCGTCGCTATCGGGACGAGCGCGAAAAAACGTCGGATCGGCCGAGTCGTCGCTTACTCGAAGAGTTCGACGGCCTGCTCGTAGCGGGCGCTCGGCTCGGACCAGTCGACGACCTGGAAGAAGTTGTCGACGAAGTCGCCGCGGGCCGGACCGTAGTCGTGGTAGTACGAGTGCTCCCAGACGTCGAGCGCGAGGACGGGGTGACTGCCCCAGAGCGCGCCCTGGTCGTGCTCGTCGACGACGACGTTGCGAAGCTGGTTCGAGAAGCTGTCGTACACCAGGAGCGCCCAGCCGCTGGCGTCGCCGGCAGCGGCTTCGAACTCGCCCTTCCAAGCCTCGTAGGAGCCGAAGTCCTCCGCGATGCGGTCGGCGAGGTCACCGCTCGGCTCGTCGCCGCCCTCCGGCGACATACAGTTCCAGAACAGGTCGTGAAGGATGTGCCCACAGCCGTTGTGGGTGACGTTCCGGATGGCGCCGGCGGAGGAGCCAAAGTCGTCCTCACCGCGGTTGGCTTCGAGCGTCTCTTCGGCGCTGTTCCAGCCGTTCACGTAGCCCTGGTGGTGGGTGTCGTGATGCCAGGTCAGCACCTGCTCCGAGATGTGCGGCTCCAGTGCGTCGTAATCGTACGGTAGGGGATCGAGTTCGTAGCTCATGGTGTAACCTCCATACGTAGGATGCATCGGGACGCTGTTAAGCTTTGAGGAACCGTACGATAACGCCTGTCACACCGAGACGAGCGGATAGATAGGGACTTACGTCTCGGCGGGAGACTGCCGGGCGAATGCGCGGCTGGCGCGGCGTCGGACTGGTGACGGGGTGGCAGGCTGTCGCCAGCCTCTCGTTTTACGCCATCTTCGCCGCGACGGCGTTTCTCCGGTCGGATTTCGGCCTCTCGCGCACCCTCGTCGGCGCCACCATCACCGTGACGATGCTCGGCTACACGCTCTTCCTGTTCGTCATGGGTGCGGCCGTCGACGGCTACGGCGAACGGCCGGTGATGGTCGGCGGCCTCCTCGCCCTCGGCCTCGGCGCCGCCGGCGTCGCCGTCGCCCCCTCCTACGCCGCCCTCCTCGTCACGCTTCTCGTCCTCGGCGGGGCGTACGCGACGGCCATGCCCGCCACCAACCGGGCCGTCCTCGCCGTCGCCCCGGCCGGCCGGCGCAACCTCACCATGAGCATCAAACAGGTGGGCGTCACCGTCGGGAGCGGCCTCGGCGCCCTCCTCGTGACGTGGACGGCGGCCACGCGTCTCGGGTGGCGTGCCGGCTTTCTCGTCGTCGCCGTCGTCGCCGTCGGCGTCGCCGCCGCTTTCGGCTACTGGTACCGGGGGGACGGCGGCTCCGGGTCCATGGGCCTCCCTGACGTCCGGGAACTGCTCTCCCGTCCCGACTACCGCCTGCTCGTCGCCGCCGGCTTCTTCTACGGCGCCGCCATCTTCACCACCACGGCCTACGTCGTCCTCTATCTCACCGAGTCGGTGGGCGCCGCCGCGGGCGTCGGGGGAGCGGTGCTCGCGCTCGTGCAACTCACCGGGAGCGGGGGTCGAATCGGCGGCGGCGCCCTCGCCGACCGCCTCCCCTTCGGCGACGGGCGGGCGAGCGCGTTCGTCCTCGTCGGCCAGTCGGCGGTCGGTGCCGCCTGTATCGTCGCCGTCACTGCCGTCGACACCGGACTCGCGGCCGCTGCGGGCTTCGCGGCGCTCGGGCTCTTCGTCTTCGGCGTCCCCGCCACCTACTACGCCTGCATGACGGCGCTGGTTCCCTCGGACCGCGTGGGCGAGGCGACTGCCGGCGGGCAACTCACCATCAACGCCGGCGGCCTCCTCGCGCCGCCGGCGTTCGGCTACCTCGTCGATACCGTGGGCTACACGGCCGGATGGTTCGCTCTCGCCGCCGGCATCGGCGTCGCGACGCTGCTGACTGGATGGCTGACCGTGCTGACACGCCCTTGATCTACGCCCGCCGCTCGTACTCCATATGCGTGGCCACGGCGTCGGCCGTCTCGGCGTCGGCCAGGCGCTCGATCAGGCGAAGCGCCAAGTCCAGCCCCGCGGTGATGCCGCCGGCGGTCAACACGTCGCCGTCGTCGACGTACCGGGCGTCTACCACCTCGGCACCCGCTTCCCGGAGGTCGTCGAGGGCACCGGCGTGGGTGACCGCCGGCCGGCCGTCGAGCACTCCCGCCCGCGCCAGCAGCATACCGCCGGTACAGACGGCCGCGAGCGTCGTCCCGGCGTCGTGGAGACCGGCCAGCGCGTCGGGGACGGCGCCGCGTTCGGCCTCCGCCCACGCTCCCGCCGAACCGCGGTCGTTCCACCCGCCGCCGGGAACGACGACGACGTCAGGGGGAGCAGCCACGGAGAGGACGCCGTCGGGGTCGATCCGGAGGCCGTTGGCAGCCGTCACGCGGTCACGCGCCTCGAGGGTCACCAGCGACACGTCGAGTGAGACGCCGCGCGAGGCTGCGACCTGCAACGTTTCGTACGGCCCGATGGCGTCTAGTTCCTCGAACCCGTCGAAACAGAGAATCTCGATAGTCGTCACCATATCTCACGCTCGGAGCCGACGGTATTCAAGCCACGGCCGGAGGTATAAGCCGGATGCCGCCGATACTGTCGCCATGGCGACGATCAAGGACAGCGTCCACGACCACATCGAGGTGACGGGCGTCGCCGAGGACCTACTCGACACGCCGACGATGCAGCGGCTCCGTCGAATCCGCCAGTTGGGAACGGTCTCGCTGGTCTATCCGTCGGCGAACCACACCCGCTTCGAGCACAGCCTCGGCGTCTACCACCTCGCGAGCGAGGCGCTCGATCACCTCGGCGTGGCCGGGCGGACGGCCGAACGGGTCCGCGCCGCCGCCCTCCTGCACGACGTCGGCCACCCCCCGTTCAGCCACAACGTCGAGGACCTCCTCTACCGCCACACGGGGAAGTACCACGACGACGTGGCCGACCTCCTCGCGAGCGGGCGGGTGGGCGCCGTCCTCCGCGACCACGACATCGACCCCGCGGCCGTCGCCGATCTCGTCGCCGGCGGCGGGCGCTACGGCCAACTCGTCTCCGGCGAACTCGACGTGGATCGGATGGACTACCTCGTCCGCGACGCCCACCACACCGGCGTCCCCTACGGCACCATCGACCACGGGCGCTTGGTTCGCGAACTGACTTTCGTCGACGGCGAACTCGTCCTCGCGGAGGGGAACGTCCAGACGGCCGAAAGCCTCCTGCTCGCCCGCGCGCTCATGAACCCGACGGTCTACCAGCACCACGTCGCCCGCATCGGGAAGGCGATGCTCAGGCGGGCCACCGAACGCCTGATCCGCGAGGCGGGCTACGACGCCGAGACGGTGCGCCGGTGGGACGACGCGGATCTGCTGGCGACGCTCCGACGCTCCGACGCCACCGTCGACTTCGCCGACCGGCTCTCGACGCGCGACCTGTTCAAGCGCGCGGTGTGGGCCGAACTCCCCGACGTGCCCGACGATCTGCTGGACGCCGACCACGAGCGCGTCCGCGAACTCGAACGCGACGTGGCCGCCGCGGCCGATATCGATCCGGACGCGGTGATCCTCGACGTGCCGCCGCCGCCGGAGATCCGGGAGTCGTCGTCGCGGGTGGTCGTCAACGGCGAGATCAGGCGTCTGGATCGGCAGTCGCCGCTCGTGAGCGCGCTCCGGGTCGCCGGCCGCAACCAGTGGCGACTCGGCGTCTACGCCCCCGCGGGTGCCGTCGATCACGTGGGCCCGGCGGCGGTCCGGACGCTCGGCCTCGACGTCGACGGCGCGCCCATCTCGGAGGTCCGTGGCGGCCTCGACGCCACCCTCGACGAGTTCGGATAGGTCGACAAAGCGGGCGCCCCCCGCAGGGGTATGCACGTCGAGGGGACGATGACGGACTCGGACGCCACCGTCCGTCCGGCGTTCGCCAACGCCCACACGCACATCGGTGACTCCGTCGCCAAGGAGGCCGGCGCGGGGTTGTCGCTCGACGACCTCGTCGCGCCGCCGGACGGCCTCGGCACCAGCGGCGCCCGCGACGACGACTTCGCCGAGCGTCGCCGTGCGACCCGCGAGGCGGGCAAACCGTTCGGCAGCCACGCCGGCGAGCGTGACCCCCACGACCACACCCCCGCGCTCGGCCTCGATCCGACCGTCCTCGTCCACGTCGTCCACCCCGAGCCCGAACGTCTCGATCGAATCGAACGCGATGCCGTCCCCGTCGTCGTCTGCCCCCGGTCGAACCTCGTCACCGGCGTCGGGACGCCACCAATCGCCGACCTGCTGGAGCGGACGACGGTGGCGCTTGACACCGGCAACGTCATGCTCGACAGCCCCTCGATGTCCCGCGAGATGGAGTCCGTGGCGAAGGTGGGCGGGCGTCGACGGCGTCGAGCAGGTGCTCCTCCGGGACGGGGCGTCGGGAGCGTGGCCCGGCGACGCGCCGAGACGGGACGACGAACCGCATGAAGAGTTATATTCTGACACGAGTTACCAGTACACATGGGCACGTACGACCGGATTCTCGTCCCGACCGACGGCTCCGAGGGCGTAGAGCGGGCCATCGAACACGCCGTCGGGGTGGCCGCGCGCAACGGCGCCACGCTCCACGGTCTCTACGTCCTCAGCACGGACGCCTACGCGGGGCTGGCGATGGAGTCGTCGTGGGAGAGCGTCGACCGCCTCCTCCGCGAGGACGCCAGGACGGCGGTCGAACGGGTCCGGGAGATAGCCGAGCGGCTAGACGCCGGCGTCCCCGTCGAGACGGCGGTGGTGGAGGGCAACCCCAGCCGCGAAATCGTCCGCTACGCGGAAGACGAGGGCTGTGACCTCGTGGTGATGGGCACCCACGGCCGCGGCGGCATCGACCGCCTGTTGCTGGGAAGCGTCGCGGAGTCCGTCATCCGGGCGTCGTCGATTCCGGTGACGGCCGTCCCGGTCGGCGCCGAGGGTTAGGCCGGCCGCAGGTGTTCGCAGTCGCCGGCGTGGACGGTCCGCTCCCCGTCGTCGGTGCGGACGACGAGTGCGCCGGGGAATTCGACGTCGACGGCCTCCCCCTCGACGACACCGCCGGGCGTCTCGACGCGCACTTCGCGGCCGAGGGTGGCGGCGTACTCGCGCCACGCGGCGAGCACGTCGTCGGGGTCGAGAGCGTGGAACGTCTCGACGACACGCTGACAGAACCGTCGGCGGTCGGCGTCGCCTCCTTCGACCCGAACGCTCGTCGCCGTCGCCGGCAACTCCCCGCCGCTCACGTCGACGTTCACGCCGACGCCGACGATCAGCCACGAGATTCGGTCGGCCTCGCCTTCCATCTCGGTCAAAACGCCGGCGAGTTTCCGCTCCGACTCCGCCATCAACACGTCGTTGGGCCACTTGATCACCACGTCGACGCCCGCCTCGCGACAGGCGCGGGCGACGGCGACGGCTGCCGCGAGCGTATAGACCGGCGCGTGCGCCGGTGGTCGGTCCGGGCGGCGGAGGAGGCTGGCGTAAACGCCCCCGGGTGGCGAGTTCCAAGTGCGGTCGAGACGCCCCCGACCGCCGGTCTGTGTCCCCGCGACGACGAGGACGTCCGTCGCCCCCTCGACCGCCAGGTTCCGCGCTCGGTCGTTCGTGCTGGGGAGGCGGTCGTGGTACTCGACGGCGTCGGGCGCGTCGAGGCCGTAGGCGATGGCGTCGCCGCCATACTCGGGGACCGACCGGACGGCGTAACCGTCGGCGCCGCTTTCGATTCCGAAGCCCGCTTCCCGGAGCGTCTCGACGTGTTTCCAGACGGCCGCCCGGGAGACGCCGAGGTCGTCCGCGAGCGCCGGTCCCGGAACTGGGCCGCCGGCGTCGGCGAGCGCCCGAAGGAGCGAGCGACGGGTGTCGCCCCCGTTCATTCGAGGATCATCAACGGATCGCCCATGTCGACGCTCTCGCCCTCGCTCACGAGCACCTCGCTGACCGTGCCGCCGCCCTCGGCGACGATGTCGTTTTCCATCTTCATGGCTTCGAGGACGAGCACCACGTCGCCGGGCGCCACCTCGTCGCCGGGCGCTACGTCGACCGAGAGGATGGTCCCCTGCATCTCGGCGGTGATCCGTTCGCCCTCGCCGGCGGCGACGGCGCCGTCGTCGTCCGCGTCGTTCGTCGCGACGTCCGGGCGCTGCATGCCACCACCGGCGCCACTGCCACCGCCGCCCGACGGAATCGGGGGTGCGCCGCGCTCTTCGAGGTTCACCTCGAAGCGCTTCCCGTTCACCTCGACGGTGAACTCGCGTTCGGTCACGTCCTCCTCCTCGTCGCCGTCCGTCTCCTCGGGCCCCCACCGTTCGACCGCCCGCTCGATGCGTTCGGGGTCGAGTTCCTCGTCGAGGTAGTTCGTCGTGTGGGTCCCCTCGGTGAATCGCTCGTCGGTCACCATCAGCCGGTGGAAGGGGATGACGGTGTGGAAACCCTGGATGTCGAACTCGCGGAGGGCGCGTTCGGCGCGCGCGAGGCACTCCTCGCGGTCGCTCGCGTCGACGATCAGTTTCGCGATCATCGAGTCGTAGTCGCCGCCGATATCGTCACCCTGCCGCACCGCGTCGTCGACGCGGACCCCGATACCGCCGGCGGGGTCGTACGTCGTGAGCGTGCCCGTCGCGGGCGCGAAGTCACGGGCGGCGTTCTCGGCGTTGATCCGGAACTCCATGGCGTGGCCCTCGATCACCACGTCGTCTTGGGCGAAGCTGATCTCGTTGCCCGCCGCCACCTTGATCTGCTCTTTCACGATGTCGATGCCCGTGATCTCCTCGGTGACAGGGTGTTCGACTTGGATGCGCGTGTTGACCTCGAGGAAGTAGAACTCGCCGTCTTCCACCAGGAACTCGACGGTACCGGCGTTGGTGTAGTTCGTCTCGCCGACGCCCCGGCGCGCGGCCTGCCCGATGCGTTCGCGCAGGTCGTCGGAGAGCGCGGGGCTCGGCCCCTCCTCGATCACCTTCTGGTGGCGGCGCTGGAGCGAACAGTCACGCTCGCCGAGGTGGCGGACGTGTCCGTGTCCGTCCGCGACGATCTGTACCTCGATGTGCCGGGGCGCTTCGAGGAAGCGTTCGAGGTAGACCGAGTCGTTGTCGAAGTACGCCTCGCCCTCCCGCTTGGCGGCCGCCAACTGGTCCTCGATCTCCTCGGGACTCTCGACGATCTTCATGCCACGGCCGCCGCCGCCGCCCTCGGCCTTGATCGCGATCGGGTAGCCGTTCTCCTCGCCGAAGGTCTCGACCTCCGACGGGTCCTCGACGGGGTCGGTCGTCCCCGGGACGACCGGGACGCCGGCCGACTGCATCACTTTCCGTGCCTTGGTCTTCTCGCCGAGGCGCTCCATCGCGTCCGAGGGCGGGCCGATCCACGTACACTCGCTGTCCTCGACGCGCGCCGCGAACGCGGCGTTTTCGGCCATGAACCCGTAGCCGGGGTGGATGGCGTCGGCGTTCGCCTTCCGTGCCGCTTCGAGCACCGCCTCCTGGTCGAGATAGGAGTCCGCCGCCCGCGCCGGGCCGACGTTGTACGCCTCGTCGGCGTAGCGGACGTGCCCCGCGTGTTTGTCGGCCTCGCTGTAGATCGCGACGGTTCGAACCCCTAGTTCCTCGCAGGCGCGCATGACACGCACCGCGATCTCGCCCCGGTTGGCGACGAGGACCTTCCTGAACATGTCCCCTTGTACGACCAATTCCCCCGTTAGTGTATCGGTCGGGTGGGTGGACCGGCCCGTCGGGCACCGTTTCGTGACGATCCGACCCCGACCCGCGCGAGCGGCGATCGAACGCGACGGAGTGGCCCGTATTCCGGCGATAACTGCTCGTTCGGGCAGTTTTTTCCGCGGCGGGTGTCCCGACGAATCCAAACGGCCTTATGCGAGAGAACCGC
>ERZ1034547.397-NODE-397-length-10611-cov-6.842838_pt1 | contig 10611 bp, 6 predicted proteins | sample MGYA00520642_ERZ1034547 | MGnify/ENA primary metagenome ERZ1034547 (study PRJEB33760, sample SAMEA4777713) | hypersaline lake metagenome | biome: hypersaline environment; feature: brines | place: Spain | collected 2012-08 | depth 0 m ... | reverse complement strand
ACAGTAAACCTCTTCGTCGAGTCACTTTTTACATTGAAGTAAGCCTCTCCACTTAAGCGAACAGATCGTTTGTTTTTATCGCGGAATGAACTCGGAAACTGTATTTGGCTTTCAGAGTTAAGTTTCACTTTTGTCCCGTCAGAAAGTCGGAGAGTGGCTTTTTCACCTCGCTCTGTAATTATCTCGCGCTCCACAGATCCTTGCCCTGAAATCAAACCGATTGGTTCTAAGAGGAAAACCCCGGTGGCAATTGTCAGAGCTACCATCATTATCAGGACCACTCCCGCCGAAAACGAGGGTGCAGAGACTTTCGTAGAGCTCGAAAGCCGTCTTGGCCGTCTTTCTTCAGAACGCTCATGGGGTAATTTTTGACTGGAAGAAGAACCTGATGGTGTGCCTATTTCCGATTCCAACTTTCCCCACTCTGTATCTATGTCAATCCAGTCTTCGGACCCTTCAGTTTTTGACTGTCCTGCAGCACTCCATATAAGGCTAGCCTGCTCTACCAGCTTCTTCCTGGACGGATTATCGTTGACCCACCTCACTATTTCCTTCTCTTCTTCCGAAGAGCATTCACCAGCCAAGTATTTTGCAAGCTTAGCCCAAGGAACCTGATCGTCCATCTGAAGAATGTTGGCTTATCAAATCGTTTATTAAGACACGCGAGTCTGTAGATTCCCCCACCCTACCCTTGCAACGGTACCACTATTTCATCAACCCTTCACAATTGGTCGGGCAAACGGTACGGGAACAGGCCTGTTGGCTTTCTCAATCACGGACTGCCTGAGCCGCATTGCAGAATTGCTGCGACTTTGACGTGATGGACCCCGAGTAGAAGCGGGCTCACCACTTCCTCATAATCCCCTTTGCGGAACTCATCACTTCTGATATAATGTGCCGTACACCCCTCTTTATTACGCGAATAGATAGCCCATTTTACCTGCCTACTATTCGGGGCGAGAGAACTGATATTACCACGTACGTATTTTTCATTTTTATACTTTTAATTTAATACATTGTATTTTTCAATAAATCTATCTATTTTCACGATGCCTTATTCGTGAATACGTTCTCTAGCTTTGATCGTAGTGATTTGAGAGCCCTACCAATTTGATTTTCCACTGTTTTTGTAGCTACCCCCATTATTTTAGCTACCTCTTTATATGTAAAACCGTGTCTTCTATGCAGAAGAAATGCCATCCTTCTACGCTCTGGAAGCTCCGAAATAGCCTTATCTATTTCGTCTCTAATTTTGTTTAGTTCTACCTCATCTATTGCGGTTCTTTTACTTATTCCATCCAACTCAGTGCTAAGTTCATTCAAAATTTCACCCCTTACGTTTGAGTTTCTAATTTTATTAAGAGCCATATTCCGAACTGTTTTGTATAGATACGCCTTGAGAGAAGTTTTTATTTTAATATTTTTCTTGTCCTTCCATATTTTAAGAAAGGCATCGTGGACAATGTCACGGGCTCGATCTACCGAGTTCAAATAGTCTGCCGCAAAGCCACATAGCTCTGAGTAATATGCACGGAACAGCTCTTCGAACGCTTGATCATCCCCCTCTCGTATCCGCTCTGCCCATCTGGAATCTCTGTCACTCATATTTATTAACAAAATGTTACCCAAGAGAACACTTTGTTTTTACAACGCGTGGGCCAGAAATTCAAGTTGGGCTGAATGGGTACATGCTCGTTTGAGGCACGGAGGGGATTCTTCCCTCCTAGACATCAGCCGTCGCCTATGGTCACTCCTTTCAGGGCTTCAGTCTTTTCAGGGCCTCTCTCAGTGCCAGAAGCCCTCCGTGTCTGCTGATTTAGCACATTCGAGACTCAGACTTTAGAGTATTGAGGATGCGCGAAGGAGCAGTAAACCCTCCGGCTTTAGCCGGGGGGGATGAACCTGTCGGTTCGGGACTCCTTCGCAGTGAAAATGCGAGTTCAAGGCGAGGATTTTCTCCAGAACCTCCCCGTTGCTCTTTGATTAATCAATGTACAGCTCTTTGACGTGGTAAGCGGTTGACTCCCAAAGACCTGGGAGCGTGGTAAAACCACACAGGCATTTTGGACCGACAGGTCCCTTGGGCCAGCAGGCAAGCGGCAATGTGAAGGCGCCGAAGCGTCTTCCGACCGCGCCCCGAAAAGCAGGGACCTCCGAAGAGAGGTCCAGACCAAAGCCTCGGACCGGTGACCCGACAGGTTCAAGAGCAGGAAGTGTGTCGGGTGAAACGAACCGACAGGTTCTCGCCCGTCTACCTGGTGTCATGGCTTCACCCTCTGTATTGAACGTCAAATGCAGTGTAACTCGCGGAGCAGGCGTAAGACCCAAAGCGAAAGCGACCGGCAGCCTGTGTAGAACGCGAAGAATCTCCCGGCTTCAGCCGGGGGAGAAGTCAATAGGTTCAGGGGGATCCGGTTGTATCATTCAGAAGCGGTTTGGCGGACATTCTGTGGCGCCCCGGTGAGTCCTCGGTCGCGTGGCTCTCAGCACGGCGACTTCGTGAATCTCATGCAGAACAGGTTCTGCATCAAACCGCTTTTGCATTAAACCGCTTTTGCATTAAACCGCTTCTACATTCGCCCGCAAGCTCACCGGGGACATGACCTCGCGTTCGCTCAGTCCCCGCTGTAGGGACTCATTTGAGCACTCTTTTGAGCATCGCTACCGGACGGTTCGGTTCACGAGCGAATACTCCTGTACCATTGAGATTGCCTGGGGACGCTGAAATGATGGAGACGACATCTGATACCGACGCGATTCTGCATCTCGTTGGTGCGCAGTGGCGTGGGCTGTAATCGGGGATGCGGGAGCCGGCCGCGGTGGGCGGCAGGGGAGCACACATAGGAAGGCCGACGCGGCACGGACGGATTCTTGGCATGCGTCTTTGCGGCACGCGTCTTTGCGGCACGCGTCTTTGCGGCACGCGTCTTTGCGTTACAACAGGCGTCCCTGGGTGCCCCGCTCCTTCCCCAGCGTCTCGCGGTCGCAGTACTGCTCGGCCCGCACGTTCCAGAACCGCACGGAGTCGTACTCGGGGTCCATGAGGGCTTCCGCCTCGGCCTTCAACGCCTCGTACTGCGCCTCGGTCAGCTCGCCCTCAAACACCGAGTTCTGCACCCACGTCAGGTACTTCCGAAAGATCTTGAGCATCGGCCCCACCCGGCTTTTGTGAACGTCGTACGTGGCAATGAAATACATACGGCCGTGCCGAAGGTCGTGTATCGCGTTGAGAACTGCGGAGGGGAGGTGCGAGCGGACGCACCACAGTGCCCGACGAAGGGCTGGCCTGGGCCAGCCGGTGTGCGCACGCCGAAATTCGCCGATGCTCTCCCCCCACATCTCTTCACCACCACATTTCAAAGCCCTGGTACGGATCGTTCTCCGGGTCGCAGAGGTGGCGGACGAGGCGGTAGGCGTCGAGTCGCACGAGCCGCTCGTAGCTGATTTTGCGGTCGAGGCGGCGGTGCTCGATGGTCTGGCGGAGGCGCTCGTCCCAGTGCTCCACGAAGGTCTTGCGGCCGCTCTCGGTGAGGTAAACGCCCCCGAGGCGGTCCTCGAAGTCGGACGGCTGGATCTGGCGCGTTTTCACGAGCCGAAAAATGGCGCGGTCCACCAGCAAGGGCTTAAAGACCTCCGCCAGGTCGAGCGCGAGGGAAAACCGGCGGTCGCCCGGAGCGTGCAGGTACGAGACCGTGGGGTCGAGCGCCGTGTGGTAGAGCTGCCGCAGCACCGCGCTGTAGCAGAGGCTGTTGCCAAAGCTGATGAGCGCATTGAGCGGGTTGGAGGGCGGCTGTCGGCTGCGGCGCTCGAAGGAAAAGGCCTCCCCCGCCGGGCCCAGAAGCGTGGGCCAGGTGCGGTAGTAGCGGCGCCGGGCCTGCCCTTCCAGCCCCATCAGCGCATCGGGAGCGTCGGCGGCCCGGGCCTGTGTGCGGAGCCCCTCGATGTCTGCAATCGCCGCCTCCACCGCCTCGCCTCCCTCGTCGAGCCGCGTGGCGTAGTAGCGGAGCACCCGCCGGATGTTGGCGAGGGCCGCGTCGACGAAGGCGCGGGCGAGCACGAGGCGGCGCTCCGGGGCGTCGTGGTGCCGCACCTGCGCCACCGTAAGGCGCCCGCTCAGCAGGTGCTCTTTCGGGTAGAGTGCCGCGGTGTAGTTGCCGTAGTAGTCGAAAAAGAACAGCGGCACGTGGTGCTGCGAGAGAAAGCTGATCAGCTTTGAGTTGACGTCAATCTCGCCGAAGCAGTAGACCGACTCGGCATTCTCAACGGGAAAGGGCACCTTCTCGCCGGTGAGGGTGCCGCTGGGAGTGCCGTCGTCCTGCGCATCGTTGGGCACGGGGGACGCGCCGTCGCCGCCCGCCGGGGGCACCTCGCCGAGCGGCAGGCCGTCGCCCGGCACTTGGGCGGCGGGGGAACGGGCGTCGGTCGCCTTTTCGAGGCAGAGCGTGTTTTGCCGGCGGCAGAGGCGGCCGTTGCTAAAGAGGTAGTAGGGGCGTTTCATGGGGCGGTGTGGGGGGTGCGATTGGGAGTGGCGGAACGGGTGCCGGGCGGTGGATCGTCGTCCGCTGCGGGCGACCGGGCCCGCGCTCTCTTTCTTCTCGTCCCTGCCGTCATCCGTAGCAGAGTGCCTCAAAGGCACATCTGCGGCAGAACGACCGGGCGTCGAGGCGCGGGGGTGGTGTGTCTTGTGCGGCCAGGCCGCGCAGGGCAGCCACGATCTCCTGCAGGCGCTCCGTGTGCGCATCGGTGAGCGAGACCGATTCTGTGCGACGCTGGCGCGGGTAGTTGAGTTGGCCGCGAAAGGGGGTGTCGTTGGGGCCGGTGACGTCGTTGAGCGCCAACAGCCACAGGTAGAAGCGGAGCTGCCACCGGTGCGCGTCCTCCGCGGCGGCGCTCTTTTTGGTTTCGTGGAGCACGCCCGCGTCGAGGCGGGCCCAGTCGACCGTGCCGACCAGCGGGGTGCCGTCCGGCGCCTCGGCCGTCAGCCGAATGTCCTTGCGCTCCTGGGCGTAGCTGTTGGCGTCGATCTGCCGCCCAAGGGCGACGGCAGTCGACTCCTGCTCCATCCAGAGGCCGTTCATTGAGAGCCATGCCTTGCGGGGGCACAGCACGTAGTAGCCTACGAGCATGCCGCCCACCCGAAAGGAGGAGCGGGGCGGAACGGCGTCGGAATCGGACGACATAGCGGGGAAGGGCCGGGTCGTTGCGGAACGAAACGAGGCGGTGTGCCGAGGCGCCCAGCACACGCGCCCGTAACATACAACCGACGATTTCGACCCCAGACATCCCGCGTCCGGGTGTAGACGTACAGCGGGGGACGCCCTGGAGGCCCCAGGCGTTCAGGACGACTGTGCACGCACAGTGCCGCACTCGGTTGGGGAGCGTCTGGACCTGCCGGCCCCTCCACGAAGACTGGGACGGCCTCCGGGACGATGCCCCCTACTGCTTTCAATACCTCAAGGGTGCGATTAGAGGCTCGACCGCCCTTTCGCCCAACCACTCGATCGCGTCGATTTCAATACCTCAAGGGTGCGATTAGAGGCTCCTCTTTCCAGAAGACGCGGTAATGGGCGCCGTCATTTCAATACCTCAAGGGTGCGATTAGAGGTGTAGAAAGCTTCGTCCGGCGCCAGTTCTGGCCATTATTTCAATACCTCAAGGGTGCGATTAGAGGTCCGCTGAAGGCGGGCGTCTATGTAGTCTGCAAGCGAATTTCAATACCTCAAGGGTGCGATTAGAGGCTTCCAAGATGTGGAGGTACTCCAGAATGCCTTCCAATTTCAATACCTCAAGGGTGCGATTAGAGGGCACCTTAGCGGCCCTCACGTGCACCGTGGCCCCGCATTTCAATACCTCAAGGGTGCGATTAGAGGGCTTCCTGAACGCTATCGGAATTGGCCGCAACCTCGTATTTCAATACCTCAAGGGTGCGATTAGAGGTCGTTACGAGGGTATCCGCGTTTTCCTGAAACATCGTGGAATTTCAATACCTCAAGGGTGCGATTAGAGGTTGCACGTTCACCTCGAAGCGACGTCGCGCAAAGCCTCATTTCAATACCTCAAGGGTGCGATTAGAGGCCGCCGCAGTTTGCACGCGCTCCTCCTCGACCTCATTTCAATACCTCAAGGGTGCGATTAGAGGCCGCGAAAGCGCACGACTGCAGCTGGTGCGGGCAGATTTCAATACCTCAAGGGTGCGATTAGAGGAGGAGATCGTAGAAGCGGTGGTGACCTACCGCGAGGATTTCAATACCTCAAGGGTGCGATTAGAGGACGAGCTGGACGAGACCCGACATGGCTGAGGAGGTCAATTTCAATACCTCAAGGGTGCGATTAGAGGTGGTATGTCTGTACCTCGTCGGCCAGCAGGCCGCAGAATTTCAATACCTCAAGGGTGCGATTAGAGGGCCCAGGGCGAGGCCACTGCCTCTGCGGAGCGACAGGATTTCAATACCTCAAGGGTGCGATTAGAGGCTGCACGTGACCGGGGCCGACGCGTACATTTCAAGCCATTTCAATACCTCAAGGGTGCGATTAGAGGGTCCCGCCCGTAGCCGCGACATACGCCGATGAAGAGCATTTCAATACCTCAAGGGTGCGATTAGAGGGCCTACCTTACCGATCTGGCCGCCAGCGTCGGGACGGATTTCAATACCTCAAGGGTGCGATTAGAGGTCTTCCACTCGTGATCCGCGCTCTGGAAGACGTCGCATTTCAATACCTCAAGGGTGCGATTAGAGGCAGCTTGACCCAGGCGTAATCGGCTCAGGTACCTGCATTTCAATACCTCAAGGGTGCGATTAGAGGCCCAACGTGAGCCGCATCTACTTCGAAGACGGCGAAATTTCAATACCTCAAGGGTGCGATTAGAGGGGTACCGATCGAACATTTCCGGACGCATCCGGTCGAATTTCAATACCTCAAGGGTGCGATTAGAGGCGCGTCGTCGCGCGCGCGGGCTGCGGCTGGGCCCTATTTCAATACCTCAAGGGTGCGATTAGAGGAGATCCGCACCGGCTCAATCAAGTGCTTCCATCCGTTATTTCAATACCTCAAGGGTGCGATTAGAGGCTTCGAGCGTGCCGATTAGCATGTCGCCGGAGCCGTATTTCAATACCTCAAGGGTGCGATTAGAGGCTACATGTGGCGCGCCTGAGCTATACGACGAGAGCATTTCAATACCTCAAGGGTGCGATTAGAGGTCGATCGCGAGGCCGTCGTTCAGAAGCAGCTCGTTGTCATTTCAATACCTCAAGGGTGCGATTAGAGGGGTGAACCGCAACTACGAGGGCGAGATCGAAGGGCATTTCAATACCTCAAGGGTGCGATTAGAGGCAGATTGAGACCAGGACTACGCTTCGTCGGCACGAATTTCAATACCTCAAGGGTGCGATTAGAGGAAGTCTGGGTCTAAAGGAAACGCCATTACTTTACAGATTTCAATACCTCAAGGGTGCGATTAGAGGTCGCAGAAACGATGGACGCAGAGGACGCACGCAAGACAGATTTCAATACCTCAAGGGTGCGATTAGAGGCGACGTTGCCCCGATAGGGTAACAGATAGTGCCTTGAATTTCAATACCTCAAGGGTGCGATTAGAGGCGCTTTTCCGGTGGCTGTGGGGGCTCCCAGTCTTCATTTCAATACCTCAAGGGTGCGATTAGAGGCTCGTGGGAGCAGGGAAGCTGCGGTGCCGGGGCAAGTATTTCAATACCTCAAGGGTGCGATTAGAGGGTGGCAAGCAACCAGCCCCCAATGCGGCAAGACGCAGGATTTCAATACCTCAAGGGTGCGATTAGAGGCCATCACTGCCGCCGTGAACTCTCGCGGGTCGAGGTATTTCAATACCTCAAGGGTGCGATTAGAGGTTGGCTTCCCTTCATCGCGTAGCCTCGCTAACTTTATTTCAATACCTCAAGGGTGCGATTAGAGGCCCTGACCGCAGGGGCGGGGGTGGTTGCGGAGCCTCATTTCAATACCTCAAGGGTGCGATTAGAGGATGTTCCTCTGCTGTCTGCTGATCCCGATGAAGCGCGTATTTCAATACCTCAAGGGTGCGATTAGAGGAAGCGACCTTCTCTGCGGCCACCTCGGGCTAGCAGGGATTTCAATACCTCAAGGGTGCGATTAGAGGCCGCTTGATGGATCTCTTTATGCGAGGCGAAGTGGTATATTTCAATACCTCAAGGGTGCGATTAGAGGCTCAGCCCCCTGAGCGGGTGGGACACCTCCAGCGTGAATTTCAATACCTCAAGGGTGCGATTAGAGGACAGCGCGCCTGATGAAGGGCGCGTCCAAGAGTAGCAATTTCAATACCTCAAGGGTGCGATTAGAGGGCCCTCCCAGCAGGCGCGGGATACTTTCGTACTACCATTTCAATACCTCAAGGGTGCGATTAGAGGCAGGCGAATGTCATAGGACTCAATCCATCCATAGAATTTCAATACCTCAAGGGTGCGATTAGAGGCGGCCAGTCGAAATGCCCCGGATCGCCAAATTCCATTTCAATACCTCAAGGGTGCGATTAGAGGCCCTCGCTCCGATCGCGCGCACAACGAGATGCGGAGATTTCAATACCTCAAGGGTGCGATTAGAGGCACACAGCGCGTAGACCTGCCCCGCGCTGCGCTGGGATTTCAATACCTCAAGGGTGCGATTAGAGGGCGGTCAAAATTTCGCCAGGCGCTGACCGTAGTCCAGATTTCAATACCTCAAGGGTGCGATTAGAGGCCGCGGACGGCCTGCTCAGCAAAGCCACCTTCTCCGATTTCAATACCTCAAGGGTGCGATTAGAGGCCGCCCCGCCCCTGGACCGCCCTCGGTGGGCCAAATTAATTTCAATACCTCAAGGGTGCGATTAGAGGCCGCGCGGCGGGTTTTCCTGCGAGGCGATCCAGCGGATTTCAATACCTCAAGGGTGCGATTAGAGGTTTCCTACCGGAAGATCGCCGCGAGGCTCGACGAGAGATTTCAATACCTCAAGGGTGCGATTAGAGGCTTAGCACGGCACAAGCCCATGCATGCGCTCTCGCATTTCAATACCTCAAGGGTGCGATTAGAGGCCCTTCGCGTCCCGGCGCATAGAGTGCAGCTTACGCATTTCAATACCTCAAGGGTGCGATTAGAGGCCGAGCTGGCCGTCCCGGCGTGGACGGAGGAGGAGGGAATTTCAATACCTCAAGGGTGCGATTAGAGGAGGAGTTCGGCGCTGCGTTGGAGGTGGATGGCGCAGATTTCAATACCTCAAGGGTGCGATTAGAGGTGCTGTCAGGAAAGTGCAGGCCGCCCAGGGGACGATCATTTCAATACCTCAAGGGTGCGATTAGAGGGCCGCCCATTTTGGCGAAGAATCGCCGTTGAGCGGCGCTGTGGGCCGGTTCCTTCGGCGTCTGCGTTTTCTAATATCGTCACCCGTCGGTACTGTGTCAACCCCCGGGGGGGCGACGAGATACCGCAACGCCATGGGTCGCACCGGGGTATGGGAAACAGTGCGGCGAGATCGGGTGCGGCCGGCACGGGCGCGGCGCTCCGGTCGGTGAGGGTGACGACACGGGCCCCGCATGCAGACGAGCCTCATACAGATGGGCATTCCGCAGACCGGCATTATGCAGACGACGAGGTGATGCCCAGCTTTTCGAGCTGTTGGGGCTGGGCCTCCAGGGCCACGCGGGCAATGGCGCGGAAATCGGCCATCCAGTCGTCGAGCGCATCCACCGCCGCGTCGCGCGCCGCTGTGGCATCCTGCGCATCCCCCTTCTCCTGCTCCTGCGTCGAGTTCGCGTCGGCCACAGCCTCCACCTGCGCCTGGGCGGCCGTCAGATCCTCGGACGCAATCCCAAACTGCCCGAGCGCGTCCTGCACATCGGCGTCGGCCAGCGCATTGTCGTAGAAGGTGCGCGCCTGATCGAGCCAGCCCGAGAGGGTCTGCTTGCGATCGCCCGTCAGCTTCAACGTCTCGGCGGCCCCTCGCTCATTTTTCAGCGCCACGCGGGCAATCTTTACGTGACGCATGTAGACCGCGTGGGCCGCGTCGTAGGCGGCCTCCACCGCGTCGGTCGCCGCAAACTGGTCGCCGTAGGCCGTCGTCATCGTCTGCTGCGCGTCCTGCGCGGCCTCCAGCAGCGTCTGCCCCTCCTGGAGCGTGGCCTCGTCGTAGCCGAAGGCCCCGAGTGCATCGAGGAGCGACGGGTCGTTCAGGGCGTTGTCGAGGGCCGTTTCGGCCTCGTTGAGTTGTTCAGGAATGGGTTGATACGACATGACATCGATGTATGGAAACGAAAAGGAACGGAGTGGTTGATCGAGCCTGCATGCCACGTTGCCTGCATGCCACGTTGAAAGACATGAACACACAACGGCATTTTCGGCTCGGCATGAAGGTACGCAGATGCGTAGGCAACTGCCAAAGCTCCACGTCCGGAGCCGACCCGGACGATGCACCGCTCTTCGAACCGACGGCACCGCACACCGAACGCGTGCCACCGCGCCCCAACCGTCGGGAACCGCTCCCTGAATCGGCTCCACCGCAGGCGACCCGCCGTGCACCGCGGTCCGACCTCGGGGCACCGCGCCCTGCATTCGGTGCACCGCGCCTCAACCCGGGGGCACCGCCCCACG
>ERZ1034547.396-NODE-396-length-10630-cov-2.548369_pt1 | contig 10630 bp, 3 predicted proteins | sample MGYA00520642_ERZ1034547 | MGnify/ENA primary metagenome ERZ1034547 (study PRJEB33760, sample SAMEA4777713) | hypersaline lake metagenome | biome: hypersaline environment; feature: brines | place: Spain | collected 2012-08 | depth 0 m ... | reverse complement strand
CCTCGTCGCGACCAGAATGATGACCGATATATTTTGCTGTTTGCTACTGAGGATGGTCCATATGATGACTCTGTGACGGAGGGTCAATTTACATATGTTGGGGAAGGTCTCGAGGGTGATCAAAGCGAGACATCCCCAGGAAATTCTGCACTTATTGATGCTATATCGACTGCGATTCCGATTTATTTCTTCCATTCTACAACAGATCAGTCGGGATGGGAGTATCAGGGGCAGGTTGATATTATTGAATACCAGCGTGAGACACAACACGGGCGGGAGATTTTGTTGTTCACAATGGAATACAAAACCGACCGAGTCACTGATCGTTCCAGTCCTGGATTATATTTTATCCCAGTAAGTGATTACTGGCGCTCTCGCTTCCGAAACTGCGTTGAGAGCCCACTTAATCTGACGAAATATGAGGAAGTCCCGCCGCAACTCGAGGGCATAGAGACACTTCGAATCTGGGCGACAACTGAAACAGATGCCTCAAAGAAGCAGGCGGCAATTGACAGTATGGCATCTGGCGATTACGTCTTATTCTATTATAATGGAGATTTTTTTGCTGGCGGAATCGTTGGACGGGCGTTTGAGGAACCTGCTATTGGTGAATTAATCTGGAATCAGTCAAAGAGTCGATACATTTACACGATAGATGAATTCACGAATGATGTATCAGCTATCGAGCGCGTTTGGGAACTGGTTGGATATGAGGGTCGTCAGGTCGTCCAGGGATTTAGCCGGGTGGCTGATAACCGCGTGTCATCTATCCGAAGCGAGCACGGACCACTCGACTCAGTACTATTTGATGGAGATGCTGCGACTCCGACAGAAGAAGAAATTGAGCAACAAAAAGAAAGCATACGACAGACTATTGCGTCGGATCCAGAGTTGACTGAAAAAGAGCCACACTATACCGAGACCCAACAGAGGGCACGCAACAACGCTTTCAGAAATCTCATTCGCGAAGCTTATCAAAATACGTGCGCTGTCTGTGAAAGTCACCGTGAATCACCGACTGGAGCACCTGAGGTTGAAGCTGCACACATATACCCAAAGTCAGAGAACGGAAAAGATGATATTCGAAATGGAATTGCACTGTGTAAGCTCCATCACTGGGCATTTGACTCAGGGTGGATCTCAGTAACCGATGATTGCACCGTTCTTGTTGCTGAGGCTCCAGACAAACATGGATATCACGAGATGAAGCAACTGGAGGGCCGATCATTACATCTCCCACAGAATGAAGATGAACACCCACACCCTGTGTTCTTAAGAAAACATAGAGAAATTCACGATTTTGAATGATTGATTGTAATAATACAATAACGTGTCATCATCCTATTCGATACTACACTGACAAAGTTGGACCCTCATTTATGCGATTGCACAGCCTCATACCGTCAAATCCCGCCTGTTAATCAGCAGAGAATTACGCTCCTCACGTGTATCCAACATATGTTCTTTCTATCTGCTATGTCCAAACGTAGTAACTACTGTCAGCGCAACTTACATTACCCGTTGGGGTTATTCTCTTGAGAAGCGATTCATTTCAGAGCACACTATGGGACGAAATATCGACGATATTGTCGACGACCGTACACGAGGGATCCAGTCTACGGGTGAGATATATCACGATGAGTTCCTCATCAAACGACCGAAAACAGAATGGTCGCCATACATTGATGAGACGGCAAAGGATCTTCGAGCAGGTATCCGAATTAGCGATCTTTCCCTCTCAAAGGATGACTTTGGTCGACAACTAGGAACATATTACCGCCGGGGATTATCGAAAACAGCCGACCGATACGCTGACCTCCCCACAGTGCTTAAAGAAACAGTCAGTGATGAGAAGCTCGGGCTTCTTGCATACCAACTCAATGAGCTTAGTTACGACATCTCGACGAGTGATGTTGGTATCGACGATGTACAGAAAGCTACTGAGGCTGTCATTGAAAAGATTCTCACGCGACACGTCGGAGAAGATCTGAGCGTCTCATTCGATCTGTCAAGTGCCACCGTTTCCGATATCACGACGCAACTATTCAATAACGAGGCTATCGCATCGAATATTGACCTGTTAGTAACTGAATTCGAGGACAGCGCGTCACAAGGGCTGCTATCACTCTTAGATAAGCCTCAACTGATGACGCCACTCTGGACACACCAGCGAGATGCGCTTGAGAAGTGGTGGGAACACGACAAGCGTGGCTACGTTGATATGGCGACGGCAACCGGTAAAACCGTCCTTGGACTTAGTGCAATCGCGCTTCAATACGGCGAACTGCACCCAGATGATCAGTTTATCGGTGGCCTAGCGGATCCCGCTGATTCGAACGGCAGCGACGACGTACTCATCGTCGCTCACAGCGATTTAATCCTCGAACAGTGGCGTCGAGAGTTTGAAACTCACCTCAATATTCCACAAGAGCGAACGACAGGAAGCGACGATATCACGCTCGAATGGGGGACGATTCATTTCCGGACTCCGCAATCACTCGTCAATGAGACCCAGATTGCATATGATCTAGTCCTTCTTGATGAGGCTCATCATTACGCGACTGGGAGTGAGTGGGGAGCGCTTCTCGACGAATTTGACGGCGACGTCTTAGCGATGTCCGGATCCGTTGATGACGCTGGAAGCGACAGTGAGCGAATTAAAAAACGTCTCTCGAACAGTATCGGTCCTGAGATTAAACGCTACAGTATTACAGATGCTAGAGCAGATGGCGTCATTCCTTCATTTGACTGGGAGATTCATTACGCGCCATATGATATTGTTGGCAACGATCTCGAAAAAACCGCAAAGCGGGCAGAGCAATCGGTCCGTGATTTTCAACAGCGTCTCCAACGAGGAGATATATCCCTTGAGACTGACCGTCGACTCCGAACGTATGAAGATATTCGTCGATTTTCTCACACAAAAGAGGGGAGTTCGCTCAAACAGCAGGATGATGCGTTCCGAGACCTAGTCACTCGATTGTTTTCACGGCAGACGAAACAGTGGAACCTCTCGCCATTGCTAGATGCTGTGATTGACCTTGTTGTCGAACATTATACCACCGAAAAGGTGGTTGTGCTTGCAGACAGTAACGCACAAGTCGAGGAGTTAGAATCTCGAATTACCGATATTGTGGCAAATCCATCTTCAGTGTATCTCGTGTCTGGCTCACAGAGCAGACAAAAACAACGTGAACTAATCAATGAATTCGATGAACCGGAAAGTGCGGGTGTCCTTATTGGCACCGGTGATCTGCTGGGCGAAGGGGTCGATATGCAGCATGCGTCGGTGGCAATCAATATGGCCACTGGTGGAGTCAATCAGGAACTTGTTCAGCGCATCGGGCGAGTTCTTCGAAATCCTGAGGATATGCCAAAACACGCGATGTTCTACAATGTTGTTGGTGTCTCTCCAACCGAGACCGCAGCCATTCCGCGGGAAGACGGGAAGCAAATTATAGAACAAGCAGCAGGCTTCTGCTCACTCGGACGCCGTTTTGATAAGCTGCCTGGATTTGCTCTCTCTGAGTCTCTGGACAGCGGTGTTGTTGGAACACTCCTGGATGAGGGGTCACAATTTATTAATTCACTTGATGCTGACGGTGAGTATGACTGGAATAAGGAGACTATTGAGAAGACTGATTTAATTGCACTTCACGACGCCGTTCAAACCGCCGATGGAGATGCAAAGACGGTTCTGGGCAAATGGGAGGAATATGCCTGGGAGCATAGCGAGGAGAGCACAGAAACCAGAGACGAAGAGGACACAGACGACCACATAGAGGATACTAATGAGGAATCCACGCAGTCAAAATTGGATTCCAGCACTGAAACAAAACGTCATAAAGAGAGTCCGACAGACGAAGATCTTGTTAATGAGATCCAACGTCTGAAAAGAGAGCTTGATAAGATACCCACAGAGATCGAGATGATGAATCGGGGTGAGTATCCAGTCAGTCAATTTGAGAATGCCTTCGATTCGTGGTCCAATGCGGTTCGAAAAGCAGGCTTCGAGCCTAACGGATCGCAAAAGAGGAAATATACTCAAGATGATGTGCTCTCTGGTTTGGATAAGGTTGCTACGACACTCGGAAAACCACCCTCAGTGAACGATATTAATGAACATGCGCCGTTCAGTGCAGCCGTTGTCTACAATTACTTCGACTCGATTGACGATGCACGGCGAGCTGCAGGCGTTGAGAAACTCGATGACAGTGAAAATACGACGGTGACGGATAGTGAGGATGAGATGGGACACATAGAACCGAACGCGCTCGCCGAATACTATGAGCTCTTCCGAACTTTTGGATCGCTGCTTGAGCGGCTCATCAAGTCCGAGCGGACGGCGTATCGCGAAGGCGGAGATGATCCGATCAACCGCTGGCGAGCCGAGATTCACAATGTCGTATTCGAGGATGGACTGACCGAGCAGAGCCCGAGCTATGGTCAACAACAGGGTTCTCGAAACCCCCATAAAATGTCGGAATACCGCCAAGTACTCGGTAACGGGCAAATAGTCACTAAGTATCAACTTGCAGAAACTAAACATCTAGACGAAGAGGATGCTGCGGTGTTAATCAATAAAAATGTCATTGAGCCTGACGAACAGCTTTTTTGTCCAGTCGCCCCTCAGTCTGGTGTCTCGCTCCCGATTGCAGTCTCATCTGATGATGAGCTAGACGAAGCGCTGGCACTGCTTCAAGAATTCCCCGCAGAACCCGAGCCCGCAAGCAGTGGACAGTCTGAATCGCAGCCAGCGGGGGCGAACAAACCCGACCCGGTGTCTGACACAGCCACGTCCACTGAAGTGAGTGAGACTACCACAGGGCAAGATGACACAGATACCGAGCCGGATTCCGGGAATGAGACGAACAGCAGGGCGTCTGGACTGTTTTCTGGGAGCGAGACGCTACTCCGATTACCGAATATGAAGAGCAAGAAGTGATGAGCGAGAGCTCTTCAACAGACGGTGACTCATTAGACAAGAAAATCAATGAGTGGAAATCTCAGCTGCTTGATCTCACCCGGCGGAACAAACTTGTTTCATTTAAACCGACAAAAACTAAGCATCTTCCGTTTGAGGATTCAGACCCGACGACTATCGCTGATGAGATTGACAACGATGGCGAGATTCTTATTCGGAAACGTCCGACAGGGGATTATCACAGAAACGAGGAGCTCGATATCGCAGCAAATGAAGTACTACCGAAGCGATCACCAGATGAAGCAGCAAACTCACTCTCTCAAATTGCGCTCAAGAATAAACAGTATCTTCGAGAACGTGGGATCGATTCATTATATCTATCGCTTGGGATGTTGCGCTGGTACAGTGTAGACCACAGTGACGAAGCAAATCGTTCGCCACTATTCCTTGCCCCGGTCGAATTAGAGGAAAAAACGCTTCGGGACGAGGAGAAACATGATTATGTCCTCAAGCCGAAGTCAGAGGGACTCCGATTCAACCCAGCGCTTCGAAAGAAGCTCGCAGCCGAACAGGGAATTAATTTTCCCGCCGACAATGCCCTGTCTCTTGCACAGATCGACGCAGCATTCGAGGCAGTATACGACACATTACTCGGATTCGACCGATGGACGATTCAGCCGGATGTAGTGCTGGGAATCTTTGACTTCACCAAGTTCAGCCTCTACTCCGATCTTGAGCGCAATCGCGACGCAATCAAGAGCAATCCGATTATTCAGGCGCTTAATGGCGAAATAGAGCCGCTTCAAAAATCCGAAGGCGACATCACAACACCGCGAGCCTCAGAACTTGATGATGTCGTTGATCCCATCAATACGTATCAAGTTCTGGATGCTGATTCCAGCCAGCAGGAGGCAATTGAAGCAGCAAAACGAGGCAAAAGTTTCGCTCTTCAAGGACCGCCTGGGACGGGCAAGAGTCAAACGATTGCAAACATTATTTCGGAGAAGTTAGCTGCCGGTGAGCGCGTCCTATTTGTGAGTGAAAAGCAGGCAGCACTTGATGTGGTTAAAAATCGACTCGATGATGTTGGGCTCGGACGGTTCTGTCTCGAGGTTCACGGTGAGAAAGCGACCAATACAGATGTCCTCGGAACTCTCGAGACCGAACTAAAGACTCCGCAAATCAAATCTACAGATAATCGCGTCAAACAGCTTAATAAGCTCCAGGAACGGCGAAACAGGATTAATCAATACGGGCAAAAGCTGTTCTACTCCCCAAGTGAGTGGAATTTGACGACATATCAAGCGTTCGGTATTATATGTAAATATCCAGACGTCCCTCGTATTGACATCGGGATCACACAGCCACTGAGCGTGAGTCAAGAGACGCTCGAAACCGCTGTCGATGAGCTGGAGACACTGGCGCACTTCGATAGAGAAATAAACACGTACGAAACAAGCCCGTGGCGACACACCACACTCAAACAATGGGGTGTCGATACTGGCGATTCGATGCGTCAGTCACTAAATCGACAGGTTGAGACAGTCGAGACACTACAAAATATTGCAGACGATCTTGAAATTAAATTGGATCTTCGACCGGAGTCTATTGCTGAATTTCGCGAGATAGGGCAACTGTTGCAACATCTATCAAACCGACCGAATATCGCTTGGCAGGACGCATTCTTTGATGGGGCACTTGCACGGGAGAGCGGGCAGCTGAAACAACTCGCGGACCTCGAACAAGAGCGTAAGACGCTCATCGACGAACTCTCAGACCACTACCAACGGAGTTTCTTCTCCGCAAATGGTGCTGAACTCAATAATGAGTTCGCAGCCTATGGGGTGCTGAAGATTATCAAACCAAGTTATCGATCGCTCAAACGAAAAGTGACGACCCACGCCCGAGACGATTATGACCCGAATCATAACCAACTTCTTGAAGACACGCGTAAGCTCGCTGAGGTACAGCGTATTGAAGAACGAAGAGAGGATTTTCAAGGGATCATACAGCATCTCGGACCGCTGTATGAAGCCGGTGACACGGATTGGGAGACATTAATCAAAGCTCAGCGTTGGGTCGCTGAACTCGATAAGTGCAAATCAATGTTCACCGATCCGATCATTGAGTCTCTCTTGCAGGACACGCTTCCAAGCGTGGATCAGTTGTTGAAGCGGACAAACACAGTGCTCGCGGATTATGATGACGCTGCTACGTTCTTTGAGGATGCAATGAACGTGGAGAAAATGCAGGTCGATGGGAAGTCACTCCGGCAGGCACCGTTTTCTGCACTATCAGAGACACTTCGGGGGCTTCGTGATGACATTCCGGCTTTGCAGCGCCGTGTCCGATTCAACGTTCAATTGGAGACAGTCAGAGAAACAGTCTGTGAAGATTACGTCAAGCGGTTTCTACAGGGAGACTACAGGAGTGACTATCTTGTCTCGGCATTCAAAAAGCGGTTCTACACAAAATGGCTCAATAGCGTGTACGAGCAAACAGATCTCGGGTCGTTCAATGCTGACGAGATGGAGCGATATGTCGATGAGTTCCGCCGCTTGGATGAGAAACAGCAGGAACTCGCGAGGGTCGAGATTCAACACGAGGTGACGAAACGCCGCCCCTCGTCAGGTTTCGAGCATGCATCTAACGCAAAACAGGTCCTCGTACGGCGAGAAGCCGAAAAGCAACGTAAGCATAAGCCGCTGCGTGAGTTATTTGACGAAGCCGGCTCGTTCATTACGCAACTCACACCATGTTTTATGATGAGCCCGCTGTCGGTCGCTCAGTATATTAAATCGGACTCGATTGAGTTTGATACAGTCGTATTCGATGAGGCATCACAGATTATGCCACAAGACGCTATGAGCAGCCTCATCCGTGCAGACCAAGCGATCATTGCAGGCGACACGAAACAACTCCCACCGACTTCATTCTTCCAATCTGACGTAGAAACCACAGAAGACGTACGCGAGGATCTCGATAGTATTCTTGAAGAAACGGCCTCTGTCCTTCCTGAGAAGAATCTTCGATGGCACTACCGTAGCCGCACGGAGGAGCTTATTCAATTTTCGAACTACCACTACTACGACAACAGTCTCCGGACATTCACAGAGAACAACCCTGACGTCGAAACCGGTGTTGACCTCGAGTATGTAGAGGATGGGGTCTATGACCGAGGTGGCTCAAGGCAGAATGAGATAGAGGCACAGCGAGTCGTTGACTTGATCGAGGAACACGCGGAGGAACGGAGCGATAAGAGCCTTGGCGTCGTCGCGTTCAGCAGTGCTCAAGAACAAGCCATCCGAGATGTGCTTGCTGAACAGCGTGAGGAGAGCCCTATGCTTGATGCGTTCATCAGTCAGGACAACGTACTCGATGAGTTCTTCATCAAGAATCTGGAAATGGTTCAGGGTGACGAGCGAGATCGAATGATATTCAGCGTTGGCTACGGACCTGCTCAAGACGGCACGGTATCGACGAATTTTGGTCCGCTGAATAAGAGCGGTGGAGAACGACGACTCAACGTCGCAGTCACGCGGGCTAAAGAACATATCACAGTTGTGTGCTCAATGCTCCCCGGCAATATCGATCTCTCTGGATCGAATAGCACCGGTGCCAAACACTTCAAGAACTATCTTGAATACGCTAAAAAAGGCGAACAGGCACTCATTCGGAGCGACCACGTGACAGAGACACTGGATTTCGACTCGGAGTTCGAAGCAGCAGTCTACGACGTGCTCGACGCAGAAGGATATGATGTCGTCTCGCAGCTCAAAAGCTCCAGTTATAGCATCGACTTGGCAATCAAGCACCCAGAACAGCCTGGGAAATTCATACTTGGGATTGAATGTGACGGGGCCGCGTACCACTCCTCAAAGACAGCCCGAGATCGTGACCGAACTCGGCAGATGATACTTGAAAGCCTGGGATGGACAATTCACCGGATCTGGTCACCGGACTGGGCATCCAATCAAGAACGCGAGATTAAAAAAATCAACGAGAAAGTTGAGACTCTTCTTGAGGACTGATTATTCTCTACGGATAACTTTGAGGTCTTCTCTCAGAAATCTAAAATTCTTGGAATCGGTTTAATCGTAAGCATAACGAGAGTTGCGGGGTCAAATCTCCGATTGAGCATAGCGAGTAATCTGATGCATATGATCAGGGAGCAGATCAGACGAACCAGAGTTTAACATAGAAACATCATTACCCAATCGAACGCGATACGCAGTGCAAGTACATTCTAACTTTTATTATTGTCGTAATGATTAAAATTTAATCATAGAGTAGATTGATTATTTTTATTCTCTCAAAAAGCTGATACCTAAATATATACTGTACGATGCGATCTCATATCGACGCCGAGGACGAAATCTACTCATCGAGGTAGACAACTCATAACAGCTCGATATTGAAGCAAGTCTCTGTCATTGCCTCTCGTGCATCATGCACAGTACGTTATAAACACGTCATGTCCTAAATCAACCATACAGCGGATGCAAACTATGGATATCGAATTAGTATAACTCACAATACCTATTCCATTTGCATATTTCTCTAAGATCTAAATCGTAGCCCCACACTCTGGGCAATAGTTTGGATCTGGATACAGACTAAGATCTGAACCGCATTGGGAGCAACATTCATTACCGTCGGTGCTAGACTTGTTTCCTTCTGACGCAGACTGAGATGATGCTTCCTCTGTATTCTCAAGTTCCCACTCAATTTTCTCAGCTAAATTAAGCTCTGTCGTGGACTGTTTCGATTTCTCATCGTCATCAGTATCTGGCGACGTATCGAGATGATTGAACAGTTTCCGCAAGGTGGATGCCCTCGGGTTCACATCTTGCCGCTCAATGCGAGATATGAGCGGCTGGGAAACACCCGCAACCTCAGCTAATTCACCTTGGGTGTACCCGGTTTGCTTCCGTGCGCCCTCCAAAACAGAGGGCATTGAGATCTTGACTTCTTCCTGACCCAGTTCCGAAGACGAATCGTTCAGCACCGAAACAATGGTATAGAGCGTATCTATGGTCGGATCAACATTCTCCCCTTCAATTCTAGCAATCAGTGGTTGCGAAACTCCCGCACGCTCAGCAAGCTCAGACTGCGTCAGATTCTTATTCTTTCGCGCTTCTCTGATTTCTTCAGGTGTAGGTATCTGCATAAACCGATTTGACACTATGATAGCATAATTCTTCAGGAGTAACCGTATAAAATGAGCTGTACCAGCCGCATGTGAAGTGCGATCTGGAGCCTGTGTAATCTATACGTAAGTAATAATCGTGATAATCGCGATCATTAATCAGACGAACACGTGTTGACAATTCGTATGAGTTCGAGTATTCTGAGCTCGGGAGGTGATCTGCAGATTGTGTTCGACAGTCAGTTTCACGAAGATGGACATTTCTACTCTACATTGATACGCGCCCCCTCTAGATCTAATAACTGCTTCGCTGCATAGCGTTCGTCGTCATTAGAGTCGACAATGACTGTCTGGCTTAGTTCCGTGCTTGTGAAATCCGCTCAAAAGAGGTCAGCATCAGGCAAGTCAGTGTCGATGCAGTCAATATTAGACGAAGACAGGATATCAGAAAGGTTGGCGCCGGACAGATCAGCACCAGACAGATCAGCATCAGAAAGGTCCGCTCCAGAGAAATCAGCGTCTGATGGAGACAACTGGAACATATATATCGTATGAAT
>ERZ1034547.392-NODE-392-length-10702-cov-3.588147_pt1 | contig 10702 bp, 7 predicted proteins | sample MGYA00520642_ERZ1034547 | MGnify/ENA primary metagenome ERZ1034547 (study PRJEB33760, sample SAMEA4777713) | hypersaline lake metagenome | biome: hypersaline environment; feature: brines | place: Spain | collected 2012-08 | depth 0 m ... | reverse complement strand
GGGCCGGGGCATCATCCGCTGGCTGCGGCAGCAGCAGTTGGGGGAACAGGTGCGAGAGGGCGAGGCGGCCGGGGCCATCAGCCACGCCCACAAGGCGGGCACGCCCACGATGGGCGGCATCATCATCCTGCTGTCCGTGGGCGGGGCGACGCTGCTCTGGGGGGCCGTCGCCAATACGTACGTGTGGCTCTCCCTCGTGGCGATGGGTGGGCTCGGCGTGGTGGGCTTCGCCGACGACTACGTAAAGACGGTACTGAAGCAAAAGGACGGCCTCAATGCCTGGTACAAGGTGGCGGGCCAGGTCGCCGTCGGGCTTTTCGTGGGGAGCGTGCTGTACTTCCATCCCGACTTTGCGGCCTACAATACGTTCACGTTCATTCCCTTTTTGAAAGATCAGGTGCTCGATTATGACCTCTTTCGGTTTCTAGAGCTGGGGGTCGACCTCGGATGGCTCGTCTACCTTCCGGTGGTCGTCTTTATCGTGACGGCGGCCTCCAACGCCGTGAACCTGACCGACGGCCTCGACGGCCTGACGACCGGCGTCACGGCGTTCGTGTCGCTGGGGCTCGTCGCGCTGGTGTATGTGTCCGGCAACGCGGAGTTTGCGACGTTCCTGAACGTCATGCACCTGCCGGGGACCGGGGAGCTGACGGTGTTCGTGGCGGCCGTCACGGCGGCCTGCTTCGGGTTTCTGTGGTACAACGGATACCCGGCGACCGTCTTTATGGGCGACACCGGCGCCCTCGCCCTCGGCGGGGCCGTGGGGAGCACGATCCTCATGGTGCGCAAGGAGCTGCTGCTGCCGCTGCTCGGCATCGTGTACTTTGCCGAGGCGCTCTCGGTCATCGTGCAGACGAGCTACTTCAAATACACCCGACGCCGCACCGGCACCGGAAAGCGCGTCTTCCGGATGGCGCCCCTGCATCACCACTACGAGGCCCGCGGGCTCCACGAGGCAAAAATCGTGACGCGCTTCTGGATTGTGACCGCCATCACCGTGATTGCCGCCCTGCTCATCCTCCGCATTCGATAGCGACTCCGATGACGAACCCCGCGCTGCGGCGTGGGGCCGAACCGATCCTCCAATCCCCCTCATCCTCTGCAATGACACCGGACGAAGTCCGCAGGACACGAGCCACCGTGGTGGGCGGCGCCCGCAGTGGGCGCGCCGCGGCCCGGCTGCTGGCGAAGGTGGGGGGCGAGGTGTTTCTCACCGAGCAGGACGCCCCGTCGGACGGGGCCGCGGCGGCCCTCGACGAGGCCGGTGTCGAGTACGAGTTTGGGGGGCACACGGCCGAGGCCCTCGACGCCGACGTTCTTGTGCTCAGTCCCGGGGTGCCCACGCAGTCGAACATCGTGCAGCAGGCGCTGCGGGCGGGACTCGACGTGTACTCCGAAATTGAGGCGGCGTCCTGGTTCTGCGACGCGCCCATCGTGGCCATCACCGGTACCAACGGCAAGACGACCACGACGAGCCTCACCGGGCACGTTTTCCGAACGGCATTCGCGGACACCCCGGGCCGGGAGGCCATCGTGGCCGGCAACATCGGGTACCCGTTTTCCGACTACGTGCTCGAGACGGAGCCGACAGACGTGGTGGTACTGGAGGTGTCCAGCTTCCAGCTCGACCACGTGGAGACGTTCCGCCCGCGCGTGAGCGTGCTGCTGAACATCACGCCCGATCACCTGGGGCGCTACGACCACGACTTCGAGGCCTACGCGCAGGCCAAGCACAACATTTTCCGCAATCAGGGCGAGGGCGACGTGGTGGTCTACAATCGGGACGATGACGACGTACGGGACGCCGTGGAGGAGGCGGCCGCGGAGCAGGGCGTCCGCCCGATGGCCATCACCAGAGAGGGGGTGCCGGCGGCCGGGGCCGGATTCCGGGACGGCCGCATCGTGCTTCGAACCGACGACGAAGACGATTCGCTTATGCCTCAGGACGAGCTCGCCCTTCGAGGGCGCCACAACATGTACAACTCGCTTGCGGCCGCCGTCTCGGCCCGTGTGATGGAGGTCGAGAACGACGTCATTCGCGAGAGCCTGTCCGGCTTCGAGGGCGTGCCGCACCGGCTGGAGGAGGTGCGCACGGTGGACGACGTGCTGTACGTCAACGACTCGAAGGCCACCAACGTGAACGCGGTCTGGTACGCCCTGGAGAGCTTCGACCGGCCCATCGTCCTGATTGCCGGGGGCCGAGACAAGGGAAACGACTACACGGACCTCAAGCCGCTCGTTCGCGACCAGGTGCGGGCGGTGGTGGCCCTCGGGGAGAGTGCCGAGAAAGTGGAGCGGGAGCTTGGCGGAGAAGCCCCCGACCACAGCCGAGCGGAGACGATGGAGGACGCCCTGACCCAGGCCCAGCGCGCGGCCCAGCCGGGCGACGTGGTGCTGCTGAGCCCGGCGTGCTCCTCCTTCGACATGTACGAGAACTACGAGGAGCGGGGCGACACCTTCCGCCGCCTCGTGGAGACGCTGCTATAGGAATTACGTGTTGCGTATTGCGTATCCGATCGTCTCTCCGACCACGTACGCAATACGAAATACGCACGACATTCAACCCGACGACTCAATTTTCCGACTTCACACTGACGCTCGATGAGCATCGTCCAGTCCCTCACACAGAAAGTGACCGACCGCGCCCCGGCGGACAAGTACGTGGTGTGGGTCGTGTTGGCGCTGTCGTCCGTGGGCGTGGTGGCGGTGTATAGCGCCGTCACGTATCTGGCGGAGGTGCGGGCCGGGACCGAGCCGGTGCACTTCCTGCTTCGCCACCTGGCCCGTGTGGGGATTGCCCTCGGGGCGATGGGGGTGGTGAGCCTCATCGACTACCGCACGCTGGCCCGGTACAGCCGGCTGGCGCTCGTGGGCACCCTGCTCCTGCTGGTCGCCGTCAAGGTCGTCGGTCTGTTCTCGGGCGGGGCCGACCGCTGGCTGCAGATTGGCGGGGTCGGGTTTCAGCCGTCGGAGTTCGCGCGGGTGGCGCTCGTCTTCTACGTGGCGGTGTTGTTGGTGCAGAAGCAGGACTACGTGAAGAGCTTCAGCCGCACGTTCCTGCCGGTGCTGTTTTGGGTGGGGGTGACGGTGGGACTCATCGCCCTTGACGACCTGTCGACGGCCCTCGTGTTGCTGCTCGGGGTGCTGCTGATGAGCTTCGTGGGGCGCGTGAGCGTTCTGCAGATCGGGGGGCTCGCCGTGCTGGGGGGCGTGATGGCGTTCGGCGTGCTGTCGACATCGCCCGACCGGGCCGCCCGCCTGGAGGCGTACCTCGGGATGGACTTGTTTCCGAACACCGACACGGAGCAGGTCATGGACGCGCGGGGGGAGCAGTATCAGTCCCGGCAGGCCCGGATGGCCTTCGCGGCGGGCGGGTTCACCGGGGTGGGGCCGGGGAAGAGTGTCCAGCGCGACTTCCTTCCCGAACCCTATAACGACTTTATTTTCGCCATCATCGCGGAGGAGTACGGCATCTTCGGGGCCCTGGCCCTGTTGACCGGGTTCTTCGTGCTGCTCTTTCGCGGGTACCTCCGCATTGCGCGGGACGCCCCGGACCCGCTCGGGCTCATTCTGGCGGTGGGGATGACCACGCTGGTCGTGACGTACGGGTTTGTGCACGCCGGGGTGGCCAGTGGGCTGTTGCCGGTGACGGGCCTGCCCATGCCGTTTGTCTCGTACGGAGGGACGTCTCTGCTGGCCAACGGCATCATGATTGGAGTCCTGTTGAATATCTCCCGTCACGCGGGACAGCGTTCCGCCGAGCGGGTTTGACTCGTTCATCTTTCTCTCTCCTCTGGGCCCTTGGGCCCGTCGATGATTTCGTTTGTGACCAATGAGCACGCGCGCTCCGCACATACTGATGGTGGGTGGTGGCACTGGGGGACACGTGTACCCGGCCATCGCCATTGCCGACGCGGTGCGGGCCCTCCGTCCGGACGCCCAGATCGTGTTTGCGGGCACGCAGGACCGGCTCGAAGCGCGGGCCGTGCCGGAGGCGGGGTATGCCCTCCACCCGATTACGGCGCAGGGCCTTCAGCGACGGGCCGTGGCGTCCAACCTGCTGCTGCCGTTCCGTGTGGCGCAGGGCCTGGTGCAGAGCTGGCGCCTCGTGGGGGCCATCGAGCCGGACGTGGCGGTGGGCACGGGCGGGTACGTGGCCGCCCCGGTGCTGATGGCGGCGTGGCTGCGTGGACGGCCCCTCCTGATACAGGAGCAGAACGCCTACGCGGGCCTCACGAACCGGGTGCTCGCGCGGCTTGCGCTGCGCATCCACCTCGCCTTTCCCGAGGCGAAGGACTGGGTGCCCGCCGAGCACGCGGTGGTGAGCGGAAACCCCACGCGCCAGTCGTTGCGGGACGCAGATCCCGACGCGGCCCGGGCGGCCTTCAACGTCCCGGAGGGCGGGCGTGTGCTGTTGGTCATGGGGGGGTCGCTGGGCAGTGCCGCGATCAACGGGGCGATCCAGCGGATCCTGGATCCCCTGCTGGCCGAGGGCGACGTGTACGTGGTCTGGCAGACGGGAACCCGGTACTACGACGACCTGACGGAGGACCTCGACGAGCACCCGCGACTTCGCGTCGTCGAGTACATCGACCAGATGGGACACGCCTACGCCGCGGCCGACCTCGCGGTGTGCCGGGCGGGGGCGCTCACCTGCAGCGAGCTGATGGTTACGGGCACGCCCGCCGTGCTCGTGCCCTCGCCCAACGTGACGGCCGACCATCAGACCAAGAACGCACGGAGCCTGGAACGGGCCGGCGCCGCCGTCTGGCTGGACGAGGCGGACCTCGACGCGCACCTGGAGACGGTGCTGCTCGACCTGCTCGGCAATTCCGACCGGCGCGCCCGGATGGCCGAGGCCGCCCGCGACCGGGCCCGCCCCGACGCCGCGGAGACGATTGCCCGCGACGTGCTCGCCCTTGCCGACCGCTACCGCACGAATTAATTCCGATTCGCTCCCGCCGGCCCGTGGGCATCTGCCCGGGCCCCGCGGAGCCACCAACCCGACCGACCCGAACGGACGCGATGGCTGAACTTCGAACACAACCGGCTTTGGGCCGCATCCGCCAGGTCCACATGGTGGGCATTGGCGGCATCGGCATGAGCTCCATCGCCGAGGTGCTCCTGAACCGCGGCTACACCGTGACGGGCTCGGACCTGGAGCGCAGCGACGTCACCGAGCGCCTGGAGGCGCAGGGGGCCACGATCCACGAGGGGCACGCCGCCGAGCAGGTGGGCACGGCCGACGTGGTGGTCTATTCCAGTGCCGTCGACCCCGACGAGAACCCGGAGACCCGCGAGGCCGAACGCCGCCGCATCTCGCTCATCCCGCGCGCCGAGATGCTGGGCGAGCTGATCCGGATGAAGTTTGGCGTCGGCGTGGCCGGCACCCACGGCAAGACGACCACGACCTCGATGGCGGGGCTCGTGGTGGCCGAGGGGGGCTTCGATCCGACCGTGATCGTGGGGGGGAAGGTGACGGCCTTCGGCTCCAACGCCATCACGGGGGAGGGCGACGTCCTCGTGATTGAGGCCGACGAGTACGACCGCACGTTCCTGCGCCTTACGCCGTCGCTGGCGGTCATCACGAGCATCGAGGAGGATCACCTCGACGTGTACGAGGACCTGGCGGCCATCCAGGCGGCCTTCACGCAGTACGCCAACAGCGTGCCGTTCTTCGGGGCGGCCATCCTGTGCCTCGACGACCCGAACGTGCAGGCCATCGTCGGCGACGTGGAGCGCCGCGTCGTGACCTACGGCACGACACGCCAGGCGGAGGTGCGGGGCGAGAACGTCCGGCGGGAGGGCATGACGACCCGGTTCGACGTGGTGGTGCGCGGAGAGCGCCTCGGCACCATCGAGCTGCACGTGCCGGGCATGCACAACGTGCGCAACGCGCTTGCCGCCGTGGCGGTGGGCCAGGAGCTCGAGATTTCGTTCGAGCGGGTGCGCGACGGGCTCGGCACCTTCACCGGCGTCCGCCGCCGGTTCGAGAAGAAGGGAGAGGTGGGCGGCATCACGGTGCTCGACGACTACGCCCATCACCCAACCGAAATTGAGGCGACCCTGGACGCGGCCCACCAGGGCTTTCCCGACCGCCGTGTCGTCGCGGTCTTTCAGCCGCACATGTACTCCCGCACTCAAAACTTCATGGACGAGTTCGCCCGCTCCTTCTTCAACGCCGACATGCTCGTCCTGACCGACGTGTACGGGGCGCGCGAGGCGCCGATCGAAGGGGTGACCGGGGGGCGCCTGGCCGAGCGGGCCGAGCAGTTTGGGCACCGGGCCGTGCACTACGTGCCGGAGAAGACCGACCTCCCGGGCCGCCTGCAGGAGCTCGTGGGGCCGGGCGATGTCGTCCTGATGCTGGGTGCGGGCGACATCTGGCGCGCGAGTGAGGCCTTCGTGGAGCTACTTGAAAACAATGGTGGGACAGCAATTGAACGCGACTGAATTTTGATTGACGGTGTGATGCGTGAGGCGTGACGAGTGAACCGTGACGTGTGAGAGCAGGGCGTTCGCTCTCTTCACGCTTCACGTTCCACGAATCACGAATTCTCCGGCCGTCTCAACAAACACGACGACCATTTTTCGACACTCATGACACGGGACCAAACTGCGACATTCGGACGCCGTGCCCTCCGCGTCGCGGGGAGCGGGCTCCTCGTGGCGGGCGTCGTGGCGCTGGGCCTCCTGGGCTGGCAGTGGCGGGCGAACGTGACGGTGGACCGGGTGGCCGTGACCGGGGCGCAGCACGCCCCGCCCGACACGCTGCGCCGCCTGGCCCGTGTGGGCCGCGGCACGGCGATGCGGGCCGTGGCGCCGATGCTCGTGGCCGATCGGGTGGCCCGCCACCCGTGGGTGAAAGAGGCGACCGCCGAGACGCAGTGGATGCAGGGCGCCCTAACGATTGCGGTCACCGAGCGCACCCCCGCGGCCCTCGCGGTGGACGCGCAGGGCCGTCCGGCCTACTACCTCGACCGGAGCGGCCACGCGATGCCCCTGCCCGACAGTGCCGGGTACGACGTGCCGCTCGTGCGGGGCCTCGAGGCGGAGGCCCCCTGGACGCAGCCCGACACCGCACAGACCCCGTCGTCGCTGCGTCGGGTGCTTCGGGCCCTCCCCGAGGCGGGGGTGGCCGACCTCGTGGCCGAGATTGAGATGCAGCCCGACGATGCGATCCAACTTACGACGACCCCGATCGGCCCGCACGACGCCCTGCCGGTGCACCTCGGGAGCGGCAACGTGTCCCGAAAACTGCGCACGCTCCGCGCCTTTGCGCGCCAGGTGCTCGCATCGTCGCCGGACGAGCCGATCGAACGCATCGACCTCCGCTTCGATGGACAAGTGGTCACCCGAACGCGCCCGCTCGACGGATAATGCATGCGATCCGGTCTTCATAGTGCGCTGTGATCTGCTCAGTGATGAGTGACGTGTGAGCCGCGGGACGGCACGCGCCATCGCGCATCACGAATCACGACTCAGCCTGACATTGATCCCCCAAACTGCCATGAATGAAAACATCGTCGTAGGAGTCGACATCGGCACGACCAAGGTCTGTGCCGTCGTCGCCGGCAAGGATGACCTCGACCGCGTGAACATTCTCGGGGTGGGCATGGCCCCCTCCGACGGCCTCAACCGCGGGGTGGTGGTCAACATCGACCGCACCGTGGCGGCCGTTCGGGAGGCGGTGGAGGAGGCCGAGCGGGCCGCCGGCGTGGAGGTGCAGAACGTGGTCGTGGGCATCGCGGGCGATCATGTGCAAAGCTTCCAGACGCGCGGGGTGGTGACGATCAACGCCAACGAGATTACGCAGAACGACGTGCAGCGCCTCCTCGAGGACACGACGCACGTGGCCCTGCCCGCCGACCGCGAGATCCTGCACGTCATCCCGCAGGAGTTCATCGTGGATGGGCAGGACGGCGTGGCCGACCCCGTGGGCATGAGTGGGGTGCGCCTGGAGGCGGACGTGCACATCATCACCGGGCTCGTCTCCGCCGCCAAGAACATCTACCGGTGCATCGAGAAGGCCGGCTTTCGGGTGTCCGACCTGGTGCTGGAGCCGCTCGCCTCCTCGTTCAGCGTGCTGCACGAGGACGAGAAGGAGGTGGGGGTGGCCCTCATCGACATCGGCGGCGGCACGACCGACATTGCCGTCTTCGAGGACCACACGATCCGCCATACGGCCGTCATCGCGGTGGCCGGCGACAAGGTGACCGACGACATCCGGAAGGGCCTCGGCGTGATGCGGGACCAGGCCGAGCAGCTGAAGCGCCAGTTCGGCGTGGCCCTCGCCGGGGAGGCGGACTCGGACGAGAAAATCGAGATTCCGGGCATCGGCGGGCGGGACGAGAAGACGATTGGGCGCGACGCCCTCGCCCAGATCATTCAGCCGCGCCTGGAAGAGATTCTGGAGATCGCGGCGATGGAAATCAAGCGCAGCGGCTACGGCCGGCACCTGGGCGTCGGCGCCGTGCTGACCGGGGGCGGGTCGCTCGTCCCCTACACCGATGAACTGGCCGCCGAGGTGCTCGGCATGGAGGCCCGCGTGGGGCGCCCCATGGGCCTGAGCGGCGGGCTCGTGGAGGAGGTGAGCGACCCCAAGTTCTCGACCGGGGTGGGCCTCGTCCTCTACGGCATGCGCCCCGACATCATCGGCGGCACCACGCTCTCCGAAGAGGTGCGGGCCCACCAGAACGGCCAGGCCGACGGAGAAACGCTTATGGCCCGCATCGCGAACCGAATGAAGGCCTGGTTCGACGAATTGTAAATCGCCGGCGACGGGCACGGGGCAGGGGGAACGTTCAATCGTTCCGCCCCCCTTCCGCCCGCCGTCCACGTTTAGACCTACACTCCACAATCAGCTAGCACAACACCACTTCGACAGCCCGGCACGCACGCGCTTGGAGCCGCTCACTTCAGGCCCGCCGGGCTGTACTCTCATACTCTCAACACCACAGACCCACTGGAGGGACCATGGACCAAGACTTTAGCTCAAAATTTTCGTTCGACGATGCCGCAAACGAAGAGGCCAAGATCTGCGTCGTCGGGGTCGGCGGCGGGGGCGGCAACGCCATCAACAACATGGTGGAGAAAGGCATCCACGGCAGCGTGGAGTTTATTGCCGTCAACACCGACTCGCAGGCGCTTAGCGAGAACCGCGCGCCCCAGAAAATTCAGGCGGGCCAGGACCTGACCAGCGGCCTGGGGGCCGGGGCGCGGCCCAGCGTCGGCGCCGAGGCCATCGAGGAGAGCAGCGAAGAAATCCGGCAGGCCCTCGACGGCTACGACATGGCCTTCATCACGGCCGGCATGGGCGGCGGGACCGGCACCGGCGGCGCGCCCGTGGTGGCGGCCATCGCCCGCAGCCTCGACATCCTGACCGTCGCCATCGTCACCAAGCCCTTCGACTGCGAAGGGTCGCGGCGCATGAACACGGCGCAGGAAGGCATTGAACTGCTGCGCGAAAATGTCGACACGCTCATCGTCATTCCCAACGAGCGGCTGCTCGACATTGCCGACCCGGACACGAGCCTCATCGAGGCGTTCGAAAAGGCCGACGAGGTGCTCTACAACGCCACCCGGGGGATCAGCGACCTGATCACGGTCCACGGCCTGATCAACCTCGACTTCGCCGACGTGCAGACGACGATGAAGGACGGCGGCACGGCCCTGATGGGCTCGGCCACGGCCACCGGCGAGAACCGCTCGGAGAAGGCCGCCGTGCAGGCCATCAGCAGCCCGCTGCTGGACGGCCTCTCCATCGCCGGCGCCACCAACGTGCTCGTCAACATCACCAGCGGCCCGTCCCTCGGCATCCGCGAGGCCACCCAGGCCACGAGCGTCATTCAGAAGGAGGCCGGCGAGGACGTGGAGGTGATCTTCGGGACCGTCATCGAGGAGGACATCGAGGACAAGCTCCGCGTGACCGTCATCGCCACCGGCTTCGACCGCGACGAGGAGCCGGCGGACGCGGGCGACGACGGGCGGCGCACGGTGCCGCTGGAGGACCAAAACGAGGACGACGACCCGGCGGACTACAAGGGCGAAACCAACCTCCGGCAGCTCGACACGCCGGCCTACGAGCGCCGCAATGCGCCCCTTCGTTCCGAACCGTCGGAGGACGAGCCGACCGACGAGACCGGCGAGGAGAGCGGGGACGACACTCCCAACATCCGTCGCCTGGAGGCCGACGACCTGAACGAACGGACGGACCGCGACGAGCGCTCCCGCTCCGACGAGGAGACCGACGACGACACCGACACCCCTGCGTTCCTCCGCAAGATGATGGACTGAGTAGCGCCGGAGCGCATGCCTCGAGCAGAAGTGGACCGCCGTGTGAACCCCGACTCGATCCGTTATGTCTTCGTCGAAAACCGACCCCCGACCGCATCAAAAAGTGGGCCCTCCAGCCCCACCACAGGCCGTCCGGCGCCGCGGCGGGACACTGTCCTCGTTTGGGGCAGACCAGGTCCTGTCGGGTCTCGTCCCGTCGGCCGCCCGGATGCCTGACCGCAGCGTTTGAGCAGCGTTGCGGTGCTGTGGTTGTGCACGAGGGGCCCCGGGAGTGTCCCGGCGGCTTCCGTGCCATACGCGAGAGCCACGCCCGGCCCTGCGCCGGCGCGTGGCTTTTCGTGTTTGGGAGGACGGGGAGGGGGCCGGCCGAGCGGAATCCCGGCCCCGTCCCGCGGAACGCGCTTTC
>ERZ1034547.391-NODE-391-length-10727-cov-6.322807_pt1 | contig 10727 bp, 14 predicted proteins | sample MGYA00520642_ERZ1034547 | MGnify/ENA primary metagenome ERZ1034547 (study PRJEB33760, sample SAMEA4777713) | hypersaline lake metagenome | biome: hypersaline environment; feature: brines | place: Spain | collected 2012-08 | depth 0 m ... | reverse complement strand
CGGGCACGTTTGGCGGGCACGTTTGGAACGTGTAAGCTTCGCCAACGCGCTTCACGGTCATTCCGCAAAGTCGCACCCTGTATTCGATTACTTCGGGAGAAGCCTGTGCGCGCCGCCGCTCTGCCCCCTGTTTACGAGGAAGAGGTCAGGCGAAGACGCTCTCGGTGAGCCGACAGTAAGTTGTCGACAGTCAGCGATGGGGACGCGCTCTCGCCCGCCTCCTCAATAACGAAGTACATCTCGATCGACCCTTTCCCCTTCGCATCGACTTTTCCGCGGGGCGAGCAGACAAACCGGTCCGCGATGCGGGCATGGGTCGCGCCCGACACGTTGAGGCGTCCCGGCTCGCTGCACGCCTCCATGCGGCTGGCCGTAACCACCGTATCGCCAAATACGTCGTAGGCAAATTTCGAGGTGCCCAGCACCCCCGCCACGAGCGGACCGCTGCTGACACCCACACGCATTTCCCAGCGCATGGAGGCATCGTCATGATCGGTGAGCCGATCGTCGGTGAGCCGATCGTCGGTGAGCCGATCGTCGGTGAGCCGCTCATTGAACACCTCGACGAACCGAATCATGTCCAGCCCAGCCCGCACACAATCGGCCGCGTGCGTGTCTGAGGGCGTCGGAACGCCGCCGGCGACCATATACGCATCGCCGATCGTCTTAATCTTTTCGAGCCCGCGCGCCTCGGCGATGCGGTCGAAGGCCGAAAAGAAGTGATCCAGCGTATCGATGAGTGCCTCCGGCGGCAAGGTCTCTGCGCGTGGGGTGAAGTCCACAAAATCAGCAAACAGCACGCTCACACCGTCGTGGTGCACCGGCGTGGCAGTGCCCTCTTCCTTCAGTTCTTGGGCCACCGGCTCAGGAAGAACATTGAGCAGCAAGCGATCGCTCGTCTCTTTTTCCTCTCGCAGTTCGTAGGCCAGCGCCTGCATCTCCTCCAAGTGACGCTGCCGCACAAGCGTAAACCCGATGAGCCCGGCCGTGAGCAGTATGCCAATCACGAGCACGTAGAGGCTCCGTGGGATGCCGCCCGTTTGGAAGTAGCCCACCGGGGGGACGAGTCGCAGGCGCCACGTGCGCTGTGCCACGTCCACCGAAACAGTGCAGAGCGAGGGGTCGGGGCATTCGGATTGAAACTGGCGCGCAAGTCGGTCGCGCTCCTCCGCGCCGATCTGCACGGCGCCGGCCTCGGCCCGGTAGTGCCCCAGGTATCGTTGGCCCGACGGGGCGGACGCGTCATACAGGAGGGCGTCGAATCCATGATTGGCCGCTTGCATCGACACGCCGACGAGATCGGGCACGCGAAAGACCCCGATGACAACCCCTCGCACTGCCGCCGCAGACGTGCTTGCAGAAGCCGCCCTCGCCTGGTGGTACACAGGTACGTACGCCACGAAGCCGTATTGATTGTCAATCTCCTGTACAAGACGGATGCGGCCGCTGATCGTGAGCGTGTCGCGCGCCAGCGCCGCCCGGATCGCCCGGCGCTCGGAGGGGCGGTCGTTGGAGTCAAACCCCAGGGCTGCCTCATTGCCGAGGTAGGGCTGGATGTACGTTACAGGGTAGTAGACGTCGCGGTGGTCCGGCGGCAGCGGGACTCCCTCCGTCCCGGCAATGGCAAACCCAGGAAACCCGTTGGCCCGAACGCGTCGTCGGAAGGCCGCCCGCTCGTCATTGGTCACCCGCTCGCTCCACGCCATCGCCTGCAGCGCCGCATTGGTCGACACGGCCCGCTCCAAAAATGAGCGAAACCGCTCGCGTGAGACGTTCGGCACCGCGTGGAAAAAGTCGCGCAGGGCATATACCTCACTCAGGTTGCGGTCGAGACGGCGGCGCAGGTGCGTTTCGGTCTCGTTCACGTGGCGCAAGAACGCAATTTTCGCTGCCTCTTGCTTCTTTTGTTGCGCCTGATCGTGCACCACGTACGCGGCCCCGATCGAGAGACCGAGACCGACGAGACCGATCAGAGCCAGCGGGCCGTACCGCCGAAGGAGCGGCCGCACCGAGGGGAAGGAACGCATGATGGAAGCGAAGGCAGCAGCAAAACGGAGGGGAGGCGCGTCCCGGCCAAAGCCGCGGACCGGATTGGAGGGGGTTCACGTTGGGGGCGCCTCGCGTCAGGGGTCGAGGCCGTAGGCCTTGATCTTGCGATACAGGTAGCTGGGACTGAGGTCGAGCCGGTCGGCCGCGTCGGCCACGCGGTCGTGATCGTCCAACACGCGGGCGATGGTGTCCCGCTCGACGGCTGCCAGGAATGCGTTGAGCGAGTCGTACGCAGGACCGAATGCGGGCGCCACGGGGCCAGGCGCCGCCTCCGGAGCATCGTCGCTCTCGTCGCCGGACGGTGCGGCCTTGGCCCCGGCTGTACGGCTCACAACCGGCGCCGACGCCTCGTCCGCCGAGCGAACGGAGTCGGGCAGATGGTGACGCGTGGCCAAGGCGCCCGGGGGCGTGTGCGCATACACTCCGCGCAGCACGTTCTTAAGTTCGCGCACGTTGCCCGGCCACGGGTAGTCTTGCAGCACGCGGAGGGCACTTACGCTGATGCCACGCACGCCGCGGCCGAAGCGCGTCTCCAGTTCGCCCAGAAAGTACTCGCAGAGCGCCGGCACGTCCGCCAGGCGCTCGCGGAGCGGCGGGAGGGGCACCGTGGCCTGCGCGAGGCGAAAGTAGAGGTCGGGCCGCATGTGCGTGCCGTCGCGGAGGGTGGCTTCGGGCCGGTTCGTGGCGGCCACGATGCGCACGTCCGCATTGAGCAGTTCGGTGCCACCGAGCCGCACGTAGGTGCGCTCCTGCAGCACGCGAAGCAACTTGCTTTGCAGCGCCGTGGGCATCTCGGCCACCTCATCAAGGAAGAGCGTGCCGCCGCGAGCCTGTTCGAACCGACCCGGGCGGGCACGTACGCCCGTGGCCGCGCCTTCCTCGACGCCAAAGAGCTCCGCCTCCAACAACTCGTCGGGCACTGCCGCGCAGTTGAGCGCCACGAGCGGGCCCTCGCACTGCCATACCCGATGATGTAGCGCCTGCGACGCGAGCTCTTTGCCCGTGCCTGTCTCCCCAATGACGAGCACCGAACGGGCGTACGTGCAGAGATCGGTAAACTGCTGCAAGGACGAGCGAAGCTGCTCCCCCACGAAGCGGGCCCACACGTTACCGGCGGGCGGGCGCACAGAGGACGGGGTCCCCGGACGTGTGCCTTCGGTTGGTGCCCCGTGCCCCCACGCGCCGAGGCTCACCATGTGCCGGCACAGTGCATGCTGCCACGCGGCCGTCGCCGCCCCCGTAGGACGGACTACAAGCGCCATCGTGCCAGCGCTGCTGTCCTGCCGTACACACAGCCAGTCGTCAGGAGCCTCAGGCGGTGGCGGAGGGGTCGCCGATCCGTGCACCCCCATGCAGGCCCAGCGCCCGGCCGGCTCGGCGGCCGGCTGCCAAAAAAGCGCCGCCGCTCTGGGCGCCATGCAGTCGCCAAGCGCATCGAGCAGGACGTCAGGGCGCAAGCGGCCGGCGGGTACGGCCGTGTCGAGGGCGTCGGTCAGGCGCAGGACCTGGCGGGCGGCCTCGTCGCCGACCTGCCCTACCGCATCGCCCAGGCGCGTGCGCACCGGCACGGGAGAGACGTCGTCGGGGCGATCACGAAGTGCCAGCTCCACCGCGGCGGCATGGTCCTCCGGTTCCACGCGCCGCACACATACCCGCGCGGCCCCTACGTGAAACGGCTCCTCCAGGGCCACGGAACGCACCTCCGCGTCTGCGCCGCGGCCCAAGGCGCGCGCTACAACATGATCTCCGCTCCGCTTCAACACCATATGCCGCGGCTGCACCCCCGCTGCGCGGATCTGAATATCGCAACGGTCGGCCTGGCCGACGGAGGTCGTCCCGTCCGGAAGGAGGTAAACGCCCTCATCGTCCTTGGTCCTTACGAGGACCTGATACTGCACGCGAGAGGAGGTCCGTGGAGGCAGTTCCGAGACCTGAAGCGGAGACGAATGAGACATTGGGGATCCAAAGAAACGACGCGATAGGAAAACGACGGGAGGACGCCGCACTGCTTAGCAGAACTCATCAAATGCAGTATAGATGCCGCAGATCTGAAAGACCAACTTCCTCGCACGAACGCTTTCCTGACGACAGATTGGTCATGCAGTGACGAAATGGTCAACTCATAACTGAAGACCCCGCCTCAATACGGCGAAGAAAGAAGGGCGATTGGTCTCTTCGTGGATCCTCCCCCACTTTCTTTCCCCCAAAAGACCAACTCCGTTAACTTATTGTTAAGCGCACACTTTCGGTACACGCCTTGCTGGTGCCCTTCGTGACGAAACTTCTACTCAGGCAGTGTAAGCGCTGTATTCAGAATGTCGATTTCTTCTTCCCTCAGGCCCCCCCGCATTCCGTAATCGTCTGTACCGAAAAATTTTTCTTCGTTTTTACACATCTATTCCTATGAAACGAATTTTCACTTCTCGACTGATATTAACGAATTCTAAGGGCATCCAAACGACTTGACTCCATTTCTCCTTCGAAAGGTTTATGGGTCTTAACGACCAGTATTGACTGTGATTAAAACACATATTTACACTCAGCATACACGTAGCGTTGTAATAATTAAATCTCGAAAGGCCTTCGGGATCAGAGCGCAGATACTTCTCTGATTTCCGACTTCACCATTGGCTGCATCCATTACAGCTTCCGGTAATGTCCGTTCTTTCCGGATTTGCCCTTTCTACAACTACAATGGTTTTTTCGATTCTTTTTACTAGTAATTCCCCCCAAGCGCTCCTCAACATCCCTCCTCGACCTGCCTACTTCGCGCCCGCCGTGTCCGACGCGACAGAGACTGACTGGGCTCGATTGTTCTTCCCCGGCACCGAATCGCCCCCGTACTGCTCCATGCCCGTACTGCTCCATGCCCGTACTGCTCCATGCCCGTACTGCTCCATGACTGACGCCCCGGCACTCACCATCCATGACCTCCCTCCACGCTCAACCCAGCTGTCCGACGACGCACTCAGCGGCGTCTTCGGGGGCTGCATCCAGGATGGCGACTCCTGTGCCAATCTCGATCCATCGGACAATTGCTGCCCGGGCCTCGGCTGCCTGCCCGACGGCGTGGTGTGTGGGGAGGTTGACTGACGCCTTCCCGTGACGCTCCACGACCTTCCGCCCCGCGCGCACTCCCTGTCAGCCAAAGAGATGGACCTCGTGTTCGGCGGCAGCGGCTCCTGCGGCACAAGGGGGGACCCCTGCGGCAAGGACGGCCCCGACTGCTGTGACGGATACAGCTGCAACGAGGGTCTCGTACTCGGTGACGCGACGAATGCCGCGATGACGACAACTTCACCATCGGCCCGTAGATTGCGACCTCGACCGGGCGTGCAGCCCTCCTGCCCTTCACTCTATTCGCCTCCTTCCTGTGTCTCTCATGCCTGACGATCCCTCCTCCGCAGCGGCCGACCCCTCCTCGGCAAACACGTCGTCCGAGCCGTCCTCTCCGCCCGACGCCTCGACCGACCGGCGCCAGTTCGCCAAGAACATGCTCCTCGGAACCGCCGGGGCCGGCCTCCTGGCCGGGTGTGGCGGTGGAGCAGACGAAAGCGACGCGCCGAACGTGCAAACGGAAAAGAACGTTCGCTGGCGCCTGGCCTCCAGCTACAGCCAATCGTTCGACATTTTGTGGGGCGGCGTGGAGCGCCTGGCCGATCGCGTACGCACCCTCACCCAGGGCCGGTTCGACATTCGCACGTACGCCGGCGGCGAGATCGTGCCCCCAATGAGCGTGCTGAGCAACGTGCAGAGCGGCACGGTGCACATGGGCCACTCCGCCAGCTACTATTACATTGGCCAAAACCCCGCGTTGGCATTCGACTGCACGGTTCCGTTTGGCCTCACTGCGCGGCAGTACAACGCTTGGATGCACGAGGGCGGCGGGCTGGAGCTGATGCGCGGCGTCTTTTCCGACTTCAACATCATCAATTTTCCCGGCGGCAACACAGGAACCCAGATGGGCGGCTGGTTTCTGCGCGACGTGCAGACCCTCGACGACATGCGCGGCCTCAAAATGCGCATCCCGGGCCTGGGCGGCGAGGTGATGAGCGAGCTCGGCGTGAACACGCAGGTGCTACCGGGTAGCGAAATTTATCTGTCGCTCGAGCGCGGCGCCATCGACGCTGCAGAATGGGTCGGGCCGTACAACGACGAGAAGCTCGGCTTTCACGAAATCGCCCCCTACTACTATTATCCCGGCTGGTGGGAGCCCGGCCCCGCCGTCACGTTCTACGTAAATCGCGATGCTTACGACGCCCTGCCGTCCCGCTACCAGGAGGTGCTGGAGATCGCCGCGGCCGAGGTCAACGTGCGCATGCTCGCCGAATACGATCGCCAGAATCCCGCCGCGCTCGATCGCATCCTCGAGGAAGACGTGACGCTGCGCCGCTTCCCTGACGGGGTCATGCGCCGGGGACGGGAGATTACCACTGCTATCCTGGAGGACAACGCCACCGGCAACGGTCAGTACCGCGAAATCTACGATGCATATACGGCGGCGCGCGAGAACATGTACCGCTGGTTCAACACCGCCGAGCAGGCGTACGCATCGTTCGCGTTCCCTTCGTCCGCCTAAGCCTTCGTTTTCAACTGTCATTGCCCTGTTGCCATGACTGACGACGCATCGCTGACTCTCCGCGATCTCCCCGCCCGCTCGCGCTCGCTGGGCGCCGACGCCCTCCGCGAGGTCCTCGGTGGATGTGGGGGCGGTTGCTCGAAAGATGACGACTGCTGCCCGGGGGACTCCTGTGTCACCGTGACTCCCAACGGCGGCATGGCCTGTCGGTAATACGCATTCTCTTGACGTGCCGCTCTCCTTCATACCTGCCTCGACCGACACGACGCTCCCACCACGCCCCCCTGCGCCATGCTTTCATTCCGCCCCAACCCGAGCATCACTCTCGATCCCCTGCCAGCCCGTCCGCGCTCGCTCTCGCCCACCAGCATGTCGTCGGTCTTCGGCGGCTGCGGCTATGACGGCGACCGGTGCGAGGACGAAAAAGACTGCTGCGCTCGGTACTACTGCAGCGACCAGGGGCGGTGCGAGTAACGTGTTCGTCGCGCTGTCTCGACGCTCACGAACGGACCTTCCATCCCGCTGATTCATCACGCCTGCTGCCCCCGAACCGTTCGCCCCATCGCCATGCTTCCAGCCGCCGATTCCACCGTTACGATTGCCTCCCTGCCCCCTCGCCCCCAGGCCCTCTCTCCGGCCGACCTGGAAACGGTCTTCGGTGGGTACCGGGGCCACCATGAGTCGTGCGAGAAAGACAAAGACTGCTGCGACGACGGCGCTGACCTCAGCTGTGTGGCTTCTGAAGGCTCAAGAACATGCCTGAAACCGACAAGCTGGGGATAGCACCGCCCCGACCCGCTCTCTCAACCGCCACCGTCTTTGCACTCACCATGACCGACGACGCGTCTCTGACCATCCGTCCTCTTCCGCCTCGCCCGACCGAAGTGTCGGACGACGCCCTCCGTGACATCTTTGGGGGCTGCGACGAGGAGGGCGAGTACTGCGTCAAGCACAGCGACTGTTGCGGCGACATGCTTTGTTCGGGACATAGCGAATGTCTCCGCACCGCGTGACGACGTACGCGGCGTAGCGATTAGCGGCGGTGAGCATGCCATCGATCGCGGCGCCGGATACCCATCCTCGGTGACGCATCCGTTGCTCCGAGCCCTGCGCTCCACCGCCTTCCGTGTCTCCACCGACGATGCATTCCGAGCCGTCGCCCCCCCCGACGCGGACGACCGGCCCCCTCATCATCGATTCACTGACTCGCCTTCCCCTTTGATTTCTATGCGTAGCTGGACTCGTCTTGCCTCCCTCCTTTCTCTTCTCACAATTGCTGTCCTACTCGGGGCCTGCGACAGCGGCGGCTCGTCGTCGGCGCTCGACTGCTCGCTCTCGGCCGGTCCGCTCGTCGAAGACTTCAACCTTACCGTGACGTACCGCGCCGAGGTGGAGGGCGACGGGTCGTTCTCGTCCGTCACCTACACGACGCCCGACGGGGTCGAAACCGTCGACAGTCCGTCGCTGCCCTGGGAGGCGCAGGTTCTGTTTCCTGCCGACCAGGACGGCGAGACGGCCGAGATCCGCGTCGAAGGACAGGCCACCGTGGAGAGCGGTCGCGCCGGTGTGGGCTACCTCGGCGAGGGCAATGACGGCGGCTTTACCGTAGAGCTGAGCGAGGAGGACGAATGCTCGACCCAGTAATCGCGTCGTGTGCATCGCCGCACCGTCGCCCCGATCAAGCGTACTCGTACAATCAAGCGTACCCCTATGACCAGGCGTACTCCCACGATGACCATCGACGACCTTCCCGCCCGCACGACCCGCCTCTCCCCCGGTGACCTCCGCGATGTCTTCGGGGGCTGCCAAGAAGAGGGACAGAGATGCGCTGAAGTCTCTGAATGTTGCGGCGATTTAGAATGCAAGTCCGAGGGGATCGACATATGCACTTGGAAGACCATAGACGAGCCCTTCTCCACCTGATAGTTATACGTAGCCGGACTCGTCTTCCATTCCTCGTTCCTCTTCTCGCGCTTGTCCTCGTGTGTGGGGCCTGCGACAGCGGCGGCTCGCCGTGTGCGTCTTCGCATCTTCATTCCCATCAAGCGTGATCCCATGATTGACATCGATACCCTCCCTGCCCGAGCTGAGGCCCTTACGCCTGGCGCTCTGTCGCGCGTATTTGGGGGATGCCGCCACTACGGCGCGTGCGCGGCCGACGCGGAGTGCTGTGGATCGCTGATCTGTGCGGACACGACGCCCGCGTGGTGGACGGAGCCGAACGACCCGTTTGCCGACCGGTGCCGCGACCCCGCGGACGCATAACCGGCTCGCTTCAACGCACACACCTGGAGGCCTATGCCTACAACGATGGATCCCTCCCCGACTTCGCTCACGATCAACGACCTGCCGTCTCGTCCCACTCCCCTCGGTCCCGGCGACCTGTCGGACGTCTCGGGCGGGTGCGGGGGCGTGGGGGATCGGTGCAACGACGACAAGGACTGCTGCGGCCTGGCCTCCTCCTGCACGGACACGAGCGGGACGACGTGGAAGGAATGTCGGTAGTGCCAGAGCCCCGCGTGCCCCGCTCACCCACCGTGTCCCTCCAACCCAGCGTACCAGGCCCATGAAACGATCGCCCGTCATTGTGTTCGACGATCTCACCCCTCGCCCCAACTCCCTGACGCCGGATCGACTCCGCCGCGTCTTTGGGGGATGCGAGACGAGCGGACCCTGCAACAGCAATGAAGACTGCTGCGACAACTACTTTTGCGGAAAGAAATACTTATTTTTTGGACCCAAGAAGTGCACCTTCAACATTTAACCCCGGCGTGCCCGACCCGGCACCCACCCTCTGCGTCCCCCTCCCCCCCGACTCCCCCCTTCCCACCATGACGAACGATCCGATGCTCACCATTCACGACCTTCCTCCCCGCCCGACCGGGCTGTCCGACGACGCGCTCAGCGATGTGTTTGGCGGATGCAGGAATGAAGGAGGATGCGTGTACCACAGCGAATGCTGCGGCGATCTGCGATGCGTGAAGCCGCACTTCGACTGCGGACACGAATCTTGATGCTACGCCGCACCTATGTGTTCGCCAATGCCTTGCCTCCCCGTCTGTCCCCCGTGTTGCCATGCTTGCCCTCCCCGACCTCCCGCCTCGCCCCACGGCTCTGGATCTCGAAGCCTTGCAGTCCGTCTTCGGCGGATGTAACGACGCAGGTGACATCTGCATGTCCGACGGGGACTGTTGCGGGAACCGATGTGGCTGCAACTTCTGGGACTCTGAGATCTGCCGCTCGGACGAGGAGTGCGACTGATTCGTCTGGGCCTGCGCCCGCGCCCTGGACCCCCCTTCGGACAGGACCGCGCTAAATGACACCCTACACTCTCTTTTGATGCCATGACACCGCCTCAACACCCATCGCTCGCCATCGCCGATCTCCCGTTGCGGTCGCAATCCCTGTCGAACGACGACCTCACGGTGGTCTTCGGCGGATGCCAACAGCGCGGGGACTCCTGCGACAAAGACTCGGACTGCTGCAATCAGCGGACCACGGTCTGCACGTGGGACGGTGTGTGCCGGTAGTACGGACGCCAACGGTTCCCACCGGCCTGCCCCCCCAATGGGGGTAGAGACGTTTCCTCTGCCTCGATGGAAGAGAGACAGGGTGAGGCCGCAAAATAATTGCGGGCAGTAGACGCTGTTTGGCGGACTGTCTGAGGCCACCCCAGGAGTACTTGGTCCCTCCGTTCCCGGCGCTGCGACTTCGTGGATCTCGCGCAAAACAGCTTCTGAAGGCTGACACGTGGTCTGAATGGATACGTCGCCATCGTCGACCCGGAAGCGATCGGCATATACCATTTGTGGACATTCACTGTGCACATTCATACGACCCGCCTGCGTGTTGCACGTCTCGCATGAGACCATTACGCCGGCGTAATACCAGATGCGAGATTCCACTATGCATGTGCCGATTCATAGACCTGTCAGGTCTCCGAGACCTGAACAGGTCTTGCCGACGCGAGACCCCGCCCCCTGTCGGTAACAGACAGGGAGGATGCTCAGAACGGCCTCCAACCGATCGGTTCCCGTCCATCCCCAGGCGACATTTGCGCGTCCGATGGAGACTGTTGCAGCAATCGATGTGGCTGCGA
>ERZ1034547.388-NODE-388-length-10778-cov-2.471696_pt1 | contig 10778 bp, 24 predicted proteins | sample MGYA00520642_ERZ1034547 | MGnify/ENA primary metagenome ERZ1034547 (study PRJEB33760, sample SAMEA4777713) | hypersaline lake metagenome | biome: hypersaline environment; feature: brines | place: Spain | collected 2012-08 | depth 0 m ... | reverse complement strand
CACCTTCCGGTAGCGTTGGAACGTTGTTTATTTGATTCCAGTCTGGTGTATCGGTATCTGTTCCTATACTGAGCGGAAAACCGTTAAAATCAGTTACCGCCGGATTTGCCGAACCGCCAAGACTTAAAGAGTTTCCAGCGATCGTTAGACTTGAATTTTTCAGGTCGCTGTTTTCAATCGGGAAACTGCTCCCAGTATCCGATAGATTAGTGTAGCTTACACTGGTAGAACCGCCTAAAGCGACGTTTTGACCTGCTACACTGAGAGAATTGTTCTGAAGGTCGTTATTTGTTATAGGAAACCCTGAAAACTCGTGGACATCAATATTACTTTCCTGAATAACAGCTTGACCTAGCTCGTTTAAATCAAGTTCTGAACCATCAAGCTGTAGCTGTCTTCCGTTGTAAGTTCCCATCAGTGAGCGTTCACCGTTGCATCAACTTTATTTTCACCGTTTGAAGACTCATCAACTATCCTAACATTTACATGAGTTGAACCGACAGGATACAATCCTTTAAAATCGGTTACATTGGTTGCAGCCTGTGGCTGCTCTGCATAAAGCACGTTATCGCTTCCATCAGTCCATTCAACGATAACACTCATGTCATATTGACTTGCAGCTCTGATAACTACTTCATTCGCCCCTGAAATGTTCTGTTCATTCGAGCTATACCCGTCTTCAGCGACAAGATCATAATTGTCAATATCAGCGTCGAACTGGTTAGCTTCATTCGCTTTAATCGTTGCTGTAGTGTCGACAGTGTTTAGAGACTGCTGAGAAATGTTCTGATTCCCTGTAAAATCTGGTGCGCCAGGTGTAGACATTCAAAAATTCACCTGAAAACGTTGGAAAGCAAACCGCCTGTACGGTCGATTTCCATGTTCATCTTGTACCTGTGAGGGTTTGAACCGTCCGTATTCTCATATTTAACTACGATTTCATCATCGCTTGTAACCGGTACAGAAGTTCTGAACGTGAAGAAATCCTCATTTCCACCGATAAAGTCCTGATCGTCCGGAGTCTCTATAATCTGCTGCTTACTATCAGTTTCCTGATCTTTCTTGTAAATATTCAATCTGAGAGTATCTTCAGCACCGCTGTAAATCCTGAATTCAACTTTCTCAACTGTTCCGTTTTTCTTAACATCGTAAGTTTCTGTTCCACTGGTTGAAACGCCGACTTTCCGCCCGAAGTGCAGCGGCTTAATATCCATTTTAGCGAAGAATTTATCAATAAGTGACATTTCCTTTATCACCCGTTGAGAGCATACAACTAAAGGAAAAAAGAAAGAAAAATGGTGTTCAGAAGTTTTTACTTCCTGAACATGCTGTAAGGCATTCCAGAATCTGACGCACTGTCTGACTGACTGATAGTGTCGCCGTCTGAACCTGAAGCCGCCTTAAACTCAAGTACAAGCTCCCTGTCCTGCGCTCCCTTTGGAACTCTTCCAGGGTGAAGCTGCTTGTCTGTAAGACTTGCAGAAACCGAGTTTCTGAGTGCTGTACTTGACATCTTGTCGCTGATCTTCAGCGGCACGTCATGGTCTGAGGACTCATAGAGAACCCATCTGAAGTTTCCATCAATAGCCCCTGAACCGCTCTGAAGGTCTAGGTCTGCGTAACCAGCTTCTGAAGCATCACGGTTACCGTATCCGTATCCCGGAGCGTATCTTTTGGTATTGGTAGAAGCTTCAACGTAAACTTCCGTCCAGTCATCGCTTGAAACTGAAACTTCCTGAACGTCACCTGAACGGACTTCCTCACGGTTAGCTCTACCTACCTGTGCGCCGTTCTGCCGTCCAAAATCAAGATTTGTGTTAGCCATATTAATTTTAAACCTCTGGAACAGCAGATTTTACAGCTTCGCTGCCTGTCTTAGATTTTATCATGTTAAAAACGAAATTCCCAATTCCAAATGCTCCAAGAAGAGCAACTACTCCACCAATCAGCTGGACATGACTGCCCGGATCTGTGGCATCGAAGTTGCTTGAAACCCCTGGAACATCAAGAGATTCAAGATCTTTGAGAGTTGTCATGTCCGTTAAAGCGCACTGGTTGGTATATAAGGCGAGAAAGGTGTCATGAGAGGGCTATCTCATGAGAGGGTTTGACCACGGCTATACTCAAGAGACTCTGAACCGGAAGGGTCGCCCTCATGAGACACTGAAAACCAGTGGGGGTCTCATGAGAGGCATGGTTTACGCCTGTAATTTGAAAGGCTTCTGCATAAGCCCCTCATCGAACCTAAACCTTACCCCGGCATACTGCACACGGGTTTTCTCCTTGATGTCTTCCATCGGGAAATTGTAGAAATCGTAAAAACCCTTCGCAAAAGTGTTGATACCGAGAAAAATATGCTCTTGAAGCGGCGAAAGCACGGTACGCCCGGTTTTATTAGAAAACCTGTTCAAGTCCTGGGAACAGATCATGAATCTTACGCCGTTACCCCGTCCATCTGTCAACATGTCGGAAAGACTCATAACCCCGTCTTTCGGCTTCACATGGCTTATACGGTGAACCTCGTCCAAGAAAATAACAACTTCACCGCTGACCTCAGAAGCTACCTCGTACAAAGCGTTGACCTCACGAAGATACGCTTTTCCGCTGGTAGGCGGGTTAAAATGGATTTTCTTACCGTTTTCAAGCTTTCTCTTTAAATCGGCTTTACTCTCAGTTTTCACGCCATAAAGACTGTAATCGTCCTCATCTTTCGGCTGCGCCACAAGGATTGAAGGCACTTCACAGTCCTTATGAATCTCATTAAACAGGAAAGTCTTACCGTACCCTGATTCAGCCCATACGCCTTTATGCAGACACTCGGAGTCCGGTCTCAAGTCTCTAGCTCTTTGAATCGGCTTCACAGCGTATCATCCTCAGAAACCATTTCTGCCTCATCTTCAGGGTTTTCCTCATCCTGACTGCCGGAATCCATGTTTTCATTGAATTTTTCCAGCAAACCGATAGCTATCAAGACAAGAGCCTTATCAAGATTCCCTGCAAAACCTTCAATTCCTCGAATAATTTTAGCAGTTGACTCGCTGCCGTCATAATTCAAGGCATGGCTTGTATAACTCCCGTCATCTACAGGTGCATCCGCCAGAAGCTTATCAACCCAGGAATTACCTGTGTTTCCCGGTACATCTTGACCGTTACCCTCGGGTATCGAACCGGTTTCACCGTCCGAAACCTCATTTATCTCAGTATCAGCGATCGAATCACTCATCGGACATCACGCTGCTCGATAGGTTTATCGTTGTCTTCTATCTCGGTTTTACCGGCTTTTTTCGCCTTAACAAGAAGATTAACCTGTTCATCAGTCAAGCCTTCAACTTCCACTTCATCAAGCGGCATGTAATCCGGTGAATCCGCTGGCTCGTCCGCTGTTTGAACCTGATTAATCTGCATAGAGTCGGACTGGTTGTTTTCATTCATAGAATCACTTTCAGAGTTTTCACGCCATTCATCAACAACATTCTCCGGGTTACTGCCTTCAGAAACCACTTTATCAGGATCAACGCCGTTGTGAAGGTCGTCATCTTTCTTCAAAACATGCTGCCCCAGGTACTTCACACTAGAAACCTCTTTACCACACAAAGGACACTCAACAGTCATCTAGCCAAGCACCTTTTCTGTGACCCATCCACGGATCTGATAACTCGCAAATTTTGAGACAAGTTTCACGAAAATATACGTCCAGAATACAGTGCCGATAGGAGCTAAAAAGCTGATTACCAGCACCTCAAAAAGCGAAATAATCATAGTATAATTTTTTTTAGAAAGTATTTCCCGGTGGGAACACGCCCACCGGATTATTTTAGGAGGTGAAGTTAATTCGAGAAAGGGGAAATCTCAGAAGTTTTTTCTTTTACTTGTAGTTCAATATTACCGAACACTCATTAAATACTTCGAGGTGTTCACAAAAAACACACAACCCTGATTTAGAGAAACCCTAAAACACCCGAATACTTTTTTTAGGCTCGAAAACCGGATTTTTTGGTGCTTGAGAGAACCCAGAGATACAAAACAATTAGCTATCAACGGTTTAACAAAGAAGGTATGTTATATTTAGGTCTCCAATTTCTTCACTAACTGGCTGTGAAGTTATACCTCCTTTATGTAATGGTGTTTACACCTGTCTTACCCGGGAAAAGCGGTGAAACAAGCCTCGAAAAACTGTTACTTTATAATGATAAACCGTTTTGACCCGGAAACGGTGAATCAGTCTTAATAAAGAGGGTTTGTTTATGAAATCGCTGTAAGGCTGTTTTTCTAGTAGTTCAGGACGTGAGAAATCCTGGAAAGTCTTTAAGTACGGGGATGAGTAACACTTAACTAGAAGTTAGTAAAAGTAGAAAAAGCCGGAGGCAGAACCCCCGACCAAGTTTGGACAACTTAGGTTGGAATTAGTGACTTAGACGTTTAAAAATTCCGGTTTTTTCTTCTCTGAAATCTTCTATTTGGTGAAAAATCAACTATGAAAACGACCAAGTTTGGACAACATGGACGTTCTAATGCCCGAGAAAGGGGCGAAAACCGACATATCACACGCTTAAGGCGTAAAAGTAAGTCTGCCGATAACCGACAGATTTACTTTGGAGGTGCAAACTAAAGATGCCGAATGAACGTGTAACTTTCAGAGGCGTTGAAGAGGTTAAGCTGGTTGAAATGGAGGAAACCGGAAACTACCGGCTTGAAATAAAGCAGTTGAGAACTGAAAACGGACGTTCTGTAAGCCAAGAATCCACTTTCAGGGTTTGCGGTGAAACGGCTGAAGTCATTAAAGACATCGCTGAGTACCGTGAAGACGCTGGAAACATAGAAACCAACTTCCCAGAAAAACCTGTTCATATTTCAGGTGGTCTAGTGTGAGTGAAACAGAGTTTAAGACTCATTCTGGTATGGGTCTGAAATTGACTGATGCTTACGTCAAGATCGACACTTCAGGAGAGCAAACACTCGCTGAGAAAGTTGTTTTCAAGGCTGAAGACGTGGGAGAAGTAACACATAAACCACGTTACACTGAAGAAGTCGAGAAAACGGTTGACGGGATACCGACAAAGGAAAGTGAAGATAAAAAGTATCCTGTTAAGCAGTTACCGGACGACCTTAAAGACTTGATTCAAGAAGTGCAGGAAGAGGATTTGACAGTTACTGCAACGGTTGGGGAAGCGATTAACAATGGTGAAAGCAGTTATTTCATTACAACCGACAATTTAGACACTGTAAAACCTCAAGAAACCCTTTTCAACGGTGAAAGTGAATGATTACCGCTATCCGTTCTCGTATCCCTTTCCTTGACGAAAACCCTTATCCGACAGTTAAGGAACACGTCAAAGAGAAACTGAAGCGGAAACAAGGCATAAAGCGAGGGGTTACAGCTCAGGAACTCACCGCATCACTGCCTTATGGCATCAACACCGTTACCGCACGACTCAAGGAACTAAGAGAAGAAAACAAGATTCATGTCTTCAATAAGAGAGAGTGCGACGAAATGAATCATGACAGAACGGTAAACGCTTACCGGCTTAGATGGAGGTATTAAACCCCTCCATGTCTCTTTTTCTTTCTTCTTTTTTGAACCGAGAAAAGAAAGGGCGGAAAAAATCCTTGAGACACCCGAACGAGAGGCTTAGTGAAAATGGCTGAAGAATATGATTCAGCTCCGGGTGTTATTTGCCCGGAGTGCGGTTCTCTTTTTGTAGATGAGAAGTGGGATGAAGACATGCCTAACACCAATCCAGAAAATCAAGCACATGAAAAGGCTTTAGACCATTTTTCAAGTAATCATAGTGATTGGCTTGATGAAAATTTGGCGTTTCCTGGTTTTATTCCAGTTGAAAGTAAGGTTCTTTCTCGTTTTTTGGGTGGTTCAGAGCCTCGAAAGCTGAAAGATGTTTTGGAGGCTAAACCATGATTTCATTAGGAGCTGAAGTTAAGGGGTTGCTCTATACCATACGTACGTACGTATCCGGTATACGTACTACGTATACGTCTAACGTACTTACTCATACCGTAGAGCGGTTGGGGGGTGTTTTTTCGTTCTATGGTTAAGGCAAAAGTCACTTTATCCATTGATGCTAATACGTGGGAACAGTTCAAACGTACGTACGACAATGCGAGTCAGGAAATTCAGGAATTAATGATTAGTCAGTTGGATATATCCAAGATTGAAGATGTTGACATGATTGAAGAAAGGATTAAGGAACTTGAAGAAGAAAGGGATGAATTAGAGGATGACATCGACAAGCTACAAGCACAAAAAGAGGGGGTTGAATCCGAGCTGAATACTGCAAGGGCAACCTTAGAGAAGTTGGAACGTGAAGAAGCTAATGAATCGGATGGTTTGGCTACCTTCAAAGAGAACTGTAGTGAAGGAACGTTCCCGGATGAGTGGAGAAAGCCGGATGATATACCTAGTTTCTGGATTGATGAGACCGGGAAAAATCGGGAGGAACTCTTTGAGATTTACGAAAACGGCGGTGAAGAATCTTGAAGATTTTGAATCTTTACGCTGGAATCGGTGGAAACCGGAAACTTTGGGGTGACGAGCATGACATCGTTGCTGTAGAGTGGGATCAGGAGAAAGCTGATATTTACAGGGATTTTTTCCCCCAGGATAAGGTAGTAGTGGCTGATGCTCATGAGTATTTGATCGAAAATTTCCGGAAATTTGACTTTATATGGTCATCTCCGCCTTGTAAGTCACATTCTCGTATGAAGAACGTGGCTATTCACAAAGATCAGGTTTCTCCTGAATATCCTGATTTTCGCCTGTATGAAGAAGTGGTGCTTTTAGAAAAGCATTTTAGCGGTGACTGGGTGGTTGAAAATGTAGAACCCTATTATGAGCCGTTTATGAAGCCCCAAAAAGCGGGAAGACACACTTTTTGGTCGAACTTTTCCATACCTGATGGGGAATTTAAGCAGGTGGGAAACAATCAATCAATTTCTGAGTTGGAGAAAAAATATGGTGTTTCTCTAAAAAGCTACACCATAGGGCACGACAAGAAAAAAGAGATGCTCAGAAATATGGTCGATCCAAATTTGGGTCTTCATGTGCTAAAATCTCGATCCAGGAAACAACAAACAATTCAGGAGGTGGTTTCATCCAGATGACGAGTGAAGAACACCAGCAAACCCCAATCTCTGGCAGGTTCGAAGGAAAACACCTGCCAGAATTGATCGATTTTGCAGAAGATTTTGCAAAATTCGTGTGGACAATTCCGATTATAGTTGTATATATTGCGTTTTATCCCTTGATTTTTACCTTTCAAGTTTTCAAAAAATCGATACCTGCCAGAAAAAAGGAGGTGAAAAATAGAAAATGACAGTATTAGAACAGGGTAAAACTCCAAGCTGTTCAATATCCAGATCTGATGACAAGAAACTTGAGAGATTAGGATTAAAACAAAACGGTGTATCTGACGTTTTCAGTAAAGGACTGAAGGCTTTAGAGAAAAATGAGGATTTGAGAGAGAAATATAAACAATTTGACGCCGGACAGATTACACTTGGAGAATTACTTAACGAACTGAAAAATATTTAACATTTTTTTCTTTTATTCCCAATCAAAACCTAATTCAACTTGTAGAAAGTCGTCTTTAGTATCTACACCTTCAATATCATAGTTTGAAGGGTTGTTAATGTATGTTTGAAATTCTTCTTCTGTAAGCGGTGGTTTAAACGTTTTCTTAGCTGTCACGCCTGTATCCGCTTCAGCTTGAGCCTCTGAATAGTTTTCTTCTAAATGTTGTATAGCCTGTTTTATCTGGCTTTCAGATACCCGCTCCCGGACGTGTTTAGGTCTATCCGGTCTTTCTTCTGAAAGAATATTTTTATCTTTCAAGTTCTGAATATTCTCTGAAAGAGACAGTTTAGAGTCTATCAGGCTTTTATAATCTACAGTATCCGGGTTTATTCCTTGTTTTTCAAGTTTTCTTTTAATCTGAAATTCCTGTAAACCCTGATTCATCACCATTGGTCATATTCACCACCGTCTTTCTCTAAATATTCCGCCTGTAAAGCATTATGATAATGGTCTTCCATTCGTTCAAGTTCATATTGTGCTTCAGGGTCTTCCAGTGTTTCATCAAGTTCTTCTAAAAGTTCTTCTACTACTGTAAAATCTACAGACATGGCAGACCCACCAATGCACCTATAACCCATTTAGACCTGTTCGTCATGAAGTAACCCCACCTGTAATAATGAGGTTCTTTTTGAACATCATCTAAAAGGTTCATAGCGGTTTTAATCCGTTTTTCATAGCCTACACCTTTGATATGTACGCCATCCATTAAGCCCCAACCGAAAGCATGAATTTCAGCACTGGTTGGAGGAAAATATTTACCCATTCTGTTTCACCTGTTGCATATCCAAACGTAATTGGTGAATTTCTCGAAGCTGGAAAGCGTTTAAACTGCTGGTAATACCTACATAAAGAACTACCAACGGTATAAGGTCAACCATAAAGGTTAATCGCCTCCTGAAGTCACTGAAACACCGACTGAAGCTGTTAAAATAGCTAAGCCGGTTGCTGTGGTTGCTGGTTCAGGGAAAACTACCAAGCCTAAACCGATTACTACACCTAGAAAACTCCAATCTCCCATTTATTCATTCACCTCTGTATGTCTTGAAAAACAGGAGTGCAAGACCTATCAGTGCAAGAGTCTTCAAATCTGTAAGTTTTGAGATAAGACCTTCGCTTTCGCTGTTTCCATTCGGTAAAAAGTTTGTAACTTTTCCAAGTCCATTTACTGCACCGCCTACATTTCCCGGGTTCGGAAGCTGTAGCTCTGGTATATTAAAATCTCCTAGAGATGGGAGAGGTTGCATAAGATCCTGAACTTTCTGGGCAACCCCGTTATCATTTTCTTCATAGTCCTCGGGTCCAGGGTTATCAAATTCACCTGATTTAATTTTATCTTGAACATAGTCGAAACCCGATTCTACACCGTCATTAAGGCTTGTATCTGTGATATTGTGTGCCGGGTTATCCTGATTGGAGATTTTCCCGTTGTCATCTGTGAAAGGATTAAGCGAGTCACCGGAATTTACAGAATCCTCTACCTGGTTCATTCTTTCTTGAAGTGTCGGAATCATTTACGCATCACCAGAAAAACACCCGCTGAAACTACTCCCGCAACTGCTAAACCTTTCTTAGAAAAAACCGTTTCCTTTACCTTGTCAGTATCCATAGTATTATTTGAATTTTTATTAGTTATTTCTGCTATTCTGTCCTTAAATGCGCCTTCAAATGTCAAACTACTAGCAGAACCGAACAAATCGTTTAAACCTTCAGTTTTCACACGCCCCGGTTCATCCTTATACATCCTGACAACAGATTTCACATCCGAGAACTGTTCTCTAGCTGATTGATAGCTTTGCCCGGGTTTAAACTCTTTTTCCCCGCCTTTTAGACTTCTATCAATTTGAAGCGTTAAGCGTTCTAATTGAGTCTCCAAGTCTTCAGCAAATCCAAAACTGGTTCTCCGAACGGTTTTAAGCCGTTCCTGAATATTATCTAACCTGCTCATGAGTTATCAACTCCTAGGATTTCTTCTTTTGTTTCGCCGGAAACTATTTCCATTAGCTTATTAATTGCTGATTCCAAATTTCCAGAATCTAGATCGTTAGCTATAGATTTTTTGGATTTATCAGTTATTTTAGGTCTACGAAGGGTATTATCTTCAGTCCATTTTAATTCTCCGTTTTCCCATATTTCTTTTATTCTTCCATTTTCAGTTCTTTTAGTTGACATTGGAAGATTTCACCCTGTTTTTATCCGTTATAAAGCCTATATCATCTATATAGCTGTCGTTAGTGTCGTATGTTTGAAACTCAAGGGTTGTAGTTCCTGTATAGCTCGATATATCTATTTCTATAGTTTCAAATCCCTGAGTAGTTGAATTATATTCAATTTTTTCATCTCCATCAACGTAGAATCTAATATTTGAGGCAACGTTATCAACAGATATTTTAAACTGTAATTTATCTTTATCCGTTAAATCAAAGTCTTGTATGACTTCTTGAGTGTTAGCGGATCCGTTCTGTATCCGCATACTTTGATTGCCTTCGGCTGACTTATTTGAAGATGTTTTGAGGGAACTTGTGGCGGTGCTTGTTACTTCAGTCCATCCGTCTAATCCGTTCTCAAATGCCCCAATGACTTCTAAAAAGGGCTTTTTAGCTTGCTGTGCTGTTACGCCTTCCGGGAGAGTTGGAACATTGTTTATCTGATTCCAGTCTGGTGTATCGGTATCTGTTCCAATAGAAAGCGGAAAACCTGAAAAATCTGTAACACTGATATTTGATTCATCAATTTCTGACGCACCAATAGGAAAACCGTTAAAATCAGTTACCGCTGGAGTTGCCGAACCGCCAAGACTCAAAGAGTTTCCAGCTATTGTTAAACTAGAATTATTTAGATCAGAGTTTTGAATCGGAAAACTGTTTCCAGTATCAGATAAATTAGTATAACTTACACTGGTAGAACCGCCTAGAGCTACATTTTGACCCGCTACACTAAGAGAATTATTCTTTAATTCATTATTTTGTATAGGAAACCCTGAAAACTCTGAAACGTTTATATCTGATTCAGAGATAATCAATTCACCTTCAGAATTAAAAGTTAATTCCTTCAGATCCGGTTGAATCTGTCTACCGTTATAATTTCCCATTAGTGAGCATTCACCGTCATATTAAAGTTATTCTGAGAGTTTCCGCTAGTATCCTTAACCCTTATCCTTACATGAGTAGAAGCAGTAGTATAAAGAAGATTA
>ERZ1034547.384-NODE-384-length-10861-cov-7.466963_pt1 | contig 10861 bp, 9 predicted proteins | sample MGYA00520642_ERZ1034547 | MGnify/ENA primary metagenome ERZ1034547 (study PRJEB33760, sample SAMEA4777713) | hypersaline lake metagenome | biome: hypersaline environment; feature: brines | place: Spain | collected 2012-08 | depth 0 m ... | reverse complement strand
GGAGAGAGGTGAGGCTCCTGCTGAAACTGATAAAGTCGTCGGCGTCGGCCATGGCAGCTAGGAAAGTCGATGCGGAATGCAACGGGTCGTACGGGGGAAATCACACCCTGAGTGGCGCGAAATAGTTCCCTTCCGCCTCGGCGTCGGCGGAGGGGGCGCTGGGACGTTGCGCTGGGACGTTGCGCTGGGACGTTGCGCTGGGACGTTGCGCTGGGACGGCGCGGGAGAGGGCTACGGTGCCACGCGCTGGCGCGCCTCCTGCTCTTGCTGCATCTCAGCCTCAAACTCCTCGCGGCTTTTGTGCTGCACGTCGAGGCGCTCCAGCAGAAGGTCGAACACCTTATCGCTCAGAATTTGCTGCTCCACCTTCTCCATCATTTGAGGCATCGAGCGGTAGAACTGCTGGATCTGCTGGGGGGTCACGTCGCCGCCCTGTGCCTGGTCGGCAAAGAAGGATTGGATGTCCTCCTCGGTGGCCTCCAGGCCCGCCTTCTCAATCACCCGGTCGCGGATCAGCATCCAGCGGCCTTGCTTCTCCGCGTCGCGCCGATTGCGGCGGCGGAAGTGCTCCTCGTCAAAGTCGTCGGGCCGCTCGCCGTCGTTTTCCTCTTCCACCTGCTTCACGAAGGAATCGAGGTATCCCTCGATGACCGATTCGGGCACGGGCACGGGGTGCAGCTCCAACATCGTATCGATCACCTCCCCCTGCGCCATCTCACGGGCGCGCTGATCCCAGGCGTCCTGCAGGCGCTCATGAATGTTTTGGCGAAGCGTCTCTACATCCTCAAACTCGCCCTCCGTTGCGCGGCGGACGAACTCCGCATCGAGCGGCGGCAAGTCGCGGCGCTTTACGTCGTTGACCGTGACCTCGTAGAGACGGTCCCCTTCCTCCTCGTGGTCATGATCGGCATCGGCCCCGTGCGGATGGCCGTGCGCGTGAGGGTCCTGAGGAAGCATCACGCGGAAGGTATCGCCGGCTTGTTTGCCCGTAAGCCCCTCGCGCAGCTCCTGCTTCAGGCGCTCATCGTCCAGAAAGAACGTGAGGTCCTCGTCCTTGTCCCCAATGATGGGCGTGTCGGTCTGCGGGTCGATGCGTTGGAGGTCGATGTTCACAAAGTCGGTCTCCCGCGCCGGCTCGTCCTCGAGGGGAAGCAGGTCGGCCTCCTCCGTCCGGAGGCGCTCGACCTCCTCGTCCACGTCCTCGTCGGTAATTTCCGGAGCCAGCATTGAGAGCTCCACGGACGAAAGATCCTCAAGCTCGACCGTGGGTCGCACGCCGAACCGCAGGGTCGCCGTTAGGTCCGCATCCAGCTCATAGTCCAGGTCCACAAGCGTGGGCTGCCCCAGCGGCTCAAGGTCGTCACTCGCCTCCACGGTCTCCTCAAAGGCATCTTGGACGAACTGCTCGGCCACCCGGTAGCCAATGGCCTCACCATGCATTTTTTTGACCAGCCCGAGTGGGACCTTGCCCTTGCGAAAGCCCTGCACGTCCATATTTTTGCGCTGGGCTTTCAGGGCCTCCGTCAGCTTGGGGCCCAGTTCATCGGCCGTGGCGTGGAGGTCCAGTTCGTACTCGACCGGGGAGGCCTTCGAGAGTGTGGTGTCCATAAGCGGGGAGCAGTTGAAGCGAGGAGCAGTTGCACTGAGACGACGGGAGCGACCGGGCGGGCCCGTTTCGCGGCCACCTTGTTGCGTAGCTGCGGAGGGAAACAATTCCGTCAAGCTTCTGGAATGCGTGGCCGCGCGAAAAGATCGCTCGGTACAGGGACATTGCGGAAAACTGACGCCCAGAAGTCACAAAACCCGCATGAAAAGCGAGCGACGAAAAGTGAGTGGGCAGGCGCAGGCGTCGTTTTCGGTCTCGGTGTGCATCGTCGGGGCTCCGCAGCTACCGGCGCGGGGATTACCGGTACGTGGCCCACTTGACGACCTCAGTGAGGCTTGGCGTTTTGCCGTACATAAAGATACCGATCCGGTAGATGCGTGCGGCCACCCAGATGGTGAAGACAAAGCCGCCCACGAGGAGCCCAAACGCGAGGAGCGTCTGCCAGAAAGGGACGGAGGCGGCCGTCATGCGCAGTGGCATGATGATGGGCGAGAAGAAGGGCACGAGCGACAGGAGCAGCGAGATCAGAGAGTCCGGCGATTCGACCACAAACGTGACGAACATGAGGGGAACCACGAGCGGGATGAAGACCGGATACATCAGGTTTTGCGCATCCTGTTGCTGCTCCACCGCGGAGCCTACGGCGGCGAAGAGGCTGGCGTAGAGGAGGTAGCCGCCTACAAAGAAGAGGAGAAACCAGGCCACGAGGGAGAGGGGAATGGTGGGCATTGTGATGCCGGCCGCCGCCATTACCTCCTGCGCCGAGGCGTCAGTGGGCACGCCCAGGTCCGCAGGCGTGACGAACAGGGCCAAGAGAGTGCCAGCGAACGTCATGCCGGCACCGGCCAGGGCTACCCAAACGATCATCTGCACGAGGCCCATGGCACCCACCCCCAGCACTTTGCCCATGAGCAACTCGAACGGCCGCACCGACGACACAACGACCTCAACGACGCGGTTGCTTTTCTCTTGGATAACGCCCTGCATCACAAACTGACCATAGATAAACACAGCGAAGTAGATGATGAAGGCCATCCCGAAGCCGATGAACGTTAGGATGATGCCACTGCCGGCCTCGCCTTCTTCGGAGAGGACCTGGGAAGAGACGTCCACGTCGCGTTCCATGAGTGCCTGGATCTTTTCGGGCACATCGCGGGCCGCAAGCACCGCATCGCGCACCGCGTCCTCCAGCCTGTTCTCCAGGCGCGCCGGGCCGCCGAGGCTGCTCTCAGTGCTGTAGTACGTGATCGTTTCGTTATCGTCCGTCAGCAGCGACGCCGGAAGAACGACGAACCCGTCGTACGCGCCCGCCAGCACCGCCGCGCGCAACGAGTCGGCAGGGGGATGGGCAGCCACAAAGCTGAGGCGCGAGGCCTCCTCGGACGCGTCCTGCAGCCGATCGAGCAGCGTGCCGGTGTCATCCACCACCGCTATGGTGTGCTCCGATGACTCCTCGCCCAGCTCGCCGAGCAGGGCCGGGGCAAACATGAGGACGATAAGCAGGAGGGGCGCCAGAAGGGTGGCCACGATGAACGTGGTGGAGCGCACGCGTCGCCAGAATTCGCTCCGAAGGATCAGCCAAATTTTATACATCGAGAGACCGAGACGAAACAAGAAGAGCCGAGGAAGGGTGGGGTCAGGCGGCAGCGACGGCCTGTTCCTGCATGCGGCGTGCCTCCGCCTCGCCCACCGTCTCCACGAAAATCTCATTCAGCGGAGGCTCCACGCGCTCGAAGCGGTACAACTCGTCGACCGCCGAGAGCGCCGCGTCCAGAACGCGCCGGGCGGGGGCGTTGCCGGTCAGCGTCAACTCCGCCCGGTGTGCAGTGCGGGTGTTGACGCGCACCACGTCCGCGTCCACAAGCGCATCGACAAACGTATCGCTGCCGCCGAATTCCACGACCACGGTATTGCGGCCGAACTGGCGTTTGACTTCACGCAGGGCCCCCTGCAAGACAATTTCGCCACGCGCCATGAGGCAGATGTCGTCGCACAGCTGCTCCACCTGTTCCATGCGGTGGGAGGCAAACAGGATGGTGCGGTCGTCCTTGCGCAGGTCGAGGATGATGTCGCGCAGCAGATCCGCGTTGATGGGGTCGAGGCCGCTGAAGGGCTCGTCGAAGATAAGGAGGGACGGATCGTGCAACAGCGTAGCGATAAACTGAATCTTCTGCTGCATGCCCTTCGACAGCTCGTCGGTCTTCATCGATGCCCAGTTCGTCGCGTCGAACCGGTCGAGCCAGTAGCGGGCGTTGGTGCGCGCCTCTTGCTTGGACAGCCCCTTCAGCGTACCGAGATACACGAGCTGTTCCTGCACCTTCAGTCGCTTGTAGAGGCCGCGCTCTTCCGGCAGGTAGCCCATGCGCTGCTGGCTCCACGGCCCCACGGGCTTGCCCTCATACGTCACCGATCCGGAGTCCGGCATCGTGATGTGCGTGATCATCCGAATGGTGGAGGTTTTTCCGGCTCCGTTTGGCCCGAGCAGGCCCAAGATGCGCCCCGGGGCGGCGGAAAAAGAGACGTGATCGACGGCGGTGGTTGCGCCGTAGGTCTTTACGACATCGGAGACGTGAAGCTGCGCCATGGGGCAGGAGTGATTGCGGGGGCACACACAGTAGAGACGCGTCGGTGTACGGGCCAAGGCATCTCTGCACCGGGACTACGAGCCGACGGGGGCGCTTGTTACAGCAGCGGGGAGGGCGCTTTGAAGGACCCCTGCTCGCCGCGTACCAGGCGCACAAAAAGAGAGAATGCTCATGCCTGCGGGACGTCTTGGGCGAACAGAGTTTCGGCGAACAGAGTGCCGGGTGCAGGTCCTTTGGAGACGGGCGTTGGAGATGGGCGTTGGAGGGGCGTGCACGCAAGGCGGTGCGACCGGAGGCTATAGCTTTGACATCTTCTCTTGCGGGATGCGAATTAGGTAGCGCTGGTCCATGATCTCCTCGTGGACGTTGAAAAGACCGGTGCCGCGGAAGTCTACGGCGATGTTGGAGCCGTTGATGCGCTTCACCTCGCCAATGCCGTAGTAAGAGGGGTGGGGGCCGTAGTAGACAAGATGTCCTTCCGAAAGACGCCCGCCGCGCCGTGCATCGCGGTGATAGGCGGGGACCTCAGGCAGACGCTCCAGCTGGTAGGGGGTCGTAAAGTTGTTCGACTGGTCGTTCATGGCGGAGGGGGAGAGCTGATTCGTGCATCGGACTGTACGGAGCCTCAGGGACGAAGTTCACGGTGGAGCACAGCACACCTCTTCAGAAGCACCTCTTCAGAAGCACCTCTTCAGAAGCACGGGCAACTCTCGGCAAACCGGTGCGTAAAAGAAACTATGTTTGTCGGGGTTTACATGCACTGCTCCTCAACAGGTACTGCTCTTCAACAACTTTCGCTCTTGGGTCTTTCCCCGTTCCATGCGTTACGACACCACGATGGTCGACCGACAGGTGGGCCGAAACACCGAGCTTTTTGCGCAGTCCGTCGCCGACCTTGAGTCGCCGGAAGAGCGCTATCCATATCTCCGCATCCTGATCAGCCTCATTGACCAGGCACATCCTGAGTGGCGCCAAGCTCCAAACAAAGTGGGCCGCATTGCGGAGCTGGCCGTGCGACTTAGCGAGGATGCGCTGAGTGCCGACGAGGTGAAGGAGGTGGTACGGGTGCGGGACGAGGAGAAGGGATATCGGTGAGGAGCGCGGGCCGTGCATCTGCGGGCCGTGCATCTGCGGGCCGTGCATCTGCGGGCTGTACAGGAATGCGGGCCCGATCGGTGGTCCCGACGCCCATCGCTCAGTCAGAAATCCGGTCCGGGTTGGCGTCGACAAAGCTGGCCCATCCGGTATAGGACTGCCCCGCGTCGTGGGCGTCGCGGTTGGCGTGGCACAGAGCAGTGGCGAGCGCATCCGCAGCGTCGTGGGAAAAGTCGCGGTCATTAGTCGACAAGATCGCGTCGATCATGTAGCGCACCTGCGTCTTTGAGGCGTTCCCGTTCCCCGTCACGGATTTTTTGATCTCTTTCGGGGTGTACTGGGCGACGGGGAGGCCGCGGTTGAGGGCGGCCATCATCGCGGCGGCCTGCGCCCGTCCCAGCTTGAGCATGGACTGGGGGTTCTGCCCGTACACGGGCATCTCGATGGAAAAGGCCCCGGGCTCGTGCGTGTCGATCACGTCGATAAGGGCGTCGTAAATCTGCTTCAGCCGGTCGGGGTGCTCGTCGGTGGCCTCCAGGCGGATCGTGTCGGCCGCGACGAACTGTTCCTCCGTGGCTCCGGTCGCTACGAGGCCGAAGCCAGTGGCGCGAGAGCCGGGGTCGATCCCAAGAATGAGCATGGTGCTGAGGGGGCTGCGGAATGGAGGCGGGCAAACGGAGCAGCGCAAACGGAGAAGCGCGAACGGAGCAGCGCAAACGGAGAAGCGCAAACGGAGCAGCGAGCGTGCCTTAATGTTCAGGCGCTGGGGCGGCGTCGGGGCCGTGCATCAGGGGCATGCCTTCCACCCGAAGGGTCGTGTAGACGGCCTCCACGTCTTTCAGCCCGTGGATCTTCGCAATTAAGGACGCCACCTCCGCCTGCACGTCTGGGGCCAGCGACACAGTCGTCGTGGGAGCGCGGAGGAGGCTGGCCGCATCGATGAGGAGGCCTGCCGCGTCGAGGGCCGCCTCGACGTCCGAAAACGCCTCTCGTGGAGTCGTAACGACGTACGCCCCGTCGGTCTTTTCCACGTCTTCCGCCCCCGCCTCCACCGCACGCTCAAAGAGCGTCATCTCGTCCGCTGTGTCAGTTGGAAGCACCAGGCGCCCTTTCTGCTCAAACAGATACGCCACCGATCCGTCCTTGCCCAGGTTGCCGCCGTGGTCGGTAAGCAGGTTGCGGAGGTCCTTCACCGTACGGTTGATGTTGTCGGTCTCCGCCTCCACAAACACGGCCACCCCGTGCGGCGCGTAGCCCTCGTACGTCACCTTCTTGCGGCCCTCTCCCTCCAGCTCCCCAAGCCCCCGCTTGATGGCCCGTTCGATGGTGTCCTTCGCCATGTCCTCTTCGCGGGCCCGCTCCAAGGCCTGCGACAGGGCCACGTTGGCAGTGGGGTCTGCCCCGCTCTCGCGAACGGCCGCCTCAATTTCTTGGGACAGTTTGGCCCAAATTTTGGACTTGCGCCGGTCGTCTTTCTTTTTCTTGCGCTTGACTTTTGCCCACTTGCGTGTGTGGCCGGCCATGGGGGAGCGAGAACAGATCCGGAGAACGAGAGCATGGTAAATTGGTGCACCTTTAACGCTCGCTGTTGCCTTTGGTTGTCTGCGGGCAAAGAGACTGTGTTCTCACTCCGAGATGCCATGCCCACTTCTGCCCCACCCCCGCCCCGTCCGTCGGTTCTCTTCTTGGTCCCTGAGATTCATGCGGTGCAGACCGGGGGCAATGTGTACAACCGGCGCATGATTGCAGGGATGCGGTCGACGATGCCCGTCCGCGTTCGCGCCTGGGCGCCGGCTGCCGCGTCGGCTGCGGCACTTGGGGCGACGGGGGCCGAAGTGATTGTGGTAGATAGCTTGCTGACCCGCGCGCCTCGTGCCCTCCGGGCCCTCCGGGCTGCTCGGCCCGCGGCCACGCTCGTGCTGCTGGCGCACTACCTTGCGTGTGTGGACCCGCAGGCGACGGATGCGGCTGCGGCGGCGGAGGAGCGGGCCTCCCTCGCGGAACTGGACGTGGCCGTCACGACAAGCCAATGCGTGCGGCAGGCCCTCCTCAACGAGGGATTTGCCGCCGAACAGGTGCGGGTGGTGCCGCCGGGCCTCCACGCGCGATACCGCGGCGCGTGCCCGCCCCGTCTGCGACAGGGCACAGCGCGCCTGCTCACCGTGGCCAATGTGCTCCCCACGAAGGGCCTAAGGGCGTTTGTCGATGTGCTGGCGGGCCTGCAGGATCTCGCGTGGACGTGGCAGGTGGTGGGCGATGAGTCGCTCGATGCCGACTACGCGGCGAGCGTGCGGCAACGCCTTGGCGAAGCCGGGCTTGCGCACCGGGTGGTGTGGACGGGGGGGCTGGCCCCCGACGCGCTGCCTGCACGCTATGATCGGGCCGACCTCTTCGTCCTTCCGTCGCCGTTCGAGACGTGCAGCCTGTCTACGCGCGAGGCGATGGCCCGAGGGCTGCCGGTGGTGGGGCAGCACGTGGGGGGTATGCCCGAGAACTTTGGCCCGGCAGCGGCCGGAGCGCTGGTGCCTCCGGGCAACGCCCACGAGGCCCAGGCTGCGGTCCGCGCGTTTCTGAACGATGCGCTGGGGCGGCGGCGCTGCGGGCGCGCGGCCTGGCGGCGGAGCCGAACGTTCCCAACGTGGGCGGAGGCGGCCGACCGGTTTCGGGAGGCGCTGACGCTGCTCCACGCCCGTACGGCCACGGGGGCGTAGCAGGGCTGCGAGAGGCGACTCAGGGCAACAGGAGCGACGGCGAAACGCCCGTGGGCTGGTTTGGGGGAAGGCCTGAGGTGTCGGGGGCTGGGCCGCCGCGATCGTGTGCCGCCAGAAGGCGGACGAGGAAGGCGTACAGGCTTTCTTGGCGGAGGCGCGGGCTCAGATCGGTGGGGGGCAGTCCCTCGGTGAAGCCGTGCCGACGGACCCGGGCGACGAGCGTAGAGTCGCGACTGAGGACGTGCAGGGGCACTGTGCTGCGCGTCGTTTCGAGGAGGGGTGGTTGGTGATCGCCTAGAAGCAGGACCAGACTTTCCGGGGGGGCCTTGGTGGTTAGGTAATCGCGGAGGATGCGCCACTCGTGGGCGATATGGCGTAGGTAGCGGAGCGGTGTGGGCTGGTCGTAGATGACAGGGGTCGTGATGGAGTCCGGAAGAAAGACCGGTGGGAACGAGGCCGTATCGGGGTGAGGCGAACGGCGCGCCGTCGTTTGGTCGTTGAACCGGCGCCAGTCGGGGGGCACCGGTGGCAGGCCGTAGTTCCAGAGCGAGTGGGAATCGACCGTCTCAAAGAACAGAAAGAACGGATCCTGGGCAGGCGCCAGGTGCGTCTCGTGTGTGTAGTGGAGGCTGTACTGGTCGGGGGCATTGGCGAGGCCGTAGTCCGGGCCGCGGTAGTGCAGGTCGTCGCGATAGACCGGCTCGTCAAAGTCGTAGAGGTTCCGCACCGGGAGGCCGGGGCGGGCAAACGTGAAGGGCTGGAGGGCGACCGTGCGGTAGCCCTGCCGGTTGAGAAAGCGAACGAGGTGGGGAATCTCGGCGCGATCGTGCAGGGCCGCGTCCTGAAACTGGTTGAACAAGAGCTGATGCTCCACGCGCGTCCCGGTAAAGAGGGTCGCGATGGAGAGCCACGACCGCCCGCCGCGCACGGGAATGGCACAGCGGGCCGTGGCGCGGTGCCACCCCGCCGCCGCAAACACCGAATCGGTGCGTCGCATGAGTTCCCGATACGGTCCTCGCAGGGCAGGGTGCACATTCAGCGCAGAGCCGTAGGATTCGATCATGATGAGGTACAGGGGCGGCCGCCGGTTGAGCGAGAGCGTATCGTAGGCCGCATACGCCGAGTCGGTGGGCGCAGTGCGCAGTGAATCGAGTAGATCATCGAGGCGGAGGGACGCGTGGACGTTGGCGGCAGCACTGGTGCTGGCAGTGCGCACCCGGGTGCGGTCGTTGGACGTCTGATACGTGAGGTTGACACGCCCCATGTCCAGTTCGGGCCCCACCACGCCCACCAGGGGCCATGCCACGAGATGAACGGCCAGCAGGCCGGTGCGGCATCCGCCGTGCCGCCCCGTGCAGGCCAGCGTGCGGAGGCTCCACTGCATGAGCCAGCCCCCGCCTGCCGCCGCCAGGAGCCCCAGCAGGAGCGCCCCCGCCATGCGCCACGACCAGAGCGTGAGCACCAGATAGCCCAGATCGTCGATGAACTGGAGATCCTCGTAGAAAATGCCGCTACGGCGAAAGGCAGCATAGACGGTCGCGTCGTAGGCCTCGTACAGCACCAGTAGCGCCATTCCAGCCCCCGCGCCCCATTGCACCGCGCGGCCCCAGGAGGTCCCCGCGGCGTAGACGACCGCCGTGCCCAGCACCAGCGCCTCCACGCAGAGCGGAGCGTACGGGCGCAGGGGCTGGGAGCTCACCAGGGCGGGCACAATCGGAAGGAGCGACAGCACTCCCCACGCCGCAAGGAAGCGTCCGGTGTCCGGAAGAGGGGCCGAGAGAGAGGTGCTCCAGCGAGACAGCATGGGGCCGAAGGAGAAAGAGCGGACGGACAAAAATGGGCATACGGGAAGGGGCATTGCTCAAGCCCCAACGCTCTTCGGCTGGTGCGTGCCCCGAACACTCTCCCACAACGACCGCCCGAAGGACAGCAAAAGGGCCGCTGTGGCGACTGCCACGAGCGGACGAGACAGCGACGGGTACGGCAGAAAGGACACCAGAAGCGCTCCTACCATGCCGCCGTACACGTACCGCGCCCACGACGTTCGCGTCTCCGTCTTGCGGGCAGTGGGGAGCAGAAAGAGAGTGACAACGAACCCGTAGCGGAGAAGCCCGGCGCCCAAAATCCACAGGGGCAGCCTGCCTCGGAAGCCTGTCAATCCACAGAGAAGGAGGAGGAACAAGGCGTCACTTTCTTTATCAAAAAACGCTCCGAAGTTCGACGTGAGGCCATAGCGCCGCGCCAGCCATCCGTCCAATCCATCCAGGGCAAAGATGCACAGGCTGAGGCCGATGAGCAGTGCAGGAAAGGAAGAAACCATTGGGAGAAGCCCCAGCAGGGCCGTCCGCACAGCCGTAATCCCGTTGGCACTGCCAAAGCGCCCATCGGGCGTCCAGCTGTCGCGCTTCTCCCATACCAGCAACGCCAGCATGGCGAGGCCCACAGTGAGCAACGGCCCGATGCTCCGGTGCCAGGCCGCTCCGCCTGCGGCGAGAAGGACCGCCACGGCGTTGAGGAGCGACCATCGCTCGCTGCGGGTCGTCGAGCGAAGCCGAGCGGGGAGGGACGGCACGGGACGAAAGGGGCGGTGCAACAACGGTGGGCATTGTACACGCCCGTTGCCCCGGACGGGGTTCGCCTGTGTACCCCAGTGGCTGCCCTCGGGAAAATGGATAGAGCGACTGCAGGAGGGAAATTCGCACAGATCAGGGTTCTGATTGTTGACTCCCCCCGCACTGAGGGTGCGAGCCTCTACGATACGAGCCTCTACAGGCCCTGCTCGAGACCCCCCAAGGTGGTTGTGTGTGCAGTTATACCATTTGCGAGAGATCATTGTACATCTTCTGGTATCGAAGCGGCAGGAA
>ERZ1034547.383-NODE-383-length-10871-cov-6.727903_pt1 | contig 10871 bp, 12 predicted proteins | sample MGYA00520642_ERZ1034547 | MGnify/ENA primary metagenome ERZ1034547 (study PRJEB33760, sample SAMEA4777713) | hypersaline lake metagenome | biome: hypersaline environment; feature: brines | place: Spain | collected 2012-08 | depth 0 m ... | reverse complement strand
TGTGACAGGAATTTAAGTTTGGAGTTATCAGGTATACTTATGGGCGTAGGAACCGTTGACAGGGCTTCGAAGTACGAGAAACTGAATGAAAAAATCGCTGAGATAAAGAAGGAAGTCAGCAAAGTTATCGTGGGACAGGAGGAAGTCATAGATCAGATTCTAGTTTCCATCCTGTGCGACGGAAATATTTTACTTGAATCAAATCCGGGAATGGGTAAAACCAAGATGGTTCACACGCTCTCAAAGGTTATCGGCCTTGATTTCAACCGTATCCAATCCACACCAGATCTTATGCCTTCGGACATCACAGGAACCCACATCATCGAGGAGGACGACAACTCAACGGACTTCGTCTTCCAGAAAGGACCGATCTTCTCAAACATGATACTTGTAGATGAGATAAATAGAGCGACGCCTAAAACCCAGTCCGCCTTGCTGGAGGCTATGCAGGAGAAACAGGTCACCGTAGGAAACCAGAGCTACAGCCTGGACGAGCCGTTCTTCCTGATGGCGACCCAGAACCCTATCGAACAGGAGGGAACCTACCCATTGCCTGAAGCTCAGCGAGACCGTTTCATGATGAAGGTCAGCCTCGATTACCCGAAAACCGGAGAGGAAAGAGAGATTGTAGACAGATTCACATCAGAGCTCGACTTCTCACCCGACCTTGAGAAAGTAATATCGAAAAAATCGCTTATCAGGATGCAGGAGTTCACCCGCGAGGTTCCTATCGCGGATGACATCCGAGACAGAGCCATTATGGCGGTTAAAAACACCAGAAAAAACGAAAACCTGGATTACGGTGCCTCACCGCGTGCCTCAATGCAGCTTGTACTTTCTGCAAAAGCCAGGGCACTCCTAGAAGGTCGTAACCACGTCTCAACCTCTGACGTCAATGAAATGGCAAAACCAATCCTCAGACACAGGATAGGACTGAGCTTCCAGGCTGAAAAGGAAGGAAAGACCGAGGACTCAGTTATAGAAAATATAATCGACTCGTTATGATAAACTTAGAGTTTCTTGAAGAGCTTGAAAGATTTCAGCTTGCATTGAAGAAGAATGCCTCCCAGATGAATCAGGGAGAACAAAAAAGCTCCGGTAGCGGCCAGGGAATGATCTTCAAGGATCATAAAGAGTATATTCCTGGTGACGATATCAGGAAGATTGACTGGAAGGCCTACGCCCGGACAAAGGACTTCTACGTGAAGAGATTTGAGGAAGAGAGAAGACTGAACATCCATATTTTACTTGACAGGAGCAGCTCCATGGATTATGGAAATCCAAACAAGTATGAGTTCGCCGCCAAGCTAGGTCTGGGCGTAGCGAAGATGAGCCTTAACACGAATGACAGGTACAGTTTCTCTGTGTTCTCGGAGACTTTAACCAATCTTTCATCAGGTAGGCGTAACACAAATATCAGTGAACTGGTTGATATACTGAACGATATCCGCAAGACCCCTGAAAGCCGTATCGAGCGCTGTGTAACAGAGTACAGTTCCAGAATCGAGAACGAGTCTGCCGTCGTTATTTTCTCGGATTTTCTGGCTGATCCGGAGAAGGTTGCGGCTGGGATAAACAGTTTGAAACATACCCGGCCTGTCGTGGTCAACGTCCTGGATGAGACAGAACTGGACCCTGATTTTTCCGGAGATAAAATCCTGAAGGACCCGGAGTCTTCTTCAAAATTAAGAACTTTTTTCTCGCGTAAAACCCGTGAAAACTACAGGAACAGGTTAAATAATCACGTAAGTAAAATTGAGGAAGTTTCAAGAAAAAATGGAGCAGGCTTCGTCCAGGCATCGACTTCAGATGATATTTTCGAAGTCTTACTTGAGATCTGGCAGCAACTAAACAGCACCTAGAAAAAACAGGGATATACAAAAAATCTTGCAGGTACTACTTACTGGAGAGATAAAAATGGAATTTCTGGGCTTTGAAACCGTAGACAGTATTCCCTGCGTGTACCATCAGGAGCTTGATCTTCTCGTGATATCGGATCTGCATCTCGGGCTGGAAGGAAGCATGACTTCAGAGGGCAGCTATGTCCCCAAGTTCCAGCTGGATGACATCCTGGAGGAGATAGAGGAAGCCCGGGAAGAAATGGGAGCCAGGAAGATACTGGTCAACGGCGACCTGAAAAATGAGTTCAGGAAAAGTTACTACAGCGAGAAACAGGAAGTGAAGAAATTTCTCAGGAGACTCCAGAAAAATTTTGAAGAAGTTATAGTGATCGAGGGAAACCATGATCGTTTCATACAGAAAACCGTGGAGGATCTTGGACTTGAATTCAGGAAAAAATATCTCGAGGACGGAGTTCTGTTCCTTCACGGCCATGAAAAGATAGATGACGACATTGAGTTTGATACAGTGGTTATCGGGCATGAACATCCTGCTCTCTCACTAAAAGACGATATAGGCGTAGTTGAGAAGGTCGACTGCATAGTTTACGGTGAAATGAAATCCGGGAAGAATATAGTTGTTCTACCTGCTTTCTCACAGATTTCCAACGGAACCCGGATCAATGAAACTCCAGAAGATCAGCTTCTTTCCCCTGTTCTCCGTGAAAAAGTGAATGTGTCGAAACTCAGGGCTATAGCCGTCTCACGGGAGGCAGGGATTTTCGAATTCCCGGAACTGGAGAAGATCTAGTCACGGGTTTTGATAACTCCAAGAACTGCGAAGCAGAAGATAAGAGCTGATACTCCTCCTGCAGCCAGGAAAGACGCGTTAATGCTCCACACAGAGGCAATCGTACCTGCCATGATAGGTCCGATCGTCTGCCCTGAATGTTTGAAAAATTCAAGGAAAGAGGTGAGTTCACCTTCGAGCTCATCAGGACAGCTTGCGTCGAATACGGCGTGTACAGCAGGAGACATCCCTGCTGAAAGCGTTCTTGCAACGAAGAATAATCCTCCGATCATGACTGTGCTTGAAATAAAGTTCATTGACAGAAGCACAGGCGTCAATAAAATTGAAAGAATTGAAACTGTCTTCAGCTTTCCTATCCTGTCAGCTATCGACCCGAAAATAAACTGGAACGCTTTAGGCAAAGCCGCTACACCGAAGATAATCCCCATGACGGCAAAGTTTCCTGAAACCTTGTCAAGGAGTAAAGGTATTGCTATCCAGTAAAAAGAGAAGATTATAGAGTAGAGAAATATGAGTGCGAAAGGAAATCTCAGATCATGCCAGTGCTTCTTGACGTCATGGAATTCATCGCTGTAAGTTTTCCTGTGTAGGATTTCCTCCATCGACTCCTTGAGCGACTCTTTCCTGTCAACTCCGATATACGCCAGGTATACCATGACCGATATCGCCGAGGTAAAGACCCATAGCCCGAAAGTGAGGTCGAAGCCCTGTCCGGCGATCAGGTACCCTCCGACGATCGGTCCAAGTATGATTCCAAGGTTGGTTCCGAGAAGGAAGACCGAGACCGTCTCAGATTCGACATCATCGTCCGAGCTCTTCAGTGACAGGCTCCAGCCGCCGTTCCAGATGAAGACCTTTGCCACTCCTTCAACTGCTTTACCTGCAACAAGAGCTGCAGGGAAGGCGAGGTAGTAGAGTAGTGGTGGGAAAATCGCGGTTACGAGGCCCAGGAAAATCACTATTTTTTCACCTGCTCTCTGTACCAGGTTTCCGGTTGGAATATCCATCAGCAGAGTTATAGCAGACGGAAGCGAAGTCGCGACACCAACCAGAAAAACACTCATATGATTCTCAAAGTAGATAGGGAGAAAATTCCAGACTGTGCTGCGTCCGATCCACGCGAAAAGGAACACCATGGACAGGTACTTTGCAATCTTCGGAATCCTCTGCAGCTCCATCAAGAAAAAACTCTTCTTCAGTAAGTTATAAACTCTTCCTCTTCTTCTTCCGGATCCTTCTCAGGTTGCCTGGCACCGTTATCATCATCCTCACTTTTGGCTTCCTCACGCATCATCTCCTTCTTCGCCTTATCTTTCAGTTCCTGGTAACGCTGTGTCGCAGGACTGCGTCCATCGACTTCAGCCTCCTCCTTCTTCAACTCGTTGTATCTTTCCTCGCATGCATCGGAGTTCTTGTCATCGGCATCACTTTCCTCCTTCGAATCATTTATCGCGTCCAGGAAATCATTCATCCTTTTTCCCTCCCTCCTTTGTTTCAGGACCTACAAACAGGATATTTCTCAGAAGTGACGCCACATCGTAGACTGTTTTGGAGGATTTTTCCACGTTCTCGGCTGTTCGCTCTATAGCTTCCGCTGACTTGACCCCTGCATTCAGAATCCTGTCAAGCCTGTAAAGCAGCAGAGCTGCCAGTACAAGCACCGGGATAAGCAGAACCTTGATCAAGAGACTTAGGTTCGGGCCGAGATTTTCTAGCATATCAAGTTTTTGAGCTGTGAGAATTTTATAACTAACCATCACTTCAGGATACAAATCCCGGAGACCTTACTCGATACGGTTTAGAAAGGCTTAAAAGCTTCTAGACGGAATCTTTTACGTGATAACATGGTAGAAGTACCCGAAGATGTTGAAATTGAAGACCTCCCGTTCACTCACGCCAGGATCAAGAGAATGGTAAGAGCAGAGGCCTCAGAAGGACAGTACGTCCGCTCAAACGTTTACTACGGCCTCAACCTGCTACTGGGAGAGATCGCAGACGAAATAATCGAAAAAATGATGGACACCGAGGCAGCCTACGTCGAGAAACACGACCTCGACCGAGCCGCCCGAAAGTACGAGAAAGTGGAAAACATCATCAAGGAGAAAGAAAGAGTCTCGAGGAAACTTGATGCGCTCTCCGCCGACATCGAGAAGCTCTCTCGCGACGTCCAGCAGGCAGACCACTGAACACATTTCCCACCTATCTCTTTTTCATCCCTATTTTTCTGGAAGTAACAGAACCAAAGTTTTTCTTAAAACACCGTGATAAAACACTGTTATGAAATTCGAACTCGAGATCATAAGCGAGGAACTACTGCCCGCAATACGCAGCCTCCTCGCAACAGAACTAAGCACGAGCTACGGCATGAACCAGAGCGAAATTGCACGGAAACTTGAACTCACACAGCCCGCGGTCTCAAACTACCTTACAGGGAGTCGTGCCAATCAGGAAATACGTGAAAAAATTTCAGACGATCCACAGATACAGATCCTCATAGAAGACGCGGCTGGAAAAGCAGCGAAAGACGAAAACTACGCTGAAGAAGTCTCACAGATAATCTGGAACATCCGCGACAGAGGCCTCATCAAAGAACACTTCACAGATACCGAGAAAATCCTCTAGATTTTCAGGTTCTAAGAAGATCTCTAATCTTCGGACACCGAAAAGATTCTCTGAATCTTTTCTTATCTTTCAGAAATTTTTTCGGTAATTTCAGACTAGCGAAAAAACAATGCCGATTCCTGAAGTTTCATAGAGAAATTCTAGCTGAAGCCCTGGAACTTCTGCTCTACTTCCTCCTCTTCCTCTTCAACTTTCTCAGTGAATTCATCGAGTTTCTGCGCCGCTGACTCCTTAATAGCTGAAACCTTCTCACCAAGAACTCCTGTATCCGGAATCCTGTAATCTTCAAGACCTACCTCGGAGAGATCAATTTCAAAGTCTTCGCGGGAGTAAACAAAGGCTCCTGCACCGGCCGCGACAACTACAAGTCCGGCGAAAAGCATCATCAACATGCTATTCCGTTCACTTATCCTGTCCTGTTCTTTGACCTGTGAAAAAGTCTGCTTAGCTGATTCCTGAACCTGTTCAACATTTTCAAGTACTGAGTACGCTTTGTAATACTTGCCCTGCTCCACAAACTGCTGGGCGGTTTCAACTTTATCCATGAAAGGAGTAACATTCTCATTCAGACTCTGATTGAGTTCCTGGCTGAGCCCTCCTGACCTCAAACTGGAGATATTGGATTCAAGGCTTTCTACTTCAGAAGTATAGTTTTCAAGCATACTCTGAACATTTTCACGCTGCTGGCTGTTCGCCTCAACAATAATACTTGACTCCATGGAATCTACCGGACCATCCGTCTCTACATTTGCCGTCCATTTCCCTATCTGGCTTTGGTTCGGGGAAACCTCGAATGAAGCTGTCTTTGATTCAGTTCCAAGATCCTGAATAGTGTTACTGGCCGTGAAGAGATCTGATGACACCGACACGTTAACTGAATTGATCATAAGCTTTCCTGTGTTCTCTACAGTGACTTCAAATATTCTTGTTTCTCCTGCAGTCACAGAAAAGTTCTCTGGCGCCGTGAGAGATACGCTTGGCTTTGCATCAGGATAGTATTCAAAGCTTACAGATTCGTAGTTGCTCCATTGCCCGACGCCGTCCTGAACACGCATGTAAACAGTTTGACTGGTTTCGGAGTTCGGAAGATTATCTGTATCAACTGTAAACTGCTGATCATCATCCAAATTGACCGAGTAACCATCTCCAGGCAATACAGCAGTGCTGAAGAAGTACTCGGCTCCCTGAACACCTGAAGCAGAATCAGATGCCTCAAACTCGACTTCAAACTCTCCACCGAATTTCTTGTAATCTTCCAGAGTTGAGAAACTGTCAAGTAGAGGCGAAGACGAGTCAAAAGTATAGCTTTCCTCATCGGAGTCCTCACAGTTCCCGGCCTCGTCACAAGCTTCGACACTCACATCAACAGTTTCATCCTCGACATCCTCCTCAGGAATATCACAGGAAAATTCGTTATCATTCTCCCAGTCCGTCTGATCTACCTCATCGCCATCAACAAGACATGAAACTCTGACCTCACTTGTCTCATCATCCATATTCCCGACATCAACGTCGACAGAGACATCATCGCTCAACAACACGTTATTATCGTCATCAGCACCATCAACAGAAAATTCAGGCTTATCTGCTTCAAAATTATCGTCATAAGTGTATTCAAAATTATATTCTTCAGAATGCCCTACTTCATCTTCGGCATTAGCGTCTATTACGAAAGTATCTCCATTCGAAAGATCATCTGTAGTAACGTCAAAGGTTTCAGTACATGTCCCTCCACCGCCACAGACATCGTCTCTATTTTCGTCTTGAACTTCTATACTGCCTTGATTTCCGTTGACTGACAAACTGACCACATCAGAATAATCGTCTGATACTGTAAAGCCTAGAACAGGATTATTTGAAACAAATTTTTGGTCACTCTCCTTCTCAACTACAGGTGCTTTCCTGTCTATCGTAATTTCAATACTAGAGGACTCTCCTTCTGAGGATTCAGCAGTTATATCATAATCTCCTCCATTATTGCTTCCTGCTGTAAAGCCGTCATAAGTTACATATCGGTCGTCGCTGACACCGTCTATGGACGCAGAATCGCTGTTGGGGCCGTCTATAGTGAAATTAATCTGGGAGGCATTGTTATCATTTGATACATTCAATGTTATGTCGTCTTGATAGTTGCCTTGATCCGGGTTAACCCATGTAAGTGCTGATGCGTTTCCGAGAAGTAGGGTTGCAAAAGTGAGTACTGTTGCAGCCTTGAGTAGCGTCCTAGCTTTGATGCTCTATCACTGTAAGACTTTGCGGATGATATGTTTAAGTAAATTTATTGTAGATGCGGAGTCTGATGGTTGAGTGCAGAGGAATATTTTGCCATTTTCAAGTTGACCGGGAATTTTTTCAGAAGTATATCAGGAGTGCTCCTGCTGCCATAAGCGTGGATGCTATGATTCTCTTGGTTGCGTCCTGTTTTTCCTGGAGCATGAAGTAGCTGAGGATTACTGTGAGCGGGATGCTGAGTCTCTTGATGGAGATTACGTAGGATACAAGTGTTAGTTTGACTGCCGTCATCTGGAGTATTATGGAGATTCCGCCCATTCCACCCAGGAATGCAAGCGGTTTCCATTCTTTCGCTACTTTTTTCCTCCATTCTCCTGATCTCGAGATCATTACCGGTAGCATGAAAAGTGAGGATAGCGTGTATATTGTCAGCGGCCACATGACCGGCGATGACATGTTTACACCGATTTTATCGGTATTTGCTGTGACAGAGTATATCAGGACAACGACAAGTATAAGCTGTACTCCTCTTTCCTCCCAGAGCTTTTTCACAGGATCGAGTAGAGAATCAGACCTGTTTATCTTGAGAGTGTAGGCTCCAAAAGCTATCAAAAGCACTCCTGCCGTACCTAGAAGGCTTGGTGTCTCGCCGAGAATCATGAACGATGTAACAAGAACAAGTACCGGCGAAATAGCGTACATAGGAGTGACTATGGACGCATCCGATTCCTTGTAGGCTTTAGCGATTATTATTGATGTAAACGCTATCACAAGGCTCTGAGGTATCGCCAACAGGAAAAAATTTGCTCCAAGTTCCGGGAGCCCTGTATAGAGCAGAGCTGCAAGAAGTACCGGCACTCCAAAGATTCTGGAGCTGAAGGCGGTGACAAATTCATCAGTCTCCAGTGCGTTTTTCCGCTGGTAGATGCTCTGAAATCCTTTTATCAGCGCAACTCCCGCGGCCAGAATCAGTCCTAACTCCATTAAGTTTCAAAAACGGAGCTAATCTTCTTCAAGTTTCTCGAATCTCTCGACAGATTCCTTTCTTTTCTCGTCGTGGTCAACAATCGGTTCTGGGTAGTCCTCCCCTATGATCACGCCGGAGTCCTGTTGCTGCAGCTTGTTCATCTTCCACGGCTCATGTATGTGCTCGTCCGGAACATCTTCCAGCTCCGGCACCCATTTCCGGATGTATTCGCCGTCCGGATCGTATCTTTCCGCCTGGCTGGTCGGGTTGAAGACACGGAAGTACGGCTGGGCATCAGTTCCTATTGAGTAGCTCCACTGGATTCCTCCGACCATGGCAGCGATCTCGGCATCGACGAACATTTTTGAGAAATAATCATGCACATCCCTCCAGTCCATCCAGAGATCTTTACAGGAGAAATTTGTCACGACCATCCTGAGGCGGTTGTGCATGAAACCTGTCTTCTTCAACTGCCGCATACCAGCGTCAACGAATGGATAACCGGTTTTCCCTTCGACCCATGCCTCCCATTTCTCCGGCGCTTCATCCTTCGAATCCCAGTCAGGCTCATTGTTCCTGTACTTGTCCATGAACGGCTCATCGACTTCATGCGGAAAGTTCCAGAGAATCTGCATGTAGTAGTCTCTCCAGGCTAGCTCCTCCTGCCAGGTCTCGATTCCCGAGGTATCGTCGTTAGGATTCCTTGCCTTGATCCGTTCTGCCTCCCAGAAAACCTCCCTGATCGAGATAGTTCCGAACTTGAGATGCGGGGAAAGCTTCGATGTATCTTCCCTCCATGCATAGTCCCTGTTCTCGTCGTAGTTCCAGATCTTGTCCTTGAAGTCTTCAATCCTTTCAAGGCCGTTTTCACGGCCGCCTTCCCATACCTCTATTCCTTCAGGTTTGTCGAAACCGAGTTCCTGTAGAGAAGGAATTTCATCCGATTCAAGACTTGGTGTGGTGTATTCTTCGACTTCTTGAGGCCGTCTCTTGTCGCGGTCGAACCATTTCTTCTTGTAGTAAGAGTAGACTTTATACGGAGTTCCGGAGTTCGTCAAAATCTCTTTCTTCTCGAACATGACTATGTCTTTGAAAGTTTTGACAGGTATTTCAAGCTCTTCCGAAACTTTTTCGTCCCTCTCTCTGGCATAAGGAGAGTAGTCTCTGTTATGGTAGACTGCATCCGCTCCGGCTTCTTCTATTATTTTTTCCAGCTGTTCCAGAGGTTTTCCTTTCCTGACGACGAGGTCTTTGCCTTCTTTACCGTTCAAATTTTCCTTGAGTTCTTTCAGTGAGTCGTGCCAGAAACTTACTCTTGGATAGCCGAGTTCCGCTGTTTCAAAGTAGTTGTCGTCGACTGCGTAGAAAGGTATGACTTCTTCGTGTTCTTCTGAGGCTTTTACGAGTGCTGTGTTGTCGTGTTCTCTCAGGCTTCTCCGGATCCAGACTATCGCTGTCACAGAAAATTTTTCGAAGGTTATTTTGAAGTAATTATTCTTCGGGTTTTTCTTTTTTCCTTCCGAAAAGTGCTTTGCTTGCCTTTCTGGATACTACTGTGAATGCTATGTACTTTAAGTAGGATTTGCCGAGTTCTTTCCCTGTCCTCCAGGCTTTTTCCTTTGTCTTCTGTTTCAGTTTGTCTTTGAAGTTTTTTGCACGGCTCATTGTTCCTGGAAAAAGTTGTTGAGTTTTTCTTTCTGGTTTTCCGGTCCGATGAGAATCAGTTCATCTTCTTCCTTTAGTTCGACGTCCTTTTCGTCTACAAAAGTTTTTTCTTCTCTTATTACTGCACATACTTCGAATTTTTCGGAAAAATTCTTCATGCCGTATAGATCCGAGACCTCTGTTTCAACCAGTTTTGAGTTTTTTCTTACCGATCCTTTGACTATTTCACGATCTCCCTGTATGTTTGCCAGCTTCACGAGGTAAGGATGTTCTACTGCTGATAGAAACTCGCTCATCAGGATATCATTGTGGCTGATCGGGTCTGCTCCTATTATCTGGAATGCTTCTAGGTATTCGTCGTCTTCTACGCGTGTCACGACTTTGGGCACCCCGTATTTTTTGGCCAGGCTGCATACGACCATGTTGTCGTTGTCCTGTTTCTGTGATGCGATAAGTACGTCGGCTTTGGTGATTCCTGCGTCTTCAAGTGCTGAAATTGTTGAAGGTGACTTATTGATTACTGTTGCCCCGCTTGAGGAGTAGAGTCTGTCGCATTTGTCTTTATCGGCGTCGATCACCACTACGTCGTGTTTTCCTTCTAGCCTTGTCACCAGTCTTTTGGACATCGAGTTGATTCCGGTTATTACTACGTACATCGCTGTAAATGGATTTGGGTCGGCGGGTATTAAATTTTCTTATTTAGGAGTGCGAGGAGTGGTAGCATCTCAAGTCTTCC
>ERZ1034547.378-NODE-378-length-10941-cov-3.308653_pt1 | contig 10941 bp, 10 predicted proteins | sample MGYA00520642_ERZ1034547 | MGnify/ENA primary metagenome ERZ1034547 (study PRJEB33760, sample SAMEA4777713) | hypersaline lake metagenome | biome: hypersaline environment; feature: brines | place: Spain | collected 2012-08 | depth 0 m ... | reverse complement strand
AGAACGGTAGCACAGAGCCCACGGGTACGACAACCTGGGGACACAAACACATGTTCGAAGAACGAACGGATCGGGGGCAGGTCGGTATTGGGACGCTCATCGTGTTCATCGCGATGGTCCTGGTCGCGGCGATCGCGGCCGGCGTCCTCATCAATACCGCCGGCTTCCTCCAGACGCAGTCAGAACAGACCGGTCAACAGAGCAGCGCACAGGTGACGGATCGGCTCGAACCCGTCTCGAAGACCGGGAACGTCTCCGTGTACAACAGCACGTACACCAACAACAGTGGTACGATCGTCAGCGCGGACGCACCGAACGCCACGACCGTCGGGGTTGAGTCCGGCAGCGGCGAAAACCTCTCGGCGACCAACCAGTCGCTCGCGGTGAACGAGATATCGATGGTGGTCCAGAAGTCGCCGGGGGCGAGCGACATCAACATGAGCGCCACCACGTTCGAGTTCGTCGGGCCGGACGGCACCGACCGTTACGCGTTCACCAACGAGACGGTCGTCAACAAGACCGACTCGACCGGCCCGGACGACCGGACCCGGACGCTCCAGGACGACGACGACTCGCTCAACGAGAGCCAAGGCAACGGCCTGATCCTGAACAGCCGGACCGACCGGCTGGTCGTGTCGCTCGACCTCAACGCGACGGTGAACAACGACGCGTTCGTCAACGGGCCGCTAGAACCCGGCGACACCGCGACCATCCGCGTCAACACCGAGTCCGGCGCGACGAGCATCATCCGCATCCAAGTGCCCCAGTCACTGTCCGGCGAGGAATCCGTCGAGCTGTAACTCAGCCGACCCACCGTCCCACCACCGAATCTTTATGTTTTCACTCCCGAAAGTGGTAACATAACTCAGGGCATGCCATCCGACTCAGACGACTCCATCTCGGAGCGCGGCAAGGTACTCACCGAGGAGGAGCTGGATCTCACCAGACACGACAACGTGGACGAACTCGACGACGGCCGGTACGTCGTCTCCACTGGCGGGTCCACGAGCGACGAGGCCACCGAGGCACGGGAACGGGTGCGCGAGGCTCGCAAGTCCCTCGACTCGTCCGCCGGCGACCCCGACGACGGCGGGACGGAGATAACCGAGATGGACGTGAACGCGTGGCTCGAAGACCACTTCCGCGAAGTCGACGCGCAGTACGGGTTCCACGCCACGGCCAAGTTCGACGACGGCGTCAGCCGCCATCAGGTCGTCTCGAACGACGTGGTCACCAGCTTCGAGTCGCTGTTGATCTGGTACGCACAGCACGTCGGCGGGGGGACGCCCGTCGAGGACGTCCTCGGCATCCTGCTCGCCGAGTCGAGCGTCTCGGTCCGGTACCCCGTCCGTACGCTTACGGGACTGCTCAAACGGTACGACATCGACCGCGACGACTCCATCGGCGACCTCATCGAGGCCGTCTCGGACGAGGAGGCCGTCGCACTGTCGAAGGACTGATCGCAACTGCCGGCTCCGACCACCCCGCCAATCCGCCGCCCGCACCCGTATCAGTACTGAGAATCGCGCCCGAGTCTTTATCTGCCGACTCGTAAATCTTCGGGACAGATGCCACCGCAAGTGCTACTCGTCGACGACTCGGATTTCATGCGCAACCTTCTGCGCGAAATCCTCGAAGAGAACTTCGAGATCGTCGGTGAAGCCGAGAACGGCGTCGAGGCCGTCGAACTCTACCGGGAGCACGATCCCGACCTGGTGATGATGGACATCGTGATGCCGATCCGTGACGGAATCGAAGCGACGAGCGAGATCACGGGGAGCGACCCCGACGCGAACGTCATCATGTGTACCAGCGTCGGCCAGGAGGAGAAGATGAAAAACGCCGTGAAGGCCGGAGCCGACGGCTACATCACGAAACCGTTCCAGAAGCCGAACGTGCTGGAAGCAATCGACGACGTCGTGGCCTGACGATGCGTGTCGACATCCAGTCGCTCGGCACCTACAACCGCCTCGCACAGGAAGGGGCGGAACACGCCGCGGCGTCGCTGACCCAGATGACGGGCATCGAGACGTACGTCGACGTGACCAACGTCACGCTGATGTCGAAACGCGACGTCGAGGACGTCTTCGGCGGGACGGCGTTCGTCGGCGTCCAAATCGGGGTCGGCGGTGGGCTCTCGGGCGAGACGGCGCTGGCGTTCGACCGCGAAAGCGCTGCGAGCATCGTCGACGTGCTCGTGCCGGGCGCGACCGCCGGCGACGACGACGAGTTCGACGACATGGCCCGGAGCGGGATCAGCGAGATCGGCAACATCATGATGGGTGGCTTCGTCGACGGGTGGGCGGATTACCTGTCGACGAACGTCGACATGACGCCGCCGACCTACGTCGAACGCGACGGCACCGACGTGCTCCCCGAGGGTGCGCTCGCCCGCGCCAAGGAGGAACACGTCTTCGTCTTCGAGAGTCAGATGACGGCCGTCGACGAGGAGATCGACGCGTACATCTACATGCTGCCGGAGTACGGGACCTTCGCGGAGATGTTGGAGGCCAGTGACGACCACGACGACGCCATCCCGATGGACAAGCTGACCGTCTTCGACGAGATGACCCGGCAGGGCGCCGAACGAGCCGCCGAGAACGTCTCGTCGATGACGGGCATCGAGACCGACGTGGACGTAAGTCGGCTCAGTTTCGTCCCCATCGAAGACGTTCCGAACACGACACGCGACGAGGTGTATCTCGGGACGGTCATGGAGTTCAAAGGGACGCCCGGCGGCTACCTGGCCATCCTCTTCGACGAGCCGTCGGCGCGGACCATCGTCGACGCCACGGTGCCCATGGAACTGGACGAGCCGCTCGGCGACATGGGTGAGAGCGCGATCCAGGAGATGGGGAACATCATGACCAGCGGGTTCATCGACGGGTGGGCGAACGTCCTGCAGACGAGCATCGACCACACGCCACCCGAACTGGTCCACGACCTCGGAACTGCGATCCTCAGCCCCATCGCCGGCCGCCTCGGCCAGTCACAGGAGTACGCGTTCCTCATGGACTCGACGGTCGTCACGCCGGAGGGCGCGCTCAACTGCGAGATATACGCCATCCCCGACGAACAGAAGCTCAAGGAGGCCCTCGACGCCCTCCTCGTCGAACGGAGTGACCAACTCGAAGCCAACCGAGAATCGCTCTTCTAACATGAAGACGTACGGCGGGACGTCGTCGTCGCGGACCCGCGAGCGGGTCGGCATCGCGGATTTCGCGGTCACCGCGGACGGCGCCGTGTTGACCACCAGCGGTCTCGGCTCCTGTCTCGGGATCGGCCTCCGTGACGGCTCGGCGGGCGTCGCGGGCCTCGTCCACGTCATGCTTCCGACGGCGCCGGAGGATCCGCCGAACGCCGCCAAGTACGCCGACACCGGCATCGGCGCGGTGTTGAACGCGATGTATGCCGAGGGGGCGTCTTCGGGCCGGGTGCGAGCGAAACTCGTCGGCGGAAGCGCCATGTTCGAGTTCGACAGTCAGGACGAGCCCATCGGCGAGCGAAACGTCGCAGTCACCCGCGCGACCCTCGACCGACTCGGTATCCCCGTCGACGCCGAGGACGTGGGTGGCGACTCGGGACGTTCGATCCGGTTTCACGGCGATACCGGCGACCTCCGTATCAAGTCCGCCGGAACCGAACGTCGGATTTGAAACTAACCGACGACGTGCGGCGGGGCGAACTGCCCGGGCGCGGAGGGGTTCGAACCTGATGGCGGCTGACAGACGTCCGTCATACACGTATCAAAACTGATAACTGGAGGACAACGATTAAAGTACGCCACGGACATAGGAAACACGATAGAATGGGTTCGACGGGTTGTCGGGCGACGGGAGGGACCGGATGGAACTCCTAGAGCGCTTCCTCGGCGGCGACGACGACGACGGCGGGAGCGACGCCGACGGCGACGACGACATGTTCTTCGAGGAGGACGACGACCTGGACGACTTCGGCGGCGACGACTTCGGCGGCGACGACGGACTCGGGTTCGACGACGGCGACGACGGTGGCGCCGCGACGGCCGAACTCGAAGGGCGGATCGACGAGATAGAGAACGAAGTGGCTAGCCTCTCCTCTACGGTGAGCACCATCCGCAGCGAGAACGAGGAGATCAGCAACACCGTCGAGGACGTCGAGGAGAACGTCCGCAAACTGCTCGACATCTACGAGATGGTTACCCGCGGCGTCAACCCCTTCGTCGACGACGTCCAGGCCGGCGGTGGGTTCGACGGCGGTGGCGGGTCGCTCGGTTTGTTCGACGACGACGGCGACGAACAGGAGGAGGATCTAGACGACGACATCGCCGGCGCCGACGCCGAGGACTTCTTCGACGACGACTTTCTCGACGACCACGGGGACGACGATTTCGGCGACTTCGACGACGCGACAACCGACACCATGTCCGACGATTCCGACGACGGGGACGACTCCGGCAAATCGTTCGAGGAACTGAAAGACGAGTACGAGAGCGGCGACGCAGACTGGGCCGACGGCGGCGACGCGACCAACGGCGACGCCGACGAGTTCGACGAGGGGGGTGACGACGGCTTCGGGGACCTCGACACCGGCGACGCCGACGAAGGCGACGGCTTCGGGGACCTCGACACTGGCGACGCCGTCGGTGATTCCGACGCCGACGGCGGCGCCGATCCGGCACCGGTCGAGACGGCGGCCGACGGGGCGGCGTCGAACGACCCGGCGGACGTGCCAGCCGACGCGCCGACCGATGCGGGCGACATGCAGTTCGCCGCCAACACGGTGATGCAGGGGTCGGGGACGTCGAAACCGTATCTGGAGACGGTTCCGTCCGGCTACGTCGGCGACCTCCTCGTGATGGAGTGGCTCGAGTACCTCGTCGAGGAAGGCGACGTGGAGGACGCGGCCCGTGCGGTGGAGTACTACCGACGCATCCAGTGGGTCGGCGAGGACGCCGCGGACGAACTACGCGATTTCCTCGTCGGCTTCGGTGACCTCGACGCGGACCGGGAGGTGACCGGCGCCCCGTCGACGCTCGCCATCGACCACCACGTCGCCAGCCTGCGCTACATCAGCCGACTGACCGGCTCGACCGCCGACTCGGTCGTCTTCGACTGCTGGAGCGGTGGCGGAGGTGTCCCCTTTGGGCTTTAGCGTCAGCGGGTCGGCGGCCATCGTCTTCGTCGGCATCTTCCTCGCGTTCTCGACGGCGTACACCGCCTCGGCCAACGGGTTCGAGCGGGTGAACGACGCCCGATCCGCGGTGGACGACGAGGCGCTCGAGCGACAGAACACCGCTCTCGCGGTCACGAACGTCACGTACGACGCCGGCACCGACACCCTGACCGTCGAGGCGGTCAACGAGGGGACGACCACCCTCGAAATCGGCGCCGTCGACCTCTTGGTGGACAACGCCTACCGCGACAACTTCACCGCACTGACCGTCGCCGGCGACGACTCGACGGCGCTGTGGCTCCCCGGCGAGCGTCTGCGTGTCGACGTGAACGCCACGAGCCGGCCGACCCGCGTGAAACTCGTCTCCGGCCCCGGCGTGGCCGACGTGGAGGTGATCTGAGTGGCCAGCGTCTCCGCTTCCCACCTGATCCTCTTCATCGCGAGTCTGGTCATCGCGGTGGGCGTCGCCGGCACGTTCACGCAGGGCATCTCGCGGCTCAGTCAGGGTATCGACGACCAGAGCCTCGAAGTCTCCGAGGAGGTGCGCACCGATATCGAGGTGATCAGCGACGCGGGCAGTCCGGTCCACAACAACTCGACGAACACCGTGACGCTCCTCGTGAAGAACACGGGGACTGCCGATATTCCCGCCGACTCCCGATTCATCGAGATACTGGTCGACGGCCGGTACCGGACGAACGTCACGATCACCGTCGTCGACGGCGAGCGGTGGCGGCCGAACAACGTGATCCGCCTCGAAATCGGCGGGGCGGACCTCTCGCCCGGCGACCACCGGGTGAAACTGATCGTCAACGGCGACGAGGAGGTGTTCAGGTTCCGCACATGAGTGGGACTGGTTCCAACCTGCTGTCGCTCGGTCTGGAGGGTCACGACCGCCTCAACAAGGAACTCGGCGGCGGCGTTCCCCGCGGGAGCATCGTCCTCGCCGAGGGCGACTACGGGGCCGGCAAGAGCGCCATGTCCCAGCGAGCCACCTACGGCTTCTGTGAAGAGGGACACACCGTGACCTACCTCTCGACGGAGTTGACCACCCGCGGGTTCATCGACCAGATGCACTCGCTGTCGTACGACATGGTCGATCACCTGCTGGACGAGAACGTCCTCTTTCTCCACGCCGACTTCGACACCGGCGGAACCCTCTCCGACGAGGGGGAGGGTGAGCGCAAGGAACTCCTCAAGCGGCTGATGAACGCGGAGGTGATGTGGAACTCCGAAGTCATCGTGATCGACACGTTCGACGCCATCCTCCGCAACGACCCGAAGTTCGAGGCGCTGGTTCGACAGAACGAGGAGCGCCAGGCCGCCCTCGAGATCATCGGCTTCTTTCGCGACATCATCTCACAGGGGAAGGTGATCGTTCTGACGGTCGACCCCTCCACCGTCGACGAGGAGGCCATCGGCCCCTTCCGCTCCATCGCCGACGTGTTCCTCGAACTCGAAATGATCGAAGTCGGCAACGACGTGCGCCGGCAGATTTCGGTCAAGCGGTTCGCGGGCATGGGACAGCAGGTCGGAGACACCATCGGCTACTCCGTCCGGTCGGGGACGGGGATCGTCATCGAGAGTCGTAGCGTCGCATAATGACGGAACTCGGAACCGCCACCCCCTCGGACGAACTGAAACAGATCGCAGCCAGCAGGCCCCACCTGCGCGATCACCTCAAGAAGTTCAAACAGATCACCGGCGAGTTCCCCCTGCTCATCGACGAACCGACCGGCGACTACGAGACGAACCGCCCGAACGTCCTCTACCCCATCGGCGGCCCCATCTACTGTCACATCTACGGTGACCTGGGGCAGGACATGAAGTATTACGCCATCGAGCCCTCCCTCTCCGGCGACGAACAGAGCCTGTTCTCGAAGATTCGGGACGAACTCCTCGACCGTAGCGTCAGCAAGGCCGTCCCGGAAGAGGAGTCGGAGTACGACGACCGGATCGAGGAACTCCTCCAGGAGACGACGACCATCGACCGCGACCGGAGCGGCCTTCGCTACTGGATCGACAAGCTGCTGGATTTCCTCGGTCTCGGCAACTACCAGGTCAGCGAGCAGACCTACGAGAACATCCGCTACCGGCTCAACCGCGACATCGTAGGGCTCGGCCCGCTCGAACCGGTCATGCGCGACCCGGCCAACGAGGACGTTCACGTCATCGGCCCGCACCAGTGCTACGTCGATCACGGCACCTACGGGCTGATCGAGACCACCGTCGACTTCGGGACGCCGGAACAGTTCGACTCCTGGATCCGGAGCATGGGCGAACGCATCGGCGACCCCGTCTCCGACTCCAACCCCATCGTCGACTCCACGCTCCCCGACGGCTCCCGTCTCAACGTCATCTACTCCGACGACGTGAGCGTGCAGGGGCCGAGCCTCACCATCCGTCAGGGCGACGAGACGCCGCTCTCGATCAACCAGATCACCAAGTGGGGGACGCTCTCCCCCGAACTCGTCGCCTACCTCTGGCTCTGTCTGGAGAACGAACAGACCGTCTTCGTCGTCGGCGAGACGGCTTCGGGAAAGACCACGACGCTCAACTCGATCATGTCGTTCATCCCCCGGGACTCGAAGATCTACACCGCCGAGGACACCGCCGAGGTGCTCCCGCCCCACGACACTTGGCAGCAGTTGCTCACCCGTGAAGGCGGTAGCGAGGACAACTCCGACGTGGACATGTTCGATCTGGTCGCCGCCGCCCTCCGTTCCCGCCCCGACTACATCATCGTGGGCGAGGTTCGTGGCGAGGAGGGACGGATGGCCTTCCAGGCCGCCCAGACCGGCCACCCGGTCATGCTGACGTTCCACGCCAGCGACATCGTCTCGATGATCCAGCGGTTCACCGGCGACCCGATCAACGTCCCCGAGACGTTCATGGACAACGCCGACGTGGCGCTGTTCCAGAACCGGGTGAAGCAGGGCGACGACGTGCTCCGCCGGGTCACGAGCGTCCAAGAGATCGAGGGCTACTCGAAGGAGATGGACGGCGTCGTCACCCGGCAGGTGTTCAGCTGGGACCCCGTCGAGGACGAAATCGTCTTCCAAGGCATGAACAACTCCTACGTCCTCGAAGAACAGATCGCCACGCTCCTCGGCTACGCCGACACGCGTGACATCTACGACGATTTGGATTTCCGGGCACGGCTCGTCGAGCGCATGATCGAGGAGAACATCCTCGGCTACCACGAAGTCAACGAGGCCATCAAGTCGTTCCAGCGCGACGGCGTCGAGGGCCTCCCCTTCGATATGCACAGATAATGGCGTCCGAATCAGCTGCGGAGGGCGGGAACGACATCACCGCCTCGGAGACGCTCGCGTCCATCGTCGAGGCGTACGAGCGCATGGACATGGAGATGTCGCGGTATCTCCTCCTCATCGTCGTCCCCTCCCTGCTCTTTTTGCTCGGGACCGTCGCCGTCGCCGTTTTCGTCGACCTTCCGCTCTCGGTTCGGCTGCCGGTGCCCCTCCTCGGTGGCTTGGTTCTCTTCGCGGCCGTCGCGTACCCCAAGCTCCTCGTCAGCCAGGAACGGGTCGAGATGGAGAACCAGTACCACCTCCTGATGACGCATATGACGGTGCTGTCGACGACGAACATCGACCGCATGGAAGTGTTCCGCAAACTCGGCGAGGAGGAGGAGTACGGCGCGCTCGCGGACGAGATCAACCGCGTCGTCCAACTCGTCGACACCTGGAACCAGAGCCTCGACGACGCCTGTCGCCGCCGCGCCCGGAGCATTCCGAGCGAACCCCTCGCGGACTTCTTCGACCGCCTCGCCTACACCGTCAACGCCGGCCAGGAACTCAGCGAGTTCCTGCTCAGCGAGCAACAGGTGATGATCCAAAACTACGTGACGATGTACGAGAGCACGCTCGACAACCTCGAGGTCATGAAGGACCTCTACCTGTCGATGGTGCTCTCGATGACCTTCGCGCTGGTTTTTGCCATCGTCCTCCCCATCCTGACGGGGACGAATCCCACGATGACCGTCGCGGCTGTCATCGGCCTCTACGGGTTCGTCCAGACCGGCTTCTTTCTCGTCATTCGGACGATGTCGCCGTACGACCCCACCTGGTACTACCCCGACGACGTCCGTCCCGAGGGGGAGTGGTCGATGATCGCCAGCCTGGCCGTCGGCAGTGTGCTCTCCGTTCTGCTCGTCGTCCTCGTCGCGGGCGACCTGTTCGGCGGCGTCCCCGGGTTGACCGATCTACTCCCAGTGTCGTCGATTCCCCGCCCGCTCTACATGGCCATCCCCGTCACGCCGCTCGCGATTCCGGGCATCGTCTTCCGCGTCCACGAGGAGCGCATCAAATCCCGCGACGACGAGTTCCCGAGTTTCATCCGGGCGCTCGGCGCGAGCGAGACGGCGAAGCAGTCGACGACCACCGCGGTTCTCAAGACCCTGCGCAAGAAGGACTTCGGCCCCCTGACCGGGGACATCGACGACCTGTTCAAGCGGTTGAACATGCGGCTCGAACCCATCCGCGCGTGGGACTACTTCACCGCCAACACGCGCTCCTACCTCATCCAGAAGTTCAGCGAGATGTACCTGGTCGGCAGACAGATGGGTGGCGAGCCGAAACAACTGGGTGAACTCATCAGCGAGAACATGAACCACGTCAATCAGCTCAGACAGCAGCGCCAGCAGGCGACGGTGACGATGATCGGCCTCCTCTACGGCATCACCGCGGCGTCCTCCTTCGCCTTCTTTATCGGGTTCAAAATCGTCGACATCCTCGCGGGGATGTCGCTCGATCTCACGGCGAGTGCTCAGCTCGACGTGGGACGGCTCATCCACACCCAAGTGTACGACCTCCCGCTCATCCAGTTTCTCCTCCTCGGCGTGGTGATGATCAACGCCGTCCTCTCCGCGCTCATCATCCGGACGGTCGACGGCGGGCACAAGGCAAACGCCCTCCTGCATTTCGTCGCGCTAACGTGGATCGGCTGCGCCGTCGCCGTCCTCACCATGTCGGTCGTCGGGGGGTTGTTGAGTGTCTGAACGCGTCGTCGCGGACTTCGTGGGACAGTTCTTCGTCACCGACATGGATCGCGATGACCCCGTCCGCGGTCGGATCGTCATGAGCCAGAAACGCCTCGTGCTCGTCGGCGACGACCGCAAGGTGACGGTGCCCACCGCCGCGATGTTCGACGTTGCCGTCGGCCACGTCCCGCCCGAGATGCGCTCGTTTTTCAGCGACTCCGTCACGGTCGCCTACCGGACCGACGAGGGGCGTCGCATGGTGGTCGTCGAGGCCGAGAGCGGGACGGTCGAGAAGTTCGCCACGGTCCTGTTCAAAGCCCACCTGAACGGCCGGACGGTGACGGTCGAACACCCCGCCGAGCGCGGGGGACGGGTCGTCGACTCGCCGATCCGGAAGGCGAAACTCACCGTCGACGACGGCACCCTCGCGTTCGACGGTCCCGACGTGGGGTTCTCTATCGATCTAGCGACGGTGACCGACTTCGAGAAGGAGACGCGGACGCTCGGGGGCGAATCCAGACCCGCGCTCTCGGTCCGGCACGTCCCCCGGACGACCGCCCTCCTCTCGGTCGTCGCCCTGCCGTCCGAGCGCGTGATGAACCTGCTCGGCCGTTACTTCCGTCTGGAGTACAGCGACATCGTCGAGGACCTGCAGGACGTGTCGCTCTCCGACGAGGAAGTGCAGGTACTCGTCGCCGTCTACTCCGCCGGCGAGGGCGTCGACCCGCTGGAGGTGGTCGCCGCCGACGCCAGCCAGACGACGATGGTGCTCAACCGCCTCCGCG
>ERZ1034547.371-NODE-371-length-11047-cov-8.082515_pt1 | contig 11047 bp, 7 predicted proteins | sample MGYA00520642_ERZ1034547 | MGnify/ENA primary metagenome ERZ1034547 (study PRJEB33760, sample SAMEA4777713) | hypersaline lake metagenome | biome: hypersaline environment; feature: brines | place: Spain | collected 2012-08 | depth 0 m ... | reverse complement strand
GCCGAACGGTGGGGCCGAACGGTGGGGCCGAACGGTGGGGAGGCGTTGCTATGCACACCGGCCGCCCCCGGTGCTACGCCTCCCCAAATGCCTCCTCAAAGCCCCTGTCGGCGGGCGGAAAGTCGAGGGCCCGCATGCGGGCACAGGCTTCCTCGGCCCCGTGCTCGCGGTCCATGCCCTCGTCCTCCCACTCGATGGAGAGGGGCCCGTGGTAGCCGTGGCGGTGCAGGCGGCGGAGGATCGCCTCAAAGTCAATCTTGCCGCGCCCGATGGAGCGGAAGTCCCAGTACCGATCCGCATGCCCGAAGGGCAGGTGGCCGCCAAATACGCCAGCCGGCCGCCGCCCCTCGGCCCACCAGACGTCCTTCATGTGGACGTGCGCGATGCGGTCGGCAAAGTGGTCGAGGAACGCGAGGTAGTCGACGCCCTGGTAGCCAAAGTGGCTGGGGTCGTAGTTAAAGGCGAAGGCGGGGTGGTTGTCGAGGGCGCAGAGCGTACGCTCCGCCGTGCTGAGATCAAAAGCAATTTCGGTCGGGTGCACCTCCAGCGCAAAGCGGATCTCTTCTGCCGCAAACGTGTCCAGCAGCGGCCGCCACTGGTCGGCAAACGCTGCGTACCCCTCATCAATTAGGGACTGCGGGGTGGGCGGGAAGGCGTAGAGGAGGGGCCACACGGGCGAGCCGGTGAAGCCGGTGACCACATCGACGCCGAGGGCGCGGGCCGCGGCGGCGGTGCGCTCCATCTCTTCGATGGCACGGCGCGTCACCCCGTCCGGATCGCCGTCGCCCCACACCCGCTCGGGCACGATGTTTTTGTGCCGGGCGTCGATGCGGTCGCTCACGGCCTGGCCCACCAGGTGCTGACTGAGGGCCCAGACGTCGAGGTCGTGTGCGCGCAAGAGGGCGCGCTTGCGGCGAACGTAGTGGTCGTCCGACACAGCGCGGGCCACGTCGAAATGGTCGCCGTTGCAGGCCAGTTCCAGGCCGTCGTAGCCCCAGGCCGCGGCCTTTTCGGCGAGGGTGGCGAGGGGCATGTCGGCCCATTGTCCGGTGAAGAGGGTGATGGGGCGGGGAGGCATGAGAGGCGGCGGGGCGTCTGTGGAGGGACGAGCGGCACGGAAGAATGGCACGGAAGAGCAGCACGGAAGAGCAGCACGGAAGAGCAGCACGGAAGAGCAGCACGGAAGAGCAGGGGCGCTACAGCGACCATTCGCCCCGGGCGTCGCGGCGCAGGTACGGTTCGGCCGCCGGCGCGTTGGGGATGGTCATGGAGCGGGGGTCGTACCGGATGGGAACGCCGGCTTGGAGGGCGACACTCCCCAGGAGGAGCGTCTCGGTCAGCGGGGCTGCGTAGTCGAAGGGGCAAGACGCGACCGCTCGGCCTTTGCAGGCCTCGACCCAGTTCATTTGGTGGCTGGTGTCAATGCGGGGGAGCCGCTGCGGGGCGTCCGCGACCGTCGCCTCCAGCCCTGTCGGGTAGAGGCGCGGGTTTCGGCCGTAGGTGTCGTGCATCAGCACGCCCTCGTCCCCCACCCAAATTGCGCCCCCGGAGGACGGCGCCGGGCCGTCCTCGTCCGGGCCGAGAGTGCGCACCAGCGGCACGTCCGGCGGGAGGGCCTGGGGACGAGGCGGGAGGAGGCCGCCGTCGTACCAGGTCAGCGTCACCGGAGCGCGGCCGCCCCGCCCAAAAGTGTAGTGGACGGTCTCGACGGAGGGCCAGGAGACGCGTTCGGCGTCGTCTCGGCCGAAGCCATTCGAGGAGGCCCATACCTCCGTGGGGGCGCCGAGGTCGAGGGCCCAGACCGCGTGATCGAGGATATGCGTTCCCATGTCGCCGAGGGCGCCCGTGCCGTAGTCGATCCATCCGCGCCAGCGGAAGGGATGATAGGCCGAGTGATAGGGGACCGTCGGCGCTGGGCCCAGAAAGAGGTCCCAGCGCAGCCCGTCGGGAGGCGTCATCGAGTCGTCCGGGCGGGAGACACCCTGCGGCCACCAGTTGGCGGGGCGGTCGGTCCAGGCGTGGATCTCCTGCACCGTACCGATGGCCCCGTCCCACACCCACTCGATGGCCCGGCGCCCGTCTGCGTGGGTATGGCCCTGGTTGCCCATCTGTGTCACCACGTCCTGCGTGTCGGCTGCGTCCCGGAGTGCCCGCGCCTCCCGTACGGTTCGGGTGAGGGGCTTCTCGACGTAGACGTGTAGGCCTCGCTGCAGCGCCTCCATGGCAGCAACGGCGTGGAGGTGGTCGGGCGTAGAGACGACCACCGCGTCGAGCGTCCCCGCCAGGTCGTCCAACATCCGGCGAAAGTCGGCGTAGCGCTCGGCCTGCTCGTACGCCTCGTGGAGCGCCGCGAAGCGCTCCGCCACGGCCCCGTCCCGGGTGCGCAGCGTGCGGTCGACGTGGCGGTAGTCGACGTCACAGATCGCGACGATGTTTTCGGACGTCATGGCGTTGAGGTTGCTAGCGCCGCGCCCCCCCACGCCGATGCCGGCGATGTTGAGGGTGTCGCTGGGCGCCTGGTAGCCGGGTCCGCCCAAGACGTGGCGGGGCACAATGCTGAGGCCGGCGGCCGTGAGGGCCGATCCTTTCAGAAATGTGCGTCGGTCCATGGGGGCTCTGGTAGGAGGAGGGTACGAGAAGAGACACGCAACAGCCGCAGGGCCTGCGGTCAGAGCGTCTTGATCTTGATGTTGCGGAAGTGAGCCGTCGTTCCGTGTTCTTGGAGGCCGATGTGGCCCTCCCGTGCGTCCCCAAACTCGGGGTGGCTCCGAAACTTGCTGTCGCGAAGCATCCGGTACCACTCCGGGGTCCACAGCTCGTACGCCAGCACCTTGCGGCCATTGAGCCAGTGCTCCACGTGACCGCCCTCCACGACAATCATCACCTCCTGCCACTCCCCATGCCCGGTGAAGGGCTGCGGGTCGGCGGGAATGAGGTCGTAGAGCGATCCGGCCTTCCGGTTGCCGTTTTCGCCGCGGGGCGCGTCCGGGTGGTGGGCATTGTCCAAGATCTGCATCTCCGGGGCCGACCAGTAGATGGCCCGGTCGGGTTGCTCCAGGGCACGGTAGAAGATGCCGCTGTTGCCGCCCTTGGCGATTTTCCACTCAAGCCGCAGCACAAAGTCGCTGTACGTCTCGGTCGTAACGATGTCGCCGCCCGCGCCATCGACCGTAAGGACGCCGTCCTCGACGGTCCAGCCCCGGTCCGGGAAGGCTGCCTGGCCGTATCCGCGCCACCCTTCTGGGGTAGATCCGTCAAAGAGCAAGGTCCAGCCCTCGGCCCGTTCCTCCGCGGTGAGGGTATTGGGAGGAGGAGACGGCGGCTCGTCCTGGGCCCTTGCCGGGGCGCACAGGGCGACGGACATGAGCGTGAATAGAACCAGGGAGGCACGAGCGAGAGAGGGCATGGCGCGTTGGCAAAGAACGGGGGAAGAGACAGGATATGGATGGAGACCGTGGGGGGCGGCCCGGATCGGTTAGGCACCGGGAGGCGCATACGAGGCATCGACCCACGCTTCGTTCTCGCTGCTTCGGAGCGCAGTCTGGATGAAGTGGACGCCGCGCGCGCCGTCCTGCACGGTGGGAACGTCCTGCGCCCAGGGAGCAGGGGCGACGCCCGCCTCGTGGGCCGCGATGGTGTGGGCGGCGCTGCGGTACAAGTTGGCGAAGGCCTCAATGAAGCCTTCGGGGTGGCCCTGCGGGGTGCGCAGGAACGGCTGGACCGACGCCGCCAGCGAGGCGCGGCCGTGGGTATAGACGCGCTGCGGCTCGTCGCCGTTCACATCGGAGAGGAGGGTGAGGCGGTGTGGGGTTTCCTGGTTCCAGGCCAGCCCTGCCTCGGAGCCGTAGACGCGGAGGCGGAGGTTGTTTTCCTCTCCGGCCGCGATTTGCGAGCAGTGGAGGAGGCCGCGCACCCCGCCCTCGTAGCGGGCCAGGATGTTGGCATCGTCGTCCACGGCGCGCCCCTTCACCCCCGTTCCCACATCGGCGCACAGGCGCTCCAGGGCCCGGCCCGTGACGTACCGGGCCAGGTGCTCGGCGTGCGTGCCAATATCGCCCAGCGCACCGGCACCCGCCATGGCCGGGTCGGTCCGCCACGACGCCTGCTTGTGATCGCCGGCCTCAAGGCGCCGGTTGAGCCAGCCTTGCGGATACGCAACCACAACCTTGCGCAGCTCACCGAGGCGGCCCTGCTGCACGAGCGCGCGGGCCTGCTTCACCAGTGGGTAGCCGGCGTAGGTGTGAGTGAGGCAGAAGACCACGTCCTGCGCCTCCACGCGCCGACACAGAGCCTCCGCGTCGTCGAGGGTAGTCGTCATCGGCTTGTCGCAGATGACATGAATGCCGCGGTCGATGAAGGCGCAGGCAACGTCGTAGTGCAGGTGGTTGGGCGTAACGATGGAGACGACGTCGATGCCGTCGGGGCGCTCGGCCTCCGCCGCGGCCATCTGCGCGTACGTGTCGTAGACCCGCTCGGGGGCAAGGTGAAGGGCCGCGCCCTGGCGGTGCGACGTTTCGGGGTCCGAGGAGAACGCGCCGGCGACCAGGTCCAAGTCGCCATCGAGGGCGGCAGCGGAGCGGTGGACGGCCCCAATGAAGGCACCGGGGCCGCCCCCGACCATGCCGTACCGAAGGGGACGATCGAGAGCCATGGGAAAAAGGGAGAGCAGAGGAAAGAGAACAGACGGGCAGAGGGCCCGGCGGGGTCAGGAGAAGTCGGGGGCGAGCCGGGAGCGGACGACCTGGAGGAGCCGCTTGGTGGCGCGGATGCCGTCCGTCTCGCTCAGCGAGTCGCCTTCGTATTCGATGCCCACGTAGCCGCGATACCCGTGCTCCAGCACAATGCGCAGGAGCCGGTTGTAGTCCAGCGTCGTCTCCCGCCCCTCATCGTCGAACGCGAGCGCCTTGGCACTGACGGCCTTGGCGTGCGGCATGAGCGCACGCACCCCCTTGTACGGATCGTAGGCCTCCCCCTCGCGGAGGTCCCAGTTTCCAAAATCGGGCAGCGTGCCGCAGCGCTCGTGATCCACCGTCTCCATGACGGCAGCGAGCCACACGCCGTTGGAGGAGAGGCCGCCGTGGTTCTCAACGAGCACGTTGAGGCCGTGTGCGGCGGCATGCTCGGTGAGGCGACGGAGCCCGTCTGCTGCCCGCTTGCGCTGTTCATCGGGGGCGCCTTCGCCCAGCGTTCGGGCGTTGACGCGAATGGAGTGGCACCCCAGGACCGACGCGGCCTCGATCCATTTGCGGTGGTTGTCCACGGCCGCCGTGCGCTTTGCCGCCTCGGGGTGCCCCAGCGCGCCCTCGCCGTCGCACATGATGAGCAGGCTCTCCACGCCCGCCTCCTCGGCGCGCGTCTTCATGGTGTGCAGGTAGCCCTGGTCCCCGGCCCGGTCCATAAAGAAGCGATTGACGTACTCGACCGCCCCGATGTCGAACGTCTCGCGGGCGGTGCGGGCAAAGTCGAGCGGGCGGAGGTCGCCCTCGAAGAAGGCGCGGTGCAGCGACCACTGGGCGAGCGAGATGCGGTAGAGCGGGGCGTCCGTCGGGCCCTGCATCCGGGCGGCCGTCGGAGCACCATCGGGAGCATCACCGGGGTCACCATCAGGAGCATCACCCGGGGCACAGCCCCAGGTGGGCAGGGCGGCCCCGAGCGTGAGGGCGGCGGAGGCTTTCAGAAACGAGCGCCGATCAGAGCGAAGCATGGGCGAGGCAAGAAGATAGGAAGGCAGTGGGGAGGGGGCGGAGCATACCGGGCGCTTCTCAGGCCGCAACATTTTCCGGGGCGTCGTCTTCCGTATCGGCGCCCATGACCGAGGCGACCGATTCGCCGCCCACCTCCACCTCATCGTCGAAAAACAGCACAAAGAAGACCAGCACAGCCCCCGCAAAGGCCGCCGGGACCCACCAGAAGTGGACCCACTGGTTGAGCGTCAACTGATCGCCGGTGCGGATGAGATTGAAGAGCCAGCCCGCCACCTGCGCCCCAATCAGCATGCCCGCGCCGTAGGTCAGGAGCACAATGAGCCCCTGCGCCTGCCCCCGGATCTTCGGGTTGGACTTCTTGTCCACGTAAATCTGCCCAGCCACGAAAAAGAAATCGTAGCAGATGCCGTGGAGGGCAATGCCGGAGAGAATCATCCACGTGACCATGTCCGGCGCCCCCAGGGCGAAGAGGCCGTAGCGGAGCACCCAGGCAAACATGCCCACGCCCAGCATCCACTTCACGCCGAGGCGCACAAAGAACATCGGCATCAGCAGCATAAAGATCACCTCCGAGGCCTGCCCGATGGTCTGCACCGCCGCGATTTGCTGAAAGCCCGTGTCGGCCAGGAAGGTCTGGGTGAAGTTGTAGTAGGCCGCCAGGGGGATGGAGATCAGGAAGGAGCTCAGGAGAAAGACGTAGAACGAGGGCGAGCCCAGTGTCTTCAGGGCATCGAGGCCCACGATGTCGCGCACCGAGACCGTTTCGCCCTCCGCCGGGGGCGGGGTGTGCGGCAGGGTAAAGCTGTAGAGCCCGTAGATCGCGCTGATGGTGGCCGTCAGGTAGAGCGGGAATGTGGTCTCTTCCGGAAGGACGCCCGACGCCCCTTCCGGCACGAAGTAGCCCCCGAGGTAGCTTACGAGCAGCCCGGCCACGATCCACCCGACCGTCCCGAAGACGCGAATCACCGGGAACTGCGATTCCTGCTCCGTCATGTTGTGGAACGCCAGCGTATTGGTCAGGCTAATTGTGGGCATGAAGCACAGGTTGTAGGCGAGCAGCGCCAGGATAAAGAGGAGCGGATACCCGATGACGGAGGGAGCGACAAACATGAAGGCCGCCCCCAGCAGGTGCAGCACACCGAGGACCGACTGGGTAGGGAAGTAGCGATCGGCGATGAGGCCGACAAAGAAAGGCGCGACGAGAGCCGCGATGGGATTGACCGTGAACGGCCAGTGGGTGAGGCCCTCCATCCCGTGGGCCGTCATGGTGACGGCAATGGTCGTGTACCAGGCGCCCCAGACGAAGAACTCCAGGAACATCATGGCGCTGAGGCGGGCTTGGATCGTGCGCTTCATGGGAGTGGGGCGGGCAGGGAAAAGTGGGCAGCGGCAACGCTCAACCGGAAGGCCGTGGGGCCTCCGGAAGAAGGCGTGTGGGGCAGGGGAGGACGGAGAGCGGGGGGGCAGTCCATGTCGTCAATCCATGTCGTACGTCGTGACGAAGGCCTCCACAGCATAGAATTCCGGGAGGCCCAGGCCGTTGAGGGCGTCGGCCGTGGCGCGGTTGCGGTCGCGGGCTCGTTCCCAGAACTCTCGTTCGTCGTAGGCGCCGGGAAACATCGCCCGGTCTTTTTGGCTCTCGTGCTTGAAGATGGCCTCCACCTTGCGGTCGAGGTCTGCCTTGGAGAGCGGCACAAAGACATCGGCCTCGTGGAGCGGCCACTCCTGCCAGGCCCCGCGGTAGAGCCAGACGAGCGGATGGGGGCGGGAGGGATCGGGGGCCTCGCCGTCGCCGGACGGCGCCGCGGCGGCCTCGCTATAGCGGTGGAGGGCCTGCTTGATGGCCTTGTAGCACATGCGGTGGGTGCCGTGGGGGTCGGACAGGTCGCCCGCCACAAAGATGTGGGTGGGCGCGACCGTCGTCAGCAGATCGTGCACCACCTCCACGTCCGCCTCCGAGATGGGATCTTTGCGGACGCGCCCCGTCTTGTAGAAGGGCATGTCCAAAAACTCGGCGTGGTCGGCGTCCAGCCCAAGGACCTCGATTGCCGCGATGGCCTCCCCGTACCGAATGTGTGCCTTGAGGGCTTGCACCTCCGGGGGGTCGACCTCGGCCGGGTCCTTTTCGGCAAAAAAGGTTTCGATCTCCGTGCGGCGCTCGCGGAAGCCGGAGAGAGCGTCCGTGCTCATGTTGAGCGCATCGCCGCTGAGGCCGATGAAGCGGAGGTAGCGGCGCACGTCGGCGTCAAAGACCGCCACCGAGCCGTTCGTCATGTACGAGACGGTGACGTCGTTGCCGTTCGCCACGAGCGTGTCGAACATGCCCCCCATGGAGATCACATCGTCGTCCGGGTGCGGGCTGAAAAGAAGGATGCGCTCGTCGGAGGGGAGATCGTCGGGGTACGTGATGCGGCCGCGCAAGGCCTCAAAGACCTCGTGGGCCAGGTCATCAACGTGGTCGTAGCGGTGGACCAGGCTGTGCAGCTGGTTTCGGTAGTAGTCGGAGGCCTCCAGGCGTGGGATGGGAGTGTTGAGGGTCTGGGACAGCCAAATGACGGCGCGCTTGGCCTTGTCGTCGGTCCAGTCGACCTCGCGGACCCGCCAGGGCATTTTTTTGCGCGTGAGGTCGACGGCGGCCGCTTCGTCGAGGTAGAAGGTGGCGTTGGGGTGGTCTTGGAGGTAGCTGGCCGTAACGTCCCGGGAGGGGGGCTCCTCCACGGCGCGCCGTACGATGGGGGCCTTGTGCTCCCCCGTCGCCATGAGGATAATCTCGTCGCAGTCGAGAATGGTGCCGACGCCCATCGTGACCGCCTCCTGCGGCACGTTCTCTTCGCCGAAGAAGGCGCTCGCGGCGTCCTTGCGCGTAATCTCATCGAGAACCACCAGGCGGGTGCGGGTGTGGCGCCCGGAGCCCGGCTCGTTGAAGCCCACGTGCCCGGAGCGCCCAATGCCGAGCAGCATGAGATCGATGCCCCCGGCCTGCTCAATCTGATGCTCGTACTCCACACAGTGGCGGTCTACGGCTGTCGGGGGGAGGTCGCCCCGGGGAATGTGGATCTGCTCGTCGGGGACGTTGACGTGCTTGAAAAAATTCTCCTGCATGAACCGGTGATAGCTCTGCAGGCTATCAGGGGCCATGGGGTAGTACTCATCCAGGTTGAACGTCACCACGTTCGAGAAGTCGAGCCCGTCCTCCTCGTGCATCCGGATCAGCGCCTGGTACACGCCGACGGGGGTCGAGCCCGTGGGCAGGCCCAGGACGGCCTGCTGATGGACCGCCTGCTTTTCTTCGATGAGGGTGGCGACGCGCCGGGCCACGCGATGCGCCATCTCGGCCGGGTCCTCGAAGATGAGGGTGTCCACCCGTTCGTTTTGGGTGTCGGTCGGCGAGGCAGAGTCGGAGGCAGTGGCAGCAGAGGAAAAGCCCATGACGCAGTGGCAGCGGTTCAGAAACAGCGGGGGAGGTGCGGAGCAGAAACGCCCGAGGAGACGAACGGCTCGCACCGGGCATGATAGCCGACGAGGACCATCGTCACAATACAATGAGAAATTCGGGACCGCTTCCAAACCCGAAAACGTTTGGAACCGCTTCCAAATCTCTGGTTTGACGCTCTGAGGCGAGAGGCGAAATTGCGTCTGCGGCTCCCCCCTGCTTACATTCTTGATGATTCTTCCCGCCCCACCGCCCCCTTTCGTATGCCGCAGATTCAAGAAGACCCTGAGACCTATGATGTATGCATCGTCGGCTCCGGCGCAGGCGGGAGCATGGCCGCGAAGGTGCTGGCGGAAGCCGGGGCCCGCGTGGTGATGCTGGAAGCGGGTCCAGAATGGAACGTGCAGGACGACGGGGCGATGTTTGACTGGAACTACGCATCTCCCCGCCGCGGCGCCTCCACCCGGGCGCGCCCTTTTGGCGAGATGGACGCATGCCTCGGCGGGTGGGACATCGAGGGGGAGCCGTACACCACGGACGAGGAGACGAACTGGCGGTGGTTCCGCGCCCGCATGCTCGGGGGGCGTACGCACCACTGGGGGCGCATCTCGTTGCGCTTTGGACCGGACGACTTCAACGGGCGGAGCGTGGACGGCTACGGCGATGACTGGCCCATCGATTACGCGGACCTGAAGCCGTACTACGACCGGGTTGACCGACTGGTGGGCCTCTTTGGCTCGGAGGAGAAGTTCTACAATTCGCCCGACGGCATCTTTATGGACCCGCCGGAGCCCCGCTGCTACGAGAAGCTGATCGAGCAGGGGGCGGAGGCCGTCGGGGTGCCCGTCATCCCGTCCCGCCTTTCTATCCTCACCGAGCAGCACAACGGCCGGGCGCCCTGCCATTACTGCGCGCAGTGCAACCGCGGCTGCACGACCCGATCGAACTTTTCGGCGCCGCCGGTGCTGCTGGACCCCGCCCTCCAGACGGGCAACGCGACGCTGATCCCCCACGCGATGGCCCGCGAGGTGACCACCAACGCCGAGGGACGAGCCACGGGCGTCTCCTACGTCGATACCCAAAGCCGCCGCGAGTACAAGGTGAAGGCCGACGTCGTGGTCCTGGCGGCCAGCGCGTGCGAATCGGCCCGCCTTCTCCTCAATTCCACCTCCCGCCGGCACCCCAACGGCCTGGCCAACTCCAGCGACACCGTGGGGCGCTACCTCATGGACTCGACGGGGTCGACGGTGATGGGCGTGGCCCCGCAGCTAATGGACCAGCCGGCGCACAATTGCGACGGCGTGGGGGGGATGCACTCCTACATCCCGTGGTGGGCCTACGACCAGCCCCTCGACTTTCCGCGGGGCTACCACTTTGAGCTGTGGGGCGGGCGCGGCATGCCGGGCTACGGCTTTGGCAGTGGCATCCAGACGCTCAACGGGCTGTTCCCCGGCGATGAGGAGACGAAGCGAAAGGGCGGCGGGGGCTACGGCCGCCAGCTCAAAAAGGACTACCGCCGCTTCTACGGAGCCACCGTTGGGATGTCTGGACGGGGCGAATCGATTGCCCACCGGGATAACTATTGCGAGATCGATCCGGACGTGCGGGATGAGTACGGCATTCCGGTCCTCCGCTTCCACCACTCCTGGCGGGAAGAGGAGTACCTGCAGGTGAAGCACATGCAAGAAAAGGGACGAGAAATTCTGCGGGCCGCTGGGGCCGAGCCCCTCGGGTCGGTGCCGAGCAAAGAAGAAGGGTACGGCATTACCATGCCGGGCGAAATCATCCACGAGGCCGGCGTGACCCGCATGGGCACGGACCCGGACGCGTCGGTGCTCAATGCGCAGTGCCAGGCGCACGACGTGGACAACCTGTTCGTGGCCGACGCGGGGCCGTTTACGTCCATGCC
>ERZ1034547.369-NODE-369-length-11076-cov-2.512385_pt1 | contig 11076 bp, 10 predicted proteins | sample MGYA00520642_ERZ1034547 | MGnify/ENA primary metagenome ERZ1034547 (study PRJEB33760, sample SAMEA4777713) | hypersaline lake metagenome | biome: hypersaline environment; feature: brines | place: Spain | collected 2012-08 | depth 0 m ... | reverse complement strand
GTCGCGAACTTCAAGGCGCGCAACGACCCTGGTGGAACCGTCAAGCTGGAGGTGACCCGCGAGGGGAAGACGCGCGTCGTGGAAGTGTCGAACGACCGCCTTCGACAAGGGCTGGGCGGTATCGGCCTGCTCGGTGAAACCCCCGACGGCGACGCCGAGACACAGACCAACGCTCCCGAGACGAGGACGCAGTCGCGCCGACGGTCGACCCCCGACACCAACGGCGCACAGGTGCTCGGCTCCGACGGCGGCGCGACGACCGAGTCGATTCAGGAGGTAGACGGCCCCTCGCAGGATTCGGGTGTCGACCAGTTCTCCACCACGCCGGACCGCGAGTCGACCGTCGGCGACCGGTACTGTGGCAACTGCAGCGAGTTCAAATACGTCCGCACCGACGACGGTCTCCAGCCGTACTGTGGTCTCCACGAGGAGGTCATGGACGACATGGACGCCTGCACGGAGTGGACGGCCGACTAGATCGCCGCGAGTCGCTGTTTCATCGACTCCCAGTGTGATCCCTTCCAGAAGTACTGCCCGCAGTCGCGACACCGCCAGATGTCGAACTCCTCGGTCGACGGCGCGTACTCCGGCGTCGGGTCGTCGTCGGGAACGGTCTCGACCGGCCCGTTACAGTCGCCACAGTAGTGCGGCTCGGAGTCGAGTGAGATGTCGAGTCCGTACGCGGCGAGTTCACGCAACTGGTCGTCGGTGTCGCGCTCGGTGAGACACCGACCCCGGTCGCCGGCTCGCTGTGCGAGTTCGACGTCGCGCGTGAGGAGCGTTCGGTCCTCCCTCCGTGCGATGTCGAGCAGTCGGTCGTCGTCCCGTGTCCCACGGTCGAGGGCGTAGGCTGCATCGTAGCCACAAAATCGGAGCATCGTCGCCAGCTTCCCACACATCACGTCGAGCAGGAACGGGCCGTGGTCGCTCACAGTCCGAGGAAGTCGGCGACGCCGTCGGCACCGCGCGCGTTGAGTACGTCGTCGGCCTCGGCCCAGCCGCGGCGGGCAGTGTGAACGCCGAAGCGGGCGAGCTCCAGACTCGACGGCTGGTGGGCGTCGGTGTTGACGACGATTGTCGCGCCGGCCTCGATTGCCTGCTTGACGTAGCCGCCCCGGAGGTCGAGACGGCTCGGGTTCGCGTTGATTTCGAGTGCCGTGTCGTTCGCCGCGGCGGTCTCTGCGATTCGCTCCATATCGAGGTCGAGTCCTTCACGCCGGTTCAGCAGTCGGCCGGTCGGGTGGCCGAGGATGTTCACTTCGGGGTGCTCGACGGCGGCGACGAGCCGGTCGGTCCCGTCGCCGTCGAGCGCGGCGTGCGGTGAGGCGACTACGCAGTCGAGTGCGGCGAGCACGTCGTCGGCCACGCTGACGGAGCCGTCCTCGCCGATGTTCGCCTCGACGCCCGTGAACACGCGGAGGTCGGCGTCGCTCGCGGCTTCCCGGACTGTCTCCGCGAGGTCGAGCAGGGCGTCGTCGTCGAGGCCGACGCCGCCGACCATCCCCGGCCCGGTCGCGTGGTCGGTAATCGCGAGATAGTCGTAGCCGCGGTCGGCTGCTCCCTGAATCATCCCGGCGACGGAGGCCTGCCCGTCGGAGGCGTCGGTGTGGAGGTGGAGGTCGCCCCGGAGGTCACCCTCCTCGATGAGCGTCGGGAGCTCGCCGTTGGCTGCGGCGTCGATTTCGCCTCTGTCCTCGCGGAGTTCGGGTGGGATGTGGGGTAACTCGAGCGCCTCGTACATCGAGACCTCGGTGTCGCCGGCGACGCGTTCGCCGACCCGCTGGCCGGCGTCGGGATCGTCGACCTCCGATACGTCGAAGACGCCGTACTCGTTCACTTTCAGGCCCCTATCGAGCGCACGGTTTCGAACGACGATATTGTGGTCGCGGCTGCCGGTGAAATACTGGAGCGCGCTGCCCCACTCTTCGGTGACGACGACCCGGAGGTCGACGCGCAGGCCGTCGACGCGGAGACTCGCTTTCGAGGTGCCGGCTTCGATGACCTCCCCGTCGAAGTCGGTGAACGCCTCGATTACCTGCGTCCCGTCGTCGCTGGCCGCCAGCACGTCTACATCACCGACGGTCGGCCGCCAGCGGCGAAGCGACCCAGCGGTGTCGGCCGCCTCGACCGCGTCGAGTTCGCGAAGGGACGCGAGCAGCCGGTCGGCGAGCGGTCGGGCATCGCCCAGCAGTTCACGCTGGTGGCTTTCGCGGGCGAAGGGGATGCCGTCAAGGATGTTCTGCTCGGTCGTCGCGCCGAAGCCGGACACCGCCTGAATCTCGCCGGCCTCTGCGGCGGCTTCGAGGTCGTCTAAGTCCTCGACGCCGAGTGCCTCGTAGAGGTCGGCGGCTGTCTTCGGTCCGACGCCCTCGACGCGGGTGATGGCCTCGATATCAATCGGTAGCTCCTCGCGCAGTTCCGTTAGCTCCTCGATGTCTCCGGTGTCGATATACTCGATGACCTTCTGGGCGATGGCGTCGCCGATCCGGTCGATCTGTTTGACGCTCTCGACACCCTCTTGTGCGAGAGTCTCGATGGCGACGGTGTGGCCGCGGATGTTGTCGGCCGCCTGTCGGTAGGCTCGAGGCTTGTACTCGACGCCCGTCGCCTCGAGCCGGTCTGCCATCTCGTCGAGCCGGTCGGCGACGGCGGCGTTTCGGCTCACCGTCCACCCAACTGGGAGCTGTCTTCGTGGCCCAGCGCCTGCTTCAGGAAATTCAGCCAGCGTTTGGTGTCTGCCGTCTCCTGCCGTTCGCGCTCGCCCTCGATATCTGTCGGCCGGAGCGATTCGAGCGCCGCGAGCGCGCGGTCAATACCGATGATGTCCTCAGCCAACTGCTCGCCCTCGATGAACGCGAGTTCCTCGTCCGTCTCGCCCTCGATGCGCTGTTTGCGCTGGAGTCGCTCCCGCCGGAGGTTCTTCTTTGCGCGCTCGACGCGCTCGCGCTCGCCGTCCGGAATCGTGTCCCGGCGCTTGATTTCGAAGACGAACTCCTGAAGATCGACCTCCTCGCCCTGCACGTCGATCCGGTCGGGGATGGACGCGCCGACGGTGGCGCTCTCGCGCCCGATTCGTTCGAGCAGTATCTCGCGCTCGTACTCCTGCATTGTCCGATCGGACGGTCTCCGCGACCAAAATACGCCCGGCGCGGAGAGGTATAAACTACATACCGCAATAGCAAATTGAGTAGTCCGCGAGTAGCCGCGACTCTCTGTAAGCCCGACAACGTCTATCGAAGCCGCTCTGCTGTCGAATATAACTCTAGAACATCCGAATCGGAGTGTACGGGAAGGACTAATACTCGTCCAGCCCTCAATTGGGACCACTCAATGGCCCGTATTCGCGGCGCAGCCCTCATCATCGCCGTTCTTCTCGTGACCGCAACTGTTCCCGGCTTTGCCGTCGGCGCGATTCCAGACGCGCGCGTGACGATTACCGACGCGAGCGTCTCGCCGACGAACCCGACGGCCGGCGCACCGACCACCGTCTCGGCGACCGTCAGGCTCTCCGCCGGAAGCGACTCGGCCGGGACGCTCGAACGCGTCGCCGTCGTCAACGAGACGGGAGCGACGCTCGCGAGCGCGACCGGGCTTGGGTCGCTCTCGCCGGGAGAGACGCTCACGGTGCCCGTTACGGTCAGCTTCTCCGACCCGGGGGCACGCGACCTCACGGTCGTCGCGACGGTCGCTGATGCAGACGACGACCAGGCGACCGTTCGCCGACCCCTGTCTGTCGCCGTCGAGGCCGGCACACCACAGCTAACGACCAACGCGGCGGGACTCACCGCGGGAGCCGACTCGGACGCCACGGTGACTGTCTCGAACCCAACGGGCGCACCGTTGCGTGATATCACCGTCGCGTTCACCGACGTTGCGGGCGACCGGACCCGACAGACGGTAGCGACGCTTCCGGCGGGCGTGAGCCAGCCGCTGAACTTCAGTCTCGCGCCGGCGACCGCCGGTGAGCGAGACCTCACGGTCGAAGCTTCGTACACGACTGCCGCAGGCACGCGGGCGACGACCACGCAGACCCGAGCCGTATCGGTCGCGCCGCTGCGAGACGACGTGGGGCTGCGCGTCGAACGAGTGACGGCAGACCAGCAGTCGGCAGCCGCAGACGCCGGCGGAGTGGGCGGGATTGCCGGTGCACTCGGCGGCGGAAACACCCTCCAGTCTGACGACGAAGACGCCGCTAGTGGGCAGATGGGAGCCGTCAGAATGACGGTGACGAACTTCGGGAACGCGGCCATCGAAGAGCCGGTGCTCGTCCCGCGGCTCTCGAACGGGACGACGGCGCTGAGCGTGGGGAGGACTGCCGTCGCCGGCACCATCGCGCCCGGCGCGACCGAGAGCGTGACCGTCGACCTCTCGGGGGCTGAAGCCGCGACACTCCGACTCGCGGTCGAGTACACCGTCGGCGGCGACGCGAGCACCGTCGTGCGCCCGTACGACCTCGACCGCGCGAGCGGCGCGGTGTCGGTGACCGGACTGAGTCTCAGCGCCGACGACGAGCGGCTCGAGCTGTCGGGGAACCTCGGGAACGTCGGCGACGGCGAGGTGCGCGGCGTCGTCGTCGGTGTCGGCGAGGGCGAGCACGCAGGACCGACGTATCCGAACAGAGATCAGTTCCTCGGCACCGTCGGCCCGAGCGAGTTCGCCCCGTTCGATCTGACCGCCCAAATCGACCCGGAGAATGTGACGAGCGTGCCGATAACCGTGGCCTACACGACCGCCGGTGAACGCCAGACGACGACCGTCGACGTGCCCGTCGCGACCGACGACGACGGCGACGGCGGACGGTTCCTGAGCGGTGTCGAGGGGACCGTCGTCGGGCTCGGCGTCGGCCTGTTGGTCACCCTCCCGCTGGTCGTCTTCGGCGCGCGCCGCTACCAATGAACGACGGGGATCACGAAGCAGTACGACGGCGGCGGCGGGACCGTCACCGCACTCGACGACGTCGACTTCACCGTCGAGCGCGGCGAGGTGACTGCCATCATGGGACCGTCCGGCTCTGGCAAGTCGACGATGTTGAACATGCTTGGACTGCTCGATGACCCGACGACCGGCAGCGTCGAGCTACTGGGCGAGCGGGTCGCTGCGCTGTCGGCTCGCGAGCGAACGGACGTGCGCCGCAAGCGCGTCGGCTTCGTGTTCCAGGACTTCCATCTCATTCCGACGCTGTCGGCCGTCGAGAACGTCCGGCTGCCGACGCGGTTTCTCGACGCCGACTACACCGACCGCGCGGTCGATTTACTCGGTCGTGTCGGACTCGCCGACCGGCTCCGACACACGCCCGACGAGCTATCAGGGGGGCAGAAACAGCGGGTCGCCATCGCGCGCTCGCTCATCAACGAACCGGACGTACTGCTCGCCGACGAGCCGACCGGCAACCTCGACCGCGACACCGGCGAAGCGGTGTTGGGTGAGATACAGACCATCGCCGACGCGGGCGTCGGGGTCGTCGCCGTCACCCACGACAGCCTCGTGGGCGAGTACGCCGACCGGACGGTCGAGCTAGTCGACGGGGTGCTCGATGGCTGACGAACGCGCGTCGGACCAGTCTGTGGAGTCGTCGCTGGCGACGCGGCTGGCCCGACGGTTTCCCGCAGGCTCGCTCGCCGTCCGGAACCTCTCGCGCCAGCGGCTCCGGGCCGGGCTCGCGATGCTCGGTATCGTCATCGGAGTCTTCGCCGTCATCACGCTCGGGATGCTCGGGACGGCGCTCCAGACCGCCGCACTGGCCGAACTCGGTGGGCTCGGCAATCAGGTCATCATCAGTCCCGACGACGGCGAGGAGAACCTCGGGCCTCGCGAGGTGCAGGCCATCCGGCAGGCCGCCGCCGGCGGCGGAACCGTCATCCCGCTAAACTCGGGGGGTGCAAGCGTCTCGGGCCCGAACGGTCAGTCCTTTGCCCAGCTGTACGGGACGACACAGCCGGCGGCGCTGTTCGGCGTCGACAACGTGCCCGACACGCTCAGACAGGGCGTCGCCGTCGGTGATGAACTCGCCGCGGGACTCGGCGCACGCGTCGGGTCTGCCGTCGAAATCGAGGGGAACCGCTATCGCGTGCTCGCGATTATCGACTCCGAGGGCACCTTCTCCCCGATCAGGCCGGGGTCTGCGGTCGTGCTTCCACCCGACGAGTTCGTCGCCGACGACTACGCACAGGTCGTGGTACAGGCCGACTCCGCGGACGACGCACGGGCGATTGCTGACGGAGTCCGCGAGCGGCTGAACACCCGCCAGGAGCGCGTCTCGGTGCTCTCGTTGACGAGCGTGCTCTCCCGGATTACCGAGTTCTTCGCGCTGTTGAACGGGTTCTTACTCGCCGTGGCCGGTATCTCGCTCGTCGTCGCCGGCGTCTCCATCTTCAACGTGATGTTGATGACGGTCTCGGAGCGTCGGGGTGAAATCGGCGTGCTCCGGGCCGTCGGCGTCCACCGCGACGAGGTGCTCCGGACGCTGCTCGTGGAATCGACGCTGCTCGGGGTCGTTGGCGGGGCGCTCGGAGCCATTCTCGGGACGGCCGTCGTCGTGGGGGTCGCACTCGGCACCCGACTCCCGCTGTCTGCCGTGCTCGTCCCGACGAACGGGCTCGTCGTCCTCGGCGCGTTCGGGTTTGGAATGTTGATCGCGCTCGGGGGCGGACTCTATCCGGCCTACCGAGCGGCGTGGGAGCCGCCGGTCGAATCCCTGCGCGGATAGCGGTCGACGCTCCGTATGACGGGAGTGAATCGACGGTCCGGCTCCAGCTATATTGTATGTTGACTGAGGGGTTTAACCATTCAGCGAGCGTACGTGGAGCATGAATCGAGAGACGTTCGCAGGGCGGGCGACGATACACTTCGAGCTACTGGTGACCGTCGCGGCACTAGCCGGGCTAGTCGCAGTCGCAATCAGTGCGGGGACGACGAGTTCGTTCGTGCTGCCGACGGCCATCGGCATCGGGTTGATGCTCGGTGTCGCCACGGGCCGGTCGCGGACGAAAGCGGCCTCGACCCGCTCGCTGGACGCCGGAGCAGCGCTCTTCGTGGTCGCGTTCGGCTGGTGGGTCGTCGGGACGACGCCGTGGCTGGTGGCGACGATAGCGTGGGTCCTCATCGGTCGGCTAGCCGTCGCCGGACTCGGGATAGGTCGCCGGCGAAATCGCGCCGGGCATGTCGAACGGGCATGATCGACCGAACGCAGACGGAACAGGAACTCGGATAGGTGAGCTGCCCCGGACGTTATCAGCGTCCGAGAGCGGAACACAGTTACTCGGCGGCGACGGAGAGTTAGTATGCTTGCTGTCGTCGTCTCGCGTGCGGACAGGGCCTCACAACACATCGGCGAGCAGCTGCTCGCGCTCGGCTCGTGGACGGAACGCGAGGATGGGAGTCGGCCGGACGCCGAGGGAGGCGGGACGGTGTACCGGACCGACGGCATCGAACTCCGGACGTTCGACGAACTGCACATCCACGCGGAGGAACTCGCGTCGGCGTTCGACGACCCCGACCGACTGTTGGTCGCCAGCCGACACGCCGGCGACACCGGCCCACTGCTGACGACGCACCCGACCGGGAATTCCGGCCCGGCCGAACACGGCGGCGACGACGCCAGCTTCGCCCGGGCTGACCCGGATTCGCTCGCGGCGCTTCTCGACGCCTTCGACGGGTACGCGCCCGACGGCTACGGAACGGCAATCGAGTGCACCCACCACGGACCGACCGACATCGACGTGCCCTCGCTGTTCGTGGAACTCGGGAGCGACGACCAACAGTGGGACGACCCCGCCGGCGCGCGGGCGGTCGCGCGGGCAATCTTCGACGCCCGCGAGCGTCTCGCGACACAGCGACCGTTCGTCGGCGTCGGGGGCGGCCACTACGTCCCGCGGTTCGAGCGCATCGCTCGCGAGACAGACTGGTCGCCGGGACACATGCTCGCCGACTGGTCGCTTGACGGGATGGCACACCCGCGCGAGGCCGAGGCGACGATTCGGGCGGCCTTCGAGCGGTCTGGCGCGCGCCACGCCGTCGTCGAAGGCGACCATCCCGTGTTGTGTGAGGTCATCGAATCGCTGGGCTACCGCGTCGTGAGCGAGACGTTCACGCAGACGACGAACGGGGTCCCCCTCTCGACGGTCGAGGCTGTCGAGGCGGCCGTCACGACGGTCGGTGACGGACTCCGATTCGGGGGGCCGGCGACCGGCTACGAAGGCGATGTCGTGGTCCGGTCGCTACCTGCGTCGCTGGCGAGCGAGGCGGCGAACATCGACACCGACGGCGCGCGCGAGGCCGTGGCGAACGCGGCCGTGGCATTCGAGACCGAGGAAGGCGGGACCCGGCCGGTCGGACGGGTAGCGCTCGCCGACGAATCTTCGTTCGGGGGAATCGTCGCGGCGTTGGCAGACGTGTTGCACGAGAGCTACGAGACCGTCGAGGTGGGCGAAGGGGCCGTCGTCGCGCGCGACCAGCAGTTCAAGCCGGAGAAGGCCGCGACACTCGGAGTGGGCGAGGGACCGGCGTTCGGTGCGCTGGCCGCGGGCGAGTCGGTGGAGGTCGACGGCCGGACCATCGACCCCGAGGTCGTCCACGAGACGCGGGAAGAACGGTTCCCGCTATAGGCCGAAGTCGGCCGGCTCTGCCTCCGAGACGGACGGAAGTCCTCGGAGAGGTTTTCGCACAGCGAGATACGGCGCAGCGAGTCCAAAGCCAAGGGCCGCCAGCGCGAGCGTCACCTCGATACCGAGAAGGGTACCGACGACGCCGCCGACGAGCGAGCCGAGCGGGAGCGTCGCCCCCGAGGCGGTTCCTTTCACCGCAGAGACGCGCCCGAGTACCTCGGTCGGAAACAGTTGCTGGCGGAGCGTCGAGGAGAGCACGCCGCTGATACCGACCGGAACCCACGCGAGTCCGAACAGCCCGACCGTGAGCGCCGGTCCGGGTGCGAGAACGGACGCGAGCCACGCAACGCCGCTGACCGCGTTGCCGGCGATGGAGAAGCGTCCGTAGGGAGCCGTCTCGAAGCGCGGGCCGAGCACGGAGCCGACGAGTCGGCCGATGCCGAGCGCGCCCAGCATCGCGCCGTAAATCACCGCTCCGTCGAGCGGGACGCCGAGCAGTATCGCCCCGTCGAGACTCGCGCCGAAGGCCGGGAGGATGGCCAGCGTCACGCCGGTCGTGAAGTTGGCGAACGCAGTCAGGGCGGTGAGTTCGACGAACGCCGTGCCCCGGAGCGTGTCAACGCCGACCCGAAGGTCGGCCAGATACTCGCGCAGGCGGGGAGTGTCCGCGTCGGCCGTGTCGTCCTCGTCGGCTTCCTCGGGAAGCGGGGCGACCGTGACCGTCGCGAACAGGACGGCAGCGAGGGCGAACGTACCGGCGTCGACGAGGAACAGCGTCGTCGCACCGAAGACGGCGATGAACGCCCCGCCGACCGCGTCGAACACCATGTCGAGTCCGAGCGTGACGGTCGCGAGCGCGGAGTTCGCCCGCGAGAGCTGGCTGTCGGCGACGATACGGGGAAGCAGCGCCGACTCCATCGGTGCCATCACGAGCGAGGCGACCATCAGGGTCGTCGCGACGCCGAGGATGACACCGACCGTCAGTCGGCCGGTCGCGTATGCGAGCGGGAGCGCGAGCACGACCGCCCCCTGCGTGAGTTGTGAGCCGACGAGCAGCGGACGGAGGGAGAGTCGGTCCACGAACGGGCCGGCGAGCGCCTGCAACAGCCACGGAAGCAGGAGGATGGCGTTGACCGCCCCGACGACGGCAGACGACCCCGTGAGCTGGAGGGTGAGCCACAGCAGGGCGACGGTGTAGAGGCTGTCGCCGGCGTTCGTCGCGAACTGGCCGGCGAGGAAGGCGACGAAGTTCCGGTTTCGCCAGACGGAGCCGTCGCTCATCGTCTCTCCCGTGGGCGTGTGGTTGTCGAGCGATGCGAGTGGTCGAGTGGCCGCGGCTGCGGCCGGTGGTGTGGCGTCATTCGCGTGCGGATAGCTGGTAACCGAAAACGAGACGAGTGCTGCAGCTATCCGGCCAGTCGGCTGGCGGGCGGCGCGAGCGGGTCGAACACGATTGCGCGCCGGCTCATGGTCGAATATTCTGAGCCGGACACTTAGCCCTAACGCGCTCGTGTCAGCCGATGGCACGCCAAACAGCAATCAGTTATATGCCAGCCCACACACGAGACGGTATGCGATTCAATGACACGACGGTGTTCGTCACCGGCGGCGGGAGCGGAATCGGGCGAGAGAGTGCACGGCGGTTCTCCCGCGAGGGAGCGACGGTCGTCGCAGCCGACATCGACGCCGACGGGGCCGCAGAGACGGTCGAGCAGATTGTCGAGTCGGACGTGGCCGGCACGGCCGAGTCGGTCGAACTCGACGTGACCGACGCCGAGGCGGTCCAAGACGCAGTCGACGCGACCGTCGAAGCCCACGGGCTCGACGTGATGGTGAACAACGCCGGCATCTCGCACACGAGCGGGCCGATGGAGGAGGTGTCGCTGACGGACCGCGACCGCGTCTTCGGCGTGAACGCGATGGGCGTCTGGAACGGCTGTCGCGCCGCGATTCCGCATCTGAAGGAACAGGGGTCGGGCAATATCGTCAACACGGCGTCGCTGGCCGGCGTCATCGGCCAGCCGTGGTCGAGCGCGTACGCGTTCACGAAAGGCGGCGTCGCGAAGTTCACGCGCTCCATCGCGGGCGAGCTCGGACGCTACGGCGTCAGGGCCAACGCCGTCTGCCCCGGCTTCACCGACACCCCGATGGTGCAGGGTGGACTGGAAGACCACGAAGATCCCGAGGCGGCCCGCGACTCGCTCGAGTCGCAGTACGCGCTCAAGCGCATCGGCGAGCCTGAAGAGATCGCCGGCGCAATCGCCTTCCTCGCCAGCGACGACGCCTCGTTCGTGACGGGCCACGAGCTGGTGGTCGACGGCGGCTACTCCGCGCTGTAGGGTCTACTCGGCGATAATCGGAGTTCCTTTTTCTCCCACGACCGTCATCGGCAAGTCGCCACTGTGAGGCGGGATAACGGGGGAGTTGAGACTACAGTGGGTTTAGCGGGGCTGTGATGCGTGGTTTCGGGCGA
>ERZ1034547.367-NODE-367-length-11087-cov-30.046229_pt1 | contig 11087 bp, 14 predicted proteins | sample MGYA00520642_ERZ1034547 | MGnify/ENA primary metagenome ERZ1034547 (study PRJEB33760, sample SAMEA4777713) | hypersaline lake metagenome | biome: hypersaline environment; feature: brines | place: Spain | collected 2012-08 | depth 0 m ... | reverse complement strand
ATCGTTGGATAATCGTGGTTTGTATCCTGATTTGCGTGAGCATCCTTGTGGTTATCCTTGTATCCCTTCCTTTCTTTCTGCAGATTGTCTCTGGCGGAGCGTATTACTCAACGACCGGATCGCCATTGCCAGTCAATCAGTCAGCTGAGTTTGAGCCAACGCAGACAGCGAGTCTAAATCAGTCTCAGTCCCCCGAAGACGCGACGTTCAGAGTCACTGTGGAGAATGAGACACAATACACGGTGAGTCGTCAGGATGCTGTTGCAAACCCATCACACAGTCTGCAACCAGCAGATGCACGGGTCATTGGCACAACACTGGTCATCTATGAAAAATCACTCAATAAGAGTAATTCGAACACACTGTCCCCAAGCGTTGTCTCAACGGGATCATACACCGAACAATGGAATATCACAATCCCAATTGACCGCGTTGCTGTGTATCATCCATATCAAGAACACCCCTATGTCAAGTCGGTCGAGTCAAATTGAGTCACAGACACGCCCCGTGAGAGTTGGTGTGAGCAAGCGACCGACAGGACCCCTCCTCATGTACTGCGCATTGATATGTCGACTTGCACAAGATGATAACGCTCACTCAATACTCAGCCGCTGTTTTATTTCACACCCTCAGTATCAAAGAGCATTCTTCCGCCAGACTTCGACGTTCGCGTCGATGACTTCGAGTGCAGCCATGCTCCCGGCTGCCTCGCCCTTCTCAAAGTCCTCTTCTACCTGTCCCATCTGGTTAGTCACATGGGCAAAACAGACGACTGGCTGGTCACGGACAGTAGCAAACGTGTACAGTGCCGCGGCTTCCATCTCGACAGCGAGTATTTCATCGGTGCGAGCGCGCTCGATCGCCAGTTCTGTCTCACGGAAGGGTGCGTCAGTTGTCCACGTCGTACCGGTGTGAACCGGCTGTGAGACGTCTGTACACGCTTTTTCAACTCGCTCCTGTAGTTGGTTATCAAGCGAGGCGTATCGTGTCGGTTCACGGTAATGATAGCTCGTTCCTTCGTCACGCAGTGCTTGCTCTATCAACACGAAGTACGGCGGGTCCCCGCAAGAGTGGATCTGTCCCGAAGATGTGATACTGACGAGAAATTCACACCCGGTTGTGAACAGTTGCTCTGCGACGAGAACGGCGAATGGGGCACCGACCGCGCATCCGATGATACCTACTTGTGAGCCCCGCCGCTCGGTCGTATACAGCTTTGTGTGATAACCAGGCCACGTCTCCAGTTCTGATGCCTCCCCTCTGTCACGGAGGTGCCGGAGGATATCCCCGTCCGGGTCAAGCACGCAGATATCCGGCATCTCTTTATCCGGGAGATTCTTCTGCCGACGAGCTTGCTTTATTAATGACGCTGGTGAGAAGACCGATTGCTCGTCGTAGGCTTTTGCCCTCTGAAGTGGAAACTGTGAGGAGTGTTCGTCTGACATAGATAAAACTCCAGTTAAATGTTCAAAGACCCATCGCCATCACAAAATGAACCGATTGGTGAACTATCCTGCCCACTTGGATCTACAGGCGGAACAGACCGAGTGCCTCGGGGCTTAATAGTACTCCATGAAACATTTTGAACCATCGGTCCTACGCAACAGTATCAGCAGCTACTCTATGACAAGATTTTGAATTGAATTCCTCAGTAAGTTTTCAGGAGCACCAGACCCCGAGGCGGTTCACAGCGGATTCTTGAAGCAAGGACTTCGTAATTCTCAGATGCACTTTGTAGACACAACCGCAGCGTCCATTATTCGGAGTGCTTTTAGAGATTCTCGCAACTGTCATTGCTCTCGGACATCTTCACGCCCCATTGCGTCTTGACAAGAGACAGAATCTGATTTTCGATACCCACGGTCACCGGGAGGCGGTTATCAGTAGATACAATTTCTATGTATGGATAGTTCTGCCAGTTTTAACAGTTCGGGGGGTCCCTATTTTATCTAAATCCCCTCGGTCAAGTGATCTGGGACGCTGGGGGGTGTCTCGTCATCCAAAGTGCGTTTCGCTCTCTCGAACGAGCATGAGGCACTCGACCTGCTCCGTCTGTAGAAAGATTACGGAGCCAACCACCCGTAGTATGGCGATACTGTTTCTACTACCGGTTGGAGTACTGACGTGGTGCTGGCACTTCGGGTATGCCCACCAGACACGAACAAGATTTTCTTATACCCTCGCTCCGCGGCTACGAGCGACATCTCGTTGAGGTAGTGGTTCCGCAATGTCTCACAGACTTCACATCACGACGACCGGGAGAACGTCGCAGTCCCACGGCAGATGACCGCCCCGAATCCATCTGAGATCCTGAACGTCGAGGGGGTCTGCACCTCGTTGTCTCTCGCCGACCCCCTCACACAGCAGCAGATTGAGTTTTGTTTGACCCCACTGGTGGTCTCGTCTCGATCGCGATTACATGAGAGGGTTCGCGCGGAATGAGCGAATTCCTCTGGAATAGGTGTCTTGCAACAGTTCTCACGCTTCGCGTAATCGTTCTACACTCAGAGGAAACTCTCCCGAGCGTATATAAACTCGTCCGGCGCTACACTCGTAATCTCTTCACGGCGCAACCCAGCATAGCCCGTGCACCAAGCCGGAAGGCAATCTCTCACCTGAGGGACTTCGACTCACCAATGATGGCATCGACCTCATCATTTTCGTCGGGCTGGTTTAACCGGACTCGCTTCCTGTTTCGTTCGTCGTAGTTGTCGAGTCGAATTTGGGATCAACCAGCTACGCCTACATATTAATCCATGCAAGACTACCCGTTCAGGGGCATCTGAGCGTTTGGTCGAGCCGAATCAGTAGTGAATCGCCTCGGGGTCAAGTCCCGGAGCACTCGCTTTGCTTTCTCTGTAGAATTGGAAGAAATCATACCCCGGCGCTTAGCGGTCAGTATGACTGTGGTCTCAGTGTAAAACCCCGCGTGTATATCATTGCGTATATGTCCTATTTTCGTTTTACAAGCGGTACGAGGCGAATGCCACGGGGCTTTGATGTGACCCCGTGGATGAAGCCGACAGCTCGTGACACAAAGCATTAAATCGAACTATCGCAAATAGACACGATGTGACGGTACGATCCGTGTCTGGCTTAGTCGGCGAAAACAAGCCGGGTCAGGCGCCCCGCCGTCGCCACCAACTACGAGTAGGAGTGGGAGACTCCGAATCCACGCCTGCGGAGACTGCGCTCGCTGTGGATACACCTGTATCTGCAAAGCGCGTTCACCAGACTCCGTCTGGTGGGCTGTCAGACGCGGTCTGACAACGTCGTGGAAACAGGAAGCCTCGGGGTCGGGGCTTTGATCTTGATACTGATGTTGATGTGACCCCGAGGCACTTCACAGACAACTATATGTATTTTACATACAAATAGGGCTATTCTGTATGTGTTCGAAGCGAGCGCAGATTGCGTCACTATCCGTGTGGACGTGAGTCTCTTATCAAAAGACACGATCTCATGATCAATAGCAACTCATGAGCTAATTGCCACACATATTAAATAAGAGTATAAATCCAAAATTGGAAGTAAAATATGAGATCAATAAATCAAAGTTAACTAATTAGTTAGAAATAGTACGCAACAAAGACTAAATAATAGATAACTAGTAGCAAGTGGAATTATATAATTATTCTCCGGCGACCTCCAATTGCGATATCCGACGTATCGAGAGCTGAGTTGGTAGTTGGTAGTTGTATTTACCTCATCGTATCATATATTCTGTGGTGCTGTGTTCTTCTCTGCATCTCAAGAGAAGCATTCATTCACTAGTTGAGCGTGTTTGACTATCCGGGCTCCTGTCATTGTTTGGAATCATTAATCAAATTTTGTTCCTAATTAACTCATGACCAAGTTTGACCCAGAGAAATTAAATGATAAACCCGAACATTACTTCGAAGAGATTGAGCAGGTGGACTTCTTTGCGGTAGCCCCTGACCGCGAGGATGAGCAAATAAGCGTCAAGACACCAGCAGTGAAACCTGATGACCTATGGACCGATATTAACGCCGAGGAGTTTGACCGAATACTTGACCGCCTCACCGACCTTCTGACATCGGCCTATGTAATCACATACTGGACATCACTGTCCTCCGGAGAAACTGAGGAGGTCGAAATACTGTACGAACATCCCACAGTTGGGGCTGGATATGACACCTGTCGTGTCTCGGTGTCAGAAGACGCTGGATGACGGATGACATTTTCTCGGAATTAAATGGAATCAACCTCGCTGAGTGCCTCTGTAGTGACATCGCTTAGGTCCGTGTCCGCGGTCCTGGCGGAAACGTTCATCAACTTCAACATGCGAATACCGCTCACGAACCATCTCCTCCGAGTTATCGAGGCAACAGGCAGCCACAGTATATCCGAATGCCTGGACGAAAACCTCACCCATCCCGCGGCTTCCGTGAGTCGCTGGAGCATTGAGCGGGCGGCGTCCATCGTGGTCGACGGTGATTGTATATTCTTATTGAGTGCCAGTATGAGATCCTGAGCGTACTCATCACGTAGCCTCTCAATTGCCTCCGATTGCTCCTCTCGGTCGACTAACTCCTACTCCTCCTACACGAACTCTGCGAGCGTCCGCTGATCGAGTATCGGAAACACGGGCTACCACTCCGTCGGCGGATCCAGCAGTTTTCGGTAGCTGCGCAACGGGGAAATAACGGGATTGGGCATGGAGGCAGCGTCCCACTGCTGCTTCTTCCGATAAACATCCATACTCCCGTCCTCGAGGTCGATGTCCTCCCATCGCACGCCACGGCGTCACGTCGGGATCACAGAGAAGCTCACCCACGCGGACAGCCGTGTACGCGAGGACGACCACGAGCACCCGGTCCCGGGCTGCCTTCAGCGCCGCGTACTGGGCTCGTTGCTTGTCGAGTTGGTCCACGTCATCGGGAAGGGGGTGTGGTGTATGCCTCGATGACCTCACGCGCGCCTGCTCGTCGACGTGTCGGGTGAGTGGGTGGCGCTGCTCAGGCGTCCAGGCCTGCTGGTAACCAGGCTTCCGGCTGTCGTCAGGCAGCGGCGCGGTCGCACCCGCCCGCTGGGCGTAGTGTGCTTCGAGGTACCCTTCGTTGACGTACCAGCCACACCACGCCGAGATGTAGGCGTAGTAGGTCTGGACGGTGTTCTGCTCGAGCCCGTGATCGCCGGCGAGGTGGTGGACATACTCATGGAAGACTCGCTCGTCGAGGTCCTCGAAAGTCGGGTCACGGTCGATGTCCTTGGGAGTGATCCCGGTCCAATCGTCGTCGCCGCGCTCGACAAGGCCTACTCCGCAAATCGGGCGAGCTCGTGGGTGGCGTTCCGGCGGTAGTTCCCGCCCTCGCCGCCGCGACTTTTTCCTTTCCCTCGTCCTGGAGATAGCGCTCGAAGGAACTCCGCAACGGCCGTGCTGCGGGTTCCTGTCCGATGGTATCGTCGATTATGCGGAATCAGGTTCCTCCGAATCGTCCAAGTATGAGATTGTAGCCGACGTAACCTGGTCGGTGAATTCGTCGGTGACCGAGCCCTGCCGGTCGGCGACGTGGAGATCGTCTTTCAGCGTCGCGACCGTCCACGGCAATACGAAACTCTGCTGGCTGGGTTCCCCACGGATCAATGCCTCGCTCGGCACAGCGAAGTTGCCGGGGTGGTGGGATTGCGTCGCAAACGCGACGGCAATCGATTCCTCATCGGAATAAGGCATCTGCTCGCCGGAGACGACCAGCCACGGGCGAGGGTTCCCACCATCCGTTTTGAATGGATCGGGACCCAGACGACGGTTCCGCGTTCAGCCATCCAGAATCACGACTCTTCGTCATCTTGCTCGGCTGTTGAATCGACAGAGCCAACGGCGGTCTCCATCCAAGCCTCGACATCGTCGTCGGAGAACCCGGCTTCAATGTCGTCGGCTGTGGTGGCACCGTGCATCCCTGTTGGATGCGACCGCGTGTTCGGGGTCAGCGACGGTCTAGAACCGGTCGCGGTGTTCGACGAGGTCGTGTTCTTCGAGCCGCTTCAGCGTGGGACCGACGCTTCTCTCGGGCACGTCGACGGTGTCGACGATCTCCCGCTGACGAAATGCCTGGTCGGCGTGCTTGAGGAGGAAACGATAGACCGCACCCTTGGCGGTATCCGGCGCAAGGTCGGGAAGCGAGGGGTCGTCCTCGTCGATAGACCGGAAGTCCTCTTTCGAGATGGCCATCTTGAATATTGCCTTGTATGAGAAGCTATTAGATCTTATCGACGGAGGTCTCGACGAACACGATGGTAGTTATTGCGCGCCGTCGACGATCTCCACCTGTCCCTCGAATCTGTGTTATCGAAACTCGTCTGGTGTGATCGTTTCGAGATACTCGACGCTGACGTACCGGAATTCGATATGGTCGCTGAAGCCATATTGAGGGAGGAGCATCTTTGCTGCCCGTCCCGCCGGTTTGTCGGTTGTCAAGAGAACAACGTGGTCTGCCTGCCCAGTATCGAGTACCTGAGCAGCAAGCCCCACGAGTGCCGTGTCAGCTTTTTCGATGATATCCTCGTCGCGGTCGGTCTCGTTGGCGATAACTCGCCGTGCGTCGTCCATCACCGTCGAGACGAGCGGATTGGCATAGTCGAGTTCGTCGGCGACGATGATCCACCCCTCCTCGAATCCATCGGGATAGGGAATGTTCCCTGAGGGGTACCCCTCGGCTGCAGGATCGCCCCCGAGCTCTTCGTAGACGCGCTGTGGAATACGCAACGAAACACCAGCCTGTTGGAGGGTCCGACGGAGTCGTTGAAATTTATCCTTATCCGGTCCACCACACCGGACGAAGACGCCGGTATCAGCGATATAGACTGTCGTCATACAACCGCGTCGGCGTACTCAGACACAACCGGTTCCAGCGCCTGAAGAATAATCTCGGCTTCAAGCGGTGAAAGATCAAGTTCCCGGGCTGCAATCCGGTGGTTGACCGTGCCATCGACGTACTCGTAGGCGTACTTGAGCGCGACAGCAAGACCGTCAAGACCGTGACGCTCAATGTAGACATCAATATCCTCATCCTCATCACGACGGGCAACGGCGGCGATAAGTGCAGGCGTGATTGTTTGGGTTTCTTTGTCCGTCGAGAGTGTGAGTGCAATCGACTCGGCGTCGTATTCGTACGGGCGCTGCTTACGGGTTTTCTCCACTAAGCCAGCTGCTTGGAGGTTCTGCACGTAGTCGTAGGCGGTCCCCTGTGGAATGCCGAGTTCGTTGACAAGCTCGGACACGGTGATCGGACCGTGCTGCAAGATGTGGGCGTACAGCCGAGAAAGCGCCGGCTTTTCGAGGAGGTCGGCGACCGTCTGAAGCTGCTGAATCGGTGGTCGGTCTGATCGGGACGGTGATTGCGCCATCTCAGTTATGAATTATCGATAATTCAAAATAAGACTTCCGACAATAGAGCGGAACTCGCAACCGATCCGGCTCCCGCTGAGAGTCAGTTGCTCGCAGCGGCTTTACCCCGGTGACAGCGGCTTCATAAGGCGGTTGCAGCATCCATGCTCCCTTGACGGCGGCGGGGAAATTCAAAGTGACCTGATTACTATTCTAATTACAACCAAATGGTATCAGCCCAAAGTGCCAGCTTTTCGGGTCTACAAGCCCTAATAAGCCAAATCACATATCGATATACCAAAACTGAGCCGGCGGTCTCAGCTGAGTCCACCGTACTGAGGAGGAATCCGGCATCTCTGAGGCTGCTATTAAGATGTTCTAGAATAGTACTCTATTTTAGCTGAGCATAGAGGGTCGCGTTCGGATCACCGCCTTGATGCGGGACGGACATCCGTTAGCTGTTGACCTCGGCAGGCTCTGTCGTCGGAGCGAGGAAGTCCCATTCGCGGATGGCGAAGCCAACGATCTGGATACGTCGCTGAAGATGTCCCCACTCACGGGCAATACGTCGATGCTGGTCGTGTTGGGGTGGTTGAGGACGGCGCGGTACTGAATGCTGATGTCGACGTAGTGGGTTGGGTAGTGGTCCTGCTGAGATTCGTGATGCTCGCGAATCTCGAATTCGATGCCTGAACGGTCGGCAATCGTATCGAGGACCGCTCGGAGCTCCTGTTTGGACCCCCGGTACTCTCCTTCGACGCCAAAATCGAGGTCTTCCGAGAATCGCCACGACTGCGGGAAATACAGCTTGGACAGCGCGGTCCCGCCTTTGAACAGGAGGTTGTCGCCGTAGCCGCTCGTGAAGATGCCCCAGAGGAGCCACGAATTAACGTAGTTCTTCTCGGCGTACCCTTGCCGAACGCCCAGTTCGCGAGCGAGAATCCGGAGCCGGTCCTGACTGATCATCGCGATCAGGACTCCGCCGGCTCCAGCATGGCTGGCTCGACGTTGATTCGGAGGCGATACGTACTGTCGGTCGATCCGGTGTCGGGCCGCGTCGGGTCCAGCAACGAGTAGCCACTCGTGAACGACGCGACGAGTTCCTCGCGGGCGGGGAGGTCGATGCCGAGCTGGTCGGCGAGGTAGACGATCCGCTTGGTCGCAGCGCCGTTGTCGAGGCGTTCGAGGTACTCGCCGACAGTGTCCCAGTCGCACCCCCGTTCGTCGGCAGTACGCATCGCGGTTGCGAGTTCCCGAAGGCCACCACAGAACTCGGGGTGGTCCGCACAGTCGACCAGCGTCTTCTCCAGGTCGCTGACCTGCACGGTCGTACCCTCAATGGATGTCGGCTCACAGCCGAAGAACTTCCGCTCGGTGACTGTCGTGACGCGGTACGGGACACCGTGGATCTCTCGGCTTTGCGCTCGGGTCGGCGTGACGACGTACACCGTCCGGGGAACCTGTTCGGTCAGCCCGTGGTGGCTGAGGGCGCTGTAGTAGCCGATGTACATCGGCTCGGCGACGTGGGCGGCGATGAGGTACTCGTGGGTGGTGTACACGGCCTCCTCGCCGGCAGTGAGTGGAATGATGAGATACGTGCCCGGGAAGAGCCGGTCGAGCCAGCCCTTCTCGGTGAGCCGGGAGGCGATCTCGCGGGCGGTGTTTGGGGGGACCTCCAGCGTCGTCTCGATGTCGTCGACGGAGATGATCTGGTGACCCGCGCCAGCGAGTCGTGCAAGGAGTCGACTTTCTCGAGTCGAGAGGCCCTGGCGGATATTTTGCGTTTGTTCTATCGTACCCATACCTGCGCTTCTTACATAGAATATAAACACGGGCCTGTTTTAGCCTTGCGACTGGTGTCGAGTCCGAAGTACCGGCCGACGACGTACGCGACGGCTTCGGCCTCGACTTCGCGTTTTGCCCGCTCGGTGTCGTCGTCGACGTCGAAGTGGAGCAGAGCGTGGGTGTACTCGTGAATCAGCGTCCGCGCGAGGTCGACCTCGTTCTCACGATCACGCACCTCGACGAGCGGCTGGACGTCGACGAGGCTCAGCTGCTCGCAGATTCCCTTCGCCTCGCCGTGGGTCCACTCCTCGGCTGGAACGATCCGAACCGTCACGCCAAGTTCGTCGGCGGCTCCAGTCAGCCGACCGACGAGGTCGCCGGCGTCCCCGGTTGCTTCTGTGTCCAGGTCGGGAAGCGGCTCGCCCTCGGTCTGGGAGATGTCGAACACCAGCGCGGGCTTGAACCCGACGAGGCCCTCCGACCACTTTTCAGGAGGTGTCTCATCGTAGTCACAGTCGCTGTCCGCGTGGTAGCTTGGCGAGTTCTCGCACTCTGGACACTGCTTGGTGATGATCGGTGCACAGATCCAGATGGCCGATTCGCCCTCCTTTACGTGGCGGTCGAACTCCTCCTGCCACGTCCGGTAGCCCTGCTTGAATTGTGGGTCCATTGGAAGCGCCTCACCGCTCCCCGGCGCGGAAAGACTCCTCCGAGACTGGCGTCGGGGTTCGAGGAGGTCACAGTCTTAACCAACAATGCGCGGGGAAATGCGCAAGCTGTTGGTTAACCGACGCCCAGCGCTGGCGCTACTCGAGACTGAGCCCGTAGCGAGCTGTGCCACATACCCGGCACTCCCAGATCGGTTGGCCCGTCCACGACTCATCAGGAATCGACTCCTGGGTCTTGAACCGGTGGCCGGTCGCCCGCCCACAGTTCTGACAGTCGAGTTGCTCCGTTGTCGGTACCGACGACACCTGGCTGTCAGTTTCATCCTCCCGAGCGGATTCGGTCAACACCATCGCCGGGATTAGCCACATCGCGTCGTCGGTGTCGTTGAGGATTGCGTCGAGACGCGACGCGTCGCGGATGCCGTCCCCACGCTGGTCGTAGAGCCGCGTCGGGGGCTGCTGCGCCGTGGCTCCCTGACCGTGCCACCCAGTCCGGTGACGGGCGGCTCTGAGAAGCTGCTCTCCCTCCGCTGACGCCACCTGTACTGCGTCGGGAAGTGAGGGCCATTGCTCGGCCAGCTGGCGCGCCGGTGCCTCGTCCAGATCGTAGATGAGCGCGTAGTCGTCGACGGCCGGCTCCGCCTCGTTGGCAGAGAGGAGGTTCGCCGCAGCGCCGCCCTTCGCGACGGCGCCGTAGAACGTGGTCGACTCGACGACTAGGTGGACGATGCCGAGGACCGTCGTCGACGCTGACTCGCCCGTGCTAGTCGCGTCATTCCCGAGATGGTTGGTAAGACAGAACCGGCATTTCGTCTGGCCGTCTGGGACTGACGCTCCACAGGACCGGCACTCGCCGTCGGTTACCGTCGGCGCAGCAGGGTAGCCGTCAGTGCTCGTTGCGACACGTTGCCGTCTGGGGTTACCTTCACACCCGTCATCCAGCCTCGTGTCCGGAATATGGGACGCCTCGCCGGTCGGCCGCAGTTCCTCGAAATCGAGATAGCGATCACGCATCGATTGGTGTCGTTTGTCTCGGATTCGTACCTCAACTTCAGGACCAGTAATCCGGTCCGTTCCCGCTTGAGCATGGTCTATGAACTAGCCTATGCGAACATCTTATACTACATAAGCAAGTAGATCGGAGTAGCAACTGGGCTCCCTATGAGCAGTAACAACACCAAGCACGTGCAAACCGAACTGAACGGGGACGAATACGAACGGTTCCGCGAGTTTGCCAGAGAACACGGCCTCTCGCTGAAAGAAGCCGGCCACGAGGCGCTTCTCGA
>ERZ1034547.366-NODE-366-length-11118-cov-2.053602_pt1 | contig 11118 bp, 10 predicted proteins | sample MGYA00520642_ERZ1034547 | MGnify/ENA primary metagenome ERZ1034547 (study PRJEB33760, sample SAMEA4777713) | hypersaline lake metagenome | biome: hypersaline environment; feature: brines | place: Spain | collected 2012-08 | depth 0 m ... | reverse complement strand
CCCCCCGGAACTCCTTGCTTATGAGTTCGACGATTCACTTCTCCGAACGCACCCAGGATCGGCCCGCCGGGCCGGTGCGACTCCTCACCCTTCCGACCCCCGTCGACGACTTCGTCTCGTTCCGCGGATCGTTCCTCGCCTACCCCGACCTGGCGGCGGGCGAGGGCGTTCTTCAGCAGCTTGCAGTCGCGATGCTGGACCAGGGGACCGAGCACCGAGACCGCTTCGAGTTGGCGCAGGTGCTGGAAGACCGGGGCGCAAAGCTGAATCTGTCGAGCGACGGTCTGTACGTGGACATCCGCGGTCAGGCCCTGGCCGACGACCTGCCGGACGTGCTGGACGTCCTGGCCGAAATGCTCCAGTCGCCCGCGTTTGACGAAGCGGAATTCGAGAAGACCCGCGCCCAGACGGTCGGCCAGTTGCAGCGCAGCCTGGAAAAGACGAGCAGCCGGGCGGCCAACGCGCTCACCCGCAGCCTCTTTGCCGACGGCCACCCCAACTACCGCCCGCCCCTCGAAACGCGGATCCAGCAGGTGCAGGCGGCTACGCGGGCGGACGTCCGGGACTACCACCGGGCGCACTTTGGGGCGACCGACTTCACACTCGCCGTTGTGGGCGACCTGGCTCACGACCCCGTCGCGGGGGCGGTCGAGGAGGCCTTCGCCGGGTTTGCGCCCCACGAATCGGCACCGGCCCATGCGGTCGAGGCCCGCGGCGGCCGACCCCGTCGCGAATCCATCCCGATGCCCGACAAATCCAACGTCGACGTGCGCCTGGGCCATGCGCTTCCGATTCGCCGCGACGATGAGGCCTACCTGCCGCTGTACGTCGGCAATTACATTCTGGGCGGCAACTTCGCGGCGCGGCTGATGACGACGGTGCGCGATGAAAAGGGGCTCACGTACGGGATCGGATCGTCGCTTTCCGGCATCACAACCCGCTACCCCGGGTACTTCAAGACGCAGGTCACCCTGAGCCACGACGTGCTGGAGGAAGGCATCGAGGCAACCGAGACGGTGATCCGGACGTTCGTCGAGGAGGGAGCCACCCAGGAGGAGCTGGAGGCGAAAAAGGAAACGATCGCGGGCTCGTTCACGGTGGGATTGGCCACGACCGGTCGTCTCGCCTACAGTCTTCTCCTCAATGCCGAGCGCGACTTCGAGGTCGGCTATCTCGACGCGTTCCTCGACCGCGTTCACGCCCTCACGCTCGACGACGTGAACGACGCCGTCCGCACGCATCTGCGTCCGGATGCCCTCCATGTCGCCGCCGCCGGCACCCGCCCCGAGGTGGTGAGCGTGTGAGGATGCAGGCGGCGCGGTTGCCTCGGCGGCGGAGGTTAGCTGTCGCGAATGATGCGAATTCGGTCGGCGGCCGTCACGTCCTCTTTCGGCATGGCAAAAGCCAGGCCGAAGTAGGCCAGCAGGAAGGGCCCGCCGGTAGCCACGACGCCGATCACGAAGGCGATGCGAACGAGCGTGGGGTCGAGGTTGAGGGCCCGGGCCAGTCCGCCGCACACGCCGAGGATCTTCTTGTCGGTGCGCGAGCGGCGCAAGCGCTTGCCCGAGAAGCCCCAGGACGACTCCTGCGAGGACGACGCGGCATCGGCCTCGACCTCCGCCTCGATGGCTTCTGCGCTGGACGGGGACGCCGCCCCGCCGCGTGCGTCCGATTGGGAGCGCCACGACAGGAGGCCGAACCCGAGGAGAATCACCATCACGCCCCCGATGACGGGCAGCATCTCGATCAGAACGCCCAGGTCGGGGCCTGCCCACACGCCGAGGGAGGTGAGCAGGTAGGCGATGCCGACCAGAATGAGTCCGAGGCCGGTGATGGTTGGCAGGTTCCAGACGGAATCCGAGGTGTCGCCGTCGTCTTCGAAATAGAGAGCGCTGAGCTCCTCGTCGGAGATGTCGTCGAGGTCGAGTGTCGTTTCGCCGACCTCGAACGGCGACGGCTGCTGGACGTCACGGTCGGTGGCTCCGGTGCGATCCGTTCGGGGCGACCGGGTGCCGTCCGACTGGGTGCCGTCCGGCCGGGTGCCGTCGTCCGACGATGCGTCGTTGGGGGCAGCACGGGGGCGATCGCGGGAAGTCATGGCAGGAGCGAATGGGTTCGAGAGCAGGGAGCTTACGAGCAGGGAGCTTACGAGCAGGGAGCTTACGAGCAGGGAGCCGGAGGACGGAAGGGCCGCTCAGGAAGGAAGGGAAACGGTTTGGTGTTCGGTTACGATCGCCGACACCGGGACGTCGTGGGCGTCGGCGGGGACGGCGTCGACGAGGCAGTCGTCGAAAACCAGGGCCACTCGCGGTACGCCTGCATCAGCGAGCGGGCGGAGGAACGCGTCGTAGTACCCGGTTCCGTGCCCCACCCGGTGCCCGTTTCGTCCGGCTCCCAGCGCGGGCACCAAGACGACGTCGATCGTCGCGGGGTCGACGGCCCGGGTGCCCACCGGTTCCGGAATCCCCCATCGGTTCGGCTCGGTTGCCTCCCGTCCTCGAAAGAGGCGGTGCTCCATGGCGGGCGGTGCGGGCGGGTACTGGGTGACGACCGGCAAGACCACCTCGACGCCCCGCTCGTGCATCCAGCCGATCAGCGGCCGCGTATCGGCTTCGCGGTGCTCGGTTCGGGGCCAGTAGGTGTGAACGCGCTTCGCAGATCGGATCTCGGGCCGACGGCGTGCGCGTTCGGCCATCGACCGGCTCCGGGATGCGTACGCCTCCAGGGAGAGAGACCGACGCGTGCGCCGAAATCGGTCCCGCAGATCTTCCTTCGAAACGGTTTCCTGCCGTCCCTGCTGCCAGGAATCTGCGGGTGCGGAGTCGGCTCGCTGCGAAGACGTGCACATAGGGCGAAAGGGCCGGTGTCGGCGTCGCTCGGTGAATGATTTCCGTCCGTCGCCGGCTGAATACGGCGAACCCGGGCAGGAAAGACCGGAGACCGGACGCGGACCGATCGACACGTCGTCGCGATCTCGCGCTGTTCGATCTCGCGCTGTTCATGCCTGGAGGGGTCGCCTGGAGGAGGGCCGGGGGCGGCGGTCGTGGAAGCGCCCGCGGGGTGAATCCATCCGGTACCGGACGCGTCTTCCAATACAGATGAGTCGTCCATCTGTGCCCTAATCACGATTGGGAACGGCTCTCTGTTACAGCCTTCCGGCACCCTCCCCCGGTACGGTCTTTCGGGGCCGTGCACGACCCGGATACCCGGATGTGCATTGCGCCTTCGTCTGAGCGCCGCATTCCTCCGGCACGGCCGCGACCGGGTCGATCTCCATCCAGTCCGCCTCCGCTGGGGCGCCCTGTGCGAGTGACGCGGTCCTGCCGGTGCGATCCTGCCGGTGCGATCCTGACCGATGCGGCAGAACGTCGTGCGTCCCGCCTCCACCCGTTCGAGTGAAACGGTTGCCTACTGGCGAATAATCCATGAACCCGCTGTGTCTGGGGATCGACCGGGGTGGCCGCGTGCGTATAGCGTCTATGTGCAATTGGTATCTACGCCCGAATCCTCCGCTGTCGGAGTTGAAAGCATTGCGGGCGCTGCCCGGCTCCCTCCGGCCTGCTTCGTGCATCGCCTCCTCCCCTCGCAACCGCGACGACTGCCATGTTTGAAAGCCTGTCTGACAAGCTGGAGAGCGCCCTGCAGTCCGTCACCGGGCAGGGGAAGATCAACGAGCTCAACGTCGCCGAGACGATGCGCGAAATCCGCCGCGCGCTCTTGAACGCCGATGTCAACTACAAAGTGGCGAAGGAGTTCACGGCGTCGGTGAAAGAGAAGGCGACCGGAGAAGAGGTGCTCACCTCCGTCACGCCGGGGCAGCAGCTGACAAAGATTGTGTACGACGAGTTGACCGACATCCTCGGCGGCGAACACGAGAGCATCGAGATGGCTGAGACGCCGCCGACGGTCATCCTCGTGGCCGGCCTCCAGGGGTCGGGAAAGACAACGTTCTGCGCCAAGCTGGCTCGCCATCTGAAGAAGAAGGGGCACGCGCCGCTTCTGGCGGCAGCGGACGTGTACCGGCCCGCCGCCGTCGACCAGCTCAAGAAGCTGGCGGGCGAAATCAACACCCCGGTCTACTCCGTGACCGACGACGACGGATCGATCGTGCAGGACGCCGTCCGCGTGGCGGAAGAAACCGTCGACGAGGCCCGGCAGACCGCCCGCGACGTGGTGATTATCGACACCGCGGGCCGGATGCACATCGACGAGACGATGATGCAGGAGGTCTCCGACATCAAGGCGGCCGTCGATCCGAACGAAACCCTGTTCGTCGTCGACTCGATGACGGGGCAGGATGCGGTCAACACGGCGAAAGAATTCAACGAGCAGCTCGACTACGAGGGCGTCGTCCTCACCAAGCTGGATGGAGACACCCGCGGGGGGGCTGCCCTCTCGATCCGCTCCGTCGTGCAGAAGCCGATCAAGTTCGCCTCGACGGGCGAGACGCTGGATGCGCTGACGGAGTTTTACCCCGACCGCATGGCCCAGCGCATTCTGGGCATGGGAGACGTCGTCTCGTTCGTGGAGCGGGCGCAGGAGCAGTACGACAAGGAGCAGGCCGAGAAGCTGCAGGAGAAAATCCGCTCCGAGGAGTTCGACCTGCAGGACTTCTACGACCAGCTTCAGCGCATCCAGAAGATGGGCTCCATCAAGGAGCTCATGGGCATGATTCCCGGCGTGGGAAGCAAGCTCAACGACCTGGACGTCGACGATGAAGCCTTTACGCACATCGAGGCGATGATCCAGTCGATGACGCCGGAGGAGCGGCGCAACCCCGACATCTTGAACGGACTGCGGCGCCGGCGCATCGCGAAAGGAAGCGGCATGGAGGTGCGCGACGTCAACCAGCTCGTCAGCCAGTTCAACGAGATGAAGAAGATGATGAAGACGATGCAGAAGCTGACGAACCAGGGCCGCTCGATGAATCTCGGCAACATCATGGACAAGCTGACCGGCGGGGGCGGAGGCCGCTCCGGCAGCGTCCGGTAAGCCTGCAACGCCCGGCGGCCCACCGCCCCGACCCACCGATCGAACCGGGTGCGGTGCGCGGCCGTCGATTTCTGTTCCCCCTTGCTCTTGACCCCGCACCGCCGGAGACGGCTGCCTCCGCGCGGCGGCGGGTTTTCCGGTCTCGTTTCTGCGAGTCCGACCGTCACGCCCGACCTGATCACTCCTTGTAGAACTGAACCCCTACCCCGAACGTGTCTGTTAAACTTCGACTGCGCCGAATGGGGCGCAAAAAGATCCCGGTCTTCTCGGTTGTCGCCACCGACAAGCGCAATGCGCGTGACGGTCGGTACATCGAGGACCTCGGGCGGTACTACCCGCTGGAGCAGCCGGCCGAAATCCGCCTCGACGAAGACCGCGTACTGTACTGGCTCTCCAACGGAGCCCAGCCCAGCGATACCGTCCGCTCGATCTTGCGGAAGCGCGGACTGCTCCTCGCTCACACGATGCGCGAGAAAGGCGCGTCGGACGACGAGATCGCTGAGGCGCGCGAGGAGCACCTCGAACGCGTAGAGGCGCGCGGTGACGATATCAAGATGACGGCCGAGATGCGGCAGCAGAAGGCGCTCGAGGAAGAGCGCAAGCGCGCCCGCGAGCTCGAAGAAGAAGCCAAGCGCAAGGAAGAAGAGCGCCGCAAAGAAGAAGAGCGGCGCAAAGAAGAAGAGCGGCGAAAAGAAGAAGAGAAGCGCCGGCAGGAAGAAGCCCAGGCGGCCGACGAAGCCGAAGCGACCGAAGAAGCCGAAGCGGCCGATGAGGCCGGCTCGGAGGCGGCTGAAGAAGCGGAGGCCGCGGAAGAAGACGCCGCCCCGGAAGAGGACGCTGAGGCGTCCTCCAGCGAGGAGGCGGATGCCGATGAATCGTCCTCTGACGACGACGAGACGTAAACTCAATCCGGACGGGAAGGTGCGCGGTCGGGCTGTTGTGCCTCGACCGCGGTGCCGTCCCTCTCGGTCCCCGCAGCCATGCCGTCCCCGAGCTCCTCTGCCGACGACCCCGACGCGTCCCCCGGACCCACCTACGCGGCCGCCTATGCCGATGTGGACCCGGAGGGACTCGTTCGGGTCGGTTTCGTGTTTCGACCCCACGGCGTGCACGGCGAACTGAAGGTCGACCCCGAAGATACCGGCGACCCGACGCGCTACGAGAGCTGGGACCAGGTCTTCGTCGGTGCCCGCCCCCAGCAGGTGACGCGTCACGCCGTGACCGGCGTCCGCTACCAAAAGACCAAGCGCGGCACCACGGTCATCCTAGATCTTGACGGAATCGACTCGCGGGACGATGCGGAAGCCATCACGAAACGGGCCCTGTTCGTCCACGAAGACGATCTCGACCTCGACGACGAGGAGATCTTCATTCACGACCTGATCGGCCTCGACGTCGAAACGGAAGACGGCACGCGCGTCGGCACCGTGTTGAACCTGCTCGAACTGCCCGCACACGACGTCCTGGTGGTGCGCCGCAGCGACGGGCAGGAGGCGATGATCCCGGCCGTCGACGACTTCGTCCTCGCGCTCGACCTCGACGCCGGTTCCATCACCGTCCGCCCCATCGAGGGCATGATCGATTGAGCCTGGGCGCACGGGAGCCCGGGCGCATGGGAGAGATGTGGACTCTCGATGCAGAAGACTCTCCCACACTCCCGATCTCCCGCACACCCATTCCTAAGACCATGCGCATCGACATCATTGCGGCGCTTCCGGAGATTGTGGACGGGCCGCTGCAGCACAGCATCGTGCGCCGCGCCCGGGAGGCGGACGCCGTGACGATCGAGGTGCACGACCTCCGCCAGTTCGCCACCGACAAGCACCGCCAGATCGACGACTACCCGTTCGGCGGCGGCGCGGGGATGGACGAGGTGGTCTACATGGCCCCCGACGGTGAGCCGCTGGACCAGCCCACCGTCAACGACCTGTCGATGCGCGAGCACCTCGTTCTGCTGGCCGGTCACTACAAAGGCATCGATCAGCGCGTGCGCCACGCACTCGTAACCCGAGAGCTCTCCATTGGCGACTACGTGCTGAGCGGCGGTGAACTTCCCGCTGCTGTCCTCGTTGATGCGGTCGTGCGTTTGCTGCCCGGAGTCCTGGGCGATACCTCCTCGGCCCTGACGGACTCGTTCCAGGACGGGTTGCTGGACGCTCCGGTCTACACGCGCCCGGCCGAATATCGGGGCCTGCGCGTTCCGGAGGTGCTGCGCTCGGGCGACCACGCCCGCGTCGAGGCCTGGCGCGACGAGAAGCGGATGGAGAAAACCCGCACCCGCCGCCCCGACCTGCTGCGAGAACGAATGCCCGAAGAGGGCCGCACCGAGGAAGAGCCCGAACCCGACGACCGGGAGAACGGGGCCGAGAAAAACACAGATTTGAAGAACCGGACTCCTGGCGATGGACCGCGCGGTGGGGAAGCAGAGGAGGACGCTCGATAAATCCCCCCTGCTCCCTCCGGTGCCTCACCGCCCCCGGGGGCCGACGGGGTGCGCACCGGGAGACGATCCCCCGCCGTCGTCGATCTAATGAGATCTACACGAAGCGGCCGGCACCGAGTGCGGGCTGCTGCGTGCATAATTAACTGACTGTTGTACATCCAATCCAACGAGGTATCTGTCATGGCCACCGACCTGATGAGCGTCATCGAGGCCACGCAACTTCAAGACGACCGGCCCGATTTTGACGCGGGCGACACGGTCAACGTCCACCTGCGCGTGGTTGAGGGCGACAAGGAACGCATCCAGCAGTTCGAGGGCGTGTGCCTCGGCCGCCGCGGCAGCGGGCCCAACGAAACCTTCACGGTTCGCAAGATCTCCGGAGGAATCGGTGTGGAGAGAATCTTCCCGGTTCACTCCCCGCGCATTGCCAAGATCGAGGTGAAGCGTCGCGGCAAGGTGCGTCGCTCGAAGCTGTTCTTCCTGCGCGACCGCTCCGGCAAGAGCGCCCGCATCAAGGAGCGCATGCGCGAACTCGAGTAGCGGATTCGGCTGGCTGCGTGTCGCGCCGATTTCGGTGCGGCCGAACCGCCGGCCCCCGCCGCCTTCCGGCCCGCGGACCTGCACGGGTCCGCCCGTGCCCAAAGCCGCCCTGCTTGTACAGACGGGCGGCTTTCGTCATGGACGGCCGGGGGCGCAGGCCCGCCTCTCGCTGCTTTCCCTCGCCATTTCGCCGCCGACCGATGGATCTTGCGATCTGGGACTATCCGCCGGCCGAATTTCTGGTGTCGGGCTTCACGTCCGGCGCCGTGGAATCGCCGTTTCGCATCAAGCGCTACCGGCCGGAGGAGTGTGCAAGACAGCTCGTGGAAGACGAGGTCGACGTCGCCCTGCTGCCCACGATGCTGGCGCTGCAGGCCAGCGATGCGATCGACGCCATCCCGAGCGTGGGACTGATTTCCTGGAAGTACCCCTACGCGCGCTTGGTCTGGAAGGGCGGGCTGCATGACTTCCCGGAGACGGTCGCCTACGACCGCCGCGTGGCGCAGGAGCGCTTCGTTTCCCGCGTCATCATGCAGGAGCACTACGGCGTGGATCCGGCCTTCGTACCGTACGACGACCGCTCCCCGCAAGAGCTTCTGGACACCCCGGAAGACGCCGCCCTCCTGGTCGGCCCGCGCGTGCCGTCGATGCAGCCCGAGCCGTTCACGATCGACATCGGCCGCGAGTGGTACGAACTCGTCAACTACCCGATGGTGTGGGGGCTCTTCGTCACCCAGCGCGACCGCGCCGACGACGAAACGATCGAAGCGCTGATCGCGTCGGCGGAGTCGGCCGAAGACAACCGCGACGTCTGGGTGCAGGCGCAGGAGACCTCTCCGACGCTGAACGAGTTCTACCGCGAAGACCTGCGGAGCGGGATCGACAAGCTCGCGATCGCCAGCCTCACCGAACTGCGCAAGTATCTGTTCTACTACGACGTGACGGATGAAGTCCCGGACGTCCCTTTCGTCTACCTCGACGAAGACGAGGAGGAAGAGGAAGAAGAGGGGTAGGTGCTGCCCCGGGAGGGCGTGCCCGGGGAGCGTCGCGGATGCGAAGTTGGGAGGTGCTGCGAGGTTGGAAGGTACGTCCCGGAGCCTCTCCGTCGCTTGTTCGTGCGTCCCGATGAGCCGCCGCCCCGCTCAGGGTTCGATGTTCTCAACCGCACAATCGAATTGTTGCCATGGGAGAAGGCGTCCAGGTTGTTGAACGTAATAAAAAGGCCCGGTTCGAGTACGACATCGAGGACACCCTCGAGGCCGGCCTCGTGCTCAAAGGTTCCGAGGTGAAATCCGTCCGCGAAGGCAAGGTGAGCCTCGATGGAGCCTACTGCCAGCAGGACCGCAACGGAGACATGATCGTCCACGGTATGTACATCAAGCCGTACGAGCAGGCCGGGCACTTCAACCACGAGCCGCGACGTAACCGGCGCCTGCTCATGCGCAAGAAGGAGATTCGGCGGTGGGCGGATGAGGCGCAGCAGAACCGGTACACGATCGTGCCGCTGGCGCTCTACTTTCGCGAGGGGTGGGCGAAGCTGAAGATCGGCCTCGCCAAGGGCCGGCAGAAGCACGACAAGCGCCAGGTCATGAAGGAGCGCGAACAAAAGCGCCGCATGGACGAAGTCAAGAAGGCGTACAACCGCTGAGCCCCTTTGCCGCCGAGCCCCTTCGCCCGTTCGATTGCGGGCGTCGACGGGCGATCCGTGACGCGACGCCCCGTACCCGTCACTCCCATCCCAAACTGGAACCGCGATGCCCTTTCCGCCTGTTGACGAGCAAATGGACGTCCTTCGCCGGGGCGTCGACGAAATCCTTCCGGAAGAGGATCTCGTCGAGAAACTGGAAGAATCCCGCACGACCGACACGCCGCTGACCGTGAAGCTCGGCTGCGACCCGAGCCGGCCGGACCTGCACCTCGGTCACACCGTCGTTCTGCGCAAGCTCCGCCAGTTCCAGGATCTGGGGCACCGGGCCATCCTGATCGTGGGCGACTTCACCGGCATGATCGGCGACCCGTCGGGCCGGTCGAAGACGCGCCCGGCGCTGACGCTGGAGGAGACGCGGCGGCACGGACAGACCTATTACGACCAGGCCACTCGCATCCTCGACCCGGACAAGACGGAGATCCTCTACAACTCCGAGTGGCTGGACGAGATGTCGTTCAGCGACGTGATCGAGCTCGCCAGCACCTACACCGTGGCGCGGATGCTGGAGCGGGAGGACTTCAAGAACCGATACGACGCAGGGCAGCCCATCAGCATCCACGAGTTCCTCTACCCGCTCGCGCAGGGGCAGGACTCCGTTCACATCGAGGCCGACGTCGAGCTCGGCGGGACGGACCAGCGCTTCAACCTGCTTCTGGGCCGGCACCTGCAGGAGAAGACGGCCGGGCAGGACCCGCAGGTCTGCATGATGCTTCCGCTTCTGGAGGGGACGGACGGCTCGAAGAAGATGTCGAAGTCCCTCGACAACGCCATCGGCATCACGGAGGCCCCGGAAGATATGTACGGGAAGACGATGTCGATCGCCGACGACTTGATCTACCGCTACGCGGAACTCGTCAGCGACATCCCGACGGACGATCTCCCGAAGGTGAAGCAGTTTGCCGAGGAGAATCCGCGGGACGCGAAGGCGCAGCTGGCCGAAAACATCGTCACCCAGTACCACGGCGAAGACGCCGCGCAGAAGGCGCGCGAGCATTTCGAGCAGACGGTCGTTCAGGGCGACGTCCCCGACGACCTGCCCGAGTACCGTCCGGAGGCGGGTGCAGGGGAGGAGGTCGGACTCTTGAACCTGATGAGCGGCGCGGGGCTGACGGAGTCCAACAGCGAGGCGCGTCGTCTCATCGAGCAGGGGGCCGTCTCCATCGACGGCGACACGGTGGAAGACACCGGGCTGTACGTCGACGTGTCGGCCGCGGCGCCGTTCGTCCTGCAGGTCGGCAAACGCCGCTACGCCCGCGTGGTGTGGAACGGGGCGGAGTAAGCGGTCAAGCGACGGCGGACTGCTGACGGTAGCGAATCAAGGAGAGGGCACCGATCCGTTGGTCGTCAGCGGTTCTGGTTCTCAGTTTGAGGAAATGATGTGAAGTTGTTTTCGGGAAAGCTCTCTACTATCCCCTGAACGGTACGGCTGTCCCCG
>ERZ1034547.364-NODE-364-length-11146-cov-9.255522_pt1 | contig 11146 bp, 9 predicted proteins | sample MGYA00520642_ERZ1034547 | MGnify/ENA primary metagenome ERZ1034547 (study PRJEB33760, sample SAMEA4777713) | hypersaline lake metagenome | biome: hypersaline environment; feature: brines | place: Spain | collected 2012-08 | depth 0 m ... | reverse complement strand
AGCGCCCGTGGGCGCACGGCATCGAGCCACGCCTGCGGGGCCCCGAGTTGCAGAATCCCGAGTTGCAGAATCCCGAGTTGCAGAAGCCCAAGAGGCGGAGCCGGGAGAGAGGGCAGAGGCATGGCAGTCGCGGGAATCGGGAGAAAGGGGCCCGCGGCGGCTACGCGTCCGTGAGGGCGTCGATGCCAGGCAGAGGCGCGCCTTCCAGAAAGGTGAGCAGGGCACCGCCACCGGTAGACACGTGGCTGATGCGGTCCGTGCAGCCGGACTGCCCGAGGGCCGAGACCGAGTCGCCGCCGCCGACCACCGAAAAGGCCCCGTCGTCGGTGGCATCCGCCGTCGCCTGGGCAATGGCCATGGTCCCTTGCGCGAACTGTTCGATTTCAAACACCCCCATCGGGCCATTCCACACAATCGTGGCGGCGTCAAGAATTACCTTTCGGTAGGCCTCGATGGTGGCAGGGCCAATATCGAGGCCCATTTTTCCTTCTGGAATGTCGCCCGTTGCGACCGTTGCGTCCGCGTCGGCGTCCAGAGCCTCCGCCACCACGTGATCGCTGGGGAGCAGAAGCGTATCCTCGGCGGCTTCGTAGAGCGACTCCGCCGTCTCCAGCCGGTCAGCCTCGATGCGAGAGGCCCCCACCTCGTGGCCGAGCACCTGCAGGAAAGTGTAGCTCATGGCGCCCCCGATCAGCAGATGGTCCGCCGTCGAAGAAAGGGCGCGAATCGTGCCCAGTTTGTCAGACACCTTCGCCCCGCCGAGGATGGCCACCATCGGAGAGTCCGGGCGGTCGCGCACCCGAGAGAGGGCCTCGAGTTCTTTTTCCATCAGGCGCCCCATGGCAGCCGTATCGACAAAGCGGGCGACCCCCGCCGTGGAGGCGTGGGCGCGGTGCGCGGCCCCGAACGCATCGTTGACGTAGACATCCGCGAGAGAGGCGAGGGCCTTCGCAAGCCCCTCTTCGTTGGCCTTCTCGCCGGGGTCGAAGCGGGTATTCTCAAGCAGAATGACGCTCCCGTCGCCCATGCCGTTGATCACGTCGCCCACCGTGTCGCCCACGGTATTGCTCGAAAACCGAACGCGCTCTTCGATGAGCGTGCCCAGGTGGTCGGCCACACAGGCGAGGCTCAGGTCGGGGTCGGGCTGGCCGCCGGGGCGGCCGAGGTGACTGATGAGGATGGCCTTGCCGCCGTGATCGAGCACGTGCCGAAGGGTCGGGAGGGCGGCCCGGATGCGGGTGTCGTCGGCCACGCATGGGCTGCCGTCCTCCGACGTATTGAGCGGCACATTGAAGTCGACACGGATCAAGACCCGCTTGCCACGGACATCGATGTCGTCGAGGGTGAGCTTCTGCATGGGGCGGAGGGACTTGAGCGACAGATCAAACGACCCGCCGGCCCCGGCCGGGGTGGGCCAGGGCCGCAGCGGAGAGACGCGCTATGCGGAAAGCTCCACGAGGTGCTCCACAAGATCAACCGTGCGGTTGGCGTAGCCCCACTCGTTGTCGTACCACCCCACAACCTTTACCATCGAGCCGGCCGTCTTGGACCAGGGGGCATCGTAGATAACGGAGTGCGGGTCGTGGATAATGTCGCGGGAAACGATCGGGGCATCGCTGTACGCGAGAATGCCCGAGAGGGCGCCCTCGGCCGCCTCGCGGAACGCTGCGTCGACGTCTTCGGTGGAGACTTCCTGCTCGACCGTAGCCGTCAGGTCGGTCACCGAGCCATCGGGGGTCGGCACGCGCATGGCCATGCCGTCCAGCTTTCCGTCGAGGTGGGGCAAGACGTCGCCCACCGCCTTGGCTGCGCCGGTCGTCGTCGGGATGATCGACTCGGCCGCCGTGCGGGCGCGCCGCAGGTCGCTGTGGGGGCCGTCCAGAATGTTCTGGGACGAGGTGTAGGCGTGCACCGTGGTCATGAGGCCGCTTTCGAGGCCGAAGGCATCGTCGAGCACCTTCACGAGCGGGGCCAGGCAGTTGGTGGTGCAGCTGGCGTTAGAGACAACCTCCTCGTCGCCGGTCAGAACATCGTCGTTGACGCCGAGCACCACCGTGGCATCGACCTCGCTCTTCGCAGGCGCGCTGATGACAACCGCGTCCGCCCCCGCTTCCAGGTGCTGAGCCGCCTTTTCGCGCGTCCGGAAGACGCCCGTCGACTCAATGACCACGTCCGTATCGTGCTCGCCCCAGGGCAGCTGGGTCGGGTCCTGTTCGCTGAAGACCGGAAACCGATCCCCGTCGATCACGAGCGCATTGCCGTCCAGCTCCACCGGGCCCGGGTATTGGCCGTGCACCGTGTCGTACTTAAAGAGAGTGGCCAGGGTCTCGGCGTCCGTCAGGTCGTTGACGCCCACAATGTTGACGTGGTCTGCATCGCGCTCAAGGAGCGCCCGAAAGCAGAGGCGCCCGATGCGCCCAAATCCATTGATTCCGAGCTTGATAGCCATAGGTCAGGAAAGGGGTCTGGGTTGGACAGTTGAAGCGAGTAGCTCCGCCGCGGCTTGGGCTGGGGGCCGGGCACCGAGCAGAAACGCTGTGACGTGCAAAAGGTCCGCGTACCAGGAAGAGGATAACGCGAGACATGACACACGTGCAAGGTATAAAATATCCGGCTGTCTCCTTGGTAAAGATCACATGCAAAAGCAGGGGCGGTGCCGAAGGGCCTCCCCGAAGTGGAAACGAACGGTAGATCCCGCGTTAAATTGTATTCGCTGCGTTACGAGGAAGGTTCTTCTCCGTGCAGCGCCCGAAAGCACCACGGTCGCTCGTCGTTTCTTTGCCCCGTTTTAATCCCGCCCCTACATGGCTGCCCTCAAAACGCCCGAAAAAAAGACCTCCCGTCGCCGCGAACTCCGGCAGAACATTTTCGTCGATCTGTATGCCCGTGCGCTTCTGTTTTACGAAGAGTACCGGAGCGTGGCGCAGGGGATCGGGATTGGGCTGGTGGTCCTTTTGCTGGCGGTGCCGGGCTACCTCTACTACCAACAGCAGCAGCAAGAGGTGGCCAACGAGAAGCTGGGACAAATTCTCCCGGTGTATGAGCAGCAAAATTACCAGCGCGCCCTGGAGGGCAGTGGGGAGCAGGCGGGGCTGGTGGCCATTGCGCGCGACTACGGCGGCACGGAGGCGGGCAACCTCGCGGCGTTTTATGCGGGCAATGCGCTGTATCAGCAGGGGGAATACGACCGGGCGCTCACCTACTTCCAGCAGTTTGAGAAGGAGCGCACCTTCATCGGGGCCAGTGCGTACGCGGCCCAGGCGGCGATTCAAGAGAATCAGGGCAACTTTGAACGGGCCGGAGCGCTGTACGAGCAGGCCGCTGCGCAGTACGAAAACAAGCTGACGGCCCCGCGCTACTTGCTGAGTGCCGGGCAGGCCTACGAAGAGGCCGAGCAGTACGCCGACGCCATGACGCTGTACCAGCGCATCCAAGAAGAGTACCCTGAGTCCAGCCAGGCCAGCGAGGCGGAGCGCTACCATGCCCGGGCCGAGGTGCGCCAGCGCAGCGCCTCCGCCTCCTGAGCGTTCTTCTGCCTGAGCGTTCTTCTGCCTGAGTGTCCTTCCTGCCGCTCTGCCCCGGTGGCACGTTCTGCGGATGAGCCTTTCCTGTACGCCATGCCTACGATTCTGGTGGTCGACGACGAGGCGAGCATTCGCCGGACGCTCCGCGAGATTCTGGAGTACGAGGACTTTGCGGTCGAAGAGGCTGTTGACGGACGAGAGGCCCTTGCGGCCCTCCGCGAGAACGCGTACGACTTGGTGATCCTCGACGTGAAGATGCCGAAGATGGATGGCATGGAGGTGCTCGAAACCATTGCCGATGAGGGCTATGAGGTGCCGGTCCTCATGATTAGCGGCCACGGCACCATTGAGACAGCCGTGGAGTCGACGAAGCTGGGTGCGTTCGACTTTATCGAAAAGCCGCCCGACCTGAATCGGCTTCTGGTGACGGTGCGCAATGCGCTGGACCACGGCCAGCTTGCCGTCGAAAACCGTCGCATGCGACAGACCATTACTGAGCAGAATACGAGCGACTTGCCGCCCCTCATCGGCGCGAGCGAGGCCATTCAGGACATTAAAGACACCATCGCGCGGGTAGCGCCGACGGAGGCGCGGGTGCTGGTGACTGGGGAGAACGGCACGGGGAAGGAGTTGGTGGCGAAGTGGATCCACCACACCTCCGCCCGGGCCGAGGAGCCGTTGGTCGAGGTCAACTGCGCCGCCATCCCGAGCGAACTCATCGAGAGTGAGCTGTTTGGGCACGAGAAGGGCGCCTTCACGGGTGCCACGCAGCAGCGAATTGGGAAGTTTGAGCAGGCCCACGAAGGGACGCTGTTCCTCGACGAGATTGGCGACATGAGTCTCTCGGCGCAGGCGAAAGTGCTGCGGGTGCTCGAGGAAAACCAGATCGAGCGCGTGGGCGGCGAGCACACCATCTCGGTGGACGTGCGGGTAATTGCGGCCACGAACAAGGACCTGATGGAGGAAATTGGGGACGGGCACTTCCGCGAAGATCTGTACCACCGCATCGGGGTGATTCTCATCGACGTACCGCCCCTGCGGGAGCGCCGAGGCGACGTGCCGCTGCTAACGCGCCACATTGCTAAGCGGGTGGCGCAGCGCAACGGCCTGCCGCCCAAGGACTTCACGGAGGAGGCCTTGCGGCGACTGAAGGGGTACGAGTGGCGCGGCAACGTGCGCGAGCTCCACAACGTGATCGAGCGCCTGCTCATTCTGGTGAAAGGCGATATCATCGAGGCCCCCGACATCGACCAGTTTGTGCAGCCCGGTGTGGGGGCGGACGGGCCTACGCAGGAGCTCATCCAGGCCTACGATGACTTTAGTGACGCCCGCGATCAGTTCGAGAAGCATTTTATCCAGCACAAGCTGCACGAACACGACTGGAATGTGAGCCAAACGGCCGAAACCATCGGCATTCAGCGGTCTCACCTGTACAATAAGCTCAACAAGTACGGGCTTGAACGTGGAGATTGACTTCTCCCCCGGCTGCTCGAAGAGTCCCCCTCCGGGGCAACTGCTCCTTCGCGCATCCTCAATACTCTAAGTAGACCAGTGAAAGAAGAGTAGTCATTCCGAGCGGAGCGAAGCGAAGTCGAGGAATCTTTCTGATAGATGGCGGGACCGGTTTTTAGATGGCGGAACCGGTTTTCCTTCCTGCAGGCTACCGAACAGGCGTTTCCGCAAGAGTTGGAGAGATTCATCCCGGGAGCACTCGGTCACTGCGTTCCCAGCGCTTCGGCTCTCTCCTCGCTTCCCTCGTTGCTCGCTTAGCTCCCCGCTCGCTCAGAATGACTCCCGAATGAACGAATTTCTGCGTGTCTACTTGGAAGGGCATGTACTGCGCACAGGTTTCGCAGAAGCGCTCCAATGCAGAATCACAAAATCTGCGGTACAAAATCCGCCGTGCCGGCCGTCGGCATCTCCCTGCTCGATACCACTTCAGTGCTCATCGTTCGCTCCCAGCTTCCCCGAACACGTGGCTGCTCCGCTCCTCACGGTCGATGATCTTTTGAAGCAGTATGACGCGGGGGGCGACGAGCCCCTGACGGTGCTGCACGACCTTGCCCTGACCGTGGAGGAAGGGGAAATCGTTGCCATCGTGGGAGAGAGCGGAACCGGCAAGTCGACCCTGCTTCACATCCTCGGGGCGCTCGACCGCCCCACGGCCGGCACCATCCGCTTTGAGGGGACCGATCTTTTTGCCCAGAGCGATGATGATCTCGCTACGTTCCGCAATCGTTCCATCGGGTTTGTCTTTCAGTTTCATCACCTCCTTCCGGAGTTCACGGCTCTCGAAAATGTAGCCATGCCGGCGCTCATTCAGCACCGTCCCCTCAATGCCGTGACGCCGCGCGCCCGGTCCCTCCTGGCGCTACTGGGCCTGTCCGATCGAGAGGAGCACCGTCCTCGCACGCTCTCCGGCGGCGAAAAGCAGCGCGTGGCGATTGCCCGAGCTCTCATGAACGAGCCCGCCTTGGTGCTCATGGACGAGCCGACGGGCAACCTGGATGCACGAACCGCCGAGCCGCTGCACCGAGAGATCGAGCGCCTGAGTGGAGAGATGGAACAGACCTTCGTTCTGGCCACGCACGACCCGTCCCTCGCCCGCATCGCAAACCGGGCGCTCCGCCTGGAGCGCGGCCGTCTTCAGCCCCTCTCGGTGCCCGATGCCATGTCCTCCGCCTCCGAAACGGACCCCGACGAAACAGCGCCGGAGAGATGAAACGAAAATGGTTGTTTGGGGACACGCCTCGAACTCCCGGTGCAAGGGGACGTACAGCTGTTACAACATTCAGCAGCCTCGGCGTCATCGTACGACGGCTTGCGACGCTGTAGCTGCCGGGATGCTGCAGCCCGGTCTACGAGCCGAGCGGGGCCCACCGACCCCGTTGCTATTCTTGCTTGCAGTCTCTTGCCCATCGGTCTGTGTCCGGGGAGGGAGAGCGACAGCTCCTGTGCCCGCTGGCTTCGGTTGCCCGCCGGCCTCGGTGTTTCTCCTCCGGGAAGAGCGCGCCTCCATGCACGCCGTCCTCACTTGCCCCACGCTGCTGAATGGGGGAAAGGCCCCGCTCCAGCTCTCGTACGTGCTTCCTTTTTGCGACACTGATCCTTCCGCAGTCCCATGAACTCCATCAGTTCGCTTCCCCTCTTTCCCCTGAGCCTCGTGCTCTATCCCGACGAGCAGCTCTCGCTTCACATTTTCGAAGAGCGCTACAGGGACCTTACGGCGTATTGCCTCGCGCACGACGTGGCATTTGGGGTCGTCCGTGTGGACGAGGATGAGTGGGCGGACGTGGGCACCACTGCGCGCATCGACCGCGTCGTGAAACGCTACGACGACGGCCGCTCCGACATTGTTGTGCGGGGCGGCGAGCGGTTCCGCATCAAAACGGTCTACGAGGATCAAGCCTCGTACTACACAGCTGATGTGTTCCTCCTTGAAGACGATCCGACGGGGATCGACCTTGAGCTTAAGGAGCGCGTGATCACCCAGCATATGAAGTTGCTGGAGCTGGCGGGGCGCACGGTTCGGCCCGACCTGTACGAAGACGTCGACCGTCTTTCTTTCGTCCTTGCGCAAAACGGGGCGCTGGACGGCGCGCAGAAGCAAGAGCTCTTGGAGATCACCAGCGAGAGTGAACGCATCCAGTACCTGATCCAACATTTCGAGACCGTGATTCCCCGCATCAAGCAGAAAGAAGGGGTGCAGCGGCGCATCCGCTCGAACGGCCACTTTAAGGACTTTCCCCCGGAAGAGGTGTGAGTCCTTGCTGCCCAGCTTCCTCGGTCACGCCTCCGTCGGGAAACGTCGTCAAAAACAAGCGGCGTGTGATTTTCTGGGGGCTGGGGGCGATGTTGAAGCCCATTCGTCGCGCTCACATCGCCGCATCCACATCTCATGCCTCACATCGGTCCCTACAGCCTGCACACCATCGAAACGGGACGGTTTGGGCTCGATGGCGGGGCGATGTTCGGCATTGTCCCCAAGCCTCTTTGGTCCGATCGCATCGCGCCGGATGCCCAGAATCGCATCCCGCTCCACATGCGGTGCCTGCTGCTGAAGGGCGCTGATCGAGTGATCCTGATAGATGCTGGCATTGGGGATGTCTTTGAGGGCACCAAGTACCAGGACATTTACGCTGTGGACCACAGCGACGCCCATCTCCACGCGTCGTTGCAGGCCTGCGGCGTGGCGCCCCCTGACGTGACGGATGTGCTCCTGACCCACCTCCACTTCGATCACTGCGGCGGCGTTACGCAGCAAACGCCGGAGGGGCGGTCCCTCACATTTCCGAACGCCACCCACCATGTGCAGCGCCGGCATTGGGCGTGGGCCACCGACCCCACGCCCAAAGACCAGGGATCTTTTCGGCGCGAGACGTTTGCCCCGCTCAAGGCGCAGGGCCGTCTGAATCTGGTGGAGGGGGGCGGCCCGCTCCTGCCCCACATACGGGTTGCGCTCGTCGACGGCCACACCGAAGCGCAGCAGATCGTAATGGTGCATGACGAAACGACCACCCTGGTCTACGTGGCCGACCTCCTCCCAACCCTCCACCACGTGCGCCCAGCGTGGACGATGGCCTACGACGTCCGCCCGTTGCAGACGATTGACGAAAAAGCAACATTTCTGGAGCGTGCCGCAAACGCGGAATGGAAATTGTTCTTCGAGCACGATCCGAAGGTCGCTGTTGGCGATCCGGAGCGCACGGACCGCGGCATTGAAATTGTGCGCGGCCGATCGCTCGACGATTTGTAGCCCTGCCGCTCTGTGCCTCCGGATCGTGTCTTTTCTTCTCTGCCCCCATTGCCCCCGATGACTGCCCCCGCACGACCCTCCCCTTCATGCGTCAACGACACGGGGGACGGTGTCCAAGAAGACTTCAACACGCCCCTCTGCGTCATCTCCGGAAATGCCCAGCTTCTGCAAGAGCTCAGTCGGGAGGCGGGGCTCGATGAGCAATTTGCTGCCTCGGCTCGCGACATCCAGGCCGCCTGCCGCCACTTGTCCGACCGGCTGCAGCGACTGGCACACCTCCACGCCCGCAGGAACGCCAGTGAGCAGGAACGCCAGTGAGCAGGAACGCCAGTGAGCAGGAACGCCAGTGAGCACGAGTGGACCGTGGAGGCGACCGGACGCGCTCGGGCATGAAGTCCCCGAAAAGCAGACCCGAGCTTCGGGAACCCGGGGCGAGGCACTGTCTTGAACGAAGAAGCATTTTTTGTGGAGGGAACGTTGGTCTGCATGTAACATTCGCTGGTCCCTACGGTGCTCGAACGGATCCCCCACCGCAAACCTCCCTCATCCACGCACTCCCCTCACTATTCCCCTGGGCCTGTTGATCGCAAAGCGCTACAGACACCGCATGGCCATTGCGACGACAATGGCCCTCGGCGCCACGTCCTTTCAAATGTACGCCAGCACCGCGGGGCGATAGATCCCGCGGCACCGCTGGGCCTGCCGTTTGGGCACCGCGCCGACTCATGTTCTGTACGCCGATCCTTCCTCCTGCTCATGTCTACACTGTTTTTTCCTCGCGCCCCGCATCGCCTTCTGTCCGTCCTTGGCGTGCTGCTGTGTGCCGCTCTGCTGGCAGGGCCCGCACAGGCACAGGTTGCCCAATCCTCCGCCCTCTTCCTGCGCATTGAGCCGGACAGCCGGTCGGCGGGCATGGGGAATGCCGGCGTAGCCCTCGCGGACAACGCCAACGCAATGTTCTGGAACCCGTCGGGACTTGCGTTTCAGGAGAATACGCAAGTGGGGCTCACGCACGCCAACTGGCTCCCCGAGTTCAACGCCAATCTCTTCTACGAGTACCTGGTGGGCACCTACCATGTCGACGGCGTGGGCACCTTTGGGGGCAATGTTCAATTCCTGAACCTTGGAGAAATTGAGGTGCGAAACGGCGACAACGTGGTGCTCGATGTGGTGAGCTCCTACCAGCTTGCCGTCGCGACGTCGTACGGCCGCAAAATTGGGGACCGGCTGGGCGTGGGCACCTCGGTGCGCTTCATCTACTCGAAGCTAGCGGCGGCACCGGGGGAGGGCGGCGGCGATGGAAAAGCCTCTACCCTCGCCACGGATCTCTCCGCGCTCTACCGTTCCGCTCCGTTTTCGCTTGCTGGTACGGAAGCCACCTTCTCCACGGGCCTGAACATTGCCAATCTGGGCGGCACGCTCGACTTTAACGACCAGACCCGGGCTACGGACCCCATCCCGGCCAGCTTCCGCATTGGGCCGGCCCTCACAATCGACTTCGACGAGTACAACTCGCTGACGCTCGCGACGGACTTTAACAAGTCGCTGGTGAGCGTGGATCAAGAGGTAACCCCCGATGGGGACACTGTTCGAGTGGGCAACAACGGGTTTCAGGCGCTTTTCGACTCGTGGGGCTCGGCTCGCGGGCAGGTGGTGGAGGGGGAGGCCCAGTCACTGAGCCTGCTGCAGCAGTTCACGGTGGGGACGGGGCTGGAGTACTGGTACAGCGACCTCTTCGCTCTCCGCACCGGCTACTACTACGAGCATCCCGACAACGGGGACCGTCAGTTCCTGACCTTCGGCGCCGGGCTGCGGTATAATATTGTAGGTGTCGACATTTCGTACCTCTACACGTCCGAGGACGATAGCCCGCTGGCAAACACACTTCGGTTCTCGTTGCTGTTTCAGTTTCAATAATGCTGCGGGGCATCCCGAGCGCCTTCGGGACGTGCCCGGTACCCGTCTTGCCCGATACCCGTCTTGCCCCAAGCCGTGGTGACCCCTTGCCGGCACACCGGTCGGCCCTGGGGCACTGGCGGTGTTGGAAGGGCTTCCGAACCGGGTTGGATCACTCCCGTCGCAGTGATACATTGAAAGTGATACATTGAGAAGCTGTTTGGTGGATGAATATTCAGCCGACACGAGCGAAGCGACTGACGAGCCCTGCGAGTAAACACAGCGGGCGACGTGCATGAACGGGGCTCAAACGAGCCCTGTAGCGGGGGCTGAGCGAACGCGAGGTCATGCCTCTGGTGAGCTCCCGGGCGAGTGCAGAACCCGTTCTGCGCTGGGAACGCAGTGACCGAGTACTCACTGGGGTGGCCATAGACAGTCCGCCAAACAGCTTCTGAATCAGTGACGCCCTGCCCCCTGCTGCGCCTGTCCTCCCCGACGTGCTCGGACGGGGCGGCGCCGCTGGGCAGCGTGCCTGCGGACTGTCTCCCTCCGTTGATGTCCTGTGCTCTTGATGACTGCCTCCTCCAGCGGCTCGGATTCCGAGAATCTGCGCCGACACATTCTCGACACTGCCCGTCACCTGCTCGTGCAGGAGGGGTACCAGAACCTCTCAATGCGCAGGATCGCCGATGCCATTGGCTACAGTGCAACCAGCATTTACTTGTATTTTGATAGCAAGGATGCTCTGCTGCACACCCTCATCCACGAGGGCATGATGCGCCTGCACGACCGGCTGGAGGCGGCCGCGGCGCAGCACTCGGATCTGCCCGAGGCACGCCTGCAGGCCCTCTGCCGCGCCTTCGTGCAGTTCGGCCTCACCAATCCCGAGTACTACGAAATTATGTTTCAGCTCCACCCGGAGCGCATGGAGCGCTACCCGCCCGACAAGTACCGGCAGGCCCGTGAAAAC
>ERZ1034547.363-NODE-363-length-11162-cov-3.410372_pt1 | contig 11162 bp, 9 predicted proteins | sample MGYA00520642_ERZ1034547 | MGnify/ENA primary metagenome ERZ1034547 (study PRJEB33760, sample SAMEA4777713) | hypersaline lake metagenome | biome: hypersaline environment; feature: brines | place: Spain | collected 2012-08 | depth 0 m ... | reverse complement strand
GAGGGACAATGCGTCGGGGGTGTGCTACGCCGCGTCGCCGATGCGTCGTTGGAGGGCGTCGAGGGCGTCGAGGCGGTCCTGGCTGTTGCTCCGGATTGCCTGGAGCACGCCGCGGGTTCGCATCTGGTGCTCGAGGTCGAGCTCCTCCCCGAGGGCGTCGTTGAACGCCGTCTCGAGATCGCGGAGCTCCTCGAAGAGATTGCTCAGCGACCCCTTCAGCGTAAAGTCCTCGGGGGAGAGGTCCGTGCCGTTGTACGGCGTGCCGCCGCAGCTCAGAACGGTCTCGGACAGCTTGCCCACGTCGGTACGGGCGGTCTTCTGCAGGCGCTCCAGCACGTCCACGACGCGCTCGTCGTCGCAGTGGCGGATGGCGGCGCCGTAGTGGTGGTTCAGCTCAATGTGCTGCCGGATGAGCGGGTCGATGCGGTCGACCGTCTCGGACCGGCTGAGCGTCTGGCCGGCCCAGCCGCGGTTGAGAAGGGCCTCTTTGATGGGGTTCGGCATAACCGGGAAGAAGGATTGGAAGATAGAGCTTGGTTGGTACCGTCGTCCGGGGGGGAAGTTTGCGGGCGGGGCGGTGCGAGGGGCGACCGGTGGGGCGTGGCCACGCGGTTACAGCAGCCCCTCCGAGGCTACCCGAAGGGCCTGCCGGAGGGCGGCGGCCTTGTCCCGGGTTTCCTCGTACTCGCGGGCAGGGTCGCTGTCCGCGACGATGCCCGCACCGGCCTGCACGTACGCCGTCTCGTCGGCCACGACCATGGTGCGGATGGTGATGCAGGTATCGAGGGTTCCGGAGAAGTCGACGTAGCCGACGGCCCCGGCGTAGACCCCGCGCCGGGAGGGCTCCAGGTCGTCGATGATCTCCATCGCCCGCACCTTGGGCGCGCCACTGACCGTCCCGGCCGGGAAGCAGGCCGCCAGGGCATCCATGGAGCTCTGGTCGGGGGCGAGCGCGCCCTTGACCGACGACACGATGTGCATGACGTGGGAGTACCGTTCGACGTAGGCGTACCGGTCCACCTCCACGGTGGCGTACTGGCAGACGCGGCCCAGGTCGTTGCGGCCCAGGTCGACGAGCATCAAGTGCTCGGCGCGCTCCTTGGTGTCGTCGAGCAGCTCCTCGGCGAGGGCCTCGTCTTCCTCCTCGTCCTCACCCCGCGGCCGCGTGCCTGCGATCGGCAGCACCTCGGCCGTGCCGTCCTCGGCCCGCACCAGCACCTCCGGCGATGAGCCCACGAGCGCGAGGTCGTCGAGGTCGAGGTAAAAGAGGTAGGGCGAGGGGTTGACCTGGCGCAGGGCGCGGTACAGGTTGAAGCGGTCCCCCTCGAAGGCGGTCGCGAAGCGCTGCGACAGGACGACTTGAAAGATGTCGCCCTTCTGGATGTGATCCTTGGCCGTCCGGACGGCGTCCTCGAAGGCAGGCTGCTCGATGTTGGACGTGAGCTCCGCCTGCGTCCACTCGACGGGGGCTGGGGGATCGGAGGAGCGCTTGAGGTCCGCCTCCAGGTCGGCGAGGCGGGCCTGGGCGTGTTCGAACGCGGCGCGCAGGTCCGTCTCCTCGTCGACGAACACGTTCGCCATCAGCACGAGCTGGTGGCGGACGTGGTCGAAGGCGGCGACGGTGTCGTAGAAGCACCACACCGCGTCGGGGAGGCCGAGGTCGTCCGGGGGGGCGTCCGGGAGGTCCTCCACGAGACGCACGGCGTCGTATCCGAGGTAGCCCACGGCCCCGCCCCTCAGCCGGGGCAGGTCCGGCAGTTCGACCTCCTCGTACCGGTCCAGGTACGCATCCAGCACGTCGAAGATGGAGCCGGTGGGGGTGGGCAGGCCGGCCTCCGGCGAGGGCGTGCGGCGCTCGTCCACCTCGACCGTGGCCCCAAACGCCTGGCCCGTTAGAATGCGGTACGGGTCGCGCCCCAGAAAGGAGTAGCGGGCCAACTTTTCCCCCCCTTCCACGCTCTCGAAGAGAAAGCTGAATGGAGAGTCCTCTCGGAGGGCGAGGTACGCCGAGACCGGGGTGAGGAGATCGGCACTCCGACGGGCGTGTACGGGCACCACGAGACGGGACAGGCCGTTGGCCCGGGCAGTGTCGACACGTGTGCGAAAGTCGTCGTAGGTCATGTGTGGAGAAGACAAGGGGCAAAACAAAAACCCGCTACCAATTGGCAGCGGGTCCAGAGCCATTCAGTACGAGGGGCAGTGCACAGCAATCAGGCACGCATAGGGCTCTCGACCCGTAGAGAAGGCCGCCAGAGCCACCAGCCGAAGGATGTGATGCCGCTTTTGTCAATCATACAACTGTAGGGTACCACCCAGAATCATCATTCGCAACGGGAACGGTTTGAAATTCAATTGGAGGATCTGCGGAGGAAGGCGGAGGCCCTGCCCGGCCAGGATCCGTTGCGCGGGGAGGGAGGAACCTGCAGTTGGCTCAGGTTTTGGTTCTACGGAGCCTCAATCCCGACCCCAATCCAAGCGGCCATGCCTCTGGTGCAGACTCTTCGCGAACGGCTGCGGGGATACCGTCCGCGCCTGGAGGCTGTGGTGTTTGGGCTTTCCCTGTTGGGGGTTCTCGACGTCGTGCACCTCTTGATCCAGCAGGCCAGGACCTTCGAGAATGGATGCCTCGGGGGCTCCGCGCTCGGGGGCGGTTCGTCCATCTTCGACTGCGCGGCGGTGACCGCCGGGGCGGGAAGCAAACTCCTGGGGGTGCCCAACACAACTTGGGGGCTCGGGTTTTATGGAATGGTCGGCGTGCTCACCGTCGCCGTCTTCTGGGTGGTGCCGAAGGTGCGAGCGTGGATCCACGGGGCCCGAATCGGTCTGCTCACGGGCGGGATTGCGTACTCGGCGTACCTCACGTATCTCCAGATCGGTCCCCTGGGGACCCTGTGCCTTCTGTGTTTGGGATCGGCCCTGATCACGACCCTCCTGTTTGCAGGACAGGTTGCCCTGCTTGCTTCCTCACCAACATCCCCTCCTGATTCCATGTCGTCTCGACTCGTAAAACGGCAGGTCGCCCTCTTCGTCTACTGCGCCGCCGCCGCGGCCGTCCTCGTCGGGATGGATCTTGTCTACTTCGACGAGACGAGTGCAGCGGCCCCGCAGCCCCGCTCCGCGTCTGAGTCGGCCGCCCCGGCCCAGTGCGAGCTCGACGACTCGAAGACGCCGTTGCAGGACCAGGGGGCCTCACTCGTCGGCTTTCAGGACATCACCGCGGGCAGCAACGAAGCCGGGGTGACGGTCATCGAGTACTTTGATCCAAACTGTCCCCACTGCAAAGACTTTCACCAGGTCATGAAGCAGGTGGTGGAGGCCCACCGCGACGAGGTGCGGTTTGTCTACAAGCCGTTCCCGCTCCGTCGCTCGTCGCTGCCGGAGATCCAGGCCCTGTACGTGGCGGCCCAGTCCGACAAGTTTAACGAGATGCTGGAGGCGCAGTACGCGCGTCAGGGACCAGGCGGCATTGGGATGCAGGACCTCCGGGCCATCGCGGAAGAGATTGACCTCGACCCCAGCGTGCTGAGCGAACGGGTGGAGCAGAACGAATATCGGGATCAGGTCCTTCAGCAGCGAAAGCGGGCCGTGAAGGTTGGGGTTGACAGCACCCCGACGGTGCTGATCAATGGGCACTTCGTAGAGTCTCGCACCCAGAAGTGCCTGAACACCTTCATCGAACAGGCCAAATCCGGAACCCTCGGCGGCACGGCGTCCGGATGAGGGGCCTCACTCGGATGGGGGCGGCCGCGACCGCGACGCCCACACGGACCGCCTCGGGCGTGAGCATTCCCGATGCTCTCGTCGACGCACTCCGGCCCCCACTGTACAGGCCCACTGGTTTGCCGACGACAGCACGTTTCCCAACACGACAGCAGGTTTCCCAACAACGAACCCCTTCCGGCGCCGGTCGTGCGGAAGGGAGTTCGGGACGACGTTGAGCGGGGCCTGGCGCAACGGAATCTACGCGGCGGATGGCCTGCTGCTCGACCGTTGGGGCGCCGAGTCATGGGGACATTTCTCCGCGGTCTGCCCGCCCCCACGGCCGGCCCGCGTCCGGTGGACGTAGAGGAACACTGGCCCCTCCCGTAGACGCCACCTCTCCGTGTCGCTCTTCGTCACCAAACTTCTAAGCCTCTTCGTTCACCCCCTGTCCCTCGGCATGCTGCTCGTGGGCACAGGGATCGTGGTGGGGAACTGGTGGAGGCGAAGCGGGATGGCGTTGTTGGTCGGGGGCGTGCTGGTCTTGTGGGTGGCTTCGGCACCGCTCGTGTCGGATTGGTTGCGAGGGCGTCTGGAAGGGCAGCACCCACCGACGCGTGTCGATTCCCTGCCGTCGGCGGAGGCGGCCGTGGTGCTTGGCGGCGGCGTGAGTCCGCCTCGCCCCCCTCGCATCCACCCGGACCTGAATGACGCTGCCGACCGGGTGTGGCACGCGGCGCGCCTCTACCACGCCGGCAAGGTGCCCCTCGTCATCGCCAGTGGGGGCACCCAGCCCTGGAAGCGTCCGGACGCCCGGGAGGCGCCCGCCACGAACGTGCTCCTACAGGATTGGGGGGTTCCGGGTGACGCCATCCTCCTCGAGTCGAAAAGCGCAAACACGTACGAAAACGCCACGCGAACGGCAGAGCTACTGGATCGGCGGGGGCTCAACTGTGTGCTCCTGGTGACCTCCGCCCTGCACATGCCCCGGGCCCTCGCGGTCTTTCGGAGTGCGGGCATAAAGGCCGTGCCGGCGCCGACGGACGTTCAGGTGGGCGACCGAAATTACACCGTGCTCGACGTGCTCCCCGACGCCGGGGCCCTCGCCGGATCCACCGCCGCCATCCGTGAATATGTAGGGTATCTCGTATACGACTGGCGCGGCTGGATCGACGGGCCCGCCGGATCCCCGAACGCGAGAGATGCGACGGCCCGCTGTTCACCCTCTGCCTCGGCCCCCGTCCGTTGATGGCGTGCGGGCGGCCTCCTCGACGATGCCTCCTTCCGACTGGGCACCGCACCATGCCGTCTGACACGCTGACGTTGTTCTACCGCTTTGGGGTGGCCCTCGTCCTTGGGCTCTTCATGGGGCTGCAGCGCGAGTACGCGTACCGCGACCGGGCGGACGGGGAGGGGGAACTGATTGCCGGCGCGCGAACCTTTCCCATCATTGCGCTCCTGGGGGCGGCGTCGGCCCTGAGCGCCACCGAACTCGAGAGTGCGTGGCCGTTCGCAGTAACCGTTATTGCAGTGGGAGTGTTGCTTGCCGTCGGGCATTTCCTGCAGGCCCGAGCGCGGGACACCGGCCTCACCACCGAGATGGCGGCGCTGGTGGTCTTCTTCACCGGGGGGCTCTGCTACTGGGGGGACCTCCGCCTGGCGGCGGCCCTCGGGGTTGGGACGGCGGTGCTCCTGTCGCTGAAGGTGCAAACCCACGCCCTCGCCCGCACGCTCAATCAGGAGGACGTGATCGCGACCCTCAAGTTTGCCGTCATCACGGTTATTGTGCTGCCCCTGCTGCCGCAGCAGGGCTACGGCCCGTCGCCGTTCGACGTGCTGGTCCCGTACAACGTCTGGCTCATGGTCGTGCTGATTTCTGGGATCAGCTTCCTGGGGTACGTGCTCATTAAGGTCGTGGGCCCGCGTCGCGGCGTGGGACTGACCGGCATTCTTGGGGGGCTCGCGTCGAGCACGGCCGTCACGCTGAGCGTCGCGGAGCGGAGCCGAGACTCGGCGGGGCTGGACCGGCCCTTCGCGCTGGCCGTGCTCCTGGCCTGGGCCATCATGTTTGTGCGGGTCATCGTGGAGGTGGCGGTCATCAACCCGCCCCTGCTCCTGACCGTCTGGGCGCCCATTCTGGGGGTTTTCGTCGTGATCCTCGCCTACTGCGGGTACCTGTACGGCGTGCAGCCGGTCGAGAAGCACGACGAACCCCAGACCGTCAAAAATCCGTTTCGCCTCGGTCCGGCAGTCACATTTGGGGTGCTGTACGCTGTCATTCTCGTTGTGTCGAACGGGGCCCAAACCTACTTTGGCGACGCCGGCGTGTACCTGTCGAGTGTCGTGGCGGGGCTGGCGGACGTGGACGCCATCACCCTCTCGATGGCTCGTCTCCACGAAAGTGGGGACGTAGGGGCGGTGCCTGCCACCCGGGCCATCGTGATTGCGGCGGCCGCCAATACGGTGCTCAAGGGCGGCATCGTGGCGCTCACCGGCACGTCGGGCTTGCGGCGGGCGGTGGTGCCGGGCCTCCTCCTCATCGTCGGGGCGTCCGGCGTGGCCCTGCTCTTCATTTGAAGCTGAGAGGAGGCAACGGGACGGTCGGGGCCCGTGCGCAGTGCAACGGCGGTACAACCGGGAGTCATTGGCCATGCCAGTCTCTCATCGCTACATCATCGGGGTGTTGGTTCTGGGGCTCCTGCCCGTGTCGGCGGGGTGGGCGCAGAAGGGGGGCGTGGCCGGCGACACGAGCGCGGCCTGGCACGCAGACGCCTGGACGCCAATCATCGAGAAGAAGGGGCTTCGGATTTCCTACATCTACTATCCGGACGCCAACGACGAGCACGACGGGATCGTGCTGCGTCTCATCAACGAGAACGAGGTGCCCGTGCGGTACGAATTTACGCTCGTCTTTCGGGCGCCCGCGGCGGACACCACGACTGCGGTCCGGGGCCGCCTGAATCCCGGCGCGATGAAGACCGGGGACGCCGCCGGCCTCTTCTGGGTGCCGTTCCGGGAGGACGATCGGAGCCTGGGGGAGATCGGGCTCCGGGGCCTGTCCGTGGCTCAGCTCCGGCCGTCCCCCCCGGACTGATTATCTATACCTGCGAGGCCGGCAGGGTGAATGCTTCTTGGAGACTGTCTCGGGGCCGAAGGCGCCCAAAACCGTCTGATGTCCGCCTCGTAACGGTATGGTGGATGCTTTCCTGTCCGCGATTTACACGTTGTCGTTCTGAAAACCCACCGTTCCCCTGCCGTGAGCACCACCGATGCCCTGTCGCCGGAGGAGGCCACCGCCCCGACGAATGACGTGGATCCAGTCCTCAAGGACGAGATCGAAAAGCGCCGGACGTTCGCCATTATCAGCCACCCGGACGCGGGCAAGACGACCCTCACCGAGAAACTCCTCCTGAAGGGGGGCGCCATCCACGAGGCGGGTGAGATCAAGGCCCGCAAGGCCGACCGCTTTGCGATGAGCGACTGGATGACGATGGAGAAGGAGCGGGGCATCAGCGTCACCTCCTCGGTGATGAAATTTCCCTACCGGGGCTACGAGCTGAATCTGCTCGATACCCCGGGCCACCGCGACTTTTCGGAGGATACATACCGCGTCCTGACTGCGGCCGACAGCGTGATCATGGTGCTCGACAACGCGAGCGGCGTGGAGCAGCAGACGGAGAAGCTGATGGAGGTGTGCCGGATGCAGGACACCCCCATCATCACCTTCGTCAACAAGATGGACCGGCACGGCCTGCCGCCGCTCGACATCCTGGAGGACATCGAGGACACGCTCGATCTGGACACCGTGCCGCTCTCCTGGCCCATCGGGATGGGCAACCGCTTCCGCGGCACCTACAACCTGTACCGGGACGAACTGCACCTCTTCTCCCACGCCGATATGGACGGGGAGCACGAGCGCCTGCCGATTGATGACCTGGACGATCCCCAGCTCGACGAGGTGCTCGGCGATCAGGCCGACGACCTTCGGTTCGACGTGGAGCTGGTCCGCGAGGCGGGCGACGAGCTGGACCTGCAGGCCTACCTCGGCGGCAAACAGACGCCGGTCTTCTTCGGCAGTGCGCTCAGCAACTTTGGGGTGGGCGACATGTTCGACACCTTCGTCGAGATCGCCCCGCCGCCCCAACCCCGTCCCACGGTGACCCGGGACGTCTCGCCCTACGAGGACGACTTCACGGGCGTCGCCTTCAAGATCCAGGCGAACATGGACCCGAAGCACCACGACCGCATGGCGTTTGTGCGCGTCTGCTCCGGGAAATTCGAGAAGGGCATGGAGGTGATCCACCACCGCACCGGGCAGACGATGCGCCTCAATAACGCCACCACGTTCATGGCGCAGGACCGGGAGGGGGTGGACACGGCCTACCCGGGCGACATCATCGGCATCATGAGCCACGGCCGCGTCAAGATTGGGGACAGCTTTTCGACGGCCGAGCCCCTTCACTTTACCGGGGTGCCCAGCTTTGCGCCGGAGCACTTCCGCAAGGTGCGCCTCGACGACCCGTTCCGGTCGAAGCACCTAAGCAAGGGCCTGCAGCAGTTGAGCGAGGAGGGCACCATCCAGGCGTTCCGTCCGCTCCGCGGCAACGATTACATCCTCGGGGCCGTCGGCGAGCTGCAGTTCGACGTGACCCTGGACCGGCTGGAGGACGAATACAATGTGGACGCCCACCTCACGGGCGTTCGCTACGCCTGTTGTCGCTGGATCGACGGACCGGCGGAGGACCTGGAGGACTTCGAGGCCGAAAACATGGACAGTCTCTTCCGCGACGCCGGCGGGGACCTGGCGTACCTCGCGCTCAGTGACTTTCGGCTGGAGCGCACGATGGAAAATTGGCCCCGCATCAGCTTCAACTCCACGAAGCAGCACACGGCGGAAGAGGAGCGCAGCTAGTCTTGTTGAGGACAAGATTCGGAGCCGGTGGGTCGTCCTCGCGAACGCCCTGTGTCGCGGTTTGGTGCGCGTGCCTTGGAGACGACTTCGTCCGGGAAGGGCTTCATCTGGTGGCGACGGCCTGCTGCCCCAGATCCAACGCAGACGGCATTTTACGCCCGCGGAGGGGCTTCGGAAGGGGGATCTTTCCGGAAAACCAGTTTGTTTTAGTACGCCTCTGAGACCCTACAGCACCACGTTCTGACTCTTGACGGTGGGCGATCCGTTTCTCATCGGTGGCGTCATCATTGCGTGCTTCGTCGCGTTCAACATCGGCGGCGCGACGACGGGGCCGGCCTTCGGGCCGGCGGTGGGGGCGAACGTCCTATCGAAGACCACCGCGGGGGCGCTCATGGCGGTGGCCTTCTTCGGCGGGGCCTACACGATTGGGCGTCGCGTCGTGGACACGCTGGGCACGGAGCTGGTCCACGACCCGTCCGTCTTCACGCTCGAAGCCAGCATCATCGTGCTGTTCTTCATTGGCGGGGCGCTGCTCGTGGGCAACCTTTCGGGGGCCCCGGCATCCACGTCGATGACGGCGGTGGGGGCCATCATTGGCCTCGGCCTTGCGAGCGGGGAGCTCAACTTTGCCGTCGTGGGAGAAATTCTCGCCTGGTGGATCCTGTCCCCCATCATTGGCTTTTGGCTCGCCGTCATGGTGGGGCGCTACGGGTACGAGGCGCTCGACCGGCGCGTCGCCATCGAGCAGAGTGACGGCCCGCTGCTGGCGTTCGAGCGTGTAGAGCTGGGGAGGTGGCCTGTGGTCCGTCTCCGCGAGTCCCCCGTCGTGCGGATGGAGCGCATCAGCCCGAAGCTGTGGCCGGCCCTCGGGCCCAACACGTCGTGGCGCGAGGCGGTGGGCACGGCCGTGCTGGTGAGCATCGGGTTTTTGATGGCGTTTAGCTCGGGCACCAGCAACATTGCCAACGCCATCGCGCCGCTGGTGGGAAGCGGCGCCCTGGCCATGAACCCCGGCATCCTCATCGGGTGTGGGGCCGTGGCGGTGGGGGCCCTCACGATTGCCCGCCGGACCATGGAGACGCTCGGCAATGACATCACCGACCTGCCGCTGACGGCCGCGATCGTGGTGGCGCTCCTCAGCTCGCTCATCATCATCGCGCTGTCGGCCCTCGGCATCCCGGCGAGCTTCGTCGTGGTCGCCACCCTCTGCATCATCGGCCTCGGGTGGGGGCGCTCCACCCAGGCCGTATCGGTGGCCGAGGCCGTGCGCGGAGACGTATCCCCCCAGGTGTCGGTGGGGGCCCTGGCGCGCGGGGACGACGCGACGGTCGGGACCGTGCGCTCGCAGTCCGCGCCACAGGGGGCGTCGCGGCGCACCGCCCCGGTCCGGTCGGACCTCTTCGACCCCGGGACGAGCGTGCGGGTCGTGCTGATGCAGAACGTGGTGCCCCTGCTGGCGACGGGCGGGTCGTACCTCACCTTCTGGCTGCTCCCTGTAGGGGGATGAGCCCTCGACGCCTATCCGAAAAATTGCAACCAAACGCGCGAGCATCACATGCAGCTACGTGGGCGCCAAACGCAGTTTTACATTGACCTGATCTACGGCCTCGGGTTTGCCGTGGGGTTCGGCTACCTGCTGTTCGTCGGGATGAATCCGCTGGTGGCGGCCTTCCAGAGCGGCCTCGTGCTGGGCTATTTCCTGCGCGTGTGGGAGAACATGAGCGTCTACGAGCGCATCCTGCACGAGGAGGTGGCGGCCGAGGCCGAAGAGGTGGTGGCCGACGAGATCGAAGACACGATGCCGGGCGAAGTGGAGGAGGCCGTGGCCGAAGAGATCAAGGACACCATGCCGGACGAGGTGGAAGAAGCGGTGGCCGAGAAGGTTGAGGGCGCCGTGGCCGAGGAGGCCGAGGACGCGGTCCCCGAAGAGGTCACCGCGGAGGTTGAGAAGCAGGTGGCCGAAGAGATGACCGATGAGATCAAGCAGCGAGTGGGGGAGGAGATGGAGGAGCGCCTCCAGCAAGTGGGGGAGCGCGTGCCCGAGCACGTCAAGCAAAACCGGGGCGACCGAACGTCTGAGCCCGAGAAGGACGACGCGGCCGCAGGGGAGACTTCGTCGGCGCCTGGGCGGGGCGACGGCGCCTCGTCCGGGGCGTAGGGACGAGACGCACCAGGGCGATCTCGTTGCGGGCACCGTCGCGCCAGGCCCAGGGGCTTTTCTTTTTGGGACGTGGGGGCGGTCCCAAATCGACGCAGTGGGCCGGGCCTCTCGTCCAGAACTGAATGGTGGGTGGGACCGGCTGGCTTCCCAGTCCACTGCGCTTGAGGATGCCGTCTGCGGCTCCCCCCGAGGAGAAACGGGGAAAGACGTTCCGCAGGACTGCAGGACGCGCTGACGGGAGGACCAGGACCCTCCGGGGGCCGAGACTGGGGAGGCCGAGCCACGGACGGTGATCGACGAGGCCGGCGGCCGCTTGGACCGATAGGCCCCGTCGCCGTACACCTCAATCCGGATCATGGGCCCGTCACCGGCGCTCGTGCTGTCGTCTGT